>Ga0208704_100001_pt1 | contig 369593 bp, 307 predicted proteins | sample DeeseametaMP0144_FD_184221 | JGI IMG/M metagenome (GOLD analysis project Ga0208704, IMG submission 184221) | Marine microbial communities from the Deep Atlantic Ocean - MP0144 (SPAdes) | ecosystem: Environmental > Aquatic > Marine > Oceanic | place: West of Cape Verde, Atlantic Ocean...
CGAGTTTAAAATGTCCGTACTCTTTGTTGTGTCACCTTGATGTAGAACCACTATACCTGCGGTAACACGCCGCGATTACGAACATTTTAACTCTCGCTGCGTGGGTAATAATCTATACGGACTGGTATATATTCGTCTTAATCGAACATAACTTGTAACTTTTCGACTTTGGCGAGGGGCTTGAAAAAGCGTACAATGCCCTTAAATTACACCGCCCAGACAAGGTGTTCTATACCGTGTCTGGCGATAGAAATTCAAAAAAGTACACTGGAGAGTAAACTTTTTTGATTTTATGCGCTCATAAAGTAAACTGTGCAGTAAACCTTAAGAGTGGATCAAGTGAAGGCACAGAAATTGAATACTCACATACTCTTATAATTTTAAAATTTTCTAAGTGGATTGAACGCGTTATTTTATAAGCTCTCAATCCAACGTCAGGGGTCGACATTTAAGTAACTATGGATCATTTAGTTGAAGTAGATAACCTTACCTTTAAGCGCGCTGATCGCATCATTTATGATGGGATATCGCTAAAGGTACCCAAAGGCAAAATTACTGCGGTAATGGGGCCAAGTGGTATAGGTAAAACCACGCTGCTGCGCCTTATTGGCGGGCAGTTAACACCAGATGAAGGTGACGTTAGATTCGACGGCGATTCGATTGTTTCTATGTCGAGAAAAACGCTATATGAGACACGTCGTAGAATGAGCATGCTTTTTCAAAGTGGTGCGCTTTTTACCGATATGAGTGTGTTCGATAACGTGGCGTTTCCACTTCGCGAACATACAAAACTTTCTGAAGACGTTATTGCGACAATTGTCGCTTTAAAGCTACAGGCAGTAGGATTGCGCGGTGCAGCTCAATTAATGCCTAGTGAATTGTCTGGTGGTATGGCGCGCAGGGCTGCTTTGGCAAGGGCAATTGCACTAGATCCAGATTTAATCATGTACGACGAACCCTTTGCCGGACAAGATCCTATATCAATGGGTGTGCTGGTTAAGCTTATTCGTGAATTAAACGACGCACTTAATCTAACCAGTATTGTGGTGACTCACGATGTCACTGAAGTACTGACCATTGCCGATTATATTTATATCTTAGCTGACAAGCGGGTTATCGGTGAAGGAACGGCGCAGCAAATCAAAGAAAGTGACTCTGAATTAGTCCAGCAGTTCTTGAAAGGAAAAGCAGATGGTCCGGTACCATTTCATTATCCTGCACCTGATTTGAAAGCAAGCTTCTTGGGGGCAGATAAATGAAGTTCTTCCAATCAATAGGCGCTAAAACGATAGGGAAGGTCACTGCGGTTGGTCGAGCAGCTCTTATGTTGTTTGGTGCATTAATCGCTGTTCCTAGGCTTAAAAATGTACCGTTGGTGATTAAGCAATTGTATGTAGTGGGCGTTCAGTCGCTGCTAATTATTATGGTGTCGGGGTTATTCATCGGCATGGTAATGGCGCTACAAGGCTACACCATTTTGGTTGATTATGGCGCAGAAGGTAGCTTAGGCCCCATGGTCGCACTTTCATTGTTAAGAGAGCTTGGTCCGGTAGTTACCGCATTGCTTTTTGCTGGGCGAGCTGGCTCAGCCTTAACAGCTGAAATAGGCTTAATGAAAGCCACTGAGCAGCTGAGTAGTTTAGAGATGATGGCGGTAGACCCGCTACGACGTATTGTCGCACCGCGTTTTTGGGCAGGAATGTTAGCGATGCCTATGCTTGCCATTATTTTCAGTGCCATTGGTATTTTAGGCGGCCACTTAGTGGGTGTTGATTGGTTAGGCGTTGATGCAGGCAGCTACTGGTCAATTATGCAATCAACAGTAGATTGGAACCAGGATGTCATAAACGGCGTAATAAAAAGCCTCGTGTTTGCCTTGGTTGTGACGTGGATTGCCATATTTAAAGGTTACGATTCTATTCCAACATCGGAAGGGATCAGCAAAGCGACTACCGAAACGGTGGTCTATTCATCATTAGCAGTATTAGGGCTGGACTTCGTGCTAACCGCCCTTATGTTTGGTATCGAGTAGGGGATCGGAATGAGTAAGTATAAAACGGAAGTAATGGTTGGTGTGTTTGTCATGCTTACAATTGGTGCGTTGTTGTTATTGGCACTGAAAGTAGCAAACCAAACGGTAGCCACCGAAGGCGATACCTACACGTTATACGCAAAATTCGACAATATTGGCGGCTTAAAGCCGAGATCGGCAGTAAAGGTTGGTGGGGTAACGGTTGGCCGTGTGTCATCGATTACGCTAGACCAAGAAGATTTTACGCCAGTGGTTGAGCTGTCAATTTTAAATGAATACAACGGCTTTCCAGAAACCAGCTCTGTGTCTATTTTGACCTCGGGTTTGCTAGGCGAACAGTATGTTGGCTTCCAACCTGGCTTCTCTTTCGACGGTGTCGCTAATTTACAGAATGGCGATTACCTTCAGGATACTAAGTCAGCTTTGGTTCTTGAAGATCTCATTGGTCAGTTCTTATTTAATCGCGGAAGCGACGAAGACTAATCGCAGTATTACGGCCAGACGTATATTACCAGGTCGTTAAATTATTCCAGCGGCGTGATGAAACTTATTAGATTGCCATCAGGTCTGCTAAATAGAGTTTTAAGTTAGGAGAGTAATTTTGAAAAAGTTTATGGTAGCACTTGGCATCTTCATGATGTCTGTAGCGGGCATAGCGAATGCACAAGAAGTTAATGAACAAAACCCGTACGAATTGGTTCAAGACGTAGCAAACCGCACGTTTGAGCGCATCAAAGCGAACCAAGCAGCGATCAAAGCTGATCCTGAAATGCTACGCACTATTATGGAAGAAGAATTAGTACCTCATATCGACTACAAATTCGCTGCTTTTATGGTACTAGGTAAACACTTTAAGTCAGTACCTCAAGAGAAGATGGGCGAGTACATCAGCGTATTTCGTCAATATTTGGTAACAACCTACGCTGTGGCAATGGGCTACTACGACAACCAAGAAGTTATCTTTGAGCCTGAATCATCTTTTGATGATAAAAAATCAGTAACAGTGCGTGCAGTGGTTCAAGATCCAAACCGCCCTGAAATCAAAATTGCTTTTAAAGTTCGTAAAGATAGTAAAACGAACGAGTGGAAAGCCTACGATATGGTTGCTGAAGGCATCAGCATGCTAAACAGCAAGCGTAGCGAATTTGAATCAATCCTTCGTCAAGACGGTATCGATGCAGTTATCGCACTAATGCGCGACAAAATTGGTAAGCCAGTTGAGCTTAAGCAAGGCGAGCCAATCGAAATCGAAGGAGAGGCTGAGTGAGCCTATTCGAGGTAAACGACAAAGGCAATGTAGTGGTTCACGGTCATCTTGACCGTGAAACGCTGTCGAAGAATTTCTGGGATAGTTTGAACGGAAATGAGCGTAGTACCTTGATTAACAATAAAAGATGTCTTGTTGATTTAAGTGATGTTGAGCGCGCAGACAGTGCAGGTTTGGCTTGGCTTATTAATGCCGTTAGGGATGCAAAGCAAAATGGTGTTAGCATGAGCCTATATAAAATGCCTGAGAAGCTACGTAAGCTTGCTAAAATAAGCGACGCAGATAGCTTTTTACCCGTAGAATAAACACCCGTTAGCGAATTAAGAAGTAAGTTATGGAATTGTCTGAAATTGAAAAAATCTTGAAAGATGCGTTAGACCTTCACGAAGTCCATGTAAAGGGCGAAGGTTCGCATTTTAATATTATTGCGGTAAGCGATGCTTTTAATGAAATGAGCCGTGTGAAGCGCCAGCAAGCGGTATATGCGCCTTTGGCTGATAAAATTGCAGACGGCAGCATGCATGCAATTACCATCAAGACGTTTTCAGTAAAAGACTGGGAGCGTGAGCGCCAGTTTAATATTCCTCAATAATAGGCGTAGCACGTGGATAAACTCGTAATTAAAAAGGGCCCTGCGCTCAATGGTACCGTGCGCATCTCTGGCGCTAAAAACGCGGCCTTGCCATTGTTGATGACAAGCTTGCTGACCGACTCTCCTTGTCGTTACACCAACGTTCCTCGTCTTCGTGACATCAATACAACGACGGCACTTTTGCGTGAATTAGGGGTTGAAGTCGCACTACCCGCACCTAACGATATCGTTATCGATGCGAGTACGCTACAAAGCGTTACAGCGTCCTATGAGTTAGTACGTACTATGCGTGCGTCTATCTTGGTACTCGGCCCACTGTTAGCTAAGCAAGGTAAAGCGAATGTCTCTTTGCCCGGAGGCTGTGCTATAGGTGCGCGCCCGGTAAATCTTCATTTAACTGGCCTTGAAAAGATGGGCGCGAAGATTGAAGTAGACGAAGGCTATATTCGAGCCGAAGTCGATGGGCGTCTGAAAGGTGCGCGTATTTTCATGGATATGGTAAGCGTGGGTGCCACTGAAAACCTATTGATGGCAGCGGCGCTGGCTGACGGAACAACCATTCTTGAAAACGCGGCACGCGAGCCCGAAATCGTTGATTTAGCAAACTGTCTTATTCAGATGGGCGCGAAAATTAGCGGTGCAGGAAGCGATAAAATAACCATTGAGGGCGTGGAAACCTTAAACGGTTGCGATTATGCAGTACTGCCTGACCGTATAGAAACCGGTACTTTCTTGGTAGCGGCCGCTGTGACAGGTGGGAAAATACGCTGTACTCATGCGGCGCCAGATACATTAGATGCGGTGCTAGATAAGCTAGAGCAGGCCGGAGCTAAAATCACCACTGGTGATGACTGGATAGAGCTAGATATGGAAGGGCGCAAACCGCAGGCTGTGCGAGTTAAAACCGCACCACACCCAGCATTCCCTACGGATATGCAGGCGCAGTTTGTTACCTTAAACTGTGTTGCCGAAGGCACGGGCGTAATTACAGAAACCATATTTGAAAACCGCTTCATGCACGTGCCAGAGTTACAACGTATGGGCGCAGAAATCGCGTTAGAAGCGAACTCAGCAGTGTCTAAAGGCAGCTCAAGCCTTAAAGGAGCTCCGGTAATGGCTACTGACCTGCGCGCGTCGGCAAGCTTGGTGATAGCTGGGCTCATCGCAGAAGGTGAGACTCACGTGAATCGCATTTATCACTTAGACCGTGGTTATGAAGCCATTGAAGAGAAGCTGGGAGGCTTGGGTGCCATCATTGAAAGAGTGAAAGAATAACTCAAGATTTTGCACTTCTATGAAAGAGCGCCAGATAGCATATCTATCTGGCGCTTTTTTTGTGTCTATTATCTATGCGGGTTGGTATTAAATCTTCACGTTCTAAACTTGGGAAGCCGAACTAATCTGCCAGCTCCAACAATACTTATTGACCAGCGCGAAGCTCTGCAACCGTTGCCGTAAGAGTAATTGAACGCCCGTCGCGGCTGAGCTCAATTTCAAGTTCGGTACCGGGCTCGGTTTCGGCAATCATATCCAACGTTTTTGATGCGCTTTCTAAACGTACGCCGTCTATGGCTACTATGATGTCGCCAGGGCGGATACCCGCGATGTCGGCAGGGCTGCCTTTAGCTACTGCTGAAACGTCTATGCCTGGTCGGTTGCGGTTTTCACCGCCAACAAAACCAAGCTGCCCACGAACAACACGTCCATTGCTGATAATTTCATCCATGACTCGCTTAGCTAATTCGTAAGGCACGGCAAAGTTAATGCCGTCTACATTGCGAGCGCGATTATTTGAATCTAGCACCTGGAAGTTGGCGTTAGTGATACCCAGCAAAATACCATTGCTATCTACCAGCGCACCACCAGAATTACCTTGGTTCAAAACTGCGTCGGTTTGAATGAAATCAACATAATTAGATAGACCATTTCGTCCGGCTCTGCTTACTATGCCTTGAGTAATGGTTTGTCCCAAATCGAAAGGATTACCAATCGCCATCACCACATCACCCACATGGGTGTCAGGTTCTGACACCTGAGGAATAATGTGCAGGTTATCAGCGGTGACTTTTAACACGGCAAGGTCGGTCAGTGGGTCGGTGCCCACAATTTGCGCTTCCAAAATACGTCCATCTTGAACCGCTACGTAAATGCTATCTGCATCTGCAACTACGTGGTGACAGGTAAGCAAATAGCCATTTTCTGTCATGATAACGCCAGAACCCAAATTGGTGCGCCCACGAGATTGATTTCTGAATAGGCCTGAACCGTTCTCAATACTGACGCTGTAGATATTGACTACTGCAGGCGCAGAGCGACTTAGAGCAGTAAAATAGCTTTCGCGACTAGCGCTTACTGAGGGGGAGTTAAAGAACCCTTGAGCAAGGCCTTTGCCTTGACGAAGATCGGGTAGGAAAACTAACAGTAATGCAGCAACAGCTACGCCAAGAAATACAGATTTTAGTAAGAAGTTAAAAATTGAGCGGCCAGTCACAAATCACACTTTTTGTTATCTGTCGCACTTAATTAATACGTGCCGTTAACTCAGCACTACTTCACAATCTTAAAGCGCAACATTCTTAAATTATCATCTTACGGCAAAGGATATCACTTTATTTAATAAACTACCGTAATGAAACGCAAATTTTGTGCAACTCAATTTGCACTAGCATGTACTTCAAAACCTTTCATGCTGTTCATACAGCCTTATTTACGTGGACATAGGTGTAGCTCGAGAATGCGGCTTATCAGAGGAGTCCGTAAAGAAGCCCCGTTAGGAAGCTAGGAGCACACTGTTTTCAACGGTTATCATTTGAAAACAAAAACGGCGCTAATAAAGCGCCGTCTTTATGCTAACCCTCAGCTTGGACACTAACGCGTCTGAGCGGAGGATGTAATTGAAGAGCTAAATTGCTACTGTCTGATTACCAAGTAAAGCGTAGAGTTTCCACGTTTTACATTGAGTGCGATAACGCCTTTGGCTTCGTCTAGTGCATTTCTAAACTCTGCAACCGTAGACGTACGTACGCGGTTAACGCCGATTATCACATCATCAGATTGAAGGCCAATTCGCGCCGCAGGCGCACCACGCTCAATATCAGAAACCACTACACCAGCATTACCAGCATCGTCAGTGCCGTTAGACAGGGTTGCACCTTCTAGGGCTGGGTGAATTTGAGCAGCCGTCACTGTCGTGTCTGTAGCGTCATCTAAGACAACATCTACATTCATTTTCTTACCTTTGCGCATTACCGTGAGCTCAACTTCAGCGCCCGCGCCCATACTCGCAATTTTTGCGCGCAGTTCTTGGAAGCTATGAAGTTTACGACCATTAATGGCAGTAATAATATCACCGGCTTGCAGACCACCTTTTTCAGCGGCAGAGTCTGGCTGCACTTCGCTCACGAACGCACCAATGTTCACTTCCGCATTCATGGCTTCGGCAAGGCCCGCGTCAATATCGCTACCTAAAATGCCTAGAAGGCCACGGCGAACTTCACCAAATTCTGCAATTTGATCAATTAGGCTTTTCATCATATTGGCAGGAATAGCAAAACCAATACCGACGTTGCCGCCGTTAGGACCAAAAATAGCGGTGTTGATACCAACCAGTTCACCGTGAAGGTTAACTAACGCACCGCCTGAGTTACCGCGGTTAATTGCTGCGTCGGTCTGAATAAAGTCTTCATAACCGCCAATGTTCAGGCCAGAGCGACCCAGAGCGCTTACAATACCAGAGGTAACCGTTTGAGAAAGACCAAACGGATTACCAATAGCTACTACAAAGTCGCCTACGCGCAGCGCGTCAGAATCGGCAAGCGGTAACGCTTTTAAATCATCAGGTTCTATTTTAAGTAGCGCGATATCGCTTTGCTCGTCAGAGCCTAGCTTTTTCGCTTTAAACTCGCGACCGTCAGTTAACTTAACAGTGATTTCATCTGCATTATCAACAACGTGGTTGTTGGTAACAACATAACCTTTATCGGCATCAATGATGACACCAGAACCAAGACCTCGGAAAGGGCGTTCTTGAACCTGCTCTTGCGGGGCGCCGAAGAAGTAGCGAAACATCTCGGGTACACGCTGCGTAGAGGTTTGTGTTCCTTCTACCGCAATGCTCACTACCGCTGGGGTAGCTTCTTCTAGCATAGGGGCTAAAGAGGGAACTTCATCTTTCTTATCAGAAAAGAACGGTAACGCCGCCTGTGTGCTAGCAGTAAAGCCCAATGAACTTACAACAACGGCAGACGCCAATAGACAATGGCGGAAAGACATTTTCATGTTCGCTTACACTCCTTCATGTTATATGCGACATAGCATGGTTTCACTAAAAGAGTCCGAGGTCGTGATAAAGTTCCCGATGTTACTGTTTTTCTGCGGTATTCTTATCAGATCCGCCGACGAACAGCCCAGAACCCGAGTTAGCGAAGTCTCTTGGCTGTGTGTCAGATACACGCTGAACTCTCGATTTGTCAGACCCTTTTAGGTTGTTACGTAAATACGTAGTTGCTTGTTCCCCATAAAAAGGAACTTTGCTGTCATCATCGCTGCCTTGCTCAAGCAGCAATTCATACTCTTCAATTTGTTGCTTTAAGGTTTCGCACTGGCTTTCAATGCTCTCTAAGCTTTGACGAGTTTGATGAATGTGGTGTTGCGCCTGCTGTGCGAGGATCTCTTTAACTTGCTTCTCAGTCTGTGCAGTATTGCCTGCGCCCTGCTTTTGTTGAAAAAAGCGACCTGCGAAAAAGCCAATAATTAACCCAACTACTAACAAAGCAAGAGATACTAACAATTCCATTATATTCTCCGAATCAATCTACATCTTGCAGCCGACCTTTACTTCTACGATCTAAAAGCTGCTTTCGACCATACGCTGAATATAGCAAGGTCGAACCCGAAAAGCGCATACATCGTGACATTTATTCGGTGTATGTCGAATTTCAATGTGAGATTCTACCGTGATTTCCATTAAAATTAAGGTCATAATTGAGAAATTCAAGCAGGTCGGTGCAGCAAGCGCCGCTATTGACTTTTGTACGGAGTGGTTTCGGCGATGACGCCATGGGAAAAATATCAGCTAGATCTTCAGTCGTCTGACTTTCATTACGACGCGGCGCAAGAAAATGCAGTAAAAGAACTTCAACGTTTGTTTGATGAACTTACCCAACCTGAAAAGAAAACGACGTGGCGGGTAAAGTTAAAAGCAGCGTTTGGGAAAGGCCATGCGAAGCCTGGTATCCAGGGCATTTACTTTTACGGTGGTGTTGGGCGAGGCAAAACCTATTTAGTAGATACATTCTACGACTGTTTGCCTTTCGAAAAGAAAATGCGCGTGCATTTTCACCGCTTTATGTACCGTGTGCACGATGAACTAAAGCAGCTTAAAAATGCACAAGACCCGCTAAAGCTGGTAGCGGCTAAGTTAGCAAAAGAAGCGCGGGTAATATGCTTTGACGAGTTTTTCGTGTCTGATATAACCGATGCCATGATTTTAGGCACGTTAATGGAAGAGCTGTTTGGTCACGGTATTGTGCTGGTGGCGACGTCAAACATAGTCCCTGACAATTTGTATAAAAACGGATTGCAGCGTGCGCGGTTCTTACCTGCTATCGATCTACTCAATCAGAATACCCGCGTGGTAAACGTTGATAGCGGTATTGATTATCGTCTTAGAACGTTAGAGCAAGCCGAAATTTATCACTACCCACTTGATGGCGAAGCCACCGAAAACTTGCATAGCTACTTTTCTCAATTAGCTCCGGAAGAAGGCTCTAAAGGCGAAGATATTGAGGTGAACAACCGAAAAATACCGACACTTAGGAACGCTGACGGGGTATTGATGATTGATTTTAAAGCCTTGTGTGGCGGGCCTAGAAGCCAGAGCGACTACATTGAGTTAAGCCGTTGTTATCACTCAGTGCTTTTAGCCAATGTTAGGGAAATGGGCCAGCATAATGACGATGTGGCGCGTCGTTTTATTGCGATGGTGGACGAATTTTACGAGCGAAATGTAAAGCTGATCATATCTGCAGAAGTCGCGCTGGAAAGCTTGTACACCGAGGGGCTACTTAATTTTGAGTTCAGGCGCTGTCTTAGCCGCTTAAAGGAAATGCAGTCACACGACTACTTGGCAACCGAGCATTTGCCGTAAGCATAAATATGGGGTCAGAGTACATTTTGACCTCATTAAAAATGTGAAAGCTACCAACCTACACCCTTTCTAGGGGCGTTCACATTGGTATTACACGAAAATTAAGGTAGAATTTCGCCCAAATTTTTTGTGTCGCTTAGCCTACCGTTATTTTGGGCAGTGTTTCGCTTGGCAATTTTTAGCACCGTCGCGTTCGACCATTTATTGAAACGTCGAGTTCGGCAATGCTACCAAGTAAGGCAGAGCGATGCGCCTGATGAACGGTCAGGCAACAGGTAGCCCGATAAAACCCAACGCAGCATTTCAAATTGCGAGAAAGAGAATTTTAAGATGGGAAGAGCATTCGAAGTTCGTAAAAACGCCATGGCAAAAACTGCCGGCCAAAAAACTAAAGTTTATTCTAAATACGGTAAAGAAATTTACGTATGTGCGAAAAATGGTGGTGCCGATCCAGACACCAACCTTTCACTTCGCCGCCTAATGGAAAAGGCGAAGAAAGACCAAGTACCAAGCCACGTTATTGAAAAAGCGATTGATAAAGCCGCTGGTGGCGCTGGCGAAGACTTCCAGCCTATGCGTTATGAAGGTTTTGGCCCAGGTAACTGCATGGTCATTGTTGACTGCTTGTCTGACAATGCAAACCGCACCATCACTGAAGTACGTAACTGCTTTACTAAAACCAACGCGAAACTTGGTGCACAGGGTGCGGTATCGCATATGTTCGATCACCAAGCGGTATTCCAATTTGAAGGTGACGACGAAGACGCTATCCTAGAAGTGCTAATGGAAGCAGACGTAGACGTAACTGATGTTGAAGTTGAAGACGGTAAAGTTACAGTTTACGCGCCACACACTGAATTCTATCAAGTAAAAACAGCGCTAACGGAAGCCTACCCAGACATTAGCTTTATTGCAGAAGAAATGAGCTGGATGCCTCAGACCGAAACTGAGATAAGCGAAGAAGACATGCCGATGTTTGAAAAATTCATGGACATGCTTAACGACTGTGATGACGTGCAAGACGTTTACCACAACGCGATTACGCCTAACTAAGCTTCAGCTAATTTAGATTGATATAAAAGCCCTCGCTAAGACGAGGGTTTTTTATTGTTGTATCTATAAAAAGAACTAGAACGTTAACGTACCTGCCTTATTCAACGTGTACAGGACTGATGAATACACTACAGGTATACCGTTTCGTACTTGATTGGCGCTAGCAGCTTAAGAATGCGGTTTTCTTGTTGATAGGTTAGCCCCACATCGCGCATTGCGCCTTGGACATACTCCACCAATATGTAAAATTCACGCTCCTTAATATTGAGACCCGTGTGAGACTCCAACATTGTTTTTCCATCATATTCGCAAGGCCCGCCAATAAGCTCGCATGTTTGCAATACAAGTTGATCTCTTAAATGTTTTTTGGGAACACCTTTGAAGTAATGACCAATTACGGGGTCAGTGTAAATTCGTGTAATCGCTACACCGTATATGGTATTGAGCGTTTTATGGCCGCCAATTTCTTCATAAAGGCTTTGTTCAGGAGCGCTGGCGCATGCGGTTATCAATACGCTTAACGCAGCAATTACCATTAACCGGAAGCAGTGTCTGATCATTTCGTTCCCCTATCAAAAAGTGCTGTTTACCGTTAGATAAAATCCTGAAGAACTTTCTTGCAAAGGTAAATTGCCCAAATCCACATAGGCAGCGGTAATCGAAATAGATTTATTTGGGAAGTAGGCAATAAAGGCATCAACAACGGTGTCTTCTTCAGCTAAGCCTCCTAATCGATTGGTTTGCGTTCTAAACTCTGTGCCAATTGCTGTGGTAGGGCTAATTAATACCGCTAAAGAGCCCTCCCACTCGAGCTTAGCGCTATCGTTGTTTTCAGAACCAAATCCAAGTAAGCCAAACACATTCGCCTTTGTATATCGCGCGGTAAGATTGGCGAGTAAATTATAACCTGATGGAGTGCCTAACCACAGTTTCGTGGCTGAAAGGTAAACGTCGGTACCACTGTCGTCTTTCGCACCTAGCAGCATTGGTACGCCTACGCCGGGCAAGGGGGTCGTACCGTCGGGTAGCGAAAGAGCGCTGTCGTAGTCTCTGTTTTTCTTGTATTGTGCGCCGATGGATACTTGGGGTATCCATGAGTTTTGAGTAAAGACGCCATCGCCAAGAACCTTAACTTTTGCACCGATTATATCTTGCTCAATGGTGGTGCTGTTGGCGTTTGTAATAGCACCTTCTGTGAGTAACGCGAAAACGTTGCTTGTTAACCCTGAAGCAATATCGAGGCGCTGTCGCTGCACGCTAAGCTCTATACGGTCAAACAAACTAACGCTTGCCCCTGCTGTTGTAAGGGAATAATCGCTTAGGCTTAAGTACTGAATATTTGCCGAATAACTGACCTCTTCTTTACTCGCGTATCCGCCAATAAATGCCCAAGGCGTAATGCCGCCACCCGCAGTGCCCTCGAAACCTGTAATACCACCAGATGCAATTAAGCGAGATCCACTGTCTGCGAGTACGGGAGACGATGCGAGAAAAAGAGGGAGAAGCAAATGCCTAATCATAAGGTAAACCTAATGTTTTTAAATGGTTTTTTGTAATTCTATTTATCAGCATAGCGCTTAACCCATGAATTGTGAAATGCACGCTGCTGGCGATACTAGCTATTATCGAATTTTTATTATCAAAAAATATTTGAAACTGATTCGTTTTTTATAGGGCTTATCATTGAAAAGCCGAATCTATACCATACACGCCATATTCATTGAGTACTTTAATTTTCTGTTCGCAGCATTCATGCGTGAACAACAAATAGCAGACGTATTGAGGAGTTAGTTGTGTCTCATCCAATTATTGAAGATTTAAATAAGCGTTACACGGTTAAACAGTACGATGCGAGTAAACGCATTTCAGCTGACGATCTTGCGACAATTCTTGAGGCGTTGAGACTATCAGCGTCTTCAATCAACTCTCAGCCATGGAAATTTGTGGTTGTTGAAAGTGATGAAGCCAAGCAGCGTTTACACGATAGCTTTGCCAACAAGCATCAGTTCAATCAGCATCACGCTAAAGAAGCATCGCATACTATTCTGTTTGCTTATGATCCTAAATTTACGAAAGAGAAATTTGTAAAGCGTGTCGATGCAGAAGTATCGTCTGGTCATTTACCCGAAGATATGCGTGAAAACTTCATGGGCGCTTACGCATTTGCTGAAGCGAACACCGATGAGAACGGTAACAACGCGGCTTGGACCAAAGCGCAAGTTTATCTAGCGCTAGGCAATGTTCTTCACACGCTGGCGCGTTTAGGCATAGCGTCTACGCCGATGGAAGGTGTTGACGCCGAATTGCTTGGCGAACAGTTTAAAGATGAGCTAGACGGCCACGTTTGCGAAGTGGCACTTGCCATGGGCTACCCAGATACAGAGCAAGATTGGAACCATGGTTTACCGAAAGCACGCCTTGCAAAAGAAGATGTGATCGCGGTTGTGTAATACCTGACAACACAAGCTTGCAATGATTATAACAAAGCCCGCTTAGTGCGGGCTTTGTTTTACTTTCTTACTTTTGTGTTCTGGCTTCCATTTCCTGTGTTCACTTATAACTTCTTTTACTTTGCGCACCGACAGACGCGGAAAAACGCGCACTAATGTAAGAAGTATTGCTCTGCGAGTTGTTGATGAATGTCGGCAAAATCAATTTGAAGCTCGTCGATATAGTTGTGCAGCGCTCGTCCTCGAAGTGTCGCAACAGGCTGCTTTTCTAAATCACTAATACTGTGGTCAATTCGCTCTATCATCGCTTCATTGTCGGGCAAGTTGAGGAACAAACTCTTTAGTTTGTTCAAGCAGAACAACACACTTCGCGGAAACTCCTTGCTATGTAGCATAAATAACAACACATCGCCCGGACGTATGCGAACGCCCATTTTCTGGCGATACATTTGGTAGCCGCTCAGGCTTCTAAGTACGCTCATCCATAAGATGTTTTCGAATGGCAGGTCACTCATGTCTTCGGTAAGGGTCGATGAGCGAACGTCAATTATCCTTGATGTCATATCAGCCCGCTCCAATGCCGCACCAAAGCGCCAGAAGAAATAGCCTTCATCGTGGCTCATGCTGGCATCCATGGTTCCAAACATTAGTAAACACTGATTGATTACCTGTTTTAAACTTGCAAAGCGCCCGCGTTTACTTAGAAAGCTTGTACTGTTCTCTTTTACCGATAAGTGAAGTGCGTTCAGCGTTTCCCACACTTCTCTTGGAATAACGTCTCTGATTGTGCGCGCATTATCTCTTGCGTATTGAAGCGAATTCAATATGGAAGACGGATTGCGTGTGTCTACCGTCAGGAACTTAACGACATTCTTCTCGCTGTATTCATTATAAATGGCCTCAAATGGTTCGCGATTTCCTGTTATGTCTAGCAATGGCTCCCAGCCTGGCGAAAACCCTTTGGGTAAGTCCATCAGCAGGAGGTTGTTAACATTGATCAAGCGGGCGAGATTTTCAGCCCTTTCAACGTAGCGCGCCGTCCAATAAAGCGTTTCAGCAACTCGTGATAACATGTCAGTCCCTCCTAATCCACAATCCAAGTATCTTTACTACCACCGCCTTGTGATGAATTGACCACGAGGGAACCTTTAACAAGGGCAACCCTAGTGAGGCCTCCCGTTGTGACATAGGTGTGAGTACCTGATGAAAGGATGAAAGGGCGAAGATCCACATGTCGCCCTTCAATTGTAGAACCGTCAATAGTAGGGACGGTAGACAAATTCAAGGTAGGCTGTGCTATCCAGTTTCTGGGGTCAGCCTTTATTTGAGCAAGGGTTTCTTGCTGCTGCTTTTTGGTTGATTTTGGGCCAATTAGCAAGCCGTAGCCTCCCGATTCATTGGCAGGCTTTATTACAAGCTTGTCGATATTGGCTTCAACATATTTGAAGTCTTCGGGCTCGTAACAACGGTAGGTCTCTACGTTAGGCAGCTTAATCTCTTCATCCAAATAATAGCGAATCATGTCAGGTACATAGGTGTACACCACCTTATCGTCTGCCACGCCAGCCCCTGGGGCGTTGATCAGCGTTACCTTTCCTTTACTCCACGCTCGCATTAGCCCGGGAACGCCCAACATCGAATCAGGGTTAAACGCTTCTGGGTCTAAAAACATATCGTCAATACGGCGGTAGATAACGTCCACTCTGCGTAGGCCTTTAATCGTCTTCATATATACGCAGTCGTCTTTTTCTACGGTTAGATCTCGACCTTCTACTAGCTCACACCCCATTTCCTGAGCAAGATAGCAGTGTTCAAAGTAGGCAGAGTTGTAGATACCGGGTGTAAGTACCACAACTTCAGGCTTATCCTGAGGACGCGGTGATAGACTCGACAACATGTCGAACAGCTGTGAGGGATAGTCGTTTACGGGAAGAATATCCATTTTCTCGAACATGTCTGGAAAGACACGCTTCAGCACTGAGCGGTTTTCTAACATGTAAGACACGCCAGAAGGTACGCGCAGGTTGTCTTCCAGTACGTAAATCGTGCCGTCGCTATCTCGCACTAAATCAGAGCCGCAGATATGTGCCCAGATACCGTTTGGGGGAGAAACACCTACGCACTGCTTTCTAAAGTTCACGGACTTATCGAGAAGCGCTTTAGGAAAAACGCCATCTTTAATAATCTTCTGATCGTGATACAGATCGTCGATGAACATATTAAGGGCTTTTACGCGCTGTTTAAGTCCTTCTTCTACGCGTTGCCATTCTTTATTTGGGATAATACGAGGAATGATATCAATGGGCCACGCTCGGTCTATTGAGCTTCCTTCACCATAAACCGTGAAGGTAATACCCATTTCTTTTACCACCAACTCGGCGGCGTCTTGCGCGTTTTTGAGTTCTTCTTCACTTAATTGCGACAAATAATCCATTAACGGCGCACCGTGAGGGCGGGGTTTTCCATTTTTATCTATCAGTTCATCGTAAAACTCGGAAAAATTGCAGTGTTCCAGACTCACAGCTTTCGATAACGTCTGACTTTGTTTTTGACTACTCAAACTACGCTCCTTATTGTCCGCGATTCATATCCACTGAAACGTCTAAAACCTGATTTCCACCACCAAACATAATGCCCTTAAGCGGTGTGATATCTGCAAAATCTCGTCCGACAGCTAACGTAACGTGCTGGTCGTAGGGTTTCAAATTGTTGGTCGGGTCGTAATCAATCCAACCAGAGCCCGGTACAAAAAGCGCAACCCAAGCGTGGGTGGCGTCTGCACCAGTAAGCTTTTCCTGACCCGGTGGTGGAATCGTTTCGATATATCCACTTACATAGCGCGCCGCCAAACCAATACTGCGTAAGCAAGTAAGCGTTAGGTGCGCATAGTCCTGACATACGCCCCGCTTGTGCTCAAACACGTGGCTTACTGGGGTGTTAATCGTCGAAAAGGATGGGTCAAAGGTAAAATCGTTAAAAATGCGGTTCATTAAGTCGTCGCACGACTCTACGATAGAGCGGCCAGGCGTAAACGACATCAAGGTATAGTCTAAAATCGCTTTATTGGCCTGCGTTAAGCGAGTAGGAATACTGAAAAACTGCGCTGCCAACATGCTCTGATCTACTGGGTAGCGGATTTGATCTCTCACGCTTTCCCATTGCGTATTGTGCGCAAACAGACCTTGTAATGGTGCTCCTTGAATTTCAACTTCACTGGTTGCGATGACCTGCATTTCTTCATGCAAAGTGGGTATTTCAAACACCGTTACCGTGTTGTCGAAGTAGTCTTTAAACTTTGCCTGATAGTCAGGTTCAGGCACAATGGTGACACTGGCGCTAATCCTCTTTTGATTAAAGGTGTTTAGCGGTATTAGGCGGGCATGGTTTTGTGTCAGGCTCACCTTGTCGGAATACTTGTAGGTAGTGACGTGACGAATGGTGTACTTCATTTTTTCACCTCACTTTCATTCGGACTACTGGCATCAGGTGCACTGACTAATGGAACTGTCGCTTCCTCATCTATTGGTTTTTCGACGATCTGTACAGACGCGGTGCCAATGCCAGACCAGTGCAGTTGTGACGCAGGCTTAGTGTGGCTGAAGTATTGAGTTTGCATCATTTCGCTAAATTTCTGCAGTTGTGATGTCACGCTTTTTAGTAAAGACACCAAGCCCGAAGGTGCTTGATTAGTGTTGATATTTAAGGTCTGTCTGTCAGCCAGCGCGAAGCTTGCTTTTAACTGCAACAGAATTTTCTCAGTGGTACTTAAAAAGCCGGGTTTGGCGCTTACCGGCAAGCTTTCGCAAAGCTCGGTAATTTTTTGGATTTGATGAGCTAATGAGCGCGGGTATTCGGCATCTAAAAGCAATAGCTCTAATCCCGTTTCAATACTTTGAAACGCTCGGTATCGGCGTCTGTGGGTAATAGCGCTCACTTGCGCCACCAACACGATTTCCAGCACGTTTTGTTGCTCAGCTTCGGGAAGCGGAAATTGCAGCAGGTTTTGCACCATAGACACAAGCTGTTTACTGCGCTCTAACCGTCGTCCAATTTCTATCATAAAGGCGCCATTACTTTTAGACAGGCTGTCTTGAATAGAACCGTTAAACGCCATGGTAAGCCCAATTAATTTATCGAGTGTACTTTGTAATCTGTGCGTCGGAGTCTGCTCGGTAATGGTACTAAATTCGTGATGTTCCTCTTCTAGGCTTTCGATAATGCGCAAGCTGTCATAAGAAAGTAGTTCTCTCACTTGCAGCGCGCTTTGCACCACCATATTAATGCTACTGTAAAGGCCGCCAGCGAAGGAATTATCGTTAATTAGCGATATCACTAATTCTTTGAATCCTCCTTCGTTCACGGTTATTTTCGCTGCGTCTGGCGTAAGGTAAGGGTAAATTAATGCCTGCTGTTCTAACCCAGATTTAAATCGTAACAGGGCATTTCTGTGCGCCTCATCGGGGTAAATGGCAAGCTCAGTGAATTTGTCTATAAATACCCTGACCAACCGAATCACGTTTTCACTTCGCTCTACCGCACAGCCCAACCAAAATAGGTTTTCCGCCGTTCTGCTAGGCAATAGCCCCTCGACTAGCGCTAAGTCTGCATCTGATTGCAGTGATTTGGGAATAGAAGGCGCACGCTCTTGTGGCGGACCTATGGTTTCAACCCACGTGTCCTTTATTTCTGTTTTGCCATCGGTGCGCGCTGCCTTAGGCGTAAAACACATGGCTGAGGGGAGAATAAAAACTTGCCCTTGTGAGTACAACGCATAGCAACGCATAATGACGGGCTTACTTACCAGCCCTTTATCGTGCCAAAATGGCGTATGCGAAAGATTCACTTTTTTTCGCCAGAATAGGTCGGTTAACGCTACCGTTTGTAGTGTATTTGCAATAGCGTCAGCGTCTTTTTCACCGTCGTATTTTAATTCAGGGTCAACATAACTTAATAACTCATATCCCGACCAATCGCTTTGCGTAAGGTTTTCTGCGGGAAAGGTTTCTTGTTGGCGAAGCAGTAAAGATTCACCATTAAAAAACTCAGCGGCCCTATGCAAATTGTTTTTGATGGCAGGAATTTGAATAGCGCCATTGCCCAAGGGGGTGAGCAATACCACGTTCTGAGTTCGGACTGCATGAATAAGCCCGGGAATCCCGAACGCTGAGTAGTCAACTTGCTCCAGTGAATCTAAGAATCTGTCCTCAATCCAGCGCAAAATGACATCAACTTTTCGTAATCCGTCTAAAGCTTTAAGCCAGACTTGTCCTTTCCTCACCGTTAAATCAGCGCTTCTTACCAGGGTGTACCCCATGTAAGTGGCAAGATAGGCTTGCTCAGAATAATACTGATCGTCTGGACCTCTGCACAAAATAACAATGCGCGGGTCATTAATCGCAGCGGTTTCTTGGTCAATAGCATGTTGAAGTTGCTCAAAAAAGCCTGCTATTCGCTGCACACCACATTCAGCAAACTCCTCACTCATTACCCTTCTTGCCACAATCCTGTTTTCCAGCAGCAGTCCAAGACCGCGAGGGAACTGGCAGTGATCGTTCAGCATGAAATACTCGCCGTTTACATCTTGGGCTATGTCAAACGCGCTTAGAAATACACCGTTGTTTAACGAGGAAAGCGTGTGGCTCTCGGCAAGATAGTAAGGATGACGCATCAAGTGGTCTGTAGAGAAAACGCCGTTGGTTAGCGTTTGCCTGTCTGAGTTAAGGTCTAATAGCACTTTATTGAGCAGTAAGACTCGCTGTTCAATGCCGCGGCTGAGCATTTCCCAGTCTTGGCTTGAAATGAGCATAGGCAAGGGATCTAGCTGCCAATTCTGGTGTTCATCGATATCCGCAAAACCACTGTTTCGCATTAGTCGGCGAATTTCATTTGCTCTAAAGGACAGCTCGTCACTGTTAAGGCCTGACAAACGAGAAAATAACGTATTGAGCAGACGTTTGCTCTCATCCGCAGCAGTGCTCGAATTGATATAGCTGCTAAGCCATTCTGGCATGGTGAAATCTTCACTCATAAAATCGATTGTCACTTAAACTATAGTGTAGGAGGCCGGCGCAAATCCAGCGTATTTGGATATTCTTCATTCTCGGCTTCTTCCAAAGGTAAATCAAAATCACCGCGACCTTCATGGTCAACCACATACTGTGTAGCAAAGTGAGGCGACCACTCAGGCATGGAAGGCGATGCCACCGACGGGGTATGACCGTGATCCCAGAATCTGGCAATACGCCTTCCTTCAGCCTCAAAAGCGTTGACCGGCATAGTAGAGAAATTGCGCCCGCCCGGGTGACTAACATGATAGGTAAATCCGCCTAAAGAGCGGCCCGCCCAGCTGTCGTAAACATCAAAGACCAACGGCGCGTGCACGCCAATGGTCGGGTGAAGCGCCGATGCAGGGTGCCACGCTCTAAAGCGAATTCCGGCTACATGTTCTCCGCGAATATTGGTGGGTTTTAACGGTAATCTGCGGCCGTTACACGACACTATGTAACGGTCTGTATGCATGTTTGAAACAGTGAGCTGGACGCGTTCAAGTGAGCTGTCAACATAACGCGCAGTTCCGCTGCCTGTCGCTTCTTCACCCAATACATGCCATGGCTCAATAGCGCTAAAGAGATCTAGCTTAATTTGACCGACTTCACGGCTACCGCAGCGAGGGAATCGAAACTCAAAAAACGGATCGAACCATTCAAGCTTAATGGGAAAGCCTGCTGCGTTTAGGTCGCTACATACTTCAGCGATGTCTTGCCGAACGTAATGGGGCAGCATAAAACGATCGTGAAGCTCTGTGCCCCACCGCACCAGTTTCTTCTTGTATGGTTGTTTCCAAAACCACGCTAGCAGCGTGCGCAGAAGAAGCATTTGCATCAAACTCATTCTGGCGTGAGGAGGCATTTCAAAACCGCGAAACTCTACAATGCCCAATCGCCCCGTGGGCGAGTCGGGGTTGAATAGTTTATCGATACAAAACTCTGCACGATGGGTATTCCCTGTCAGGTCAGTCAGCAAGTGCCGAAGGAGGCGGTCAACCAACCAAGGTGAGGGAACTTCGCTATCGGGAATTTGAGAGAATGCAATTTCCAGTTCGTACAGCCTTTCATCCCGCGCTTCATCGACACGAGGCGCTTGGCTAGTCGGGCCGATGAACAGGCTCGAAAACAAATAGGAAAGCCCAGGGTGATGCTGCCAATAGGTAATAAAGCTTCGCAGAATGTCTGGACGCTTTAAAAACGGGCTCTCTAACGGTGTCGGCCCACCCATTGTCACGTGATTTCCACCTCCTGTGCCGGCGTGCCGTCCATCAAGCATGAATTTTTCTGTACCGAGTCGACATGACTTGGCCATGGCATAAAGGGCATGGGTATTTTTTACCAGAGTATGCCAATCGGATGCAGGGTGAACATTGACCTCGATAACACCGGGGTCGGGGGTAACCGCAAACTTTTCAACGCGACTGTCGTAGGGCGGAGTATAGCCTTCTAATATCACGGGAATATCAAGTTTATCAGCGATGGACTCAATAGCGTTCAGCAGCAGCGCATAATGTTCAAAGTGGCTTACAGGCGGCATAAATACGCATAACTTTCCGTCGCGCACTTCTAAACAAAGGGCGGTTAATACTGACTTTTCACTAATATACCCTTTGTGAGACGTTGGGGATGAGAGCGTGCCGGTCATGTCAGCAGGATCCCGTTCTGCTAGCGCATCTGGACTACCTAAGCTACTCAACGGCAGCCGATAACCTAATGGAGAGTCGCCCGGTAACAAGAAGCAGTGTCCTCGTTTAAACGACCATACGCTACTTTGCCATCCGTCAAAAACCGTGTCGTAGGCGAGGGGAATAATAAAGCCCACGGGTGTATCTAAACCCTGTTCCAACTTGGCTAAAAAGCCTTTGCGGGTCATTGCGTGAAGCAGTTCTGGGGCGTCGGGTGACGGGTCTTGCGGCAGGTTACCCTCTTGCCATAAATGATACAGCACGTCTTCATAAGCGGTGACAACAACCTTTTCACTTAAACCCAACGCCGTGGCTAGTTGAGTAGCAAATGTTTGCGCTTCGTTTTGTGAGAAAGAATAGGTGGCGTTGTTGTCAGCAAGTAGTGCTTGATTATGCCAGATAGGCGTTCCGTCTTTACGCCAGTAACAGGCATATTGCCAGCGAGGTAATGGCTCTCCGGGATACCACTTACCCTGTCCATAATGGCGAAAGCCACTATTACTAAAGCTTTCCACCATTTTCATGAAAAGCGTGTGCGCTAAAATGCGTTTCTCCTTGCCGTCGGCGGCGGTATTCCACTGTTCGCTTTCCATATCATCAATGGAAATAAACGTGGGTTCGCCGCCCATGGTGAGGGTTATCCCTGCATTAACTAAGTCTTTGTCTATTTGGCCTCCAAGCCTATCGATAGCGGCCCACTGGGCATCGCTGTAAGGCTTGGTTACACGGGGCGGTTCGTGTAAACGTTGTACGTTGTTGTAGAAGCTAAACGTTGATTCACATTGATCGATGGCACCGGTAACCGGCGCTGCCGACAGTGGTTCGGGGGTACACGCCAATGGAATGTGCCCTTCACCTGCGAAAAGCCCAGACGTAGGGTCAAGGCCAATCCATCCCGCTCCGGGAACATATACCTCACACCATGCGTGCAGGTCGGTAAAGTCTTTTTCCGGGCCACTGGGGCCATCAAGAGACTTTTCATCACTTGCCAATTGAACCAGGTAGCCGGAAACAAAGCGCGATGCCAGCCCTAAATGCCGAAATAGCTGAACCAATAGCCAAGCCGAGTCACGACACGAGCCGCCTTTTTTCTGCAGAGTTTCGTCGATACTCTGGACTCCGGGCTCCATGCGCACACCGTATTCAATCAGGTCGTATACGGCGCGGTTTACACCCACTAAGAAATCTACGGTAGCAACAGGCTCTTTAGGCTGCTGATTGTCAATTAACTGCTGAAACAAAGACGATGCATCTTCTGTCTCAAGGTAGGGTGTTAAGTCTCTCGCCAGCCGTTTTTCGTACGAAAACGGAAAGGTTTCAGCGTAAGACTCTAAAAAGAAGTCAAAGGGGTTAATAACCGTCAGTTCGGCAACAAGGTCTACGGTGAACCAGAACTTTTTAGTCTTCTCAGGAAATACTACGCGTGCAAGGTAGTTACCAAACGGGTCTTGCTGCCAATTGATAAAATGATTCTCAGGATAGACTTTTAAAGAGTAACTTTTTATTGGTGTTCGACTATGCGGAGCAGGGCGAAGGCGGAAAGTATGCGGTGACATACTGATACTTCTATCGTAGTGGTATTCAGTATGATGTGTGATCCCTACAGTGATTGTCATGCTATGGCTCCATTGCCAATTGATATACAAACAGCACAAAAAATCACCTTATATCCAAGTGAGTAAACTTACAAGAAGAAGCGATGGGCAGAAATGTAAAACCCAAAAATTATGTGCTTCAACGGTAATCTCGTTACTCACGATATTGAATAATGTATACTCACCCCAATATATGCGCTATAAAACAGCGCGTGTTTTAAGCGCGACTTTTCCTTCACAGATAGACAATTCACTACTTTGAGAGCACTAAACTTTCGCCACGGGTTTTCATCCTACATGCCGCTTTTCATGGCATGGGTACTCTCGTGCCTCATCCTTAGTGCAAGCTTCCAAAGTGGTCAAATTAATAATGAAGTTGAAGTAAGTCAGCAGTCACCACTTGCCCAATTTAACTACGCGGGCAAAAGCTATTCGTTACGGTTTACCGGCACTAAGCTAGAAAACAGTGACGATCAAGGCGATGGACCTGAGGCAATTGTTGAATTGACCTTGGGGTTTATTGCTCTGGCTATTGTGTCGTGTTTGGGTATGGCAAATGTTGTACCCCGTGCTCGCAAACACTACCGCCAACCTTCTCGCGGCCCACCTTTATCCCTGAGCTAATTCTCTTTTTGCCTTAATGCGCTAGCACGTTCGCTTAGCTGCAAATTAAGGCGCTTCAAAAAATTAAATTATTCAGGATTTTAAAATGGCACGATTTTCATTTCGTGGCTTTGTGTATGTGCTCATCGTTATGCTCGGTTTACTGAGCGCTGCGCCCAACATATTGCCACAATCAATTAAACAGCAGTTACCTACGTGGTACACCACTTCCACACTATCTTTAGGCTTAGATTTGCAAGGTGGTTCGCATCTGCTATTAGCCGCAGACACCAACGCCTTGTTTGAAAAGCAACTCAACAGCTTTTCGAGCGACTTACTTAGCGAATTGCGCAGTCAAAACGTGCGCTATACAAAAACGTCTCATTCACTCACTCATAAAGATAGTCGTTCTGGAAGTGTCGTCTTTACATTGCGTAGTGCAGATGATGCGAGAAAGGTAAAAGACACCGCATATCAAATTTCCGCTCAGCCAAATGGTTCAAGTGCACTTGATGTAGAGATAAAGCAAAGCACCGTTACCCTTACGCTTAACGAGCTATACACCGAACAACTGGTTAAAGACACGTTAAGCCGAAGTGTTGAAGTAGTTCGAAAGCGTTTGAACGAAACGGGGCTTACTGAGCCTAGTGTTACGCTACAAGGTAAAGACGCCATTTTAGTTCAGATGCCGGGTATGTCTGACCCCACTCAAGTTAAAAAATTATTGGGCACTACCGCACAAATGACTTTTCACTGGGCCGCGAACAGCCAGTCTGAGCAGGTAATGAATAAGCAAGATGCGGCGGGTAATACCTATCGCTTAGAGCAAAAAGTGGCGCTAGAAGGTGAGCATATTACTGATGCGGCAGGTGTCTTAAGTAGTGAAAATGGCCAGCCAGTAGTGACGTTCCGATTAGACAGCGCAGGTGCCAAGCAGTTTGCCACTATGACACGTGACAACATCGGCCGTGTGCTTGCTATCGTCCTTGACGACAAAGTGGTTACAGCCCCCGTCATAAATAGCGTGATTCCGGGTGGTCGTGGTGAAATAACCGGTAACTTTACATTGCCCGAGGCGGGCAACACTGCACTAATGCTTCGCACAGGTGCGCTACCTGTGCCACTTACCATTATAGAAGAACGCACGGTGGGGCCTGATTTAGGCAGCGATGCAATTCAAACCGGAGTGGAAAGCGGTGTGGCAGGTGCGTTACTGGTATTGGCATTCATGGTAGCGATTTACGGCAGGTGGGGCGCTATCGCAAGTTTTGCTCTTTGTATCAATATGGCGTTGGTGTTTGGCGCATTAACCCTGTTTGGCGCAACCCTGACGTTACCGGGCATAGCAGGTTTGATCCTAACCATGGGCATGGCAGTCGATGCGAACATTTTGATTAATGAACGTATTCGTGAAGAAAGTAAAAAAGGTCGTCCGGCAGCCAGTGCAATAGAAGTGGGTTTTGATAAAGCGTTCGCGACTATTGTGGATTCAAACTTCACCACACTAATAGCGGTAAGCTTGTTGTTTATGTTTGGTAGCGGCCCTATTAAAGGGTTTGCAATTACAATTGCCCTTGGTCTGGTGTCTTCGGTATTTACTGCTGTAGCCCTAACTAAAATGTTAATGCTAAGAGTGGTTAAGTCGAAGCACAAGAATACGCAAGATCGCGCGCAGCAGCGCGTTCCTTTGCGCTTTTCATCACCGCTTTTGCGGTTAAGCGATAAGCTAAGCGGTATTAATTTTCTGGCAAAGCGTAAAATTGCACTCGCTGTTTCGGTAGTGCTAACAGTGCTTTCAATCGGCTTGTTTGCTAAGCCTGGCTTACATTATGGCGTCGACTTTACCGGTGGCACCATGATTGAGTTGACCGCACCAACCCTTACTACCGATGAGCTAAGGAATGTGATTGAAAGCAATGGCTTTGATCAGGTAGCAATTCAAGAATATGGCAGTGAACATCACTATTTATTGCGAGCCCCTGTTCTAGATAGCAGTGGCGAGCTTGAAAATAGCAACGCAAAGCAGACTGACGCACTAAAGCGTGCGATTTCGCAGGCCGACAGTGAGGTAAGTTTTGATAAAATTGATATGGTTGGACCCAAAGTCAGCGGAGGCTTTGCCGAGCTATCCATTCTAGCATTGCTTATCGCAGGTGGCGGCATGTTGGTGTATCTGTGGGCACGCTTTGAAGCGCATTTTGCGAGCGCAGCGCTGCTAACCGTGATACTCGATTTAACCAAAACCATAGGCTTTTTCGCGCTTACGGGTATCGAATTTAACTTAACGGCTGTCGCAGCACTATTGGCGCTCATTGGTTACTCTATAAACGATAAGGTTGTGGTGCTTGATCGCATCCGTGAATTATTGCGTTTAGACCCAAACAAGCCATTGGCAGATACCATTAATGAGGCCGTGAACAGCACGTTAAGCCGCACGGTATTCACTTCCGTTACCACGCTGTTGGCATTGTTACCGATGGCTATTTTTGGCGGTGATGCCGTAGAAAGTTTTGCAGTCCCTATGGTTTTTGCTGTCGTGATTGGCACGTCATCGACCTTGTTTATCACCTCTACGCTGTTGTATTTGTTGGGCAGTAGAAGAGAGAAACAAGGTAAAGCGCAGTTAAAGCCTACTGCAGAAGAGATTAAGGCTTCGTTGTCGCACATCCCTTAGGCGGCACAAGTTCCTTAACCCCAATACCTCAGCGTGCTTTTGTACCTCAATACATTGGTGCAAAAACGCGGTAAGGTAGCAGTATTAACAGGAACCCTTGATGCTCTCACGCATACCCGAATAATTTGCGTGAGAGCATCAAGGGCAATAAGGAACGTATAATGTTTGCAGTTGATCACATTATTTTACTCAGTGCAGTGCTTGCCATTTTGGGCGTACTGGCCAGTAAATTGTCCCCGCGCTTTGGCGTACCTGTTTTAGTTTTATTCCTTGGTGTAGGTATGTTGGCTGGAGAAGATGGTATCGGCCGAATCTTCTTTGATAATGCTGATGCTGCGCATGCCATTGGTACATTTGCGCTTATTCTCATCCTATTTGATGGCGGTCTACAAACGTCAAAAAAGTCCATAGCGCAGGCGTGGAAACCCGCCGCGTTGCTCGCCACTTTTGGCGTAATTGGTACGGCAGTGGTCACCGGTATCGCCGCTATGGTTATTCTCGATTTACCGCTTTATAAGGGCTTATTGCTTGGTGCTATTGTAGGGTCGACAGACGCCGCAGCAGTGTTTTCTGTTCTGCGCAACGCTGGTATACGCATTCCTTCAAAAATAAAATCCACACTAGAGCTGGAAAGTGCGTCGAATGATCCAATGGCCATATTCCTCACAATCGGCCTTATTACGCTTATTCAAGACAGCACCACTAAGCCAGTTGACTTACTTTCGCTGTTTGCCAGTCAAATGGGAGTGGGAGCGATAGTGGGCCTTGCTATCGGCGGTATTGCAGTATGGCTTTTCAGACGCGTCACCTTAATGGCCATCGGTTTGTACCCGGTATTTGTGATGTTGTTTGGTGTATTGTCTTTTGGCCTTGCTGCGAACTTAAATGGCAGCGGCTTTCTCGCTACCTTTATTACGGGTGTTGTCGTGGGTAACAGCCGCTTTGCTTATCAGCGTAATACGTTTGTGTTTCTGGATGGGCTGGCCTGGCTTGGGCAAATTGCCATGTTCGTTATCTTAGGTTTGTTGGTAACGCCCACCGAGCTGTTTGTTAATTGGAAAGAAGGCCTTTTAATTGCGTTTGTGCTTATTTTTATTGCACGTCCGCTGGTGGTTATGCCGATTTTATTGCTTTCAAAATTCTCGTTCAAAGCATCGCTGCTTATATCATGGGTGGGTTTACGCGGTTCGGTGCCAATTATACTCGCTATATTTCCGCTAATATTCGGCATGCCATACGCCGAGCTCATTTTTAATGTCGTGTTCTTTATCGTGCTTATTTCTGCCTTGTTGCAAGGTTCCACCTTACCTTATGCGGCGCGTAAGTTAGGCTTAGTGTTGGACGATGAAGTAAAGGAATCGAGCACGCTGGAGATTGTAAAAGTCGCTAAGAGCAAGCGCGAGCTTATAGAAATAGAGGTATCTAAGTTATCGCCGGCACTACATAAAACCATTAGTGAATTAGCCCTTCCCGATAATACGGTAGTGGCGATGATTGCCCGCGGAGAAGAAACCCTTATACCCAAAGGAAGTACCAAAATAGAAATGGGCGATCAAATTTTCATTATCACCAAACTGCTTGATAAAAACGCCGTTGAGCACTGCTTTTACAGCGAGCAGGAATAGGGTGCTATTGTAAGGTACTTCATGTAGAATGCGCCGCGGAGTTGGCCAGGCAATCGCCGCTTTCGTAAGAAAGGGGAGGAAAGTCCGGGCTCCAAAGGGCAGGGTGCCAGATAACGTCTGGGCGGCGTGAGCCGACGACAAGTGCAGCAGAGAGAAGACCGCCTAAGCATGTTTACATGCCGGTAAGGGTGAAAGGGTGCGGTAAGAGCGCACCGCACCTCTGGTAACAGAGTGTGGCAAGGTAAACTCCACCCGGAGCAAGACCAAATAGGATCCCTCAACGTGTGGCCCGCATGGGGATCGGGTAGGTTGCTTGAATCAGTGAGCGATTGCTGATCTAGAGGAATGGTTGCCCACGACAGAACCCGGCTTACGGCCAACTCCACTCTTTTCCCAAAAGAAAGTGAAGCCTCTACCTGAAGGGATATTTCCTCAGGCAGAGACATTTATCGCTCGTTACTGGAAGAAGTAACGGAAAGTTGCGCCTACTGTACGAGGCTGGTTCACCGTAAATCCAAGCCGAGCTCGTCCACCACGTTCTCTATCAAAGGATAGCTGCGCGTTTTCGTCGAACAGGTTGTTTGCATACAGTAATATTTCATAGTCATCGTAGGTAAGACCGAAGCTCATATTAAGCGTGCCGTAGTCGTCTAACAACAAGTCTAATTCCGTTGTTTCTGCGCCAGTGGCACCGCCAAAGGCAAGGCCTGAAGTGAATATACCTGCGCCCGCAACTTGGTCACTAGGCTGGGTTATACGATCACCCACATACTGGTAAGAGCCTTGGAAATAGGTGCTGTTTGAAGAGAATAAAGGCTGCGCTAAATCGTAGGTAAATGCGATGGCAAAGCTCTCTTCAGGTACTGAAGCTAAGCGGTTACCGTCTTCTACGCCACCTAGTACCGCACCATCACCATCAACAACGGTTGAATCGAACTCGGCTTCAATGATGCTACCCGTTAATGAGAAAAAGAGCTGGTCAGTAAACTGACGCGTAAGCTCAAATTCAATACCTTGGGTGTGGGCGTCAGGCACGTTAAATGATACACGTGACGAGCAAGAACCAGCATCCAATGTAACCTGAAGATCTTCAATATCGTTATAGAAAGCCGAGATGTTAGCTGACCATCCTCGACCTGATGATTTCATACCGATCTCATAGTTGGTGAGCTTTTCATCGTCATAGTCTTGGAACGAACCAAAGATGGCTTCATCTTGGTCGGTACACAGGCTTCTATTTAGCGGGTCGTTAACGCCGCCAAGTCTGAATCCTTGAGACACCTGAGCATTTAAATTCACGTTTTCGTTTACGCTATACTGGCCAATTACACGTGAAGTAAAACCGTCTGATTCTGTGGAATCGGTCTGGTTGTCGCCATTGGCAAACAAGCCTCCAGAGATAAACTGACGCTCTTCTTCGTAATCGTAAAAACGCGAGCCGACAGTCATTTTAAAGTCATCGTTCACTTGATAGTTCACTTCACCAAACACAGCAAGCTGCTTCAAGTCGTACGGTAAATAGGCGTTGTAGGGAGAATCAGCTTCAAAACCATTGGCAACCGCTGCTGACGTGCCTTCACCTAAGGTGGCGTCGGTAAATGCGTCGTACCCAGGGGTAGGGAGTGATTGGTCGTAAACACGCTCTGTAGAAGAGTAGAAAGCGCCAACTAGCCAATCTAGCGCGCCATCGCCATTGGATGCGGCACGAAGTTCAAAGGTATCTTGCTCTACTTCTGTTCGGTCCAAAAGATTCGACGGTAATAGTACGGCTTCATCCGGAAACCCTAAATCGATACTTACAGAGCCCGAAAGCGCGCTGGCATCACGACTTACAAGAATATCGCGGTCGGTATAGCTATAAACAAAGGTAAAGTCAGCAACGTCAGCTTGATATTCAGCAGTTACGTCAGCAATCAAGGTATCGTCAGAGAAGCCTTCTTCAAGCAAAAGGTACTGTTCTCGTTCACCCAATTGAATAGCTGGGCGGGTCGTTGTGTAAGGGTTAGCAAACACGTTATACACTTCCTGCCTGTTAAACCCGTTCATTTCCAATTCTTGGAAGATAAGTCGTGGTGTAATGGTGAGCTTATCGTTTGGGGCGATGATGAACGCTACGCGTCCGCCAGTTCTATCGCCGTCGTTAACGTCTTCGCTAAACGCGCCGTTTTCACCTAACGCATCTATAAAGCCTGCGTAATCAGTGCGGTATACCACCGCGCGCATGGCAATGGTGTCGGAAATAGGTACGTTTACCATGCCCTTAACGTGACCGCCCACGCCACCGTCTGTCACACTATTAAGATTAGCTTCAAACTTACCTTCAAAGGTATCTAACTCGGGCTGATTGGTGATGTAGCGAAGGGTTCCGCCGATAGAGCCAGATCCAAAAAGCGTACCTTGCGGACCGCGCAGGGTTTCAATGCGGTTAAGGTCGAAAAGGTCGAGATCTGGAGTAAATAAAGACAGCGAGATCACGCTTTCATCGAGGTATACGCCGACCTGCTCCTTGACGCCTGGTTGGTCTCGTACAATCTGACCCGCTGAAACGCCACGCATAGATACTTGGCTTTGGCCTGGTCCTAAGTTTTGAATTGAGACGCTCGCCACGTTTCTTGCGACGTCTTCTAAGTTTCCTGCACCGCTGCGTTCAAAGTCTCGCTGCGTTTGTGCGTTGATTGAAAAAGGAATGTCTTCAATGGATTCTGCACGCTTTGTTGCAGTTACTATGATCTGCTCAAAGTCATCGTCATCCTTTTGTTGTGTGTCCTGCGCCATTGCACCGGAGCTAAGCAGCCCCATTACCGCAACGCTAAGTGTGCTTCGTCTAAACGACGATTTTTCTATTTTAAACATAAGTCCATCCAGGTTGGTTGTTTCTATTTTGTTATCAGGCAAGGGCGTAATGTGGCAAAAAAGTTGGGTTATTTCCATAACTTGCGAAACAAATATTTCATTTTTTGTTGTATCTAATGCGCTACGTTTTTCTTGTTAATTTAGTGTTAATTGTAAATGTGTGGGGAATGTGCGTCTAAAAGGTCAAAAGAAGCGTCTATCTGGCTAATTACAAAAGCAATAATCTAAGTATCATCTTTATGAGAGAGGTGTTGACCCTAAGAGCAAAAATGACTGAGTGATAAAAGCAAGCGGCAGCGAGCGGTTTATATCAGCGTCACAGTAAAAGCTGATGGGTTAATTAGAAAGTACAACATGAAAGCATTGTTCAACAGTTAAAGCTAAGAAGGTGAGTAATAGAGTGGAGAAGGCAGTGAATACAAGCGATGTAGTAAAAGGGGTCTTAGCAATTGTTATCGCAAGCTTTCTGTGGGGGACAACAGGCACTGCCGCTCAGTTCGCTCCAGAAATCAGTCCTCTGGCAATCGGTGCCTTTGCAATGGGTATAGGTGGTGTATTGCTTTGTGTTAGTGCCCGAAAATCACTGGTAAAGGATGCACCTATTCTTTTTTCTACACCACTGACCTTTCTGTTTGGCAGTGCATGTGTTGCAATTTATCCGCTGGCCTTTTACAGCTCAATGCGTTTGTCAGGCGTTGCCATAGGCACCGTGGTTTCTATCGCCAGTGCACCACTATTCGCTGCGCTTTTAGAGTATTTTTTAAGTAAAAAGCCCGTGTCTTTAAAATGGTTTATTAGTTTTGTGTTTGGTGCGTTTGGGATTGGCATGTTAGCCATGGGTAAGGCACACGACGCAATGGCGTTGTCAGCATCTAAAGATGATCAGGTGTTCGGCGTTATATTGGGTTTAATTGCCGGTTTAACTTACGCTGGATACTCATGGGCTGCGAAGCAACACATTGACGCTGGCGCAAATTCAAAATCTGCCATGGCCGGACTTTTCGGTTGCGCTGCCGTTGCTCTGTTGCCTTCCCTCTGGTTTACCGGTCAAAACTTGTTTGCTAACACTATCCACATTAGCGTTTCACTCTATATGGCTGTTGTGCCGATGTTTCTTGGTTATTTGCTATTTGGCTATGGTCTTCGCACTACCGAAGCGAGTAAAGCTACGCTTATTACGTTAATTGAGCCACTGGTTGCGACACTTTTCGCTATTTTTCTGATTGGTGAAGTATTCAAGCCGGTGGGGTGGGTTGGCATGACGCTGGTGTGTCTTTGCCTTTTAATCCAATCGATAAAATTTCCATTTGCTTTAAAGCGCTATGGCAAAAAAGCAACGGCGTAATGTTGAAACCGCGTGTGGCTTATAATGAAAAGTCAGAATACTTGTTAAGTATTCTATCAATTTGACCCGTTTGTTTTAATTCAGCAATGGCGCGGTTAATGGCGGGGAGCTTATCTTTATGTCGATTGTGAACACGCAACGCCATTTGGCCTGCGGTATGGATGGGGCCCAGCGCTATTTTTACGTTGTGCATTGAAGACCAGTAACGCGCTGCTGCTTCCTCCATTATGATGACATCTATCCGTTTCATGCCAAGGGCTAAGATAAGGTTACTCTCGGCTTGAAAGTCCATTCTGACGAACTTATCAGAATCAAAATACACATAGCCGGAGATCATCCCTACGGTTTCACCGTAGATAGAGGCGAGGGTTTGGTATCGGCTATGGTTTTCAGGCAGAGTAATAAAGTATTCTGTGATGTCTATAATGGGATCTGAGAAAGTGAAGTCGCCCGCGGGCTCATCTTTAGACAGCCAGCTTGGACTGAAAAAGTCGAAATCAAGAGCGCCTGTTTTAAATGCAAGCATGGCACGTTTGGTAGAGAGCATGACTTTTTCTGTCTTAATACCTGCTCTATTCATAATAAGGGGAAGGATTTCAACTAGAATACCGGCCCTATCTTCGTCGACAGCATTTTCGTACGGGATAGAGCTGCCTGACGTTCCAAGATTATATCGCAGTACTTCATCGGCAGTCGCGCCACCGCCAAAAAGCGAAACGTTAATCAATAAGATAAACGAAACAACTTTTTTGATGTGTTGGGCTAGTCTCGCTAAGGCGTTCACTCAAGATGTTCCACTTCAATAGATTAATGAACGGCGCTTTCTTCACTATTTCTTTCAATACTTGCCCAATGCTCAACTTTGTCGATGAGGTCAATAGCATCAAAAGGTTTACTTAGGTAATCGTCCATTCCGGCGTTAACGCAGCGCTCTTTGTCACCTTTCATGGCATTGGCGGTTAGTGCGATGATCGGCACGTTTAAATAGCGTTCTCCGGCCTCACCATTTCTTATGCGTTTAGTTGCTTCAAAGCCGTCCATTTCTGGCATTTGACAGTCCATCAAGACAACATCAAAGGTCACTTTCATTTTGTTCAACGCTTCAAGTGCCTCTAGGCCTGATTTGGCACTCAATGTAGTGTGGTTATTTAGGTGCTGTTTAACAATAACCTGATTAATGTCGTTGTCTTCGACAATTAATACTTTGCGTTTTTTCCCTTTTTCCCGTTTCACTCCTGAGGAGTGGTGAACTGGCTTAAGCAGGGCTTCGTCGGCTTGTTCAAGCATAATAGTGAAAGAGAACGTGCTTCCGTGACCTTTAACGCTCTCAAGTTTTATATCGCCGCCCATGAGTTCGCATAATTGTTTGCTAATAGAAAGTCCAAGGCCTGTTCCGCCGAATTTGCGAGTTGTAGAAAGGTCTTCTTGGGTAAAGACATCAAAGATTGTACTTTGCTTATCTTGTGCGATACCAATGCCGGTGTCTTTTACGCTACATAAAAGCTTAAGGCTGTTATCTGCGTTTTGCTGAATGCTGGTGGTGACTTCAATGCATCCACTGTCGGTGAACTTCACGGCATTACCTAACAAGTTCGAGAGTATTTGTCTAAAGCGTACATCATCGCCTTGTACAACGTGAAAGCCTTGTAAATCAAAGTGAAAATGTAGCGCTAACCCTTTTTCTTGGCACATAATCGCGTACTGACTTTGAAGGTTTTCAAGCGATTCTAAAATGTCGAATGGGTTTTCTTCAATTTGCAATTGGCCTGCCTCTATTTTAGAGAAGTCCAAAATATCATTTACGATATGTAAAAGGCCTTGGATACTAAACTTAGCAAGAGACAGGTAGTGCTTTTGCTCCTCAGTGAGTTCAGAGCTAGCCATTAACTGCAAAACACCAGAAATACCGTGTATTGGCGTGCGTATTTCATGGCTCATACTAGCGAGGAAGCTCGATTTAAGACGGGCAGACTCTTCCGCTTTTTCTCGCGCATCCTGAAGATACTGTTCGGTTTGTCGTTGTTGAGTAACGTCCTGTTGAAACCCGATATAGTGAGTGACTTCACCATTTATTTTTACCGGCGTTAAATTCAAACGATTATAAAAGGCGCTGCCGTCTTTTTTATAGTTGAGCAGCGTTGTTTCAATAGGCTCGCGCACTGCAATAGCCTTGCGGATTTGGTCAACTGTCTGCTTGCTGGTTTCATCGCCCTGCATCGACCTGCAATTATGACCGATTATTTCTTCACGACTGTAGCCTGTAAGCTCTTCAAAGGCACTGTTTACGTATATTATTGGTTGGCCGACGCGCTTAATGTCCGAAATGATGATCGACACGGTTGCTTCATCCATAGCGTGAGTGAGCACTTTAACGTGACTTTCAAGAGAGCGTTGTTCGGTTTCGTCGCTACCAACATAGATATCACCACGAATATTACCATTAGCATCGGCCAGTGATGTTTTAGTCCAATGAACAAACCGCTCTTGGCCGGTTGATACCGAAAAGTGTGTAAGTTCATTGCTCTGTGAAGAAGCAAGCTTTTGCATAATGAACTTCAAAATACCGTTCTTTTCACCGTACTGGTCATGACAAAAGTCGTCGAAGCGCTTGTTAGAAAGTAAAATTTGCTTGTCTTGATCAACCACAACAAGCATATCGCCCATTGATTCCAACACGTTGGAAAACTGTTCGTTAGACAGTGAAACCTCTGTCAAATCCCAAATCAGTTTGTCAAACGCTTCGCGAATATCCGCAAGTTCTTGGGCCTCAACGTCACTATCAAGGCGTAGTGAGGTCTTATCATCACTGTTTAGTCGATTCTTAATGTCATTGTACAAAGTCGAAAGTGTTCGCTCGGCAAGCGTTCCCGTCATACTCACCATATGCAAAATGATAAATACGAAGCCTACAATCATTGCCAGCAATACAATCCCAGTCCATGCGGCTTCTCTGTATGCGGTGATGGTGGGTTTTACGCTGTATAAGGTTAGATTTTGCCAATCAGCCTTTTTTATAGCGTAGCCGCTGTCATCAAAATCGGAAAAGCTTGAGTTGGGAGCAATGAGTGAGGGCTCACTGCTAAATAGGACATGCCCACTAGAGTCGGTAACAAGCTGGTTAGTCAGTCTGGGATAGGGCGCGAGCAAAGACTGCAAGCTATCCACATACATGACAAGTGCGCCTTCCGCTACGCCTCTAAGTAACACTGGAACGCTTATTAATACGCCGTACTTTGATACCGAGGAGTATGCATTCGATGAACCAAGGGTTTGCTGGCGCCATGCACTACTGAGCGACTCGGGGATAACAGCATTCCAGTTTTTATCAATCACCCGGTTCCCGGCAAAATCAAATAGCGCAAACTCGACACTTTTCGCCTGAGTTAAATTTAACGAGCGGAAAAACATGGGAAGGTAATTATCCCTTTGCTCGAAATCAACCAAGGAATTGATGATGATATCGTTAGCTGCCAAGTCTGCTAGCTGTCTAGTGGTGTCGCTAACAATGTAATTGATATCTTGTTCTAAACCATCAACAGATTGTTGTTGAAGCTGGTCGGTTTGTTTAACAATGAAGTGAAAAGAGAGAGCAAACAGAATGATAGACAAAACCGCGACGAGTAAAACCAGTCGCGGTAACATGCTTGAAAGCAGAAGAGAGCGTAACCTTGGGGGCTGCTGCATCATTGCACGCCCGTTGTTACCAAGTGACCTTTTTCGTTAAACGTAGTCATAAAATAATCCTTTGCCCAGAGTGCATCGTGTCTGTCCTCTGAAAATGGAGCTGTGTAGTGCTTCACTGCACCTTGCACATTTTGAAGAGACTCTAGCGCACCGCGTAATGCGTCTACTTCTATACTACCAGCTTTCGCGGCAGCTGCCGCGATTAAATGAGTTAAATCATAAGCATGAGCCAAACCTGTCACACCACCAATCGCAGTCGCATCCACCAAGCCATACTTACTATAATAGGCTTCTAACAAGCTTTTTGCCTTGGTATTTTTCTGGTGGTTGAAGTGGAAGGTTTGAAGTACTGACACATTGTAGTTAGCGATGGGCTTTGCAAGTAAAGAGGCGAACTGACCCGACGCGACTCCCCAATGTGACACAACAGGGAGAGAGGCGATGCCTTGTTTTGCCATCTCATCGAGTACCACAACACCTTCAGGAACGTTAGTGACAAGAATAATCGCTTCCGCTTTCGCGCTTTTTATTGCCGCGATATCCTCAGAAAAGTCTTTCTGCTGCCAATTTATCCAATGGGTTGCTGTTATATCAATATCATTATTACTTGCAGCTTGTGTTAATGATTCAAGGTTTGAGCGTCCCCATCCTGTTCTTTCCAGTACCAACGCGATATTTGATAGCCCCATATATTTGACGTGATTAATTAGGACTGACGCTGCTTCAGCGTCGCGTACCGACACGCGAAATATGTTATTCGGTGAGTGCCCGTTGTCGATAATAGGCGTCCCCGCTGCCCAAGGAACCAACATCAAAATGTTTTTTTCGTGTATTGGGTCGACTTCAGCGAGAACTACAGGTGTATGAACGCCGCCTACTACCGCAAGTAAATTGGGAGTTTGGGAAAATTGCTCAATGTTATATACACCTCGAGCTGGGTTGCCGCGATGGTCTTTCGCAATAACTTTTATTTGACGACCTAGAATCCCACCAGCGGCATTTATTTCGTCGACGGCAAGCTCGACCCCTCTTGTAATAGCGATGCCACCTTCAACAGCTACCGCTGAAAGATCGGCATCAATACCAATCACCAGAGGTTCCGTTGAACTTAATGCTTTACTTGCAGTAAAAATTGAAAAGACGCAAGCCAGCGAGAGAAAGATAGAAAGTGCACGCATGAATAGGCTACCTAAATGTTAACCTTAAAAGTGTATAGCAATGTGCTCAGTCTTTTAGCGTAAACGTCTTATCCTTTAGTATAAGTTTGATGCTTTTTTGAGAGCTTTTACGAGATTTTTGAGCGCTGGCGACGGGTTGGTGTACTAAACGAGTGCGCATTAATTGTGGCACGATTCTACTATTAGCTTATATTTCGAGAAGAGTGGTTGTACATTTGCTAAACAGTGCTCGACGTTGTTTAGTTGTTCCTCTGGTGACGAGGTAGCAGTAAAACCGCCTGATAAAAATGGTTTGCGTATGTTGCAAGCAAGGATAAACAGCGGTTTGGAGCGTGAGTGCGAAAGAATACCCTGCCAACAATAATAGACATTGAAGCAAGTGGATTTGGCGCAGCGAGTTACCCTATTGAGATAGGTATCGTGCGCTATGATGGTGCAAAGTGGTGTAAGCTACTTCGGCCCTTTGACTCGTGGGTTCACTGGGATCGAAAAGCGGAGTCACTGCACGGCATAACGCAGCAGATGCTGCAAACTCGAGGAGAAGAGCCTCGAAAAGTCTGTGTTGAGTTAAATAACTTCCTTGGCAATACGGTTGTTTACAGTGACGGTTGGGTCGTTGATAACCCGTGGCTAATTAAGCTCTACGCCGCAGCGCAGGTAGAAATGTCTTTCACGTGTAGAGCATTGGAATATATTTTGTCTGAAGCACAAATGAATCAATGGCATGAGGTGAAAAGCCGCCTTGCGAGCCAACTTGATGTTAAGCGTCATAGAGCGAGTTCCGACGCGATGGTAATTCAACAGACTTACGCAAAAACCTTATCATTGGCATAACGGCAACTACGTTTCGTCTTTATGATGGGGTGTAATACTAAAAGCGCACTGTGAGTGCAATGTAGCGGTGACCTAAAACAAGTAATTGACGCCCAATGAGAGGCCCATATTCTCTTCTTCCCCAACTTGCCTATGTTCAAGCTCTACCGCCATGTTTAAACCCTCGCTTTTGCCAAGCAGCCAGCCCAACCGAGTAAAAGTACCTACATCATGTGGTAAATAAAGCCACTCTGCGTAATGCTGAAAGGCGGTATTGTTGGTTTTGTACGTTGCATAGACCTTTTGCGGAACCCAAGTGTTAAACCGCCTGCTGGCGCTAAACATACCTTGTGACCCCGCTGGGTAGGTATAACTGTTGTCGTATAGATAAGTTTCGGTTGTAGATTGAATGCGGTACATACTATTTAGCTGCCACCGGGCTATTTTTTTGCTTTTGAATTGGATAGGGCTGTAGTGGGGAGCATTCATTTCCGCGAGCACGGGGGAAGCCGCCATAGACGCAGCCAAAGTAAGTGCCAGAAGAATTCCAGTAACCACATTCATGGAAGAGCCCAAGTTGTTGTTATCATGGCTTGTAAACAACCAGAAACTACAAGCGATAGTGTGTTCGTTATTTAAGCATAGCTGCAAAAAATAAATGATGAAAATATTCTTTACTGTTTTTTATATGTTTCGTTGATTTTGCTAGCCAAATAAAAAACGCCGCTAGTTTATACCAACACTTTTTTGCAAAGCGTTATAAAAACTGAGCGGCGTATTTAAAAGCGTTATTTGGTTATCGAATTAAATCGATGCTTTTAACGCTTCTGCTTTATCTGTTGCTTCCCATGGGAATTCGTCACGACCAAAGTGACCGTACGCAGCCGTTGGGCGATAAATAGGGCGCTCAAGGTCTAGCATTTGAATAAGTCCATACGGGCGTAGGTCGAAATGTTCACGGACCAGTGCCACTAATGTTTTCTCATCTACCACACCTGTACCGAAGGTATCGATGCTGATAGACGTTGGCTCTGCCACACCGATTGCATAAGACACTTGGATTTCACAGCGCTTAGCAAGTCCTGCTGCAACAATGTTCTTAGCAACGTAACGACCCGCGTATGCTGCACTGCGGTCTACTTTTGATGGATCTTTACCAGAGAACGCGCCACCACCGTGACGGGCCATACCACCGTAAGTATCAACAATGATTTTACGACCTGTTAAGCCACAGTCGCCCATTGGACCACCGATAACGAATCGTCCCGTTGGGTTAATGTGAAAGCGTGTATTTCCATCAATCCATTCACTAGGCAGCACTGGCTTAATAATTTCTTCCATTACCGCTTCGCGAACTGTTTCAGTGCTTACTGAATCACAGTGCTGGGTTGAAAGCACAACCGCGTCGATGCCAACAGGCTTGTCGTTTTCATATTTGAAAGTAATTTGGCTTTTAGCATCTGGGCGTAACCAGTCTAGCTTACCAGATTTACGCACTTCGGCTTGTTTTTGAACAAGGCGGTGAGAGTACGTGATTGGCGCAGGCATTAGTACGTCAGTTTCGTCACTAGCGTAGCCAAACATTAGACCTTGGTCACCAGCACCTTGTTCTTCAAGGCTTGCGCGATCAACACCTTGATTTATGTCAGGTGACTGTTTGCCAATAGCATTTAATACCGCACATGAATCAGCGTCGAAGCCCATATCTGAGTGCGTGTAGCCAATTTCTTTAACTGTTTTTCGGGTAAGCTCTTCAATATCTACCCATGCAGAGGTAGTTACTTCACCACCCACTAAAACCATACCGGTTTTTACATACGTTTCGCAGGCCACCCGAGCGCGAGGATCTTGTTCTAAAATAGCGTCAAGAACCGCATCTGAGATCTGATCAGCAATTTTGTCCGGATGTCCTTCAGACACTGACTCGGATGTGAATAAATGCGTGGCCATAAATGCTCCGTAAGCGTTAAATTATCAAAATAGTCGTATATTGTACTAAAACAAGTTATAAATACCAGTCTTTACTTCTAGACGTCTAAAAGTCTCTTCGTTACGAATAGTTGACACAACCCGATCACTTATAGGGTTATTCAGGTCGTAATTGTCGAAGTTAATGATGTATTTGTAAAACTAGGCGTCAGATATAACTGTTTTTGCTGTAATGGGAATACGTGATGGTCAGGGTATAGACCATTTTTTACTATGACTTTCGCTATTGGCAATGAAAACCCATTGAACTGAAAGGTGGCATAGGTAAGAATAACGCCACATTCATTCGTATAAAGAAGTAGAGCGAACGCCTTACCTCTACGCTCGTCTAGCTTGCCTAGCCCGCTAAGATACGAAACAAAAGATACAAAATAAATCAGGAGACAACATGCCCTCTCGTCGTGAACTCGCCAATGCAATCCGTGCATTAAGCATGGATGCCGTTCAACAAGCTAAATCTGGTCACCCAGGTGCCCCAATGGGGATGGCTGATATCGCACAGGTACTATGGGGTGATTTCTTATCACACAACCCTGCAAACCCATCTTGGGCTAACCGCGATCGCTTTGTGCTTTCAAATGGTCACGGCTCGATGCTGTTGTACTCTCTTCTTCACCTATCAGGCTACGAACTGCCAATTGAAGAGTTAAAGAATTTCCGCCAATTGCATTCAAAAACGCCAGGCCATCCAGAATATGGCTATGCGCCAGGTGTTGAAACGACCACTGGCCCACTAGGCCAAGGTATCAGTAATGCTGTGGGCATGGCGCTTGCCGAAAAAGTACTAGCTGCACAATTTAACAAAGATGGTCACACTATTGTTGACCACCACACCTACGCATTCCTAGGTGACGGCTGCTTAATGGAAGGTATCTCACACGAGACCTGTTCACTAGCCGGTACGCTAGGCCTTGGTAAGCTTATCGCGTTTTGGGATGACAACGGCATTTCAATTGATGGCGAAGTGGAAGGTTGGTTCACCGACGATACACCAGCACGCTTCAAGAGCTATGGTTGGGAAGTGATCGATGGCGTTGACGGGCACGATGCAGAGCAAGTAAAAGCCGCTATTGAAAAGGCACAGGCGAATACTGCGCAGCCTACGCTTATTTGTTGTAAAACCACCATTGGTTTCGGTTCACCTAATAAAGAAGGTACCGAGTCTTGTCACGGTGCACCACTAGGTGAGGACGAAATTGTCGCTACTCGCGAGAAGCTTGGCTGGAGCCATGGCGCGTTCGAAATTCCAGACGATATTTACGCTGGTTGGGATGCTAAAGAGAAAGGTTCAAACGCGGAAAGCGCGTGGAATGACGCTTTCGCTGCATACGAAGCCGCCTACCCAGAGCTTGCAGCAGAATTCAAACGCCGTGTAAATGGCGAGTTACCAGCAGATTTCAGCGACAAAGCAGACGCTATCATCGCTGAACTTCAAGCTAACCCACAAAATATCGCGTCACGTAAAGCGTCACAAAATGCACTGAATGCGTTTGGTCCGCTACTTCCTGAACTATTAGGCGGCTCTGCTGACCTTGCAGGTTCTAACCTTACTATTTGGGAAGGCAGCAAAGGTGTTGAAGCAAACGATGCCTCAGGTAACTACATTTATTACGGTGTACGTGAGTTTGGTATGTCGGCCATGATGAATGGTATTGCCCTTCACGGTGGCTTTAAGGCATACGGTGCAACTTTCCTAATGTTTATGGAATATGCACGCAACGCGGTACGTATGGCAGCGCTAATGAAGCAGCCTGCAATTTTCGTTTACACCCACGATTCAATTGGTCTAGGTGAAGACGGCCCAACTCACCAGCCAGTAGAGCAGGTGGTAGCGCTACGAGCAACGCCTAACCTTGATAACTGGCGTCCTTGTGATCAGGTTGAGTCTGCTGTGTCGTGGAAGTCTGCTATTGAGCGCACTGACGGCCCAACAACGCTTATCTTCACGCGTCAAGGCTTAGCGCAGCAAGAAAGAACGGCTCAACAAGTTGCTGATATCGCGAAAGGCGGTTACGTACTTAAAGACTGTGAAGGTACGCCAGAGCTTATTCTTATCGGTACTGGTTCTGAGGTTCAGCTAGCCGTTGAAGCCGCAGCGAAACTAACCGAGCAAGGCAAAGCCGTTCGCGTAGTGTCTATGCCATCAACTGACGTATTCGACCGTCAGTCTGCTGATTACCGTGAAAGCGTACTGCCTTCTAGCGTTGTTAAACGCGTAGCGGTTGAAGCGCTGTCTAAAGATAGCTGGTACAAGTACGTTGGCTTTAATGGCGCTATCGTGGGCATGGACACCTTTGGTGAATCTGCACCTGCTGGCGACCTGTTTAAGCACTTCAACATTACCACTGACGCTGTAGTAGAGGCAGCACTGTCTCTGTAAGAGGTAATAGATAAGCCTATGGTAAATATTGCCATAAATGGGTTTGGTCGTATTGGTCGTAACGTGTTGCGCGCGCTGTATGAAAGCGGGCGCAACAACGAATTTAACGTGGTGGCCATTAACGACATTGCTAAACCCGAAGGCATAGCACATTTACTTAAATACGATACCGCCCACGGGCGGTTCCGTTTTGATGTGGCCTTAGAAAATAACACGCTAAATGTCGCGGGCGACGATATTACACTGCTCGCGATAAGCGATATTAAAGACCTACCCTGGAAAGACTTGGGCGTTGATATTGTGCTTGAGTGTACGGGCAAGTTTGATGACAGAGCATCGGGGCAAGCACATTTAGATGCCGGCGCTGGCAAAGTGCTTTTCTCGTCACCCGGGTCACCAGATTTAGACAATACGGTCATTTTCGGAACCAATGAAGACACGTTGACCAGTGAACAAAAATTAGTCTCCAACGGCTCTTGCACCACAAACTGCATTGTTCCTGTTATCCAAGCGCTAGACGCTGCGTTCGGTGTTGAAAGTGGTACGATCACAACCATTCACGCGTCTATGCATGACCAGCAAGTTATCGACGCCTATCACGAAGATTTGCGCAGAACCCGTGCTGCAAGTCAGTCGATTATTCCCGTTGATACCCGACTTGCTGCCGGTATAGAGCGCATTCTGCCTAAGTTTGCGGGAAAATTTGAAGCCATTGCGGTTCGAGTGCCAACTATCAATGTTACTGCCATGGATTTAAGTGTAACGCTTCAATCTAAGGTAACGATTGAGCAAGTGAACCAAGCCCTTCGCAATGCAAAAGCGGGGCGTTTACAGGGCATTTTGGACTACACCGAAGAGCCTTTGGTGTCGGTAGATTTCAATCACGACCCTCACTCGTGTATTGTAGATGGCACACAAACAAGAGTCAGTCACAAACAACTGGTTAAAACACTAGTATGGTGTGACAACGAATGGGGTTTTGCAAACCGTATGCTCGATACCGCAAAAGTGATGTTCGACGCAAAATAAAGCATTGATGCTGCCAAGGGTTGGTAGCACCAGCCCGCGCAGCTTTCACAGTTAATTTGAGCGTGTCTTACCTTCAAAACTCGCTCTACTGAATTTAAATTAACATAGGAAAGACGATGGCAATTCCAAGCATGAGCGATATGGCCCTAAAAGGTCAGCGCGTATTAATTAGACAAGATTTAAACGTGCCGGTAAAAGACGGCAAAGTAACTTCTGATGCGCGTATCAAAGCATCAATCCCTACGATTAAAGCAGCCCTAGACGCAGGTGCGGCAGTTATGGTGATGTCTCACCTTGGTCGTCCTACTGAAGGCGAGCCTGCAGACGAATTCTCTCTTCAACCTGTTGTTGATTATCTTAATGACGCCCTAGACGTACCAGTTAAGCTTGTAAAAGATTACTTAGATGGCGTGGAGCTTGCAGACGGCGAATTAGTTATCCTTGAAAACGTACGTTTTAATAACGGCGAAAAGAAGGACGACGAAACGTTAGCAAAACAGTACGCAGCACTTTGCGATATCTTTGTTATGGATGCGTTCGGTACTGCTCACCGCGCACAAGCGTCTACTCATGGCGTTGCTAAATTTGCACCAAAAGCCTGTGCTGGCCCATTACTTGCTGCAGAATTAGACGCACTTGGCAAAGCGCTAGACAACCCTAAGCGTCCAATGGTTGCTATTGTGGGTGGCTCTAAAGTATCTACCAAGTTAACGGTACTCAAAACACTTGCTGAAAAAGTTGACCAGCTGATTGTTGGTGGCGGTATTGCCAACACTTTCATTGCTGCTCAAGGCCATAATGTAGGTAAGTCACTAGTAGAGATGGACCTTACCGAGCAAGCCACGCAGCTTATGAATGAAGCACAGGCGAATGGCGGTAATATTCCAGTACCTACAGATGTGGTCGTGGGCAAAGCGTTTGATGAGAATACCGAAGCGACGCTAAAAGTAGTCAGTGACGTTGCCGACGACGATATGATTTTTGATATTGGTCCAGACTCTTCAAAGGCGTTAGAGGACATTATCAAGAACGCGGGAACCATTGTATGGAATGGCCCTGTAGGCGTATTTGAATTTGAACAGTTCAGTGCTGGAACAAAAGCGCTGTCTGAAGCGATTGCGGCAAGCGACGCATTCTCAATCGCAGGTGGTGGTGATACACTAGCAGCAGTTGATAAATACGGGATTGCCGATAAGGTCTCTTATATTTCAACAGGTGGTGGCGCGTTCCTAGAATTCTTGGAAGGAAAAACACTACCAGCGGTAGCAGTACTAGAAGAAAAAAATAAATAAGCCTCAACGCTGCACATTAAAGCAGCGTTTTATAGCGCTAGAGAGTTCATAGAAGCTCCTAAAAGCTAAGGCCTAGTACAAATGTTGCCCCACTATGTGTCACGCTCAGTAACAGCATTTTGAGCGTGACCATTTAATCGGAAACGATTACATCTGCGAAACAGTGAAGTACGCAGATATAAATACCAATCTTATTACAGATGTGTTTACTTAAGGTGTCGGCGTGCCGTGTCTGAGACAAACAGATCTTTAATAGAATTGGTATAACAATAAACCCTACACCTGTCTATTAAGGCAGTAATATACAAAAGGAGTGTTGCAATGGCATCACAAGCTCAGCAGGCAATGCTGGATAAACTGAAGACGCAAACCGGTTTTATTGCAGCGTTAGATCAAAGCGGCGGTAGTACCCCTAAAGCGTTGCGCTTATATGGCATCGAAGAGTCAGAGTACAGCTCAGACGAAGAGATGTTTAATCTTGTTCACGAAATGCGTACACGCATTATCACCAGCACCCCTTTTAGCGGCGAGCGCGTTCTTGGCGCAATCTTGTTTGAAAACACCCTTGATAGAGAAATTGAAGGCATGTCTTCTGCACACTACCTGTGGCAGAAAAAGCGTGTTATTCCTTTCTTAAAGGTAGATAAAGGACTAGCTGAAGAAAGCAATGGCGTTCAAGTAATGAAGCCAATGCCTGGTCTTGATGCACTGCTAGCTAAAGCGGTAGCGCAAGACGTGTTTGGCACTAAGATGCGAAGTGTTGTTAAGCTTGCGAATCACCAAGGTATTAAAGATGTTGTTGCTCAGCAATTTGAAGTGGGTAAACAAATCTTAGCCGCAGGCCTTGTTCCGATTATCGAGCCAGAAGTAGACATCCACAGCCCACAAAAAGCGGAAGCTGAAGCTCTTCTTAAATTAGAGATCCTAACGCAGCTAAACCTTCTAAACGAAGGCCAGGAAGTTATGCTCAAGCTAACGCTTCCAACAGAAGCTAATTTCTACAAAGAGCTTGTCGATCACCCTCGTGTACTTAAAGTAGTGGCGCTATCTGGCGGCTATAGCCGTGAAGAAGCAAATGCGAAACTGGCAGAAAACCAAGGTATGATTGCGAGCTTCTCTCGCGCATTGACTGAAGGCGTTTCTGCAAAGCAGTCTCAAGAAGAATTCGAGGCAACGCTAGATAAAGCGATTGAAGATATTTACCAAGCCTCTAAGGCGTAATCTTCCCTTTTGTCAGCACTTCTAAAGAGCGCCTAATGGCGCTCTTTTTCGTTACGAGTTCTTTTGAAGTATTGTGACACCTTCAACTTAATAAGCTCATCTTTACAACCTTGCTAAATGGATGCCTCTGGGGATTTAAGGTCTTTACTAATACTTTTATATGTGGCTATAAAATACGCCCGCCCACAACACACAGGCAATAACGATGGATAGAAAAACGCCTGCTGATGCCAAGTCTTTTGCTAACCCTGATAGGGCATGAAACTCTGTACCTATTCTGTCGATGGTGACTTCAATTGCCGTATTGATGATTTCCGCAAATAAAATGAAAAAAATGGAAGACATTAAAATTGCACGTTCAAGAAAAGGAATTGACCAAAAAGCAAGAACCACGAATGCCACAGCGGCTAGACTGAGTTCTTGTTTAAATGCAGCTTCGTTCTTAGTAAGCCAGCTAAACGCTCGAAGTGAATTCTTTAGAGCCTTAAATACTCGACGCAGGCCTTTTGGTTTGTTACTTGGGTCGAAGTGCGAGGTGGTACTAACCACGGGGTTTGATTCATTTAGGCTTCGCATTGTTTAAAGATATCCATAGTAGGTTGGTAAGTAATACTCTTTACACTTGATAAACCAAGTAACGTGTCAAACAAGTTGTCTTGAGAGTAAGGGTGGTTGGCCAGGTTTTTAATACAATTTCGGTAGCCTGAATCTTCAAACTTCGACGCCCAAAAAAGCATAGGAATGTGAGTTTGTTCTTGCGGTGCAATTTGATAAGGGAATCCATGCAGGTAGAGTCCTTTTTCACCCAAAGATTCACCGTGATCAGACAGGTATAGCATGGAAGCGTTTGGCACATTTTTTAATGTATTAACAATCTCTCCAAGTACATAGTCAGTGTACGCAATGGTATTGTCATACGTGTTGATAAGCGCCTGCGAATCACAGTTTTGAATATCACTTCTAGGACAGTCGGGAGAGAATTTGGCAAATTCAGCGGGGTATCTTCGATAGTAGGTAGGGCCGTGAGAGCCTATCATATGAAGAACAATAACCCTGTTAGTTGTCGCAGGTGATGACAAAACGTCCTTCAAAAGCTCGTTGAGTAAAACATCGTAGCAAAAATCACCGTCACATAAACTAGAGTCTCGGGATGGGTCAAATGCAATAGTTTCAACTCTTTTGCACACCCCCTTGCAGCTACTATTATTGTCTATCCATGTCACGTCAGCGCCAGCCCGATGTATGATATCAAGCACATTATCCTGACTTTCCGCAATGCGAACATCATAGCTTTGCCTTGAAAGTCGAGAAAACATACAGGGTACTGACACCGCAGTAGCGGTCCCGCATGAGGTCACGTCGTTGAAACTTACCGCGCCTATGTCGTTCATAAAGGGCGTAGTGTTTCTGCTATAGCCATTACTGGCAAATTTGTCTGCCCTTGCTGTTTCTCCAACAACCAGTACAGTCGTAGAAGGCAAAGCGTTATTTCTATTTATTATAGAAGGTGTCTTGTCCAGTACCTTGTAAGGAAGTGGTGGATAAAAGTAGGTATCTCTGAGATATTTGTAGCCAGAATCGTAAAATGCATAAGGGATAATATACTTGGCCAAATCTTTGTTATTTCTACCCACCGCAGCATAGTCTTTATAAAGGCCAGCAGCGATAACGATTATTCCAACCACTGCTAATACGTTGAGCTTAAGTAAGTGCTTAACTCTAGCAACTAATTTTCCATTAATTTCCTGATTAAAGACGGCAACAACGGGCACCAATCCTAACAAGAAGAAAAAGAGTAAAAGCGTTGAGTTTAGATAGGCAAATGCTTCACCAGAATTGGTCTCCATCACATTTTGAATCATACTCTTATCAAATATCACGCCGTAAGCGACCGTACCGTATAAAAGAAGTGAACTGACTAACAGCGTCACTGCCACGGTCAATCTTGGCAAAAGAATGGCGCCTAATAGGCTAAGGGCGATGATATTGAAAAAGGTAAGCAACAATGGAACGGACAGAAAAAATATCCACTGGCCTACTGAAGTTGGCGACACAGCGTGATAGACATTTGAAATAAAAGGGTAGTTGAAAACCAGCGTTATTAAGACTGATGCTATAAAAACAAAATTGGCTAATGAAGGGTTTAAATTTAACGAACGTGGAAATTTCAAAGTCAGTTCTCTTGTGTACTACTTGCAGCACAAGATAACTTTCAAAACTTAAATAAAGCTTAAGCAAAACTTTGGGATTAGCGTTAATGGGAATTTTTATATAGAACCAACAATTCCAGATGGTTTCCCATTGCAACCACTTGTTATACATAGAGAAACGGCGTGAAGTTGTACAAAAAGCTTCCTAGGCCGTCACTTTCTATCGTTAATTAATTCAATATTATTCTCGCCTTCAGTTTATCTTAAGATTGAGATCATAACCTTAGCGAGGAATAAAAATCGACCAATGAAACATGAGAATACTCCTTATAGAAGATTCATTGTCTTTGAGAAATAGCCTGAGCTTAGGTCTAGAAAAACTTGGCCATTCAGTTGATTTAGCTGCCACAGGGCCCGATGGTTTGAGTATGGCGCTTCTTGGTAGCTACGACATTATTGTATTAGACCGCATGCTGCCAGAACTCGACGGGATGGCTATCTTGAAAACGCTAAGAAAAAGACGGGTAGAGACCAAGGTGCTCATTTTGTCTGCACGTGCCGAACCTGAAGAGAAAGTTGAAGGCTTGTTAGCAGGCGCTGATGATTATCTATCTAAGCCTTTTTCATTTGAAGAGTTGTCAGCGCGACTTCTCAGTTTGATGAGACGGGGCGTAACAAACTGTATTAACGATCAAATTACTATTAATGGATTGATATTGGATATTCAGGCCAAGTCTTTTTTATTTGGAGAGCAGGCGATTAGTTTAACGCCGAATGAATATCGCATAGTAGAGTGCATGTTCCTAAACAAAGGCAAGGTCGTCACATCAGAAAAATTAAGTGAATTTATTTCCGGTAGTTATGACTATATCTCAAAAAATGCAATTGAAGCGCACCTCTCTTCAGCGCGAAAAAAAGTAAGGGCATGTGGCGCTACACTCCCCATCAAAAGTAAGCGAGGATTTGGCTACGTAGTGGTGGAAGGCGATGAAGTCAATACGTAAAACCTTAACGCGGCGCCTTTCTATCACTATTTCTTTGCTGGTGATTGTCGTTTTACTCGCTGCAGATATCGGAGTTGATACCTGGGTCCAAAGAGAGTTTAACCAAGGTTTAAAAGCCAAAGTTGGCATGCTTCAAAGCTTAGTTAATGAAGATTTAGACGGCGTTGAGTTTGAGTTCGCCGGCGAGTATTTCCCTGAGTTCGAGGGTGCCTCTTCTCCAGAATACTTTCAATTGTGGTACAAAGGGCAGATTTTCGAAAAGTCGGAATCCCTTGCACTGTACACTGTCGACGAGCTGCCGTTTGAAAACTTAAGTTTAAACGAGGCGGTGATTAACGACATAACGCTGCCAGACGGTCGCTCTGGGCGTATTATTCACACCAAATACGTGCCTCAAATTGACTCTGAAGACCGCGAAGCATTCTATAGCGTCAGAGGCGAAGTGCAGCGCGACCCCATGGTTATCGCATATGCAACCTCCACTGAGCTGTTGAATTTCACTCTTTGGTTTATCGATATCGCGTTTTTAGTGGCGCTTATTGTAATTCCGTTAATGGTAAGGTTCGTCGTGCGCAACACGGTGTCTTACGCCTTGGCACCACTTGATGCATTGAACAACAATATAAGAACTCTAAGGTTTACTGCCACAGACAAGCACGAAGCATTCTCTACAAACGTTTCAGAACTAGAACCAATCGTCAGCAGCTTGAACCATTTTATAAACGATAACTACGCACTATACCTTAGAGAGAAAAGACTTACCTCTGACATTGCTCACGAACTTAAAACGCCGGTTTCCGAACTTATCAATCTGGCGGAAGTTGCCATGAAGTTTCCAGGAGAGGAGCGACTCGAAAAAGATTTTAAACCGCAGATTCTTCGCATTGGTATGCGAATGAAAAACATCATTTCCGGTTTGATGTTAATCCAAAAGCACAGTGCCAAGCAGACTCAATTAAACGACCTTATTAATATTGAAGAGCTCGTCGCCCAAGTTGTTGCAAGCAAAGCGGTAGATAATATTAATGTGGTTGCGAAAGAAAGGAGCGACGTGGTTATTCACTCTAACCGAATTGCGGTAGAGTCTATATTTAGCAACTTGTTAGACAACGCTATCGAGCATGGAAAGCATTGTGAGCCGATTAGCGTGTATATAGGTAAAACACCATCAGGGCAGGCCCAAATAGAAGTGACAAATACAACACACACTGAAATTGATGAAAGTGATTTGAGACATATGTTTGAACCCTTGTGGCAAAAGGATGCATCACGTACGTCAGAAGACAACTTTGGCCTAGGGCTATCAATAGTAAGTGCATTGTGCGGAGCAATTGGGGCAGCCGTGACGGTAGATAAGTTGGACCACAACCACATCTCTTTTTCTGTGACTTTCAAAAAGGCCTCTTAAAAACGCGTGCTGTTAAAATGCGCTATTGCTTGCAGTAAAAAAATATGACGTACACTGCCTCACTCAGGAATTCTGAGTTTGTTTGTGACAAATACGTGCAACCGTTTATTGCCTGCGTTTACTAGCAAGAATGTTTCTTGTAAAAGCGTAATCGCCTGTGTAGCATAACGCCGCAATTTTCCTTATATAATTGAATTTCTGGAATAATCATCGGTGAATAATCATCAGTACATGAAGCAGTACACCATATACGCATTAATTGCGTTGTTGTTTACTTGCTTATCTGGACTTAAACAGGATTACAAGCCGATCACGTTCAAGCATCATTTTGATGCTTCTATTTCCGAATATTCCTTCGAGTTTGATACAGAGGAAAGTGCGCCGGAAGAGCCCGTCCCGCCACAAAATGTTGTGCTGGATTACATTACGGACTCCTTCACGGATACCGCAAAACCACGTCCGCGTGGGCTTTTCAAAACATCCCTTAACTACGCAACGCCGTTAACCCGAGCGCCGCCTATTGCTTAGTTTTTTAGGTTTAGCGGTTATTGGCTACCTAAAAAACACGTTAATTCGATATTCCTAACAACGCACCAGCGCTTTGCTGGATGTTTTTGCGTGCTTAATTATCAGCGGTGAACCTATTTGCTGAAAGCGCGCTAGTGGCATGCTGTCTTTTTATAAGGCATGTCACGATTAGCCTTTTTATTACGAATTTACATTATGAGCAAAAAAGCACTTCTTGCAGTAAGCATTGTTTCCGCACTTTTAGGTGGTTGTGGACATGAAGAACATGCTGCGCATCACGAAAAACTTCAATTCAACGTTACTCATCCTATCGTACAAGACACAACGCTGGTAAAAGAGTACGTCAGTCAGATACGTGCCATTCAACATATTGAAGTTAGAGCTATGGAAAAAGGCTATCTTCAATCGACCTTTGTTGATGAGGGACAAACGGTAGAACGTGGTCAGCCCATGTTCAAAATAATGCCGAACGTATATGAAGCTGAACTACACCGCGCTGAAGCCGAGGCTAAAGCGGTCGAGATGGAGTACAAAAATACAAAGTCGCTTGTTGAACAAAACATTGTTTCTCCTAACGAACTTGCCGTCATAGAAGCACAGCTTCAAAAAGCTCAGGCTGAAGTTGAACTGGCAAAGACTCACTTAGCATTCACAGATATCAAAGCGCCGTTCACAGGCAAAATGGACCGACTGGAAGCTCGAACGGGAAGTTTGCTTGATGAGGGCGAACTGCTCACCACATTGTCTGATATCAGCACAATGTGGGTGTATTTCAATGTGCCTGAATCAGAGTATTTAAAGTACGCGCAGAACAGCGCATCAAATGATCAAACGTCAGTGCGATTAAAGCTTGCCGATGGCAGTATTTACGCGCATCAAGGCGTGATAGATGCCATTGAAGCTGATTTTGATAATCATACCGGTACCATTGAAATGCGTGCGTCTTTCCCTAACCCAGACCAACTGCTAAGACATGGGCAAACCGGTAATGTCATGGTGGATATTGCCTATCCGGATGCTTTAGTTATTCCTCAGAAAGCCACATTCGAAATTCTCGATCAAAGCTTTGTATATGTGCTGGATAGCGAGAACAAGTTAGCAACCCGCCACATTAACATCGCTGCAGAACTCCCTAACATCTATCTGGTTTCAGACGGACTAGCGCCGGACGACACTATTTTGATTGAAGGACTGCGAAGAGTTTCGAACGGCGATGAGATAGAGCCTGAACTTATTTCAGCCAGCGACACATTAGCTGAACTGTCATTGCACGCAGAATAAGGGGGCGCTATGTTTGGAGTTTTTATTAAACGTCCAGTGATGGCCATCATGTTATCGCTGATGATTATATTTTTGGGCGTGTTGTCGGTGTTTAGCCTACCCACGTCACAGTTTCCAGATATTGCTCCGCCGCGAGTGCTTATTTCTCTGGCATATCCCGGTTCGAGCGCTGATGTATTGGTGAAGTCATCGCTGGTTACCATTGAGCGTTCAATCAACGGTGTGCCGGGCATGAAGTACATCGTGTCTGATGCGACCAGCGCGGGTGAAGCCACCATTCAAGTTATCTTCGATTTAGATGTAGATCCGAATCAGGCTCTAATTAATGTGAAAACGCGGCTTGACCAGATCATGAACCGGCTGCCCCAGCTCGTGCAGTTAGAAGGGGTGGTACTAGAGCGGGTTCAGCCTAGCATGTTGATGTACATAAACGTTTATAGCACGGACGAAACGGCTGATGAAAAGTTTCTGTACAACTATTCCAATATCAACCTTATCCCCGAGATACAGCGGGTAAACGGTATTGCCAGTGCAAAAATATTGGGAAGTCGCCAGTACGCCATGCGAATTTGGTTAAAGCCTGATCGCATGCGTGCTTACAATGTTTCTGTAGATGAGATCATGGAATCGATAGACGAGCAAAGCTTGATTGGACGCCCTGGACGACTTGGCAGAAGCTCAGGCATTACTGCTCAGTCCAAAGAATACGTGCTTATTTACGAAGGACGTTACGACGAGCCTGAAGAATATAAAAATATCATTATTCGCGCCGATTCCGACGGTCGCTTGCTCAAATTAGGTGATATTGCCGATGTTGAGTTAAGTAGTGAATTCTTCGATATTTACTCAAACAAAGACGGGTATCCTTCCGCTGCGATAGTGCTAAAGCAGAACTATGGAAGCAGTGCCAACGAGGTTATTTCTCAGGTGAAAGCCACTATGGCTGAACTAGAAAAAACGTTTCCAGAAGGCATGAAGTACGAAATCAACTACGATGTTTCTAAGTTTCTAGATGCCTCTATTGAACAAGTGCTGCATACCCTGTTTGAAGCCTTTATTTTGGTTTCCTTGGTGGTGTTCATCTTTCTGGGTGACTGGCGTTCCACACTTATCCCGCTTCTTGCTGTGCCGGTTTCACTGGTTGGAACGTTTTTCTGCATGCAGGCCACAGGGGTGAACATAAATCTTATTACTCTGTTCGCTCTCGTATTAGCGATAGGGATTGTGGTAGATAACGCTATTGTTATCGTGGAGGCCGTTCACGCGAAGATGGAAGAAAGCAGCAGCCTAACCCCTTATATGGCGACCCAACAAGTACTGGGTGAAATGGGGGGAGCTATTATCGCAATTACACTGGTGATGACGGCGGTTTTTGTGCCCCTTATTTTTATGACGGGCCCGGTAGGTGTCTTCTATCGCCAGTTCTCTATTACCATGTCATCGTCAATTATCATCTCGTGTATTGTGGCGCTTTCATTAACGCCAGTGCTGTGTGCGATGTTGCTTAAAAACCCTCATTCACACACAAGAAAGGCAACGCCATTAAGCAAGTTTATTGATGGATTTAACCATTATTTCAATAAGTTAACCGGTCGTTATACAGGCATTATTAAAGCTATCGTTACACGCCGCAGTGTTACTGTAGTGCTGCTTGCGGGCTTTGTGGTAAGTACCTTTGGCGTTAATCAGGCATTACCTACAGGCTTTATTCCCGGTGAAGACCAAGGGCAAATCTATGCCATCATTCAAACACCGCCAGGCAGTACCCTTGAAGCGACGAATACAGTAGCGCGAGAGCTGCAAAGCTTGGCGCTGGACGTTGAAGGCGTCTCCTCGGTATCCTCGCTTGCTGGCTATGAAATTCTCACGGAAGGACGAGGTTCAAATGCTGGTACCTGCTTGATTAATCTTGAAGATTGGGCTAATCGCGAACAGTCGGTACGTGACATCATTGAAGAACTGGAAGCCAAGACACACCACTTAGGAGCAGTGATTGAGTATTTCGAACCGCCTGTTGTGCCGGGTTATGGCGCGTCTTCGGGGTTATCATTTCGTTTACTCGATAAGACCAACACTACCGACTATCAAGAGTTCGACCAAATCAACAAAGCCTTCATGGAAGAACTCGGTAAACGTGATGAGCTAAAAGGTTTATTCACGTTTTACGCTGCCGATTATCCTCAATATAAAATTGAGATAGATAACCAAGCTGCAATGCAGAAAGGGGTATCTATTGGCGCTGCCATGGAGAATCTGAATATTCTTATCGGTAGTACTTACGAGCAAGGTTTCACGCGTTTTAATAACTTCTTCAAAGTGTACACACAAAGTGCGCCAGAATATCGTCGTTATCCCAGTGACTTATTGGATTACTACGTGAAAAACGAAGAGGGTGAAATGGTGCCTTACTCGGCCTTTATGAAGCTGATTAAAACCCAAGGCCCTAATGAAATTACACGCTACAACCTTTATACCTCGGCAGCAATTCGTGCAGAGCCTGCAGCAGGGTATACCTCGGCGCAAGCGATAAAAGCAGTTGAGGAAGTAGCGGCTGCAACGCTGCCAAAAGGATATGACATAGGTTGGGAAGGCCTGTCATTTGACGAGGCTAAACGAGGTAATGAAGCCATTGTTATCTTTGCCGTAGTATTGTTGTTTGTATATATCGTGCTGGCATCACAGTACGAGAGTCTGCTTCTACCTTTTGCGGTCATTCTTTCACTACCTACCGGTATTCTCGGCTCATTCCTGTTTCTCAAAGGTATGGGGCTGGCCAACGACGTTTATGCGCAGCTCGGCTTAGTTATGCTGGTTGGTTTACTCGGTAAAAATGCCGTGCTTATTGTGGAATACGCAGTGCAAAAAAATCAGCAGGGCTTATCGATTGCTGACGCAGCTGTTGAAGCGGCCAAACAGCGCTTCCGCCCAATCCTAATGACATCGTTCTCGTTTGTAGCAGGGCTAATTCCGCTTGTTATTGCAACGGGGGCGGGCGCAGTGGGAAATAGAACTATTGGTGCTTCTGCTTTAGGCGGTACTTTGTTAGGCACTATTTTTGGTGTGCTGGTTATTCCTGGGCTTTACTACTTGTTCGCCAAACTTGAAGAAGGTAAGTCATTAATCAAAAACGAAGATCATGTCCCTCTTACTGAAACTTACCACTATAACGATGAGGTGCTAAGCGATGATAAATAAAAAGCGATTTACTTATAAGCCGCTGTGGTTAGCGCTTAGTAGTGCGTTGTTAGTACAGGCATGTGCCATCCCTACCATTGAAACGCGAAACCCTAATCTAGATTTGCCAGAGCAGTTTAACGCGAAAGTTTCGCAAGTGGATACTCAGGCTGGTCAAGGGATTAACCAGAGTACACAAGCAAATATTCAATGGAGTGAGTGGTTTAACGACCCTACGCTTTCTGCGCTGGTGGATACGGCGGTTAAGAACAACCAAGAGGTGTCTATATTAATTCAACGCATTAATATGGCGTCGAATGAAGTGTATGCACGGGAAGGGGAATATTTGCCTCGACTCTCTGCGGGGGTAGCCGCTGAAACCGAAAAGGTAGGCGAATATACCCGGGAAGGCGCAGTAGAAGAACAGTTAAATATCAAGGAGGATAAAGAATTTCCCGACCCGCTGGCAAACTTAAAGCTAGGCCTTAATGCGTCGTGGGAAATTGACGTTTGGCATAAGCTGAGAGATGCGTCTAAAGTGGCCTCGCTTGAATACTTGGCGTCGGTTGAAAGTAAGAACTTTTTCGTTACCCAGTTAGTATCTGAAGTTGCGCGTACTTACTATGAACTGCTGGCGCTAGATAACAAGCTAGAGAATCTTGACTCAACCATTTCGCTACAGCGCAATGTTATTCACACTATTAATGCGTTGAAAGAATACGGGCGGGCGTCATCGCTACCCGTTGCGCGCTTTAACGCGGAAGTGAAGAAAAACGAGAGCGAGCGTTACTTGATTGAGCAGGAAATCCTAGAGAAAGAGAACACGCTCAATCTGTTATTAGGACGCACTCCACAGCCCATTCAAAGGGACAGTAACGTGTTGCTCAGCGCCGAGCTAAAAAGCCCGCAGGTGGGTGTACCCTCTACGCTATTAGACAATCGCCCTGATATAAAACAAGCTGCACTCACGCTCCAAGCAGCAGAGTTAAATATCGATGTGGCTAAAGCTAACTTCTACCCTTCTTTTGAGCTAAAAGCAGGGTTAGGTTTATCGGCGTTTGATAGTCGCTACTTGTTTAATGTGCCTGAGTCATTGGCATATTCTTTATCTGGTGATGTTTTTGCGCCATTAATAAACCGCAGGGCGATTGAGGCGGTTTATCAAAATGCCAGCGCCGAACAAATTGAAGCGGCTTACGAATATGAACTCACCATTTTAACGGCGGTAGCTGAAGTAACAAACAGTTTGTCGAAGCTCGATAATTTGGAGAAAAGTGCTGAAGCAAGGCGTCATCAAATTGCTTCACTGGAACAGTCGATTGATATTGCCAATAGGCTTTTTTCGTCAGCTCATGGTGAGTATTTAGAGGTGCTGCTTGCGCAACGAGAAGCACTGGAAGCGCGTAGCGAGTTTATAGAAACTCGTCAGCAGCAAATGGCCGCACTGGTCGATTTGTATCAGGCACTCGGAGGCGGATGGCAGTCTTAAAATCAAAAGGAGAGCGCTCGCTCTCCTTTTTTTCGCCTTTATCAAAAGCTGGCGGTGAATTTCAGACTCAACGTGTGACAAAAGCAGAACACGTGCGGCGTTAAATGTTAACGCGTAAAGTTAAAGCGGGCAAAAAAGCGCTCAGCTTCGTCACTATCAAAATCATAGCCATTATTCGTCATCGCTTCCAAAGCATCTTCTACCGTTTCGTAAAAGCCATAAGGAACTTCGGCAGCGTCGTAGCACTGAGAAATCTGATGCTTAGTTGTCAGCATAATGTCGGTATCTAATATCACCACGGCAAGAAACGACAGGCCGCGGGTTTTTCTTACCCGAGTTTGTTTTACAAAAATATCAAAGGTGGAAGGGGGCATCAGACTTTCACCGTAAAGACAGCTTACTTGTGCCCATTTAGCGCCCTTTTCGAATTTTGAAATGTCAGAAGACATCTTAACTACGCCATTTCTCATGGTTTCGTCATTCCACGGTCCGCGCGCTGAGAAGAGCAGCAACTGACCGCTTACGCTACATTCAAACTCGCCGTGTGGATTATTCATGGGCATTTCCTTTAAGCCTTATATAGAAGTTAGCACTTTACTGCTATCACGCAACTAACCATTCGGCTAAAGCCAACGCCCCTGTGTACTGCGCTTAATCGCCTCGCGATGTCGCTCAACGTTTAATCTTTATTGGCTGAATATATTCAGTAATATGGAGACGATAAATGCATCACTACAACGTGATCACCCCATAAAAAGAACGGAAAAGAACAAATAGATTAAGGTGAGATATGTCTTTTACGAGAAATCACAGGTACCCGTCAGTCAAAAAACGGTTTGCTATATGGGCTGCACTATTTAGCGTAGGCACGCTAGCTATGCCATCCACAGCGCTTGCAAGCAATGAGAGAGAATCTCTTACTACCGACTCTGAACGCTATTTTAAATCGGAAGATATTTTTAATTTGGAATACGTGAGCGAAGTTCAGGTGTCGCCAAACGGTAAATATGTTGCGTATGTGCGCCGTTCAAACGACATTATGTCGGATAGCAGTCGAGCGAACGTTTGGCTAGCGTCGGTTGATGGAAAGTCACACCGCCCCTTACTGTCGTCGAAAAAGAGTTACTATTCTATTCGCTGGTCACCAGACGGTAGCCGATTGGCTTACCTTTCTAATGAAGAAGGTAAACCGCAATTGTATGTGCGTTGGATGGATACAGGGCAAACGGCACTCGTAACAAATGTCACCTCAAACCCAAGTAACATCACTTGGTCGCCAGATGGTAAGCACATTGCTTTCACTATGAGCGTTGATGCCAAGGAAAAGCCGCTAGACATTAAAATGCCTAAAAAGCCTGACGGTGCAAAGTGGTCTCCTAGCTTTCAATATATTACCAAAGCGCGCTATCAAGCCGATGGCCGAGGCATTCTTGAACCTGCTTACACCCATATTTTTATTGTTCCTGCTGACGGAGGCACAGCACGACAGCTTACTTCAGGGAACTATCACCACAATGGGCGCTTAAGTTTCTCTCCTGATAGCGACAAAATCTATTTCTCTGCCAACCGCAGTGACAATTGGGAGTATGAGCCTGTTGAGGGGGACATCTTTTCTGTGGATATGATGGGTAATATCGCACAGCTTACCAACGACAAAGGCCTTGAATCATCGCCTGTCGTATCGCCTGACGGAAAGCACATTGCTTACGCACGCCGCGATGACGAAAAAGTGATGTACAAAAATAGCTATTTGTACGTGATGAAAAGTGACGGTACAGATGCCAAAAACTTAACAAAAGACGTTGATAATTCAGTGTCTAACTTTCACTGGAAAGATAATAAGCACGTTTATTTTCAGCAGTCGGTTCGCGGTTTAGCGCAGGTGGATGTGGTATCGCTATCGGGCAGCGTAAAAGCCGTAGCTAAGGGGCTGGGCGGTACTACGTTAGGACGACCTTATGTGTTTGGCACCTATCACGCTGTTGATGATGTAGTGGCGTATACCAAAGGACGTACCGATCGCCCCGCTGATTTATATGTCACTACGCGAAACGAGCGACAGCTAACAGCGCTCAATGAAGACGTTCTAGGTCATAAGCAGCTTGGCGAAGTAAAAGAAATTGTCTATCCGTCTTCTATAGATGGCGAAGAAATCCAGGGGTGGTACATTCTACCGCCAAACTATGACAGCTCGAAAACGTATCCGCTTATCTTAGAAATTCACGGCGGACCTAATCTCGCTTATGGTCCTGTCTTCACGGCCGAACTGCAGCGCATGGCTGCAGAGGGCTATGTGGTGTTTTATGATAATCACAGAGGCAGTACAGGTTATGGAGAACGCTTTGCATTGCTACTTCAAGGGAAATACAGTTCGGAATATGACTTCTCAGACCATATGTCGGGCGTAGATGCGCTTATTGAAAAAGGCATCGCTGATCCAGAGCGACTGTTTATTACTGGTGGTTCAGCAGGCGGCATTGCATCAGCCTATGCCATTGGCCTTACTAACCGATTTAAAGCAGCCGTAGTCGCTAAACCCGTTATCAACTGGTTATCGAAAGTGCTGACTGCCGATTCAGGTCTATATCAAATCCCTTTCCAATTTCCGGGTATGCCTTGGGATAATGTAGAGCACTACTGGAAGCGCTCACCGCTATCGCTAGTAGGCAATGTAACGACCCCCACCATGCTGATCACGGGAGTGGAGGACAAGCGCACGCCAATGTCTGAGACCGAGCAGTTCTATCAAGCGTTAAAGATTCAAAAGGTTGATAGCGTGCTGGTAAAAGTACCTGGATCGCCCCACGGGATTGCTTCTAAGCCATCTAGAATGATTGGTAAAGTTGAAAATATCTTGGCGTGGTTTAAAAAATACGACAGCGTGCAGTCACAAAGTACGCAAGTTGAAGCTCAATAATTAGTGTGCTGAGACTAAGTGGGGCTAATGCGCCGACTCAATCGGTTCAAGGCCCCATTTTTTTAGTATTCGAGTATATTCGCCATTCGCTTTTAAAATCGAAAGCGCGATTGTGAGTGGCGCTGTTTGTCTATTCCACCGCGGGATGTAATTGCTCGATATCAGGAACAACTGTGAGTTTTAAATCAAGCGCTTTCCAGTAGTGGCTTTCTCGTAGCAGGTCAGCTGAGATAATAGGTTTTTCATCTAACCAGCCATCGGGGAAGGTAATGGTCAGTTCGTTCTTTTCTACATTAACAACGAGGTCAGGTACAAAACCCTCTTGGCGTTTAATATTAAGCAGTACACCCAAACGCAGTAACGCGATTAAATGCTTAACCGACTGCTCATCGAAAAGATTAAATGCGGGCAATTCATTGGTTCGAATTTTCTTTCTATGGAATCGCACGAGCGTAGCTAGCAGTAATTGTTGTTCCTGCGTAAACCCAGGCATGTCCACATTACCAAGAATATAGGCGCTGTGTTTTTGTATGCCTCGAGAGTTAATTTGCATGCCGACTTCGTGAAGTAAAGCTGCCCAGCCGAGCATGCTTTTAAAGTCACGCCCTTTAAGTTTCCATGCTTTTTCAACATCGTTGAAAAGTGAAAGGGTTGTATTGAGCACCATAGTGGCTTGGGACGTATCTACATCGTAGCGGGTTGCCAAACTACTCGCGGTTCTGCCGCGAATATCAGCGTGATGAAGCTCATCTTCCATCTGATAAAGTACGCCTTCGCGCAAGGCGGCAGGCGAGTACACCAAGCCTTCAATCTCTAGGGCTTTGAAAACGGCGATAAGAATAGCGAGGCCGCCAGCAATAACCACACGACGATCTTCACTTAAATCTGGGTAGCTTAATTTGTCTATATGCCCTGCGCTTATGAATTGCTTCATTAAATTGCGCAAACTTTTAAGTGTCACCGGAATATCGTGGCCATTGGGTCTGTCTTGCTGACAAAGTGTAAACAGCGAACGAATGGTACCAGACGTACCGATACACTGGACCCAGCCCAGTCTGCGATATTTATTATCTATTAACTCAAGCTCTTGCTGTGCAGCCGTGATAGCACGATCAAAGGCTTTTGGCTTTAGCTCACCGTCAGGGAAAAACCGTTTGGTATAGCTTACGCAGCCCATTTGAAGGCTGCGGCAAAGTAAAGGCGTAAAACCTTCGCCAATAACGAACTCAGTAGAGCCACCGCCTATATCAATAACCAGCTGTTGGCCGTCGGAGTGGTTAGTATGTGCAACGCCTGAATAAATAAGTCGCGCTTCTTCTACACCAGAAATGACTTCGATAGGGTAGGGAAGGATATCTTTTGCTGCGCTGATAAAATCGCGGGCGTTACGCGCTCTGCGCAACGTATGAGTGGCGACAATTCTCACGGAGTCGGGCTCAAAACCTTTAAGGCTCTCTGCTACTACTTTTAGCATAGCAAGCCCACGCTCCATCGCTTCATCAGACAAGATATCGTCGTCGTTGAGACCTTCGGCCAAGCGTACTTTTTGTTTAACTCTATGCAGAATCTGCACAGACCCAGCAACAATGCGTGCTACTACTAAGTGAAAACTATTTGAGCCAATGTCTAGTGCTGCGACTTTATTGACTTCGCGGGTTTCCACGTCATTAAAAACTGATTCGTGCTGGGTCATGTACTAATTTTCTATCCTACAAAGTGTCTTCTAGCTTCTTCAAATAGTCATAAATTTCTATCTGAGAACGAAGTTTTTTACGATTTCCCCTGCGAACGTACTTGTTGCTCTGATCCTTGTCAATCACTCGAGCCTTCAGGGTATCTTTAAATTGTAGCTCCATTATATCAACAATGCGCTGTTGAAGACCTTTATCATACACTGGACAACCTACTTCAATGCGGTTGTCCATGTTACGGGTCATCCAGTCAGCAGAAGAGATATACACTTTTCTATCGCCGCCACCTTCAAAAATCATCACGCGAGGGTGTTCGAGAAATCTATCAACAATAGAGATAATTTCGATGTTTTCGCTTATTCCTTTTATCCCCGGATTAAGTGAGCACATACCGCGCACTATACCGCGGATCTTAACCCCCGCCTGGCTAGCCCGGTACAAATCATCAATGAGTTCTTTATCAACAAGGTTGTTAATTTTGAAAGTGATTTGTGCCTTTTGGCCTTGGTTCAAATGCTGAATTTCTTGACGAATTAACGACTGAATTTTGGTTCTGGCGTTTAATGGCGATATTTGAAGATGCTGGAACTTGTAGCGTCGGTAAGGGTATTGAATAAGATCGAATACCGCCACGCCTTCATCGGCGAGTTCTTGATTACGGGTGAATAAGCTGTAGTCGGTATAAATCTTTGCTGTTTTCTCGTTGAAGTTACCCGTACCGAAATGCGCATAGTTCACCAAACTGCCCCGTTCTTCACGGGTCACAATACAAAGTTTAGAGTGAATTTTAAGAGTAGGCACGCCAAGTACAACGCGTATACCTGCATCAGTCATGCGCTTAGACCATTCGATATTTGCCTCTTCGTCAAAACGGGCGCGAAGTTCTACCACAACGGTTACTTTTTTGCCGTTGTCTACTGCGTCAATCAACGAGTTTACAATGCGTGAATTACTGGCAACACGATAAATATTAATACGTATGGTCTTAACATTCGGGTCGAAAGCCGCCTGACGCAAAAACTCGGTGAAGTGTAGGAAGCGATGGTACGGGTAGTATAGTAGTATGTCTCGTGCAGTAATGGCATCGAAAACGGTGTTGTACTTAGAGAATGCCTTGCTGTCGATAGCAGGCAGCGGCGTATGCTCTAAATATTCTCGACCCACATTAGGGAAGCCAATAAAGTCTTTAAAGTTACGATAGTGCCCAGCAGCGTGCATGGTATCTAGCTTCGTTATCTTAAGTCGCTTGCGCAAGTCAGATTTCATGTCCTCTGGCATGTTCGTGTCGTAGATAACACGCACAGGCTCAGCGATAAGGCGCTGCTTCATACTTTCAGACATCTTTTCAACGAAGCTTTCGTCAATTTCTTCGTTGATAGAATATTCCGCATCACGCGTCATTTTAAACGAGAATGCTTCAATTTCGTCGAACTTCACGAAACCGCGGAAAATGTCTTCGATACACAGCTGAATCATGTCATCGAGCATAATAATGCTCTTCTTCTTGCGGCTTTTTTGCGGTGGGATCAGCATAAAGCGCGACATTTCAGAGGTAGGAACCTGAATAACCGCAAATTTAGGATTGCGGTCCTTTCTTCTAAGCGCCACATATAAATACACTGAAGTACCGTTCAAACGGCTAAGTAGGTCGGTCTTCTTATCTATTAAAATAGGTGCAATGTGACGCAGTGCTTTGTTAACGAAGAAGTTGCGTACCCACTGCTTTTGATAATCGTCTAAATCGTCTTTTCGAAGAATATGTATGTTGTAGCGAGCTAGGGACTTAACCACATCCTTATGAATTTGGTCGAACTTTTCAGAAAGCTGGACTACCTTTTTCTGAATAAGCGCCATAAGAGCGGTTTGGCGTTCAGCTTCCTCTTCATTGCCGTCATTTTGCGCAATGGTAATTTGTCGTTTCACGTCAGCGGCGCGCACGCGATAAAACTCATCTAGGTTATTTGAGTAAATACCAAGAAAACGAATTCGCTCCACGGCGGGATTGTTTTTATCTGCGGCTTCTTGCAATACGCGTTCGTTAAACGCAAGCCAGCTTAATTCTTTGGGATAATATAAAACGTCGTTATCCATAATGTCTCAATTCACGTTCATAAAAATGGTCAAAGACTGCCATCAGTCAGTGACACTACTGTGACAACACGTATTCTGGTGCAAGTGCGCACGCATTGCGTTGTGGTTATTCCATTAACTTTCAATATGATGAGTTCGTAATTGTGATACGCGGGATAGTGTATGGCACCACAAATACGCCCTTGTTTTTATCGCTTCGCGGTAATATCCACCACCAAATCGTTAGCCAACGACTCCAGTGAGTCTTGCAATGCGCCGTCGTCAAAATCTTCTGGCACCGCAATTTCTGCTTTTGCTTTGAAAATCAGGCTGCCCCAGTTAGGCGCGCTTTCACAGTGTGAAGCAAAGGTGAGAATATTCAAATTGAACTGGTTTAAAATAGAAGTAAGCTCTTGGACAATACCGGTTTTGTCATTGCCCATTACATCAACCGTCAATTTGGTGGTGTTGTTATTTTCACTGCTCGCTACCGCTACAGATTGCACCGACAAATCTTTAATGGCGTCTAGCGCATCGATTAAGCCCTGTTTGTTCTCATCGGCAACATGTACTTCTACAAAACCGGTGAACATTCCCGCCATATGCGCAAAGCTCGATCCTTGCCAGTTGCCCTCATGTTTGTATACACACTTAGCCAGTGTGTCTACTAAACCCGGCTTGTCTTTACCCATAATGCTTATAACCAATGATTGCATACGATGCTCCTTATTGGGCGTGTAGAGAAAAACTTTGATCGTCTTCCTGTTGGGTAATACCATAGGCGCAGAGTAGGTTGCGCGAAGGTAATGCTTTAAACTTTCACTTGCTATTAGCATAACAAAACTTACACTGCTCACCAGTGCAATTTAGGGTTATTCTTCTTAAAAATGAAGAATTTCGAAAATAAGAATTACTAAACAGCCGCATGACTTTCGACAGCAATAGCACAAACAAAAAACGCCAGCGAAGCGACAGGTGGTCACGCTATGTAGTGACCGGCTTCGGCGGCCTTGTTTTGTTGACGTTAGTTATTCTTATTACCCATCTAATCAGCCAAGCTCTGCCGTTGGCATATACCCCTAGCTTAAATCATCTGTTGAGCTTGAAAACGCCAGATAACGAAAAAATTATCAGCGCAGGCGACATTATTAACAGTCAGCCAATGCTGGTTAGGAAGTCTGACTGTCGATTGGGATTAAAGTTGCTTAAAGGCGATGCTCTGGTAAGTAATCACGATTATATCCGTCCTTGTGAGCATAGACTGTCTTCCCACAGTGTGATGGGAGAGAACTATATCGTAGACGTTTCTCCCAACGCCCAAGTGAGAGTTTTACCGGTTAGATCGTTCAATATGACCGACGGTAGCGCAGAGGATATTGCCACAAGTACGCCGCAAGCGGCGTTGTCGAACAGCATTACGTTCGCGCTTCCCAAAGATGAGTGGGAGAGACGCAGTGACTGGAGCATTGCACTGTCCTCAAAATGGGCAGTGGTTTCTATCGTTCAAGACAATAAAGTGTTTATCCGTTGGGTAAATCGGCTTCGTCCTACACAGGTGGTGGATAAACGGTTTCATAATATAGACAGACTCGTATTGTTACCCGGCAGTCAGAGCGTGTTACTCCAAGTGGATGATGCCCTTTTCCTAAATAGGCTCACGGATGAAGGTGCGTCACTACTGCCAATAGCAGGAAACATCACAGCGTCATTAGATGAGAAGATTGTATTTCCGCTTGCTAAAGACCGCACCTTTTTCCTAATGAACAGCAATACACAGACACTTACTCGTTGGGTGCTGAGCAAAAGCGATAAAGGCCTTACCTTTGAACAAACCTACCAAGTAGCGTTACCAGGAGAGAACGTTAAGGATGTGGCAGAACATGCCAGTATGAACTTAGTGGCTGTGCTGACCGACAAAGCAAGAGTGTTGTTGGTAAACCGTGTATCGGGCGATGTAGTGGCATCACAACAAATAGAGCGTTCTGCTGAGAATATCATTTGGTACGGCAATAAGCTTTATGGCTATTCAGATAGCACCTTATCAGTATGGGAAGGCAAGCACTTAAGCGGTGTTACTACATGGGCCTCTCTGTTTGAACCGCAGCATTACGAAGGGTATGAAACGGAAGAAACCGTATGGCAAACCACCAGTGCCTCTGATTTTCAAGAGGCAAAGTTTAGCCTAACGCCGCTATTAATAGGCAGTATTAAAGCCTCTCTTTTAGCGCTGCTTATTGCTATTCCGGTTGCTATCGGTGCCGCAATTTACACCGCGTTTTTTGCTAAAAGCCGCCTTCGCAACGTTATTAAGCCGGCTATCGAATTGCTCGAAGCGATTCCCAGTGTACTTATTGGCTTCATCGCAGCCATTTGGTTATCGCCAAAAGCTGAGCAGTTTTTATTTTCCTTTGCCTTTTTCCTAATCGTTATCCCTTTTGTGCTTATTGTCGTTGCCCTGGTACAGCGCCCTGTTGCGGAATACTTACCAAAGAAGCTAAGACACGGAGCAGAGCTACTATTTGCTATAAGCGGAGTGTTCCTTTTAGGTTTTATTAGCGTGGAGTATGCGCCTTCGCTTATTTTCTCGATAATGGGGGTAGACGGGTTTACAATGCTTGCGGCTGAGTCCGATAGTCCCATCGGGAAAACGACTATAGTGGTAGCGTTAGCGTTAGGTGTGGCCATATCACCTAGTATCTATTCCCTTGCTGAAGATGCCATAAACGGCGTTCCAAATGATTTAAAACACGCCTCTTTTGCTTTAGGCGCCACACGACTACAGACCTTACTTCATGTTGTGCTTCACGTTGCACTACCGGGTATTGTTGCCGCGATTATGCTAGGTTTCGGCCGCGCGTTTGGTGAAACTATGATAGTCCTTATGGTGACGGGAAATACGCCAATCTCCAGCTGGGGCTTGATAGAAGGTTTGCGAGCACTTACTGCTAACTTGGCAATTGAACTTCCAGAAGCAGATGTATCATCGGCGCACTATCAAATTCTATTTTTCACCGCGTGTATTTTGTTCCTGTTTACCTTCTTGGTAAACACCATGGCAGAGCTATTGCGACAGCGTATAAGAAGTAGGGCGTACTATGGTTAATCGAACAACGTTTGGGTTAAGTGCGGTACAGCGTCAATCGCTAGTTATTAGTTTAACGGCTTTTTTCACCAGCCTGCTGCTTATTGCGCTAGTTAGCGTTCTCATACTTATTAGTTTTCGAGGTACGGCATATTTTTGGCCAGAGCCCATCTATACGGTTACCGGTACGCATCAAGACGGCACAAGGTTTTCGGTGCTTGCGAACCTATTTGATGAATCAACAAATGAGGATGTGACACTTAAGTTCTCAGATGCTCAGCATCCTTATGGCTTTCAAATCCAGTTATCTCGAGAGGAAATAGAGACTTCTCTACTTGCAAACCAAAGCGCAGAAATAAAACTGTTAGACGGCAGGCGTGTGTTGGCAATTCCTGAATACATCGTCGTGCCATCTAAACCGCCTCAACCTCTTGGTAACATTGACATTGTGCTAGAGGAAGTGGCTCAAATAAGCGCTCAAATTGAAGATTTAAATACGCAACACCTTGCACCTATTCACGAAGCGCTATCTCAATTTGATAAACGTAATGTTGTTGCCGACGCGCCAGCGAGAGAGCGTTTAGTGGCATCGTTTGACGAATACCAAAAGCGTGTGGAAGCGTTAGAAGCAACGCGAGCTGAGTATACCTTATTGGTAAGTTTTGCTGACGGAACGCCGTTTGTTATTCCCATTTCTAGTATTCAAGATGTGGATTTTGTCAGTCGTCTAAGTACATGGGAAAAGTGGCAGGTAGCGTTTTCGGAAATCGGTGTTTTTCTTACCGATTCCCCTAAACAAGCGAATACCTCAGGTGGCGTCTTCCCTGCGTTGTTTGGCACTGTACTCATGGTATTTTTAATGACCATCATCGTAACGCCCTTTGGTGTATTAGCCGCTATTTACTTGAGCGAATATGCACCTAACACGGCGCTTACCACCATTATTCGTGTCAGTGTAAGCAACATGGCAGGTGTACCTTCTATTGTTTACGGCGTATTCGGCCTTGGTTTCTTTGTTTATACCTTGGGCGGCAGTATTGATGAGCTATTGTTTAGTGACACACTGCCAGCACCCACAATGGGAAGCCCTGGCGTTTTCTGGGCTGCCTTAACCATGGCAATTTTGACCTTACCTGTAGTGATTGTGGCGACTGAAGAAGGCTTGCGCAGGGTGCCGGAAGGATTGAAAGCGGGTAGTTACGCATTAGGAGCTACCAAAATTGAGACTATAGTGCGTACCGTATTGCCTATTGCGTCTCCGGGTATTATGACTGGCGTAATTCTGGCGATTGCGAGGGCGGCAGGTGAAGTAGCGCCACTTATGTTAGTGGGTGCGGTCAAGTTTGCGCCAACCTTGCCCATAGATGGAGAGTTTCCTTATCTCCACCTTGATAGGCAGTTTATGCATTTGGGCGTGCTTATTTATGACGGAGCGTTTCACAGCCAAACTGATGGAAAGAGCGCAAGCATGATGTTTGCCGCTTGCTTGCTTTTACTCGTGGTGGTGTTTGTATTAAATATTCTGGCAGTTGTACTTAGAGCGCGCCTGCGCAAACGCTATCTCAAAGGATAATACAGGTTTTGTAACATGTTGAAGTTGTTTGAACACAATACGCTGAACGTTAACGACATTGGTGAAGAACAAACCGCGGTAGAGGTTAAAAACCTCAACCTGTGGTTTGGCAATAAGCATGTGTTAAATGACATCAGCATGCGGATCCCAAAAAACAAAATCACAGCGTTAATTGGTCAAAGTGGTTGCGGTAAATCTACACTCATTAGCTGTTTCAATCGCCTTAACGATTTGTATGACGGTTGCAAATACGATGGTGAAATTATTATTGATGGGCAAAACATCAATAGCCGCAAAGTAAATGTGTCACGCCTAAGAACGAACGTGGGCATGGTTTTTCAGCGACCCAACCCCTTTCCTATGAGCATTTATGAGAACGTGTGCTACGGACTTAAGCTTCAAGGCGTTAAAATTCGTCGACACTTAGACGACGCGGTGGAAAGCGCACTGAAACAGGCGGCGCTGTGGGACGAGGTTAAAGATCGTTTATTTGAATCCGCGCATGTCTTATCTGGCGGTCAGCAACAGCGTCTGGTGATTGCAAGAGCACTGGCGTTGAAGCCCGACATTCTTCTTCTTGATGAACCAACCTCAGCCCTTGACCCTCTGACCACGCTTTTTATCGAAGAACTGATGGATGCATTAAAGAAACAATGCACCATTATTATCGTGACGCACAACATGCAACAAGCGGCTAGGGTAAGCGACTACACCGCCTTTTTCCATCAGGGCAGGCTGATAGAATATGCAGACAGCGATACGCTGTTTACTATGCCAGAGAAGAAGCAAACCGAAGACTACATAACGGGGCGATATGGATAAGGTAGCAGTAGGTGTGTGTTCTCACATGGTTTTGTACCGCAATGCTGAAGTTTGGCAAGACGTAGCGGTTTGTCACGATAGTTCTGCCACAGGTAGCGGCACGATTGATTGTCGTTATTCGTTATGCTTACGCCGCGAGGAGAAAACACCATGCGACAGGTAGCCTTAAACACGCATATTTCGGGTACGTTTAATATCGAGTTGGAAAACTTGCGTAACTCGGTATTAACCATGGGGGGCGAAGTTGAACAGCAGCTGGTGGATACGTTAAAAGCGGTAAAGCACAATCATGCCGCTCTGGCTGAAAAAGTGGTGTTGAACGACTTAAAAATTAACTCCATGGAAATTCAAATTGACGAAGAGTGCTTGCGCATTATTGCAAAACGTCATCCTACCGCCAGCGATCTACGTTTAATTATGACCATTTCCAAAGCCATTACCGATATAGAGCGAATGGGCGATGAAATCGAGCGTATTGCTAAACTGGTAACGCGCAATAAGTTGCCGAGCTCAGATACCATTAAGAGCAGCATGTTACTTATTGGCGAGCGCGTGGCCGCCATGATGCGCGGCACATTCGACGCTTTTGCTCGTCAGGATGAGGCTGCGGCGTTAGAAGTGTACGACCAAGACAACCGCATTGATAGTGAATACAAGCGTCTGCTGTCGTATACCACCTCCGAAATGCAGAAAAGTACCGATGACATGCAGGATTGGTTGGATGTTTTGTGGGCAATGCGCTCGTTAGAGCGTATTGGCGATAGATGTAAGAATGTGTGTGAGTATGTGGTTTATCTTACTCGGGGTACCGATGTTAGGCATACACCGTTGGAAAATATGCAACAAAAATTGGAAGATTTGACGTAATCCTGTCCAAATGGTCAGTACGATTTTGCGTATTGATATTCAAATATGGATACATGCGAAATTTATTTGTCATAAAACTGAAATATTTGGTGGATTTATCATCGCATTCAAATAATTCCGCATACTTTTATCGTTTTTCAGTGATTTTCGCTATGGCTTCTAACATGATTACGTTATCATGCGCCGCAGCCAAGAACAGATCGTGCAAAATTTAATCGAACCTTATGATAAAACACAATTTGTCTTTAACTTCATTCTCTAGCCTTTGTGGTGAAGAGATCATGCTACTTACTCAAGTAGCGTCCAGCCTAAATCGCGTTTAGATCGGGAGCGATTATCCGTGGAATTTTTTGAAAGTTATGGCCTAATTCTTATAATCCTTGCCGCCGGCGTTGGTTTCGTCATGGCATGGGGTATTGGAGCGAATGACGTTGCCAACGCAATGGGTACGTCAGTAGGTTCTAAAGCTTTAACCATAAAACAAGCCATTATCATTGCAATGATATTTGAGTTTGCTGGCGCCTACCTAGCAGGTGGCGAAGTAACGTCTACCATTCGAAAAGGGATTATCGACTCAACCTACTTTATAGACATACCTGAATACCTTGTATTAGGCATGATCTCATCACTACTTGCAGCTGGAATCTGGCTGGCAGTAGCGTCATGGTTGGGGTGGCCTGTATCTACAACTCACTCAATTATCGGTGCAATCATTGGTTTTACTGCCACTGGCGTCAGCATGGACGCAGTAGCATGGGACAAAGTGGGTGGTATTGTTGGTAGTTGGGTAGTAACCCCCGCTATTTCAGGCATCATTGCTTATCTTATTTTCATGAGCGCGCACAAGCTCATTTTCCAAACTACCTCTCCGTTTGCAAATGCTAAGCGTTATGTGCCGTTCTATATGGCATTAGCGGGCTTTGTGATGTCGCTTGTTACTATCAAGAAAGGCCTTAAGCACGTTGGTTTAGAGCTAAGCGCTGTTAACGGATATGTGCTGGCGATTGCTATTGCCGTAGCGTTGGGCTTCTTGGGTAAATGGTTTATCGGCCGTATGAAGTTCAGCGGTTCTGAAGATGCAGATCTACAGGCGGCTAACGTTGAGAAAGTATTCGCACTGCTAATGGTAGTAACAGCCTGTTGTATGGCGTTTGCCCACGGTTCAAATGATGTAGCTAACGCTATTGGGCCATTGGCTGCGGTAGTTAGCGTAGTAAGTAGTGGCGGCGAAATTAACTCTAGCACTACGCTTGCACCTTGGATCCTTCCTCTTGGTGGTTTAGGTATTGTTGCGGGTCTTGCGCTATTTGGACATCGCGTTATCAAGACCATTGGTCAAGGTATTACACACTTAACACCAAGCCGCGGTTTTGCAGCAGAACTCGCTGCAGCGTGTACGGTAGTTATCGCATCAGGTACGGGTTTACCTATTTCGACTACCCAAACGCTTGTAGGAGCGGTACTAGGTGTAGGTCTGGCGCGTGGTGTATCAGCGCTTAACCTAGGCATAGTGAGAAATATCGTCGTATCGTGGATTGTTACGTTGCCTGCGGGCGCAATCCTCTCGATTATCTTCTTCTACATTCTTAAAGCGTCGTTTGGCGTAGCGTAAAACACAGCGCTTACAAACGTTCGTATTAAGCGAAAAAAATTAAAAAAGGCCGTGCTTGAAGTGAAGCACGGCCTTTTTGTTTGTTGAGTTTCTTTGATAAGCGTTTGCTTAACAATCTAATCAATAGAGATAGGCGTTTCAAAGCCACGGGGTTTAACGCCCACAACGGCGCACTTAAGCTGATGGATAGTTTCTTCTGCGGTGTCACCCATGATGTAGCCAGGCACGCCTAAACGTGCCACTGTGCCCATAACAATAATGTCGGTATCAAGGGATGTGGTAGTGGCTGCAATTTCTCTTCGAGGGTAACCGTGAACAATGTGCTTCTGAGGTTTCAAATACTCTAATACATTGTCATCCAATTCATTGCCTAGTTCTTCAAGCAATTTGTCTAGTTCCGATTCACGCTCGGCATGGATTTTTGCAAGATCGGTTTCCATTCTGTCGTTATCAACCGATATAAACCCGTCTCTTGCGATGTTCTCAGGAACCGCATCGAAAACGTGGACAATGTGCAGCTGTGCAAATTCTAGCAAGGCTATTTGGCTTGCGTGACGCAAAATATCGCGATTAAGATCGCGCCTAATAGACACTTCATGCTGAGGATAGTGATAGTTCAAATCCAGTGCTGCAACTACGTTTTTGTACTGACTGCGAGGCTTGTGGTTAATGATCCAAACCGGGCAAGGGCATTTGCGGAATAAACGCATATCTAAGCTTCCGAATAACTTATCTAGAAAGCTCTCTTCTGCCCGTTTAATTACTAGATCGATATTGTTCTTTTTTACATAACGCACAACGTCAATAAGCGGCTGACCTACCGTTACCGCGGTAGACACAGGATAGTGTTTTCCCCAGCTTTCCGCTTGTTCTTTTAACCAATGCTGGGCTTGGGTTTCCATGGTTTGCTGAGAATCAACATAAGAGAAAGACTCCATGACCATACTGGCGTTGGGCGGCAAAGATTCTAACGAAAGCATAATGGTAAGCGAGGCTTGGTGCGCTTTGGCGATATGCAGTGCTTGGGCTACCGTATCATCTTGACGATGAGAGTCGCTTAATACACATAAAATGTTCTTATAATGTCCTTTCATACTGCCCTCAATAGTTAATCGCTTTATTGACTGAATGATACAAGAGCGGGTCTTACTTCGCTGTAAAAATATGTTGCGTATAATGCTTTAATTTAATCCTAACGCTACTTATGGGGGCTTTCCAGCGGGAAATGTCAAATTCTCAAAAGCTTCTTATAGATTGCACAATAAACAGAATTATCTACCTCTTTTTTAGATGTTGTATACGTACAGCTGCGAATAATAGAAGATCGCTCTCGTTAACCATGGGTATCAACCCTAGGCGCTATTTAATCTTTATGTTAGATTAATCCAATATTTTTTAATCCCTTTTTAAATAATTGTGAGATGCCCATGAAATGGCCTAATCTTAAGCACCTGCACTATTTGGTGACGCTACATCAAGAGCAACATTTTCACCGTGCTGCACAGCGCTGTAACGTAAGTCAGTCAACATTGAGTACGGCCATTCAGAACCTTGAAGAGCACTTCGGAAGCCAACTTCTTGAGCGTGAACATAAAACCTTTGTGTTTACATCGTTGGGACTAGATATTGTTGAACGCAGTAAAGTGCTACTTCAGGAAGCGGGAGAGCTGGTTGAGTATGCGCAAAACGCGGGCAATTGGCAGCGAGGCACCTTAAAACTAGGTGTTATTCCAACCATTGCGCCGTTTCTTTTTGAAGGCATGATGGGGGCGTTTTCTGCATTTTTACCCGAGATTAACCTGGAAATGCAGGAAGACACGACGGAGAAGTTGCTACAGCAGTTGACCGACGGCAGATTAGACTTACTTATTCTAGCGTTGCCAATGGAAACACCAGGGTGTAAACAGATGGTCTTGGGGCATGACCCGTTCCATCTTATTGCGCACAAAGATATGGCTGAGCAACTACCTAATCCTGTCGACATTTCAACTTTGCCGAAAAAGAGTATTTTCTTACTACAGCAAGAGCACTGTATGACCGGGCATGCGGTAAGTGCGTGCAATCTTCAGCACAGCGACCACATTAGCAGCGTAGCGGCAAGCAGCTTATATACCTTGGTGCAGTTAGCGAATAGCAAAATGGGCTACACCTTCTTACCTGAACTTGCGATAAACCAGTCTATTCTTGAGCACACAGGTCTTAAGAGCTTCCCCGCTGAAGAGCAGGGGTTTCGTGAGATTGGCTTAGTATGGCGTTCAGGCACTACACGTATGCAGCTGTTTCGTCGTATCGGTGAAATTATCTCGCCACTGTTGCCTATTCCTACACTAAAATAACCTTGGCGCTGAGTGCGCTACCTTTCATATTTAGCTAAAGCGGTTAAGCCTGCAGGTTCAGCCGCTTTTTTATTGCTGACATCAAGTATCGTCTTGTGCACCAACAACAAAGAAGTTCTTCATCCTTCGCTTAAAGCACAGTTTCATTGGCGTTATTCCCTAAATGACAATTTATTTATCAATTAAACAAACTTTTTTGCAAAGCTTATCGACTTAATGGTTAAGTAAAAAAACAGAGCGTAAAAACGGGGAACGGCGTGTTTAATAAACGAGATGAAAAACTCGTGGAACAGGCATTAAAGGGTAATAAAAAAGCGTGGGTTACGCTTATATCTCGATACGAAACCGCTATGTATCAATACGGTATTCGAATGACAGGGAATAGCCATGATGCAGCAGATTTAATGCAGGAGATTTTTATCTCTGTGTTTCGCAGTCTTGCCTGTTTTAAAGGTGAGGGCAGTTTTAAAAGTTGGCTCTATCGCATTGCCCACTGTCGCTGCGTTGAACTGTATCGCAAGCGAAAGCCGCATTCTGACATTGACGATATACAGGCGCCACTTTGCGGTGCGCCATGCCCTGAAATGCAGCTTTATAGCGACAGAGAGAGTAGAGCATTAACGCAGGCTATGCAGACCCTACCTTTGGGCCAAAAGGCGGTGGTGGAATTGAAATTCTTCGGCCACTTCACGTTCGAAGAAATTGCACAGCAAATGGATATCTCAGTAAATACCGCTAAGTCGCGACTTTACGCAGCCTTGGCAAAGTTGAAGTTGGAGTTGGAATAATGACCTTATATGACAAAGAAGCCTTATTCTCAGCTTATCTGGACAACTCGCTTGATAGCGAGCAAGAAAAGCAGTTTAACGCGTTGTGTGATTCAGATGCTGAGTTCGCGCAGGCGGTAGAAAATAGCGCCCGTTTGAACAGCGCAAGTGCAAGCTTCGTTGCTCCGGCACTTCCCCAGTGGGACAAAGAACAGACCTTTTTTAAGAAAGATGAACCACGTTCGCTGTCGTCTTGGTTTAGCTTGCCAGGGTGTGCCATGGCCATGTCGGCCTGTGCGCTGGTAGCCGTACTCACCGGCGCAAAGCTGTCGTATAGCGATAACGGTATAGCGCTTACGTTTTCAAACAAAAGCGCCAACGCAGTGGATGAAATGGTTGAGCAGCGCGTTACGCAAGAAGTTGCTAAAGCTTTAAGTGAGCAACGTGATTTCTATCAACAAGCGAACCAAACACTATTCAAAGAATACGCACAGGCGCTATCTACACAGCAGCAACAAAGCAGCGCAGAGCTTACTAAGTACTTGTTAGCGTCGAGTAGAGAAGAACGCAAACACGACTTTGCCGAGCTTATTAAATTTATCAACGAGCAGCGTATTGATGATCAAAGATTTTATGCACGCCAATTTACGCGTCTACAGGATGAAATTGATGACATTGAAATAGGGTACAGCGCGGTAAGTTTACCTAACAGCCGTTCTGAGGTGCCATTAACCATGCCGTATGAAACAAACAATCCACAATCGTCGCTAGATGATTAATGTAATTAGGTGAAATTATGAAACGTTTATTAACTGCTTTACTACTTTGCTCTGCTGCTGGTGGTCTTGCGAACGCACAAAGTGCGCAAAAATATGACACGCTATCGAATGAATTAGAAATAATGTCTGGGGTACTCAAAACGTCCTTACGACAAAATGCCGCAACTGATTCTTGGAGAGTGAGTCAAATTGAAACCAGCTATCTTGCTGGGCAGGGGGCGGTATTTACTTTTTCAGTAAGAGGCCAAAGCGGTAACTGGGTACGAGAGATAGAAACGCTGGTAGAAGGATTAGTTGCCACCGTACCACCTGCACCGCCTGCACCACCAGTTCCGTCTGCAAATTCGTTTAGTGATGTAGATGACATTGTGTTTGAAGCAGCCAGAGAGTGGGAAGCTTACGCAGAAGAAACCAGCCATCGTTTTTCTCAGGCGTTTGCTGACAACAATAGTCGCTTACGCGACTTGCGCAACATGCAGCGTGAACTTGCCTGGGAAGCAAGAGAGGTAGAGCGTGAACTGCGAGATATTACCTTTGAATTGCGTCACGCTGACGAGGCGCGAAAAAAAGAATTACTCGCGCAAAAAGAGCAGTCTGGAGAGCAGCTTAAGCAATTAGAAGCGAAAGAAAAAAGCATGAAGGATGAGCTTAAAGCAATTGAAAAAGAGCAGACTAAACAAATGGAGGCGCGTAAAGCGCAGCAGCAGCAAGCTTACAAAACGTTTCTGGCCGGTTTTGAGTCAGGCATGAGCGAGACCTTATGCAGATTTGGGTCAGGCTTACGCGGTCTTCCGGAAAATGAACATATCAGCATGGTGCTGAAAGATTTTGAGATGGACGAGAGTCGAGAGCGCAAAGACCGAATTTATGTATTTACTCGTGCTGATATAGTGCGCTGTGTTCAAGAAAAAATAGACGCGAATAAACTTCTCACCAACGCTAATATTTATCAGTTTTAAATAAATAAGCTCGGCGCACTTATGAGCGCTTTGCTTTGTTAAAACAGCACGCGCGCCTTCGTTAATGAACGTTGATAACGAAGGCGCGCTTTTTATTGGCCTACATTTTAGGTGCAATATGCCCTAATTCTGCTGCCCATGTGAGTTCAGATCTCTTAAGGTTATTTGCCGCACTAGCGCCAAAGCTGTGCAGCGCATTGTAAGCGCTATTAGATGGAACACGGCAATAGTGGCAAAGTGCATAGAATAAAAGGCTACAGCGGTGCTGTGAGCCATCGCAATGTAAGTATATCTTCGCTCCTTCGGTCAACATTTGAGATAGTTCATGAAGGTATTGGTGAAGGTGTACGTCTTCGGTGGGGGACTCTGACGACGGGTGTAAAAAAGGAACCCAAAGCCACTCTAGCCCAGCTGCGACAGAATTGTCGCGTATAACTGGCGCATGTTCTTCACTGGTCTGAACCGTTGCAATATGGGTAACACCCAGTGACTTAAGGCGTTCAAAATCACTTTCAACAGGTTTTTTACCCAGGCATATATGCCCTGCGCGTAGAGAGAACCACGCGATATTCGGCTCTACTGTTGGGCTGTCTTCCTTTTTCTCAGCGTCTTGCTTGTTTGTTAGCATAAGTTTTTACATGGTTTTGGCATAGCAGCTTAATTTGGGCCTTTTGTTAAACGACAAAATAATAAATTGAAAAGTAGTGGCAGCTACATCCGCCAATCACGAACATGTGCCAAATTGCATGAGTGTACTTTACCTTTTTTGCCACGTAAAAGCACACGCCTACACTGAAACACAGCCCGCCTGCTACCAATAACCATAGGCCAGCACCGGGAAGGGCGACATAAAGGGGGTAGATAAGACCCAGTGCAATCCATCCCATCAGCAAATAAGTCATCACGGATACCTTTGGGAAACGGTGCTGCGCTACGAGCTTAAACACCACGCCGCCAATCGCCAAGCTCCAGATAATCGCGGTCATAGTAATACCCAACACGCCACCAATTGAAACCAGTAACAATGGTGTGTAAGTACCTGCTATCAATAAGTATATTGCGCTGTGGTCAAATAGCTTAAGCCATCCCTTTGCCTTTTGATGGGAAATGGCGTGATAAAGGGTTGAGCTTAAAAACACCAGAATGAGTGTAGAGCCATAAATAGCTGCAGTGGTTAACGCGAGCGTATCATCCGCTCGATACAACATAAATACCAAACCCACGATAGCGGCAATAAAGCCAACCCCATGACTAATACTGTTCAGCCACTCCTCCAGTACAGAGTAGGCTTTTGCAGGAATGCTTTTTGATTGCGGCACAGCCTGTGTCTGAATCTGTTCTTGGATCATCACAGCTCCTGTTTTTTTATTTCTAAGAATAGTGGGTAGTAAATGCCCTTAAAGCCTCTTGTCGCACTTTCTCGATAAGACAGGCGATCATTTCAGCGACTAGCGCTTTCAATTGAAGCGCGCAGTTCAGCATTTTCCCTACTACGTCCATTAGGACAATTATAGCGCACACTTGTTCGCTCAATGCGAAAATAATAACAGAAAACGTCAAAAATCTGATGACAATCAGATTACAAAAAGAGGTTAAAATACCAATACGCATAGATAATTGCCCACTCACAAGGCGCTGGCAAGTTTCCTAGCAAAGCATGGGAATGCAGGGCTGTATCCGGACTAGTTTAAATCTGCATTCTCGAAACAGCCGCCTAATTTGTCCAGTAGGACTTTTAACGTACGGCTTTCATCTGCAGTCATGCCATTGAGCTTGCAGAGCATTTGCGCAGGCACGTCTTCTGCTATGGCTTTCTTCTCCTTGCCCGTTTCAGTGAGTTGAACGCGCTTAACGCGTTTGTCGGCTTTATCTTTAGTGACAACTAAAAAGCCTTTGTCTTGTAGCTTTTTAAGAATCAGCGACATAGCACCACCGTCTATGGCCGTTCTGTCTAAAAGCTCGGCAATAGTAATGTCGTCATCTTCCCAAAGCGCCATTAACGTCACATATTGAGGATAGGTGATATCCAGCGCTTTAAGAAGGGGGCGGTAAGCACGAGTGAATGCATTCGACAGCGTATAAAAACGGTGGCAAAGCTGATTTTCCAACTTTAATAATTCTGACATGACGCTTAACCCTTATCGATACGGCTTTTTCTTAATAATAATATTTTGCATACAAATCACTTGATCTACAAGTTGGTTTGGTGATAATTTATTTTGCATGCAAAGTAGTTGTTTAAATAAACCTATGAGGAGAGTAACTATGCATAAACTTCAACAAGTCGTTTATACCGGAAGTGCAACAGCAACGGGTGGTCGTGAAGGAACAGCGAAATCAAGTGATGGTAAGCTAGACCTTAAACTCTCTACACCCAAAGAATTGGGCGGTGCAGGTGGAGAAGGGACGAACCCTGAACAAATGTTCGCAGCGGGCTATTCGGCGTGCTTTATCGGTGCACTTAAGCATGTGGCTGCATCGCAAAAAATTAAGCTGGCCGATGACATTAGTGTAACTGGCAACGTTGCAATTGGACCTATTGAACAAGGCTTTGCTATTGCAGTAAAACTGACGGTAGATTTGGGCGATATGGACAAAGCACAAGCGCAAGGCTTGGTGGAAACTGCGCATCAAGTATGCCCATACTCAAATGCGACCCGCGGTAACATTGAAGTAGATATTAGCCTTGCTTAATTAAACGGCAAACGAGTCAGCGGTTAACGCAGATAGTTAATGCCCTCGTCAGATAGCTACGCCTTCGTCAGATGGCCTAGCTATCCTGCACTTATTCACGTTAACCCTTACTGCTTTTCGAAATATAGCGCAGTTACAACGCAGCTCTTCGAATTAGAGTCGCCAGTCATATAACAGATTGATACACTGAGATCGTATCAATCATCCTTTAGGAAGTTATATGAAAAAATACGGATTACTGGCTACATTCGTATGCGCGCCTGTTTTGTTCGCCTGCAGCGACAACAGCAATGTAGACGCAGCCAAGACAGACAAAGATCAAGCCGTCAGCGTAGGCTCGACTTCAGACACTGAAGCACAAAATGTTGCAGTAGCAAGCCAAGCTGACGCAGCTATTGCCTCTGGGGTAGATTATCACTCCTTCGCGAACCCTAATGAGATTCGGGTTACCCATCTCAGCCTAAACCTAACTGCAAACTTTGAGACCAAGCAGCTTGTTGGCGACGTAACGCTTGATGTAAAGCGTGAAAAGCCCGACAACAACACATTGGTGTTAGATACGCGAGCATTGGACATTCAAAGTGTTACCGTAGACGGTGAAAGTGTTCCTTTTGAAATGGGAGAGGTTGACCCTGATTTAGGTACACCTCTTACGATTACGTTACCTAGTTCCGCAAACGCAGTAACGGTTGCGTATTCAACTTCACCTGAAGCGTCTGGCGTACAATGGTTAACGCCAGCGCAAACTGCAGGTAAAAAGCACCCGTTTCTGTTTACCCAAGCACAAGCTGTTCACGCGCGAAGCTTCATTCCGCTTCAAGACTCACCGCAAGTACGCGTAACCTATGACGCGATCATCAAGACACCTGAAGCGCTGTTGGCGGTGATGAGTGCGTCGAACGATCCTACCACCGAGCGCGATGGTGAATATGAGTTCACCATGCCACAGCCTATCCCTTCGTATCTTATTGCGTTGGCTATAGGTGATTTAGAATTTAAAGCCATGGGTGAGCGTACCGGTGTGTATGCTGAGCCTGCGCTACTTGAAAGTGCAGCGAAAGAATTTGAAGACACTGAGGCGATGTTAGAAGTAACAGAAGAAACCTATGGACCTTACCAGTGGGACCGTTACGATCTATTAATTCTACCGCCGTCATTCCCGTTTGGTGGTATGGAAAACCCTCGTTTGTCGTTTATCACGCCAACGGTTATCGCGGGTGATAAAAGCTTGGTTTCATTGATTGCTCATGAACTGGCGCACAGCTGGTCTGGTAACACGGTAACAAACGCTACATGGCGTGATCTGTGGTTAAACGAGGGCTTCACAACCTACTTAACTTACCGAATTATGGAAATGATCTACGGTCACGATCGTTTTAAAAAAGAAGCGGTGCTCGGTTATCAAGACCTGGAGAATGATGTAGCTGCATTAGAGGAAAATGATGAGATCCTGGCTATCGACCTTCGTGGTCGTAATCCGGACGATGTTTTCTCAAATATTCCCTATGAGAAAGGCGCACTGTTCTTACGTGAAATTGAACAAAAGATTGGCCGAGAAAACTTTGATGCTTTCTTAATGCAGTACTTTAAAGACTTTGCTTTTAAGAGCATTACTACCGACACGTTTATTGCTTATTTAGATGATACCTTGTTAAAGCAGTATCCAGATAAGCTAGACGCGGAGCGCATCCAAACGTGGATTTTTGAACCAGGCATTCCCGAGGGAGCGCCACAGCCAGAATCTGATGCGTTCACTAAAATCGATGACACACGAAGCGCTTGGCTTTCTGGCGACGTGAAAGCGGCGGATATTGAAACCGCGCAGTGGACTGTACACGAGTGGCTATATTTTCTAAACAACATGCCCGAATCGCTAAGCAGCGCACAGCTGGCTGAGCTAGATTCAGCGTTTTCACTCACATCGACTAAAAACAACGAAATTGCTCATAGCTGGTTGATGATCGCAGTAGAGAATAACTATCAGCCTGCCTATGATCGTTTGTATAGCTACTTGGTGTCGATAGGGCGCAATAAGCTTGTTAAGCCCCTTTATCGCGAGCTATCAAAAACACCTGAAGGCAAGGCGTTTGCTAAACGCGCATTTGAAGAAGCGAAACCGGGCTATCACCCACTTACAGTGAAAGCTAATGAAGGCTATGTGAACTAAGACTTTATTAGACTCATGCGAACCGGTCTCGATAAGAAGACCTTCGTTTTTGTGATTACGACAGTAAAGGTCTACGTTTGTAGGTTTCCGTTACTTGGCTAAAAAATAAAAGCAGCTCAATTGAGCTGCTTTTTTTGTGTCTGTCACTGGTATAGAAAACGCGAGAGGAAAAATAATAAAAATTTGAACAATTGTTCAAATAAACGATCTGAAAGTTGGGTACAACGTATAGATTTTACTTTGATGTGTATCTGTACAGAGCAGTTTATCGCGATCTCGCTTGTACTTTGAAGGATTAAACCGACTTTGAGGAGTTTTTATGTATACGCAAAAAATGCATCCAGCAACGACATTCCCCGATGTCTCAGCAACCCTATCCACAGGGGAAACGGTGTCGCTTACCAATAAAGAAGAGGGATGTGATTGGAAAATGGTGGTTGTTTATCGCGGTAAACACTGCCCAATATGTACTAAATTCCTGAACAAATTAGAAGATTATAAAGGTCGTCTACGCGAGCTCAATATTGATTTGGTGGCTGTAAGTGGTGACAGCAAAGCACAGCTCGATGAGCATCTAGACGACCTGTCGATTACGTTCCCTATCGCTTACGGTCTCTCGCAAGAAGATATGGAAAAACTTGGGCTATACATCTCCAAGCCGCGCTCAGATAAAGAAACCGACCACAATTTTGCTGAACCTGCGCTATTTGTAGTGAATGAAAAAAACGACATTCATATTGCTGAAATAGCAAACGCGCCGTTTGTGCGTCCAGACTTAGAGCAACTTGTATCAGGCTTGGAGTTTATACGTAACCCGGATAACAACTACCCCATTCGAGGCACCTTTAAAGGATAAGGTCAACAGGCCCTAGTTATATGTGATTAAAAGGTAAGGCTCTGGTGGTTTTCAGAGCCTTTTTTATTTACATATCGAAACCATCAAAAGCTAGCCCTAATTTTATCGCTTGCTTATTGTTTTTTAGGGCTTACTCGTTTTCAACTGACACTGAAAAAGCAATGGGGGCCATCTGCTTTCTAAAGTCTTCCAGTGCATCTAAAGGTAGCTCAACATTTATTACCACACTGCTTCCATAGTTACAGTTCGCAATTTTACCTTGAGCTTGCTCTACCAAGTGACGTACAAACTGCTCGTGTTTGAAATCGATGTCTACGCTAAGCGGTTCCAGCTTTATCTCTTGTCTTACCTCAAGAGCATCTACGGCTTGCTGTGCTGCAGCCGAGTAAGCCCTTACCAATCCCCCCGCACCTAATTTAATTCCGCCAAAATAACGCGTGACAATAATCATGATGTCGCCGATATCTTTGTGCTGGAGTACATTTAATATGGGTTTACCGGCAGTGCCGCTAGGCTCGCCGTCATCAGCCATCGCCGCGCTACTTGGCGAGTTAGGGTTGCCAAAAACATAAGCCCAGCAATGGTGTCTGGCGTCGGGATACCGTTGTTTCACACTATCTAAAAGCGCCATTGCACTTTCACGAGAATTTGCAAAGCCGGCACAAGCAATGAATTTGCTTTTCTTAATTTCGTACAGGGTTTCAACCTGTTTAGCTGGAACGGGATAAGTCATCAGCGCATTGTAAGCTAAGACAATTTTTTATTTAAGCCAAATAAGGTAAGCAGTGTGTTTTATCGCTTAATAAAACGAAATTTTAGACGACGATAGGCTCAGATAGAACGCAGTGGTCAAAAATACTACTATTTGGCGAATTATCTTGAAAGGTCGTATTTCGTTTACCGTTCTAGCGAGTCCTTATTTCTGTATTTAAAGTTAAGTATCTGAATTTAAATGTTTTTATAAAGTTGGCGCAGTGATTGTAATAGTGAATATGAGTGTGGCCAAGGCGTAACGCCACAACAACGTAACTTCGTCCCAATAAGGAAATCATGCTATGAAATCACGTATTACTGCTATCGCTATTGTTGCTCTTACCTCTGTGTTCACCGGAAGTGCTTTAGCTTCTGTAGAATTTAAGCCTACCGACGATTCGGTCACCTCTAACCTTTGCGTTGCTGCCGCAACCGGGAACAAGTGGAAGCTTCATGAACAAATTAAAGAATCTGCACTAGATAAAAAGTATGTAGCACAGGACATGACGTGTAACGGACTATCTGTCGCTGCGTTTGTTGATCAATATGGCAAGAACGGGGAAAGCATCAAGAAGTACCTGAATATTCAACAGCAGCAGATTGCTAGCGTGGTGCACGCAAAATAACCCCCACAATTAAACGGTGCTAGGCTTGTACGTATGCGTACGCGAAAAGTCGTTTGTGTGAAAAAGCGGATTAAAAAAGGGCTGTTGCTTATACAACAGCCCTTTTTACTAATTTAACATGACTGCTAGCGTAGAATACCTGATACAGTTTCAGATACATTCAATGCGCCTTTTTGAATTTCATCAATAATGCTTTGCACTTGCGCAATCTGTTGACTATTTTGGTCAACACTGTCTTTAACGCCTGCCATTTTCTTCGTGGATTTGTCAGCAAGCTTTCTGTTCTCTGCCACTACACTTTCAATCTCCACAGTCGAATCGCTGGTACGTTGCGCTAGCTGCCTCACTTCATCTGCTACTACAGCAAATCCTCTACCTTGATCGCCTGCACGTGCAGCTTCAATAGCGGCATTTAGTGCTAAAAGGTTGGTTTGCTCAGCAATGCCACTAATCGTTGTCACAATGGTTTCAATTTTTAGCGATTGCTCACTCAGTTCGTGCATAAGTTGATTGGTTTGCTCAACTTCTAACATGGCTGTATTGAAAATCTCAACGCTTCGTTGAAGTGACGAGGCTCCTTCATGGGCAATTTGAGACGTCTCTTCTGCCGTTGATACTGCGAGTTCCGCCGCCTGTGCGATTGCATTCTTTTCGTTGATTGCATCGGTAATGTTAGATGCAAATTTAATAACTTTTACTACTCGACCCGAAGCGTCAAACACAGGGTTGTACGTTGCTTCCAACCACAATGAGTTGCCGTGCGCATCTACGCGCTCAAACTGGCCTGAAGAGAAATTACCGCGGGCAAGGTTTTCCCAAAAATTAGGATTTTCTTGATAAAACTTATCGCGACAGAACATGCGATGGTGTTTACCTTGAATGTCGGCCAAACTGTATTTCACTGCTGCAGTAAAATTCTCATTTGCCGTGATAATTGTTCCATCAGGATGAAACTCAATTACCGCCATCGACTTGTTTAGTGCGTCAGTCACTGCTTTTCCAGCAAAATAGGCGTTTTCATGTTCAGTGATATCGTGGTAAATGGCATGAATTTCTGTAACGCCATGCTTATTCACCGCTACGTAGCTTGCCTTAAGCCACTTCGTTTCACCTAACGCCGATTTTCTTGCAACCGTGTCGCTAAAGCTGCCGCCATTGACCAAGTGTTGCCAAAACGATTTGTACTGTGACTCAGGTTCAACACCTTCAACGCGCATTGCCGCATGGGAAAACGACGTTGCGGTTGAATTTGGGTAATCCAAAATGGCAAGTAATACGGGAGAGGCAAATGTGCACTGTCCATCAGTACTATAGGTGGCATAGGCCATTGTGTTTTTGAACGCATCCAGCGTGCCAAGCAAGCCTTGGCTCTCGTCCCTAAGAGCCGAAATGTCATTATTGTATCGAGCACTTGATACGAACATAACGTCTCCGAAAATTACAAGTATAATTAAGAATTAGTGTAGGCTATGTTAACTATATTTAACATTTATGTCGTTTAGACGTTAGGCGAAGCCTATGTTTAAGGCATTATCAATTAGGCTTAATTTATTTATAAGTGGTTGTTTTCATTGTTACAGTACGGTAACTATTTCCATCTAACAAGAAACATTCGAACTAATAAGACCACTCGATGCCATTAGAACGCTTTATCCCATTTCGCAAACATGATGTTAGTAGATTGTGTGAAAACGTAATTGTGCAAGAGAGGACTCTTTTTCGTACGTTCTCAACGTTGCTCGTTAATCGCATACACTATCAATATCATGAGCAACTTGAGGGTCTAAAAGATAGCTATAACGATTTTGACCCAAACAAAGACACCCGCGATCTTACACCTTCAAGTGAAGCTACTAGGAAGCAAAGCCAAAAGGCGTTTTCGAGTGCGTTTGCCAATCTGTTAAACGCAGCCAATTTTGAAAAAGTCACAAACGAAGATTTAGAAGCAGCATTAAACGAAGAGTCGCTGTTTAAAGTGCGCCTTGCGGTTAGCTTCGAAGACTTTGAAGATGTGGTGTTTTATCGACGGGGCGAGTCGGTAAAAACTGAAACGCTGCGTACTTTTTTCGGGTTGCGAAAAAAGCAGGTGTCATTTACCAACTACGACAAAGTGGCTGTTTATATCACTTTTAAAGATGAAGCCTACTTCAAAGAGAAAGGGCAAACGCCAGTCACCTTTAAACCTGGCTCCACCATAGTAAAGCTTTTTCAAGACGTACCTAAAGCTGACTTGGAGATGCTGTTTCCTAATAGCGAAGTCAAAATGCGTCCGCTAGATAAGTTGATTATTAGTGCATCGGCGGCAATTGGTGGCACAGTGGTGCTAGTGACTAAGTTAGGCGCATCGCTACTTCTCATGGCATCTTTTCTGGCCTTTTGGCTTGGCTTTAAAAGCGAAGAAGTGGAATTGACCAAGCAAAGCCTAATCACTTTTGGTATTGGCATGGGTGTATTCGGCAGCTTTATCTTTAAGGAATGGACGAAGTTTAAAAACAGAAAAATCAGGTTTATGAAAGCCTTGTCTGACAATCTCTATTTTAAAAATTTAGACAATAATGCAGGCGTGTTTCATACGTTAATTGATGCAGCAGAGGAAGAGGACTGCAAAGAAGCTTTGTTGGCTTATACATTTTTGCTGAAATGTAGTGAAGTGTCTGTAGAAGGTGGTGCTGCATTCTGCGCGGTGCGTGCAGAGCGCGAGATTGCCGCTGGTGGAATGACATTAGCAACCCTCGATAGTGTAATAGAAAGTTACTTTTCAGAAGAGCTTGATTGTGCGCTCGATTTCGACGTTACTGACGCTATTAGTAAGCTGGTGGACATGGAACTAGTCGAACAATACGGCGATATTTTTGTGGCGCGGGCGCTTAACGACGCTGTGAAGATACTTGATGACTACTGGGATAATATTTATCAGCCTGTGTGATTGACCCTTTAACGTCGATAATAGTACGCCAAGGAATAATAAAGCCTAAGCGAAGCTTTCAAGCCTTATTGCTACTCATTACGCACGTGAATAGCGGCAGGTAAGCGCTGACAGTTTGAGTACTTATCCACTAAAATAACCTTCGTGTTGTGCTTGTTTAACTGTGTCTAAAAAGGCTTTTATTCTTAGCGATTGATGGGGGCGCTGTGGGTGCACAACAAACAGCTGACTGGTACTTTTTACTGGAGGCACACTCGGTGTAGACCCCGGCTCAATTTCTTCAAAAAGTGCGACCAGTTCACCCGCCTTACTATGCTTTTTCGCCACATAGCTTGGCAGTCTTGCAATGCCGCGGCCTTCCAGCACATGCTGAATGAGCGCTAGATTATCATTAAGTTTTAACCAGCCTTTAACCGCTGTGCGCTTACCGTTTATGAGCCAGTTATCTTGGTCGGGGCCGCAAAAGCACTGGTGCGCATCTAAATCGCTCAACACTTTGGGTGTGCCGGCTTGCTTAAGGTATTGCGGTGCTGCAACTATGGTGTGGCTATAAGTAAATAATGGCTTGGCCACCATATCTTGCGGCGGGTTGTTAGTAGAGCGAAACGCCAAGTCGAAATGACCTCGGTTTAAGTCGTGCCTTTGATAGCTGGTATCTAAATGGAACGACACATCAGGATGCTGCAGCGAGAAGGAAAAACACAGTTCGCTTAACAAGTAGTGCGCAAAAATATTCGGCGCCGTAATGGCGATAATTCCTTCTAGCTGCGTTTGCTCACGTACTAAATTTTGCTCTAGCTCTACCACGCTGCGATTAATCTTCTGTGTATCGGCGTACACTTGTTTACCTTCGTTGGTAAGACTTACTTGGCGTGTTGAGCGCTGCAGCAACTTTACGCCTAACGCAAGTTCAAGCTCCCTTATTTGCTCCGACAGATAGCCCCTCGATATCTGCATTTTCTCTGCCGCAGCACCAAAGCTTAAGGTTTCTGCTACCGCACTAAACAGCATCAATCGCTCGACTTTTTTATGTGGTTTCATTGGCTTGTTACTTTTTACACGAGATTATATCGGAGATAAATATTCACAACATGCTCGAAAAACTGCGTCTCGAGCAACGTCACATCAGAAAATGTAGAGTTAGTAATTATATATGGAATACAGTTATTCGCTATAAAGAATAATGATTTCGCTATTGTGCGCTGAAAGGTGGTAACTGCAAGCGTAAACTTGAGCTATCCGAAAGGCCTTTATTAATTCTCTTTTTTGCGAGCGGTACATATGAAAAACCTTCCTCTAAATCAGTACATTTCACACGCTAGTCAGCTGGTTTACGGCTGTATGGCCATTGGTGGAGAGTGGGACTTTAACCCATTAACCAAAGATCAAACCCAACATGCGTTTGCGGCGGTCGATGCTGCGCTAGAAGCCGGTATTACCGTTTTCGATCATGCTGATATATACCGAATGGGTAAAGCAGAACAAGCATTTGGTGAAGTGTTAAAAGCACGCCCTAACTTACGGGAAGAGATAGTGCTTCAGTCTAAATGTGGGATTCGTTTTGAAGATGAACACGGGCCCAAACGTTACGATTTTTCGAAAGACTGGATTGTCACTTCTGTTGAAAACACGCTTTCGCGATTAAATACCGAATATCTCGACCTGCTTTTGCTGCACCGCCCAGACCCATTGATGGAAGAAGAGGAGGTTGCCGCTGCATTTGACGCCTTGTTTGATAGCGGTAAGGTTAAGCACTTTGGCGTGTCGAATATGAGCGGCGTACAAATGCAGCATCTTAATCACTATATTAATCAGCCGCTTATTGCGAATCAGGTTGAGATGAGTCTTACTAACTTAGGCTTTGTGGATGAAGGTATTTATGTCGGTAACCCAGATGGGCAGCATGTGAACTTTACAGCGGGCACACTTCAATACGCAAAGCAAAACAACATTCAAATGCAGTCGTGGGGGCCAGCAAGCCAGGGTAAATATACCGGTGCACCCGCCACGCTAACTGCGCAAGAAGAAGCGACTAAAAAACTCGTTGCGACCTTAGCGCAAAAATATGGTGTATCGCCCGACGCAATCGTGTTGGCTTGGTTAATGCGCCACCCCAGCAACATTCAGCCAATTGTTGGTTCGGCAAACCCCAAGCGTATTAAAGCAAGTGCAGAAGCCGTTACAGTGACGCTTACTCGGGAAGACTGGTACGCATTGTACGTAAGTGCAAAAGGGGTGGAGTTACCATGATGGGGTCTATTTCTTTAGCGCAAGCTCAATCAATGATTACAGATAGCATTCATTGGGCGCAAGAAAACAATCAACACATTGCCGTTGCTGTTGTAGACAGTGTGGGTGAACTTATCGCGTTCTCTCGTATGGATGAAACTAGCCCGCAAACCTGTCTACTAGCACAGAACAAGGCTTATACGGCAGCCAGAGACAGGCAAAAAACCAGTCAGCTTGCTGCGTGGGCAAAAGAAACGAGCAAAACCATTAACTTTTGGACCGACCCTCGCATCACAGGTATGGCGGGTGGTGTACCTGTAAAAGATAAGGCAGGCAAAATAGTGGGTGCAATAGGAATTAGCGGTATGGCCGAGTTTGATGACGAAGCGCTAGCTCAAAATATTATTGCTCAGTTTTAACCTACTAAGGAACAGGTTAATGATTCAAAAAACATCTAAAATGACAATGGCCTTTACCGCAATATTGCTTGCGTTAACTGCTTGCAGCCCATCTCTTAACAATAGAGACCCTAACAGCGGTGTGACGAACAGTGGCGAGAGCAACAATGCGGCACAGCCACAAAGTAGTTACTTAAAGCGCGACGTGCGCGAAGACGTCTTCTACTTCGTTATGCCAGACAGATTTAACAATGGCGATGTAAGTAACGACAGCGGGGCACCAAAAGGATCGATCTCTCACGGAGGTCTCGACACAACGTCTAAATGGGCGTTTCATGGTGGCGACATGGCGGGCATCGAACAAAAGCTGGATTACCTGAAATCTATGGGGATCACCGCTATCTGGATGACACCTATTTTGCGTAATAAAGCTGTGCAGAAAGGCGGATTTGCCCACCATGGATATTGGATAGTCGACTTCACCGAAATTGACCCTCACTTTGGCAGTAACGCCGATTTAAAGCGCTTGATTGACACTGCGCATAAAAAAGATATTAAAGTATTTTTCGATATCATTACTAACCATACGGCAGACGTGATTAAGTATGAAGAGTGCCACAACGCCGACGGTTCGTTTAAAAGTGGACTAGACCAGTGCACTTATCGCAGCTTGCAGGAAGTGAAAGAGCAAGGGACTTACCGTGCTTTTGTTTCAGAAAAAGAGCAGGGTGAGAAATTTCCAGAATGGCTAAACGACCCGCGCTTTTACCACAATCAAGGTGATACAACTTTTGAAGGTGAAAATAGTTTATATGGCGATTTTAATGGGTTAGATGATATCAATACTGAAGACCCTGAAGTGGTTAAAGGGATGATTGATATTTACACCAAGCTTATCAGTGAATTTAAACCAGACGGCTTTAGAATTGATACGGTAAGGCACGTCCAGTTGCCATTTTGGCAAGCATTCTCACCGGCAATTATGGCGCACGCTAAAGCTGAGGGAATTAAGAACTTTCATGTATTTGGTGAAGTGTATGACCCAAACCCTGAAGCGCTAAGTTCATTCACTACCGAGGGTAAACTCCCTGCCGTGCTTGATTTTGGATTTCAAAGTGCGGTGGGAGGCGTGTTCTTTGAAGACAAGCCAGTGTCGACCATTGAAACTCTGATAGCACAAGATCACCTTTACAATGACGAAGACAGCAACGTTAATCAACTGCTTACTTTTTTAGGCAATCACGATATGGGTCGCCCGGGCTTCTTCTTAAATAAGCATTTACCCAATGCGTCTAACGAAGAAAAGCTGCAGCGCAGTATGCTGGCACATGCCATGATGTTTTTCTCTCGCGGCGTACCCGTCGTTTACTATGGCGATGAGCAAGGCTTTACCGGTGATGGTAATGATGTGGATGCCAGAGAAGATATGATGCCATCTAAGGTAGCTAGCTATAACGACAATACGTTGTTAGGTACTGAGCAAACCACTAAAAATGACAACTTCAATCCTCAGCACCCGCTGTACAAATCTATTGCAGAGTATGCTGCCATTCGCAAGCAGCAGCCGTTACTTCAATATGGAGTGCAAGAAAATAAGTTCTTTGATGATAATAAGCAGGTGTTTGCCTTCGCCCGCGTAGCGAATGACACAATGCCAAACGGGGGCGTGGCGCAACAAAATGACGAAGCACTTTTAGTTGTGTTTAACGTGTCAGCCGAGCAGCAAACGGTAACGGTTTCTCAGCAGTATGAAAGCTACTTAGTTGTTTCAGGAGCCGCTAAAATTTCCGCTTCTGACAACGGTGAAACACAGATTACTCTGCCAGCTTTTAGCTTTGGGTTGTTTTCATCAAAATAATATCCTGAGCACCAGGCGTTTATTAAAGCGTGTGGTGCCTCTTTTTTTACCTGCTCCCTGTGAACATACATCACAGACAAACCATTGTCATAAAACCACAAAATCTCTATAGTTGCTGTACGGTGCGTTGATCAACCTCGACACTCCATAGCAGCAGCGCCATTGCGCCGAATGCGTTTCTCTATCTCCAATGCAACAAGCCTGGTTCACTTCTACATGAAAATATTGCATACATCTGACTGGCACTTAGGTCAGAGTTTTTTTACGAAAAGTCGCAAAAACGAACACGCCGATTTCCTTAAATGGCTTCTTCAACAAGTAGAAGTGCATCAAATAGATGCGATTATTGTCGCGGGTGATGTGTTTGACACGGGCACGCCGCCTAGTTACGCCAGAGAGCTCTACCATGCGTTTATCGGTGAACTTCAGGGGATGCAGTGTACATTGGTGGTGCTGGGGGGAAATCACGATTCAGTATCGGTATTGAACGAAAGTAAGGCGCTACTGAAATACTTAAATAGCCACGTAATTGCCAGTACATACGGCGAATTGAGTGAACAAGTCATTACGCTTAACGATCGCAAGGGGCAGCCCAGTGCCGTACTGTGTGCCGTACCCTTTATTCGCCCGCGTGATGTGCTTGTTAGTGAGGCAGGGCAAAGCGGCACTGACAAGCGTCAAGCGCTGGGCGATGCGATAAAGCAGCATTATGGGGCGCTTTATAATGAAGCCTTGTCACTGCGCGCTTCAATTGAAGAAAAGCGAATAAAAGACGGCAGTGAAAACAGCGCTGCCATTCCTATTATTGCTACAGGGCACTTAACCGCTTTAGGCGTGAGTCAGTCAGAAAGTGTACGCGATATCTACATCGGCACCCTTGAAGGCTTTGACGCCAAAGGGTTTCCGCCCGCCGATTACATTGCACTTGGGCATATTCACAGGCCACAAAAAGTGGCTAAAACCGAACACATTCGCTACTCAGGCTCGCCCATACCGCTAAGTTTTGATGAACTAAACACACAAAAGCAAGTAGTGTTGATAACGTTTGAATCTGAAAGCACAACGCCTACTATCTCAACGCTTCCGGTACCGCGCTTTCAGGCCATGGAAGTAATAAAAGGCGACTTAAAAGCGATTGAGGCGGCCATTAATAAGAGCGATGCCATCACGTTAGCTTCTCAAACAGATGATGCCGTTAGCGAAGTGGATAAAGCCCTTAGCGAGGCTAATAAACCCCTTAGCGAGTTTAATAAAACCATTAGCGCAACGGATAACGCCATTAGCTCTAAAGACCCAGTGTGGTTATGCATTGAAGTTGAAACAGAAGACTATCTGACTGATCTACAGCAGCGTATTCAGGGCTTGTTAGAAGGGAAAAACGCTGAGATTTTGCAGTTGAAACGCAAGCGTAAGCGCATGGTAAATAGCCTAACAGAAAAGCAAAACGTTCAGCTTAGTGAACTATCGGTAAACGATGTATTTGAAGCGCGTTTGGCATTGGAGAGCATAGAAGATAATACAACAAGTGAGTCGGCACCAACTGAGTCGGCACAAGCAACCCTGCTAGATGACGACCAAAGCACCCGAGCAATGGAACAAGCCGGTTCAGAGAAAAGCGCTTCACGCTTAAACCGGATAAGGCAGCTGTTCAATGAAGCAGTAGAGCAAGTGCACACCAATGATGAAGATACCGAAGTACCAGTAGAGACCTCATTGGCAAACACAACAGAAAATAAAGGCGAGTAATACAATGAGAATACTGACCTTACGCCTTAAAAATCTAAACGCCTTAAAAGGGGAGTGGAAGATAGATTTTACCCAGTCGCCGTTTATCGACAATGGCCTGTTTGCTATCACGGGTCCAACGGGGGCGGGTAAAACTACGCTACTTGATGCCATTTGTTTAGCGCTTTATCACCAAACCCCTCGCTTGGGGCCAATTTCAACGTCTAACAACGACATCATGACCCGCGGCACGGCGGAGTGTTTGGCGGAGGTTGAGTTTGATATTAAGGGGAAAGCATACCGTGCGTTTTGGAGTATGCGTCGGGCCAGAGGGAAAGTTGACGGTAACCTGCAAAGTGCCGATGTAGAGCTGGCCGAAGTTGAAAGCGGCAAGGTATTGGCTACCCAAGTTAGGCCGAAAAGCGAAGAGATTGAAAAGCTGACTGGTCTTAACTTTGCCCGCTTCACCAAGTCTATGATGTTGTCGCAAGGGGATTTTGCTGCGTTTTTAAATGCTAACGAGGCCGACCGAGCCGAGCTGCTTGAAGAGTTAACTGGCACTGAAATTTACGGGCAGATATCACAGACAGTGCATCAGCAATTTAGTGACGCTAAACAAAAGAAAAAAGAATTCGCGATAAAATTAGAAGGCGTAACCTTGCTTAGCGACGAGCAAATCACCCAGCTTGAAGAAGAGCAAGCACAAACCAAGAGCCAAGTCGCCGCGTTTAACCAAACACTCGTTGAGCTACAAAAACAACAGCAGTGGCAACAAGCGTTTAATGCCAATGAGCTAACCATAAAAGAAGCCAGTGAAGCGCAGCAGAGCGCGAATAACGCCATCAATGAGGCGAAACAACAACTTGATCTTCTCGCCCAAAGTGAGCCAGCTGAAAAGCTTCGCCTGCCATTTTTGCAAAGAAACGGGCTTCAGCAAGACGTAACCCGTTATAAAGAAAGGCTTGAAGAGAAAGCAGCCCAGTTGCCCGACTTAAAAACGCAAAAGGCGCAGCTCAGTTTGGAAGTGACCAACGCTGAACAAGCGCTAGCGCTTACAAAGCAACAAAGCAGTGAGCTTGAAAAGCGCATCAATGAGCAGGTAGTTCCGTTAGATAACCAAATAGCGCAGCTCACTACTGAACAGCAAAAAGCAAACGAAAATGCGGCACGTTTAAAGCAATCAATAAACACGTTAACGCTAAAGCGCACAGAAATCGAAAACGCTTCGGCAGATAACAAAACAAAGCTTGGTGAACTGGAAACTTACTTACGTGAACATCACTCACTTAGCGGCATGGCAGAATTTATAAGTGGCTGGAGTGAAACGGCGCGCCATATTGAACATGATCAGAAGCAGTTAGAAACACTGACACAAAGCGTAAAGAATGATCGTCAGGCGCTTTCATCCCTAGATGACGCTATTGCAAAGACAAATGAGTCGTTAAGCACCTTAACGCAGACCTTCGATGACAAAAACGGGCAAGTAGCCAAGTGCGAAAAGGCACTTCAGGCCGCGCTATCTGACAAACCAAGTGATACTAATAGTGCTAATGCAACCAGCAAAGCAAGCCTTCAGCAAGAGCGTGATACCAAGCTCCATCATTGGGATAACGTGTTACAGATAGGGCATATTCAACAGCAATATTTGGCACTAGAGCAAGACAAAGTATCGCTGAATGCACAGAAAGACGACTTAGCGAAGCAACTAGCACAGCAGCAATCTGACCGCCAAGCCTTGGTTGATGCTTACAAGCAAACCCGCAGTAATTTAAAAGACATAGAAGCGATTATCGCCCTGGATGCTGAAGTGGCGCACCTTCGCGCACAGTTAAAAAGTGGCGAGCCATGCCCTGTTTGTGGGGCAAACGAGCACACCACGTCTAGCGTGGTTATTGATGTACCTGAAACTATCCAAAAGCGAGATAGCTTAAAGCAGCAGTTAGATGATATTGAGCAGCAAGGGGCGCGGGCAAAAGAAAGTGTTACACAATCTGAATTCACGCTAGCTCAGGTTAATAAGCAGCTAGAACAGGCAAGCGGGCAACGAGATACGCTGCTAGAAAAATGGCAGCAGATTTCAAGCGTACTTAGCGCTGATATACCGAGCTTTGAAAAGGTCGACATTAATACATCGCAAAGCGTCGCTCAATTTACCCAGCAGTTTAAAACTCGTCTCGATGATATTAGTGCCCAATTAACGCGTTTAGATGAGTGCGAGCAAGCTCTAAATGCTGCACTGCAGGCTAAAAATGAAGCGCAACAGTTGCTACAAGCCAAACAGTCAGAACTTGCAGTTTCTCTGCAGCAGCGCGAAACCTTTGAAAAGCAATTTAACGAACGCAATGTAGAGCTAGAGAACAAAACAAAAAGGGTTAACGATGGTATTTTAGCGCTCAGCGAGACTATGACGGCGCACGGTGCTGATATTCACAACCTGTCTATTGATGGAATTGCCACGTGGTTAAATGAAAAAGCCGAAGCGCTAAAAGCTTATAAACACAATCATCAGCTACACGCCAAACTTAAAGATGAGTTGCAAGGGGTAAGTAGCACCTTGCTTGTGGTTAATCGTGATATCGAGAGCGCCGAGAATCAGCTTAAGGGCGTATGCGAAGAGCTTGTGCAGCTAGATAAAAGCCTAAAGGCGCTGCGAGACTCGCGCACAACCGTATTCCCTGAAGGTGATATTGCTGAAACAAGGAATAAGGCAAACGCCGCCCAAGAAATGGCTGAGCGAAATGTAAATGAATGCAAATCTCGCCTACAACAAACGGACACTATTTTGTCTCGTTTAGAGGCCGAAATTGCCCAGCTTAATGAGCAAATGCGCGAAAAAGAGCAGGCACTTACAGAGGCAACAGAGCACTTTAGCCGTCAGTTGGCGAGCAGCCCATTTGACGATGAGCAAGCGTTTAGTAATGCGCTTTTAGACGAAGATACCCGCAACACCTTGCTTGAACTGCAAAAGCGATTAGCTCAGCAAAAACAACAAGCGGACTTAAAGCTAGAAAACGCGCTAGCTACCCAACAATCGCTAAAAGCCCATGCTAACGCAGCACAGTGGCAGAGCGAGTTAGAAGAGCACGGTGCACAGTGGCTCGATACGAAAATTACCCAGCAAGCTCAGCAGCGTGACACGCTGTTATCGTCTTTAGGGCAAATTGAACAGCAGCTAAGCGCTAACAATCAAGCCCGCGAAAGGCAGCAGCAGCTTGTGGATGAGATGGCCGCGTTTGAGGCCTATTACGACGATATTACTTACCTGCACTCGTTAATTGGTTCGGCCAGCGGCGACAAATTCAGACGTTTTGCCCAAGGACTTACCTTGGACAACTTAGTGCAGCTTGCAAATCAGCAGCTTGATAAATTACACGGTCGCTATCAGCTAATTCGAAAAGAAAACGAAGGGTTGGGTTTAAGTGTATTAGACACCTGGCATGGTGACGTAGTGCGAGACACCAAAACCCTGTCTGGTGGAGAAAGTTTCTTAGTGAGCCTTGCACTGGCATTAGCTTTATCTGACTTGGTCAGTCACAAGACCAGTATTGATTCGCTGTTTTTGGATGAAGGCTTTGGCACCCTAGATGCTGAAACTTTGGATGTGGCGCTTGATGCACTAGACAACTTAAATGCCAGCGGAAAAATGATTGGAGTGATAAGCCATATTGAAGCCATGAAAGAGCGTATTCCTACTCAGCTTAAAGTGATTAAACGCAACGGTGTAGGGTTAAGTGCACTAGAAAAACCTTATGCGGTGGGGTGAACTCACCGCTTAGGAATTAGTAGCTAAAACGTTTGCTTACAAGTATGTACGTGGTAAATGCTCGCAAAATCATGGTTTTATGATACTTTATTGTTATTAAAAGTAGATGTGGACATCATATTTAGTGAAACGATTTGCGATATTCCCTCTTTTTGCCTCTTTCTGTTCGTTTGGTAGTACCTTTCAGTGTGAAAGTGAGTTTGCATGGCTAAAAAGCACGTTTGAAAACAACGATGCCGGTTTTCAATATAGCGTCGAGAAAAAAGGGCAGGACCTTTATTCGGCCCACAATAGTGCGATTTTGGCGCGAGTACAAAGCGCGAAAAGCGAAGCGCAATGCCACACAGTGCTTAGCGACTGGCTTACATTTTTTCGCAAGGGGCACATTGGTCTTGCGTTAAATACGAATGGCTCAGAGGAAGCGGTACGCGAATCGGTAGTGCATGATTTCGACTTATCGGCATTTAAACAACATTTGAAAAGCCAACGTGACGAAACTCTTGAGGGGATTTGGCAATTCTCAAGCTATACGGTTGCCTTAAAAAAAGAGGGCAATGTCCATAAAGCTTATATCGTTGAAAGTACCAACCCTTCATGGAAGGCGGGACAAGTAAAGTTCATCGTTAATGACCCTGAAGACAACAATACTGCAAAAGTGACGTTTTTTATGGGCGATCACTCCGCCCGACAAATCGATACCATGACACTCTTGGGTAACAATGAAGTGGTGTTGGGCAATAGCTTTATCGTTATGTCGCGAAAGGAACCGCGACAAGAATCGTCGCCTGAAATAACACGCTATGTGCGCCTGCTTAGTACAAAAGCTCCTCTATTCGAAAAAATTTCAGAGAACACAGTATTAGTTCGCATACCGGCTTTCGATCATGTCTTCAAAAAAGACATTGACGCTGTTATCGCTAAGCATCTGGATACGATTTTGAAAACTGAAAACCTCATTATCGACATACGAGGAAACGGTGGTGGTAGTGACGTAAGCTATGCGTCTTTACTCCCTATTTTATACACCAACCCTATTCGCACTGTAGGCATGGAATACCTATCTACCGAGCTTAACAACTCTAGAATGCTTGGCTTTTTGGAAAACCCTCATTTTAGTGAAGAAGAAAAGCAATGGGCAAAAGACGGGTACGACATTCTTAATCAACACATCGGCAGCTACATCAATATTGATGAAGACGTAACGGTGGAGACTTTCGATAAAATTGAACCCCTGCCGAAGAATATTGGCGTACTTGTTGATTCAAGTAATGGCAGCACCGCTGAGCAGTTCTTACTGGCGGCTAAACAAAGCAAAAAAGTAAAGTTGTTTGGGCAAACCACCGCAGGTGTACTCGATATTTCTAACATGTATCAAACTGATTCGCCGAGCGGTGTTTTTACCTTGCATTACAGTTTAACCAAAAGTTTGCGTATTCCCCACATGGCCATTGATGGGGTAGGCATTCAGCCAGACTATTATATTGATGGAGAGCTTCCTCTTTATCAGTGGACGTCTTATACGCAAAAGATACTTGAAGGCATGTAAACCCTCATAAACGGCAAGCATACGGTTATTTGCGAGTAACTAAGACCAAACAGGTTCATTTGTGTAACGTTATACTCTATACCAGTCCACATAGATAATTACCCTCTCAGAAGGCGCTGGCAAGTTTCCTAGCAAAGCGTGGGAATGCAGGAATGGCTGTTCCCTTTCAAATTCCCAGAATGCAGCTAGGAAGCTTGCCAGACCTTCCCAAAGGGCGAGTTTAAAATGTTCGTACTCTTTGTTGTGTCACCTTGATGTAGAACCACTATACCTGCGGTAACACGCCGCGATTACGAACATTTTAACTCTCGCTGAGTGGGTAATTATCTATGTGGACTGGTATCATGGTGCGTCGTCAAAATAATAATGGACCAGCATTTATGGATTCAACGTCACGCCCAAGCCTGTTTCAGCGCTACATGAATGGCAGTTTGGTACTGCAAATTATCATTGGTATCGTATGTGGTATTGCGATAGCTACTTTTTCACCTTCAGTTGCTCAATCAGCAGGGCTATTGGGTAACTTATTTGTAAAAGCCCTAAAAGCAATTGCTCCTTTATTGGTTTTTGTTTTAGTCATGGCGTCCATCGCCAACCACAAGCAAAACGAGCAAACCTTCATAAAACCTGTTTTGGTGCTCTACCTTGTAGGTACGTTACTGGCCGCGCTCACCGCCGTGTTGGCAAGCTTTGCTTTTCCTACAAGCTTAAGCTTAGTAACTTCAGAAGTTAGCCAAGCTGCGCCGAAAGGGGTGTCGGAAGTCCTAACTACTTTGCTTTATAACATGGTAGATAACCCGGTAAATGCGTTAGTAAATGGAAATTACATTGGTATTCTCACGTGGGCTGTAGGTCTAGGTTTAGGTCTACGTCATGCTAGCGAGGCAACGAAAGCGCTACTTCAAAATATGGCAGATAGCGTAACAACCGTGGTGGGTTTTGTTATTAAACTCGCGCCCTTCGGTATTTTCGGCTTGGTAGCTAATACCATTGCTACAACGGGCTTTGAAGCATTGCTTGGCTACTCTCATTTATTAACGGTACTGATTGGCGCGATGCTATTTATCGCACTAGTGACCAACCCCTTGTTAGTATTTCTGGCAACCAAAAAGAACCCTTATCCTTTGGTGTTCAAATGCCTTAAAGAAAGCGGTATTACGGCGTTTTTCACTCGTAGTTCGGCGGCGAATATCCCGGTAAACATGGCGCTGTGTAAACGCTTAAAGCTTGATGAGGACACCTATTCGGTATCTATTCCGTTAGGCGCCACCATTAATATGGCTGGGGCTGCGATCACAATAACCGTGTTGACGCTAGCTGCGGTTAATACCTTGGGAATTTCTGTAGATTTCCCTACTGCTGTATTGTTAAGCGTTATCGCTGCGGTATCAGCATGTGGAAGTTCAGGTGTTGCAGGCGGTTCGCTACTGCTTATTCCGCTGGCCTGTAGCCTGTTTAATATACCCAATGAAGTGGCTATGCAGGTAGTTGCGGTGGGCTTTATTGTTGGCGTACTGCAAGACTCTGCCGAAACAGCATTAAATAGCTCCACCGATGTCTTGTTTACCGCCGCTGCGTGTGAAAGGGCAGGCGGCCAGTAAACATAAAAGCGTCAAACGTTAAAGCGTTAAACAGTTTAAGTGGGCGAACTTACTGCATCTACCGCTTCAAAAATTAGCCGTGCAGCCAGCTTTGCTGTGCGGCTATCAATATCATAATTGGGGTTCATTTCCGCAACGTCACACAATCTCCATTGATACCCATAAGTACTTTGGTGCTGTGCTAAAAAGTGTAGCGTGTTAATAACAAGTGTGGGGGAAATCCCCAACGCACTGGGTGCGCTAACGCCAGGTGCTTGTGCTGCTGGAAATGCATCTAAACATACAGTGACGTAAAGCTCATCGATGTCTTTTAGCATCGGAGATAGCAGCTCATCTATTCGTTGCATGCACAGCGATTCATCATTTAACGCCACGTCGGTTAAATAGCGCGTGTTGGACGCATTGGCAAAGTTAAACAGCGCTGGTGTATTAGCCGCTTTCGATACGCCCAAACAAGCATAATGAAACGGTGTATCGTGTAACTGGCAGTGCTCATACACTTGCCTGAACGGCGTACCTGAACTGGTGTTTGGTGAAGGTTTTCTTAAATCAAAATGGGCGTCGAAATTAATAATTCCAATGCGGGCGCTTTCGGGCTTAGCATTGAAAACCCCTTGATAGCTACCCCATGCAATTTCATGTCCCCCTCCCAGACCGATGACCAAACCATCGTTTTGCTTGAGCGCATAGCAAATGGCGTCAGCATATTGGGTTTGTGACTGGGCTAAGTTCTCTTTAGCGGAAACATTCCCTAAATCGGCTAATGATGCGTTTGGCCAGTGCCAAGGCAAGTTTGCAAGTGCCTGGCGAATAGCGTTTGGTCCAGCAGCTGCACCTACGCGGCCTTTGTTAAATGCCACACCTAAATCACTTTCAAAACCAACAAGGGTAACGGAGTTGGCCAATGAATTATCTTCGCCCACTTCAAGTTCGTTAACTTTTTGATGCCAACGTAGGCCCTCAACACCGTCTTCACTGTCTATTCTGCCTTGCCACTTAAACATGTTTACCTTCCTTAAACACCGCAATGGGGCGGTGGCCATTAATACAATAGGCAAGCTCTGCCGGCGTTTCGATATCCCACAGTGTTAAGTCAGCAAGCTTACCTGCTTCAATAACACCTCGGTCGTGCAGCCCAAGTGCGCTAGCCGCGTGTGCAGTGGCGCCGCGTAGCGCTTCTTCTGGCGTAAGTTGAAACAGCACACACCCCATATTTATCGCGGTAAGGATTGAGGCTAACGGCGAACTACCTGGATTAAAGTCAGTGGCTAAGGCCATGGGCACATTGTGCGCCCTTAGGGCGTCTACCGGCGGCTTTTGAACTTCACTCAAGTAATAAAAAGCGCCTGGTAAAAGTACGGCAACGGTGCCACTTTGGGCAAGTAAGGGAATATCGCTGTCAGCTAAATATTCAATGTGATCTACCGATAGTGCGCCGTACTTAGCTGCTAGCACTGCGCCTTTGCTGTCGCTAAGCTGTTCTACATGAGCTTTAATGGGTAAACCGTGCTGCTGTGCGCAGCTAAACACTCGTTCTGTTTGTGAAGTTGAAAAACCGATAGTTTCACAAAATACATCAACGGCGTCAGCCAAGTTTTTCGAAGCAATGTGAGGAAGTGCCTCGTCGCAAATAAAATCGATATATCCGTCTGAGTCCTCAGCAAATTCATTGGGCAGGGCGTGAGCGCCTAAATAGGTAGTTTGAATACTCACAGGAAGGTGCTGCTCAAGGGATTTTGCCACACGTAACATACGCACTTCAGTGTCTAAATCCAGCCCGTAACCTGATTTGACTTCAATGGTGGTAACACCTTCTTCGCACAGTCGCTTTGCGCGTTTTATCGCAGTGTGAAGCAGGGTGTTTTCGTCAGAGCGTCGAGTTTTTTCAACCGTCCCTTTAATACCACCGCCGCGCTGCGCAATGTCTACATAACTTGCGCCTTGCAATCGCATTTCGAATTCTTCGGCGCGATTGCCGCCATACACCAGATGCGTATGACAATCGATGAAGCCAGGCAATAGCCACGGGTGTTTGGGCGTTGAACCTTCATTTTGGGGAATTAGGGTAGTGGCATCTATTACGCTTTTAGCTTGCTCAAACACTTCGTCTAGTGAGTCATCGCAAGGAAGTAACGCAGCAATTTTGCCGTCTTTTATGGCAATGGCGTGTGGCGGTAATTCGCCATAGGGCAACTCGTTGTCTTGCATAGACGCAATGCGAACATTGTAAAAAAGCGTGTCGTACTGATAACCCATAACGTGCTCCACTCTAAGCCACCTCTTGTCTGGTTTTTCGTCTAACTGGTCGTCTTGTTCTTTGTCTGGCTTTGACCAGAATCTTTACTGAAACGCAGTGTAAATTTTGAGTTCAGTGTACTTGTGCATACTTGTATATACAAGTATGCTGTTAGCATATTATTAACAATTTAGTTGTGAATGGCCACGATATGCAACCTCGGTACAGAGTAATTAAGACAGCAATTTTGGATGCCATCGAAAGTGGTGAGATGAAGCCGGGTAGCCAAGTGCCTTCAGAAAACCAACTTGCCCAGCAGAACGGTGTAAGCCGAATGACTGCGCGAAGAGCGCTAAGTGAAATGGTGGACGAGGGCATTTTAATGCGCAGCCAGGGGATAGGCACCTTTGTGTCAGATAGTCGCCCTATGAGCTCAATGCTTGAGATCAAAAGCATTCGCGATGAAATAGAGCAGCGGGGGCATAGATACACTAACGAGATATTAGTGTTGGAAACCTCGCCAGCCAGTGATGCTATTGCTCAACGACTGGGTATCGATGTGGGAGAGCCAGTATTTCATAGCATTATCGTACACTGCGAGAACAATCTACCCGTGCAGTATGAAGATAGGTGGGTTAACCCAGCGTGGATTAACGACTATTTAGATAAAGATTTTAAAGCTCAAACTGCAAACTTTTATTTGAATCAGGTCGCGCCCCTTTCACAAGCCGATCACAGCGTAGAAGCTGTGGTTGTTGAAAAAGATATTGCACAAGCACTATTGATTAAGCCTAAAGAGCCGTGCCTGAAGATTACGCGACGAACCTTCTCTCGAGTGCCCAGCGCAATAACCAGCGACGAGAGCAATATTGGCGAGTCGTCAACGGCGAATGCCCAGTTAGGGAACGGCTTAAAGGCTACGTTAGATACATCCGTGAATAATAGTCCAAAAGCGAGTTCAAGCGCAGTGGTTAGCCACGCGGTGCTGTATCACCCAGGTAGTCGATACCGCTTGGGAGGACACTTGGAGTTCTAAGTGTCATTGCGCCAAAGGCGCTAGCAACTCATTACTTTCTAAAAAGATGACACTTCCTAATAAAAAACAAATCAGCAAACGCAAGAATATGCCTAGGAGAAGTTTATGAAACGCCTCGACCCTACAAGAGAAATACGTGCCCCAAGAGGCAGTACGCTAAATGCGAAGAGCTGGCAAACTGAAGCGCCGCTTCGCATGTTAATGAATAACCTGGATCCAGACGTTGCGGAGCATCCGCAAAATCTGGTGGTTTACGGCGGTATTGGGCGTGCGGCCCGTGACTGGGCGTCTTACGACAAAATTGTAGAAGTACTCAAGCGTTTAAATACTGATGAGACGTTGCTGGTTCAATCAGGCAAACCTGTTGGGGTATTTCCCACTCACGAAAATGCACCTCGTGTGTTAATTGCTAACTCTAACCTTGTACCGCATTGGGCAAACTGGGAGCACTTTAACGCTCTGGATAAAGAAGGTTTGATGATGTACGGGCAAATGACCGCAGGGTCATGGATATACATAGGCTCGCAAGGCATTGTCCAAGGGACTTATGAAACGTTTGTGAGCGTGGCCAAAACGCATTTTGAAGGAAGCGCTGAAGGACGCTGGATTTTGACTGGTGGCTTGGGCGGTATGGGCGGAGCACAGCCTTTAGCTGCAACCATGGCTGGCTTTTCAATGGTAGCTGTGGAGGTAGATGAAACTCGCATAGATTTCAGAATTCGCACAGGCTATTTGGACAAAAAAGCGCATTCGTTAGAAGAAGCCATGCAACTACTTGGGGAAGCCAAGCAAGAAGGTAAACCAGTATCAATTGGCTTGCTCGGCAATGCTGCTGAAGTATTTCCCGATATGTTGGCAAAAGGGATTATCCCTGACGTTGTAACCGATCAAACCAGTGCGCACGATCCGTTGAATGGCTATCTACCAGTGGGGTGGACGCTAGATCAAGCTGAGGCGCAGCGTAAAAAAGACGAAGCGGGTGTTGTGAAAAGTGCAAAACAGTCGATGGCGCTGCAAGTTAAAGCAATGCTTGGTTTCCAACAAGCTGGCGCTGCTACTCTTGATTATGGCAACAACATTAGACAAATGGCGCTAGAAGAGGGTATTGAGCATGCGTTCGATTTCCCAGGTTTCGTTCCTGCTTATATTCGACCGCTTTTTTGTCAGGGCATAGGGCCTTTCAGATGGGCTGCGCTGTCAGGCGATCCGGAAGATATCTATAAAACGGACGCTAAAGTTAAAGAGCTTATACCCGACAACCCCCATCTACATAACTGGCTAGATATGGCCAAAGAACGTATTCAGTTCCAAGGCCTGCCCGCGCGTATTTGCTGGGTGGGGCTGGGTGAAAGACAAAAGCTGGGGCTTGCCTTCAATGAAATGGTTCGCAGTGGCGAGCTAAGCGCGCCAGTTGTGATTGGGCGGGATCATCTCGACTCTGGTTCGGTAGCTTCACCCAATAGAGAAACCGAGGCCATGCTCGATGGTTCAGATGCCGTTTCGGACTGGCCGCTGCTGAACGCCCTGCTAAATACAGCGGGTGGTGCAACCTGGGTAAGCCTTCATCATGGTGGCGGTGTAGGAATGGGTTTTAGCCAACACTCGGGTGTAGTGATTGTTTGTGACGGTTCGGACGAAGCGGCTGAGCGTATTGCTCGGGTTCTTCATAACGACCCTGCCACGGGCGTAATGCGTCATGCAGATGCAGGCTACGACATTGCAAAAGACTGTGCTGCCAAGCACAACTTGGATCTTCCCATGATCAATAACGCGGCTAATAATCAAAGCCCTGATGGAACAAGCACACATTCAAGCGCGAACAAAAGCTTTGGTGGGGAGAAATAGTCATGTCGCATTCGTCTTTTATTACTGAAAACGGTGGTGTTAAGCAACTTAATCTTGTGCCAGGTACATTGACGTTAGATCAGTTACGGGAAGTACATCGAAGCCACGTTCATTTATCGTTAGATGAAAGCGCAGTACCCGCTATAAACGCCGCCGAGCAAGTAGTGCTTAATGTCATTAAAGAAAACCGGACTGTCTATGGCATCAATACCGGCTTTGGTTTGTTGGCTAATACCCGTATTAATGTTGATGAGTTAGAGCTATTACAGCGCAGTATTGTGTTATCGCACGCGGCCGGTACGGGCGACTTTATGCAAGAAGATACTGTGCGCCTGCTCATGCTGTTAAAAATTAACTCCTTGGCCCGTGGTTATTCTGGCATTCGCCTCAGCGTAATAGAAGCGCTCATTACCTTGTTTAATGCACAGGTTTATCCCGCCATTCCTGAAAAAGGCTCGGTAGGCGCCAGCGGCGACTTAGCGCCTTTAGCACACATGAGTGTGGTGCTGTTAGGGGAAGGGGAAGCTTTTTATAAAGGAGAGAGAATTAGTGCAGCCCAAGCCCTTGAAATAGCCGGCATGCAGCCAATTGCGCTGGCACCCAAAGAAGGCTTAGCACTGTTAAACGGCACACAAGCCTCGACAGCGTTTGCACTTCAGGGGCTGTTTTATACTGAAAATGCGCTTCATAGTGCTATTGGTATTGGTGCGCTTACTGTTGAGGCCGCGTTAGGTTCCCGCGTGCCGTTCGACGCGCGGATCCACGAAGTGCGTGGCCACAAAAGCCAGAGCGATGTGGCGACTGCGTTTAGAACATTGCTAGACACCTCAGAGATTGGCCATTCACATCAACGGTGTGAAAAAGTACAAGACCCATACTCTCTGCGTTGCCAGCCACAGGTGATGGGAGCGTGTTTACAGCAAATGCGCTATGCCCAAGAGATTTTGGTGGTTGAAGCTAATGGAGTAAGCGACAACCCGTTGGTTTTTGTTGAAAATAATGATGACGCTGATACGCCAACTGGCGATATTCTATCTGGCGGAAACTTTCATGCGGAAACAGTGGCAATGGCGGCAGATATGCTGGCTATTGCACTATCTGAAATTGGCGCACTGTCGGAGCGCAGAATGTCGTTAATGATTGATACGCATTTAAGTGGTTTGCCACCGTTCCTGGTTGAAAATGGTGGGGTAAACTCGGGCTTCATGATTGCGCAGGTTACCTGTGCGGCGCTTGCTAGTGAAAACAAAACCCTGGCGCACCCCGCATCTATCGATTCGTTGCCTACGTCTGCGAACCAAGAAGACCACGTGTCTATGGCTACCTTCGCCGCGAGGCGCTTACGAGATATTTTCGATAACGTGGCAGGAATATTGGCCATTGAGTGGTTAGCGGCCTGCCAAGGGTTAGATTTTAGGAAGCCGTTTAAAACCAGCGAAAAACTACAGGTGTTGATGCAGCTACTAAGAGACCAAGTGCCGTTTTACGACAAGGACCGTTATTTTGCGCCAGATATTGAAAAGGCAAAGCAACTTATTAAGCAGCACGACCTCATGGATAAGACACAGTTAAACCTGTTAGGCTAAAATGATCACTGGCTCGGTATTTCGAGTAAACAATTAAAGATCATAAATAGAGTAGAGGTGGGAATGATATGAAAACAAATGGACGTTGGTTAAGTTCAAACGAGGCTCGTACTTCTATGAAAGGCACTTTTAAGAGCGGCTCTTTTGCGAAAAGCACTGTGTTGGGTTTACTCGCCGCGTCGGTGTTTACGTTGGCAGGCTGTAGCGACAGCGAAGTGGGTGATGTGTCTCTTGGCCTCTTCACTACTAAAGACATTAAAATTGATGCGCTTCAAGACCCCATAGTGACAGGTGTAACCTGCCATATTTCAAGTATTGAAGCGAACCTTGATTTGTCGGACCCATCAGACAGTTCAATCGCGTGCAGACAAACCGGCCCTATTACGGCTGAGATGTTAAACGCCATTGATAAGTCAGATTCAGGTGAAGTAATTTTTAAAAAATCTAAGAGCGTGTTTTTCAAAAACATGAAGCTTCGCAGAATTTACGATGCCGACTCAAAAACGCTGATTTATTTGTCTTACAGTACCAAAGAGACGTCAGGTAGTTACAAACATAGTTTGTCTACGGTACCACTGTGGGAAACGCTAGCGTTTAAAAAGCCCGCGTAGCGAAACGCATTAACTCAATATTAAAAAGCCCTCTTACAAGAGGGCTTCTTTGATGCTAACACCTTGTATTTAATCTATCCACCCGGTTGTAGAGTAGGCTATTAGCAATAGTCTAGAAAAAGCGTGTATAAACCAGCATGGCGTTAAGCGCGGTATCATCGTCTGTCAGTGGGCTATCGCTGATGCTATCGTCAAAGAAGGTGGCGCCAACTTCTAAACGGGTCATGCCGCCCAGAAACTGCCGGGTCGAGATGGCAACGCGTACTTCCGTATTGAGCGCGCTATCGCCGTTATATGCACTTCGAAATGCTGTGGCTTCTTCAGGGCGTACGCCGTAGTAATAGTCGACGTAATTGCTGTCTTGGTAGTTTACGCCTATAGACGGCTCGATCATGAAGTTATTTATTCTAAACCTTTTCCCGATACGGGCGGACGCTTGGTAGCCATCAAACTTACCAAGAATATCGGCATTGGTTGACAATGAATAAACCCAGCTACCCGTGTTGTAGTTAAGCCCAACTCCAGCCGCGTAGCTAAAATCTCTGTCGTCCATACCTGTAAATACGGCACTGTCATCTTCTTCATAACCTGCAAATATCGGGACAAGCTGAGCGTCAAGAGTAAAGCCACTTTCGCGAAAAAGTTCATAGCCAATAAATGGTCCGTAAACGCGTAACTTTTCACCGGTGTAGCCGATAATAGGAATAGGAACAACGCGATTATCAAAGTCGGTATATACATCTTGCGATGCTGCGACGCCAAAACCCCACATCCAACCCTGAGGCTGTTGAGCGCCAGCTTGTTGTGCAAAAGCAGGAGTAGAACTAACACCTACACAAGCTAGAGTTATTGCGCCAATAACGGTTTTTAAATTCATAGGTAAATTTCCTTTTTAATCAAGATACTGCTCTGCTGTGTTCTTCGATCATATTCACTTGTGCCTATTGAGCTAAGCTGTACGTTTTTGCAGTGCCTTCTGAGTGGGCAATTATCTATGCGGATTGGTATAAGGGCCTTCAGGTAACGTGAAAGGCTGCGTTACTGGCAAGAAAGCAAGTTATTCTGTGAAATCGGTGTGGTAAAGTGCATACAACAAGTTGTATTGAATAGTTTAGAGAAGCAGGTAACCCGTGAGTTACAAATATGTAGTGGGTATTGACGGTGGTGGCACCCGGTGCCGTGCATTGTTGCAAGATATTGATGGCAATACATTAGGTGAAGGGGCGGCAGGCCCTGCAAATATAATGACCAACCCCGAACAAGCAATGGGCTCGGTAATAGACGCAACGTTAGACGCAATAGAAAGTGCTGCGTTGCCGATTACATGTGAAGAAGTGTTGCTAGCTGCTGGATTGGCAGGAGCGAATATTCCGCAAGCAAAGCAGTCTTTTTTGGCGTTAGACAACCCATTTGCCGATACCGTGGTGATAAGTGATTTACACGCCGCTTGTTTGGGCGCGCACGAAAATCAGTCTGGAGCCCTTATTATTTGCGGTACTGGTTCCGCGGCAACCCGTTACGACAAGGGGGTATTTACTGACAAAGGTGGTTACGGCCTGCAAGTTGGCGATGATGCAAGTGGTGCGTGGTTGGGCTTATCAGCTATAAAGCATGTACTGCTTTCTTATGACGGCGTAGAGCCCGTTAGTGAACTAAAGAACCGAGTTTGTGAACACCTTAATTTAGCGTCACCTCAGCAATTAGTGACCTTGGTGGCAAATTACAACGCTGCAGATTTTGGTGATATTGCCCCAGTGGTTATACAGGCTTATCGAGACCAGTGTGCCGCCGCAACCTCTCTTATTCGAAAGGGAGCAAATTACCTCAATCAGTTGGGTGAAGCATTGATTAATCAGGCTTCTACATTGCCGCTATGTTTGGTTGGCGGTCTCGCTGATGTTTACACGCCTTTACTTTCGTCTTCTATCTCTTCTAACTTAACAGCGCCGCTAAAAAGTGCTGAATATGGCGCTATCAGCTTTGCCAAAAGAGTAAAAAGCGAATGATAGAATCAATTACTGTCGAGCAGGTTTTAACGCCAAAAGGTTGGCTTGAAAACCAAACCATTACTGCTGATAGCGGCAAGATAGTCAGTATTAGCGATGCGACCTCAGCAGAGCTCAGTAGTATTTACAACGGAAAGCTCATTCCCGGTTATTTCGACACGCAAGTGAACGGCGGTGGTGGTGTGCTTTTTAACCATAGCCCTTCTGCCGCTATAGTAGAAACCATGGCGCTGGCTCATCTTCGTTTCGGCACAACGTCCTTGTTGCCAACTATCATTACCGATAATGCTTCAACAATGGCTCAGGCGGCGGATGCCATTGCGGAAGTAATGGCGGGCGGCCCAGAGTGCATTAAAGCGTTAATAAAAGGGATTCACTTTGAGGGGCCCTTTTTGAGTAAAGCAAAAAAGGGTGTGCACGAAGCACAATTTATAAGAACGCCTTCTGACGCAGAGCTTGCAACCTTATGTCGCAAAGATATTGGTAAAGTCTTACTTACTGTCGCACCAGAAACGGTGAGTACTAGCTTCATAAAAGAAATGGTTGCTGAAGGAGTTGTGGTTGCAATTGGGCACACCAATGCCAGCTATGAGCAAGTCCAGGCGGCTATCGACGCGGGAGCTACAGGCTTTACGCATTTGTACAACGCTATGTCTGCATTAACCTCCCGGGAGCCAGGGGCCGTTGGTGCCGCGTTGCTTAATGACAGAGTATATTGTGGTTTTATTATCGATCATCACCACTTACACCGCAAAAGTGCTGAGTTGGCATTAAACGTGAAAACTGCCAACCGCGCCATGTTGGTTACCGATGCCATGGCGCATGTGGGCAGTGATATTGAGCGTCTTCACTTTTTTAATACCGAGATCGTTAGGCATGGCGATAAACTTACTACGCCAGATGGCAAAACACTGGCTGGCTCGTGCTTAGATATGCATAGTGCAGTTTTGAATACGCACAATGATTGCGGTGTAACGTTAGAAGATGCGAGCAAAATGGCGAGTGCCACGCCGGCTCAATTTATGGGGCTAGATAGTGACATAGGCAGCATTACCGAAGGTCAGCGCGCAGACTTTTTACTGCTTAATTCCGCCAATGCACTGACCCACGTTTTCAGTAATATGAGAATGGTCTTTTAGGTAGAAATTTAGTATTAACTTAAATGGCTTTGAAATAAGGAAGTGTTATGAAGTTTGTGACAAAGTTTACTGTTCTGTTAGCCGTATTAATGTTGGCTGCAGGGTGTGTTACGCAACGAGGTATGGATTCTGGCGAAAGCGTTCCTTCTCAACCTAATAGCGAGGAAGCCACGCCAACTGAAAGCACAGAGCAAGAAGATGTGGTGCAAGATGGCGACAGCGTAAATGATGGAACCACGAAAGGCGAATCGACTAAAGAGCCAGTTAGCAAGCCAGTTGCGCCACCAAAACAAAAAGTTGGGGTATGGGTTAGCGCTAAAAAGTTTCCCACTCACACGCACATCGGTACCACTAAATTTAACAATTTTACGAAAGAATATAGCTACGACTGGCAATTGAACAACACGCTGTATAGCACATTCAAAAAAGCCATTGAGCAAAACAGTCGTTTCACTGCGGTGGATATCTCTTCTATGGTTGACGATGCAGGCGCCCTAGATTTTGTGATGGGTGAAGGAAATAACGGGGCGTTCAATGACAAACAAAACACGTTAAGAAAATCGTTGTTAAACAAAGGCATTGCCACTGTGATTATCGTTGAAGAAGCGCCGACGGTGGCTATTACCGAGTGCGGTACTTATGGATGTTCAGAGCATCGAAGCAAAGGGTTCGGACTGTTTACGCGTAGTTTTTTGGGGACCGATCACTATATTGCTTCGGCAAGCTTTAACGTTAGTATTGAGCGTTTAGACAAGCCAGTTGATATCTTAACGCTGCCAGTGTTTACCGAATTTCAAGACGATGCGCTAAAAAATGAGCGTGTTGAAGATTTCACACCGCCAGATAACTTTGATGAAATAACGGAACAAGAGTTAGCGCCAATTAAAAATACGATTGTTAACTACTTTGACCGCTTAGCGACAGCGGTTGGTAAGTATTTATCTGGTCAGTAAGCTTTTGATATACTGAAACAAAAAACGGGCACTTAAATAAGTGCCCGTTTTGTTATGTGGCTCACTTCATCTATTGATGAAGGCATCGATATATAATTACGCGTTTTCTTTATGCGCCAAAAACTCTTCGTAGTTTCCATCGAAGTGATTCAGTTTCTTGTCTTTAATTTCGATGATTTGCGTCGCCAGTGACGAAACGAATTCACGGTCGTGACTAACAAAAATAACAGTGCCATCAAACTTGTATAGCGCATTGTTCAAGGCTTCAATCGACTCCATGTCCATGTGGTTAGTGGGTTCATCCATTACTAAAACGTTGATGTCTTGAAGCATTAGCTTTCCGAACAGCAAACGGTTTTTCTCACCACCAGAACATACCTGCACGCGTTTGTTGAAGTCGTCAGACGTAAATAGCAAACGTCCTAACATACCTTTTATTTGCAGGTCATCGTGTTTGGGGCTACGCCATTGGCTCATCCACTCAAACATAGTGATATCTTCGGCAAAGTATTTAGCGTTATCCTGCGGAATGTAACCAATCGCAGCGTTTTCAGCCCACTTATAGCTACCTGCGGTAGGTTCAATGTCATTAACCAAACACTTCAAAAGCGTGGTTTTGCCGGCCCCGTTCTCACCAATAATCGCCAAGCGCTGACCTGCTTCTAATAGCAAGTTAGCATTGTCGAATAGCGGAAGATCTGGGTAGCTATGGCCTAGCTCTTCAAGAGTAATAGCAAGTCGGTGAAGTTTCTTATGTTGGTTAAACACAATATAAGGCTTACGACGGCTAGACGCTTTTACCTCAGCTAATTCAATTTTCTCAAGACGGCGGGCACGCGAGGTGGCTTGTTTCGCTTTCGATGCGTTGGCAGAGAATCGCGCTACGAAGCTCTGTAGCTCTTCAATTTCCGCTGACTTCTTAGCATTCTCTGCATGAAGCTGTTCTTGAACGAGCATGGCAGCTTGAATGTAGTCGTCGTAGTTACCCGGATAAACGCGCAGCTCACCATAGTCGATATCGGCCATGTGCGTGCATACAGAGTTTAGAAAGTGTCTGTCGTGCGAAATAATAAGCATGGTCGATTTACGTTTGTTCAGCTCTTCAGCTAGCCAACTGATGGTGTAGATATCCAAGTTGTTGGTTGGTTCGTCTAGAAGCAGAATGTCAGGCTCAGCAAATAATGCCTGCGCCAAAAGCACACGTACTTTTTTACCAGGTGCGACTTCTTTCATTAAACCAAAATGATAGCTTTCGTCGATGCCTGCAGAGTTTAAGATATCGCCAGCGCGTGCTTCAGCAGTGTAACCATCCATCTCGGCGAATTGGGTTTCCAAGTCCGCCACGCGCATGCCATCTTCTTCGCTCATTTCAGCCTTGCTGTAAATGGCGTCGCGCTCTTGCTTAACTTCCCATAGTTCACGGTCACCCATGATAACGGTATCGACTACGCTAAACTCTTCAAACGCAAACTGGTCCTGACTCAAGATACCTAGCTTTGTGCCTGGCGCCATAGAAACGTTGCCCGACGATGGAGTAAGTTTACCGCTTAGAATTTTCATAAAGGTAGACTTGCCACAACCGTTTGCGCCAATTAGGCCGTATCGGTTGCCGTTGCCGAATTTTGCGGAAATATTTTCAAATAATGGCTTAGAGCCAAACTGCATTGTGATATTTGCGGTGGTAATCAAAACAGGTATCCAGGGGTAAAACGATGAGAAGAGATAGTAGTGAAAGCGGTTGTCACTTCACTAATATATAAAAGCGCGCGCACTATAAGGAATTGAGGGCTACATGTCGAGGGAATTTTGAACAGTTTTTGCGCTGATGTGCTTTTGGCGAAGCTTATCAAGTATAAACTCGATTGCCTGACTGCTTTTGAATGAGTTATGTGACGAGTTAACAATTGTTGTGTCTTTTGCCTCAGGTAAATATGCGCTGCTATAACTGACGACAGAGTCAGTTATAGCAGCGCATTCTGTTTCTGACTGGCAATACAAGGTACTGGTTGAGCCAATAATAGAATAGCTCTCGCCTTCTACAGGAATGTCGGCTAACGCTGTCATCAGCGGGTGATCGGGGCGCAACACTTGGACGCTATCTGGCCCGTAGTTTTGCAAGATAGGAAGCATAGCAACGGTTAATCTGCTCACGCCTACTTTTTCGATAAAGTTTTTAAATAGCGCTTTAAAACTAAAAGGGAGTGTGATGAGTGAAGAGCCTAACGATCCTATAAGGCTATTAGCTATTTCTGAGCCTCGGTGTGGAGTGTCGAGAAAAAACACCGTATTCTCTTTATACACAGGACTAAATATAAATATATCTCGCAACATTTCATCGCCTTCAGCAAGTAGCGCTTCTGGAGGCTCTGTGAAAGTAGTATCCCATAACGTGTTATCTGAATGCGTTGAAATCAGCTTTGCGATTACGCCGCCCATACTATGCCCTATCAATACCGCAGATGAAGAAGCGCCTTCCGATGACGCTATCCGCTGGTTTAGCTTGTACAGTAAATTGCGAACTCGCATGGCGTTATAGAAAGGAGGAGGGCCTGATGGGTAGTACACGTGCAATATCTGATAGTGTTGAGATAATTCTTCGTCATTGAAAATAGCCATTGTGAGATACCGCCAAATTAACGGGTCTGAATTGAGGCCATGAATCATAATAATCGGGGTTTTGACTGAAGAAAGCTCTCCAATACTAAAGACTCCCATTCTCTTTTCAGCGTCTTGTGCATTAATAAATCCTAGCCAGCTGAAATTATGGATGTCGGCATTTTGTAATAGGGAAAGGTAAGCGGCAGCAGGTGAGTACCGTTGCGTGTATGTGTTGTTTCCAACCAGTATTTCGGTAGGCACATCGACGTGTTGGGCTTGCAAGGATATGTGAATTCTAAGCCCTTTCAATGCAACCGACTCAACTTGAAGGGAGTAAGGCGAGTAGATACCTTCTAGTGGATAGTTTAGGTCAAGGCTACGGCCATTCTGTGCTTGGTTGCTAATTCGAGCCACTGCCGCACCGCCAAGTTCACCAAATACCTTAGGAGAGAGGCGAGCGTCTAAGGCTTCTATTTCTGAAACTAAAACGAGCTCGCTTGGGCCCGAGTAGTTAACCTGAATTAAGTTGTCAGTTGTATGTCTAAGACGGAATAACTTGTTTACTGCGAGGTTATACCCGTCGATCCCTATAGCACGATGCGCATCGGAAAGACTGTCTCTTTTTAACAAGGTAATAAAGCAATCGAGCGCAAGCGCAATATCTAGTGTAGTACTTTGCTCGTACGAGGTGCACCGAGCAGCCAGTTGTATGTTGTCGAAGTGGCTTAAGTCGGGCAAATAGCCATATCCATAAGCACCGGCCAAAGACAAAGGGGATACTTTTTTACGCATAAACTTATCTGAACTGCATGCACTAATACAGCAGACAGTCGCTACCAATACCCAATAAATGAGATTCTGCTTGATGCGCATTTCACCCAACGCTAAAAAAAGTATTAACCTTTTATAGCGTGTTTTTGTCAAAAATTGCACCTCAAACTTAACTCCATATGGTATGAGGCGTGAAATAGGCGTTTCGAAACACCCGCTCATTCCACAGAGTGCCCCTTATTGTTTGTTGCTTCTTTTATATTAGTGGCAAGCAAATAATTCCAGCATAAAGAAAATATTACATAAAAGTCAGCGCGCGGTGATGCATCAATGCAGAATTAACGAACAAAGCTTTGATCTGCATTCTTCGTATAAAGCTCACTTAAATCGTTATTTTAAAGAGAAAAAATGGAATCTTGTCTATTATGAAAAAAAGGCATTTTTAGTTGGTCTTAATCTTGCTGTGCTTATCTACTGAAAATAAACCGCAGAGCGCAAATGCGTCTGCTGAATCAGTGCGAAGTTTTATTTCACTCTAGTTTATCGTGAGTTAGGTAACGCAAAAGAAGAATAAAACTGGGCATTTTAAAGAGGGAAACATCATGAAATTTTTGAAAAAAATTGCGATTGGTTGCTTTTCGGCAACGGTTTTAATGTCAGGCAGCGTGCATGCAGAAGCAATTAGCTCAGATTCCGTAATGCAAACTCAAGCCGCTCACTACAATAAGCAGCAGCTAATTGACATGGTTAATCGTGCAGACGTGCAGAGTAAATTGGTTAGCTTAGGTGTAGATAGCAACCAAGCTATCGCCAGAATCAACGGCATGACCGACAGCGAAATTGCCCAATTAAATGATGAAATTAATCAAGCGCCAGCGGGTGGCGTTGTGGGCGCAGTGCTTACCGTACTTGCTATTATCGCAATTTTGGACCTAATTGGTGTAACTGACGTTTACCCATTTATTCGTCCAGTGAACAGCTAATTGAATGATCAATTCAGTTAAAAAGGCCTGCGCGTTAGCAGGCCTTTCGCTTCTATTTTTGCTTTCAGGCTGTCAGTCCACACCTCAAGCTGACAAGCTGCGGCAAGAGGGACTAGCCTCTTTACCTGAATCTCACACTATTCAATCTGTTCCGTTTTTCCCCCAAGAACAGTTTTATTGCGGGCCTACCACACTATCTGAAGTGTTTGGTTATTATGGTGAAAGCACCTCTCCAAATGATATTGCGCCTAAGTTGTTCATTCCCAGTAAAGAAGGGAGTTTACAACTAGAAATGGTGAGCGCTACCCGACAATTTGGTTTTTTGCCATATTCTGACCGAGGGACTTTATCGTCAATTATGTCGTTAGTAAAAGACGATATCCCAGTGATTGTTTTTCAAAATTTGTCCATCCAGTTATTACCCCAATGGCACTACGCTGTTGTTATTGGGTTCGATAGTGATAAGGGGACGGTTACTTTACATACCGGCCTTACGCCTAATCACGAAATGTCGCTTGAGCTTTTTGAAAGAACGTGGGGAAGAGGAAATTACTGGTATTTGGCACCAGTTCCTCCTAATGTAACCTCGCCTGAGATGACACCGTTCACTTATGTAAGTGCGGCTTACGACATGCTTAAAGTGGGAGATAAAGCGCGTTCATTGGCGTTTTTGGAAACCGCGTCGCATACATGGCCAACGTACTGGTTAAGTTATTTCCTGATTGCCAATTATTACTTAGAGCAAAACGACAACCAAGCAGTGGCTTGGTTTGAGAAAGGCTATGAAGTGGGGCAGCACCAACATGTTTATGTTCACAACTACGTATTAGCTTTGCGCGAAAACAACATGCCCGAGAAGGCAAATACAATTCTAAAACAGGGGCTTGAACGCTTTCCCAATAACGAACCGCTGTTAACATTGGCTGAGAAATAAACCTAAACTTTAAGAGTATTCGCATTTACGAAAACTTATCGTTTACTATTAACCTAGGAAGTAATTGTGAAAGTAGGCTATGCCAAAAATACTGAGCTCATCAACAATTTCGTACGAGAACGGAGTAGTCACCACTCGACTCTATGGCGCGTTTAATGAAAAAAGTGCGGAAGACTACAGCGATCGCCTTTTTAAACTAGTCATAGGACTGAATCAACGACCCTTTTCCCTTCTGGCAGATATTAGCCAAGTTGAAGGTGCAACTCCTGAGGCCTTCGACATACTCAAGCGTATTATAAAACGGCTCCCTGATATGGGATTAATCGCGAAAGCTTATGTTTATAAAGGACCTGTTATACGCGGAATAATGTTTCAGAGGATCCCCGAGCTCAAAAGTATGGATTATCTTTTTTTCACAGATATTGACGAAGCTTCTTCGTGGTTGTCTCGCGAATATGAACGCAAACTATCTCTGCTCTCTGATTCCTAATTAGCCTGTAATAAGTTAATAGCGCAATTAACTATCTCATTTTCCCACATCTGGTTGGTGCAGTTAACTCTAGTGGTTAACCCCTATGGTGGATGGGCGTTTTTTGCTCGATCCTAATTTGGTTAACGCTATCTAGTCGTTGCTCAGTATTAACGCTGAACGCATTGATAGCTCCAAATTTTAAGGATTGAATAATGAAAAAAAGAACCCTTATATATGCTGCGGTAGCAGCGGCTCTACCTTTCGTAGCAAGCGCCTCCAAAGTACACGCACCCTTAGATACTTCATCGCACCGCATTGCTGAAATAAATCTGACTGACAATGTTGTTAACCCGCCAGCAAACAGCTTGTTTCAAATGGCGTTAGACCAACTGCAAACCACATTCCCATTATCTACATTACGAACAAATAATGGCCATTTAGATAGTGTTTTTGGTATTACCATTGATGTTTCAGGCACGTCGCCTGAACAGATGGGGTATGACTTTATTAGTCGACATTCTGCCCTTTTAGGTGGACTAAGTGACGGGGATTTTGTTTTTAACCCTCATCGCAGCAAAGCAGCATTGGGTGGTCATTTAGTGAGGTTTGACCAAGTCATTGATGGTGTAAAAATCAAAGATAGAGGTGTCGGCCTCTTAATAGATGAGTCTCAGGTGGTGAGAGCGCTGTTTGCCGATACAGCTATAAATACGCCTATTGCTAACTCTCAAGTTCTTTCTGCTAATAGCGCGATCAGCGTGGCAACCGCCGATTTAGCGTCTTACAAGCGAGCATTGCCAATAGAAGCTCTTGATGTACTGAACCCTGCTTTTTCTCAAATAGAAAAAAGCCTTGGCATTTTCGCCAAGCCAGTACCACAGAAAGTGGTGGTACAAGATAACAATAAACTGAAACTCGCATGGAAGTTCTTCTATTACTCTTCAAATCCCTTTGGTGTGTTTGAGTACGTCATCGATGCCCAGTCGGGAGACATTCTGGCGCGTAATGATCGGGTCAAAACCATTCTTCCTTCAGGTGAAAATGAAGTTACGCAAACGGGGCAGGTTGGCTTAGTTCAGCAGACTGCGGATTATTTCCCAACATTTCCACCCATTACGCCATCGATGCAAAGTGAATGTTTGATAGAGGACGATGCAGGTGGCTACACCGGCAAACCGAAAGGGATGGAACGCATTAACCTACGTAAGTTTGACGATTCTAACTTAGTGACGGGTGTTGAAGGTTTGCTTACAGGTAAGCACGCGCTTATTGAAAGCGCGATGCTGACAAAAGGGCCGTTTCCACAAGCGGCAACCGGCACGTATCACTTCAGTGAAGATGCTGCCATAGAGGCAAGACCTGTCGAAGATGATCATGTAACGCCTTCTACGGCACATCACATTGACGGCATCAGCCAGTTTATTTACATCACCACATTGCTCGAATATTTAGATTACCTTCATAAAGACGGCGATGCTGTGCATAGTCGTGGCGTGGGCGATGGCTCGTTTCCAAATAGCTACCCTAACGAAGCGGTACCGTTAACTGGTGTGGTACATATTCCGAATGTGCTCGACCCACCAGATAATCCAGCAGATCCTGAGTTTATGGCTAAGCTATTGGGCTTGGACAACGCATTCGCAGTGCCGTTATCACAGGAAATTGCAGGTGAAGAGGTCGTGGTTAACCCGACAGCTTACGGCCATGGTTACTTATTCAACAACCTAGCAATGGATTTCTCGGTTCCCATTCATGAAGGCACCCATGCGACAATTACCCCTATCGCAGGTTTTGAAGGCGAGCCAGAAGGTGGCGCGCTTAACGAAGGACAAGCCGACCTATGGGCATACACGGTAGGCGAAACACCAGATTTAGGTACTTACCCCGTTAATTCGTGCGATTTACGAAAATTCTTAAGAGAGCAGGGGGTTAATCCCGACTCATTTGAGTTTATTCGTTCTGCACAGAGCCAAATTCGTTATTCGCAGTTAGGCACAAGAGACAACGCATTTGAAGTGCATCGTGATGGAGAAATTTACGCGGGTGCAATGTGGGACTTAAGAGAGCTTATGGTGGCGCTGCAGCCTAGACAAGACTTTGTTCGCCCCGACCCAGTTACCGGCGATCCTACCCAAGAAACTAGCTTGGGCAAAGAAACGTGGGAACGTATCTTCCTAGGCTCAATGTACGTGCTAGGAATATCTGCGCCAGATACCTTCGTGCGCGCACGGGATGCAGTGTTAATTGCCGATGCCGCCTTATATCCTACCGATCCTTTAGATTTAACTTCACCGGGTCGTCATCATGCATTAATTGAGCGTGTTTTTGCTGCCAGAGAGCTAGGTGCAAACGCGAAAGCACCGTTAGGCGGTCGACAGACTATATCAACGGCAGTGAGCGAGTTTACGGCTACCCAGGCTAAGCCATCGACACCAGACGCTATAGACGCGCATATCATTTCTGATGACGCGATTGAAATTACGTGGGAAACCGTACCTGACGCTTTTGCTTATCAATTGCTAAAACGCAAAAAAGGGTCGAGTGCGCGTTTGTTTACGGGTGTACCAACCCGAGAATACTTTGACGGCGACCTCACATTCTCTGGCTTCACCCATGTTGAATTTATTGTGGGCGATAATCGCTACATAGACAAAGGGCAAGGTTTAGGGCGTGGTGCAGGTCAAGGCATAGACTCGTTTGACTATGAATACGTAGTACGTGCAATCAGCCTTAACCCTAATCAGCAAGTTGGTTTTTCTAATATGTCAGGGATTGCTTCAACCGGCTTAAACACGGTGGATGTGAGTGAGCAAGTTGACTACAAGGTGGGTAATGTAAACTACAATAACGGTATCTTTGCCTTTGATATTGCGTTGATAAATACTGGCGACGAGAGAATTTACGGTCCAGTTGATTTCGATATTACTCATATTAGCAATGGCAGTATTACCGTATTGAATGCAGATAATGGTGGCACTGGTCAAAACGGCGACATAGCAAGGTTCCGTTTCGATCAATCGCTAGATGTAGACAGAACATCTGCACTGCGTTATCTAAAGTTTGATAACCCAAATGGAAAACTCTTTACGTTCCAAGCGCGGATCAGCGGCTACGAAGCTGGCGCTTCGTCAACCGGTAGAGGAGAAACGCCTACCTTTGATACGTCTGAGCCAAAAGAACAGTCTGTGGTTTACCATAATATTGAGGAGCACACGGGTGTTGTCTTAATTGGTGCAGCGGATGAAGCATTGGTTGATGGCGTTGACTATGTTGATATCCCGTTTACAGCGCTGCCTAGTGCATCAAGTGTAGTTGCAACGCTGAGCGCTGATGTTGAGGTAGTAGCGGTGCCAGATCTTGACTTTGAACTGCTCGATGCCGAAGGCAATATTATGGCGAGCTCCGGCAACTTGGGCTCTAATGAGCAAGTTGGCGGTGGCATTGTCCCCGGAGAAACCTATCGGGTTCGCGTGAATGGTTGGGCTAACGGCCCGACGTCATACCGGGTTGTTATTGATCAGTTTGTAAGTGATATTAACGACGCAAACGTTGATCAAAATGGTAATGCGACAACGGGAACAGTAACGTTTGAGTTTAATCCCGTAACAGGGAAAGTAATACCTTTGAACTTACTTAATTAGTCGCCCGTGAAAACACGAAGAATCTAGGCTAACTAGAAGAAAGGTCACCTACCAACAACTGCCTTTCTAAAGGCCTATAAAACAAACCAAAGCCCCATGTTGTGAAAACTGCATGGGGTTTTTTTATTAAACTCGCCCTCCGGGAAGGTCTGGCAAGTATCCTAGCTTCGTTCATTCCCGCGCTTCGCTAGGAAACTTGCCTGCGCCTTCTGAGTGGGCAATTATCTATGCGGATTGATATAACTGGTGCACCTTTTGCCTCTTCTTTCACGTACTAAGGTGTAGCTAAAAATAAAAAGTGCCTACTCATATATGCAGGAGCCCCGTCAGCCGTGGACAGCACTCAACTTCTTGAAAACCAGCAGGCAATAGCAATAGCCGGATTAGTAGGCGTTGTTATTGTGCTCTTCATTGTTAAACGACTTATTTTGGTGCGTTTGAAAGCTAAAGCGCGTTCAGAAAACAGCAGTATGTCTGATATCTATCGCGTGCTTGTGCTGTCGTTAAATGCCCCACTTAATTTGCTTATCTGGGTTATTTTCCTGCTGTTGGTTAAAAGTATTGTTTCAGTATTTCAGATAGAAGATGAAGGGGCGATTAAAGCGCTAACCATTGTTATCGAAGCTGGCCTCATCATTACTTTATTTCTCTTCTTCGAGCGTTTTGTCACTTACTCGTTGAGTCGTTATCGCGACCAGTCAACCATAGTTAAAAATACCAGCGCAATTGCCGGTGGAGCAGTTAGAGCGCTTTTCGCTGTATTAGCAATTTTGATTATATTAAGCACCATGGGGGTGTCGGTAACACCCATTGTTGCATCGTTAGGCATTACTTCGCTCGCAGTAGCACTAGCGCTACAGCCAACCCTTGAAAACTTCTTCTCGGGTATTCAGTTGGTAATGGATAAGCCCATTCGTATAGGCGACTTCATAGAGCTGGATTCCGGAGAACAAGGTTTTGTAGAGAAAATAGGATGGCGCTCCACGTGGGTTAGAATGCTACCTAACAACATCGTGATCATGCCTAACAGTAAGTTGTCTAATTCAAAGTTGATTAACTACTACTACCCTGAACGCGAACTGTCGGTGCCTGTTGAAGTTGGCGTGCATTATAGCTCTGATTTAGAGCATGTTGAAAACGTATGTTTAGAGGTTGCCAATACTATTCTAGAGCAGCACGAGTTTGGTGTTGAAACTTATCAACCTTTTGTTCTGTTTCACACTTTCGACAATTCTAGTATCAACTTAACAGTGATGTTGAGAACCCGTGAATACTTTAACCGCTTCTTCATAAAGAGCGCCTTTATAAAAATGCTTAAAAAGCGTTTTGATGAAGAAGGGATTGTCATTCCATTTCCAATTACTGCGCTTAACCTAGAGCAGGAAGGTGCAGCTCAATCCACAGAGAATTTAACGCCCAAAGCTTAAAAATCTCGCTAAATATGACTTGAGCAAATGATGTCTCAGACTTCTGACGGGGAGTTTTCGCCAAAAATAGTCAACATGCGTTTATCCGTATCGCTCTCTTTTCTATACACCGTTTATTTTCACCGAGTGATTTTTGACTCCTCAAAAAATACCGGTGGCAATTTAGGTTGTATTTTTCTTTTCTATAAAGAAAATTAACTTTAAGTTTTTCAAAGTTATACGGTCTTTTGTATATTTTTTGTTATATTTATTAATAATTTGTTATTAATACGATTGTTAATTATTTCCTTTTGCCTGCTAATATCTTTTTGCTACCGGTGGCAAATGGGCGGTAATTGAGTTCCGTTAGTTCGCGTAAAAAGAAGAACTAATTGATGTTGTCTTGTTGAGTAATTGAAGCAGTACGCCCTTCTAATTATTAATCTAAGGACAAAAAATGAAAAAGAACTTACCGATATTTCAATCGACGATAATTGCATCATCAATTGCCTTTGCCGTCTCTACGTCTGCAGTTGCTTCAGGTTTTCACACACAGAACGGAGGCACGACAGGCGGTCAAGGTGGACAAGTAGTACAAGCTTCTACGGGTAAACAAATTCACGAAGCATTGTGTAATAGAAACACCTCAGAAACGCCAATCATTATTCAAGTCTCGGGTACAATCAATCATGGTAATACTGAAAAAGTGTCTGGAGACAGCTGTAATACCGCAGAAGACAAAATTGAGTTAAAAGACATCGCGAATGTGACACTTATTGGTGTAGGCGGTGGCGCTACATTTGACCAGCTAGGTATACACATAAGGAATTCCCAAAACATCATTATAAGAAACGTTCATGTTAAAAACGTCAAAAAATCGGGCTCACCCACGTCAAATGGCGGAGACGCGATAGGGATAGAAAAAGACGTTCGCAACGTATGGGTTGACCACGTAACCTTAGAAGCTAGTGGTGGTGAGAGTGATGGTTATGACGGCTTGTTCGATGTAAAGGATAACTCGAAATACATCACCTTATCTTACAGCATTTTACGTAACTCAGATCGAGGTGGTTTGGTAGGTTCAAGCGAATCACAAGTCAATAACGGTCCGATCACCTATCACCACAATATCTTTGACAATTTGAACTCGCGCGTTCCCCTTGTAAGGGGGGCAACAGCTCACATTTACAATAACTACTATGACGGCGTTCGCTCTTCAGGGATTAATTCCCGCGCAGGAGCCGAAGTCAAAGTAGAAAACAACTATTTCGAAAATAGTAAAGATCCACTGGGTACATTTTATACAACAACTGACGGTTATTGGCAGGTTGCGGGAAACACTTTCGGAAGTGGCGTAACGTGGAGCGACTCAGACAGTGACTATGAACCTGCAGGGCCAAACGTTCAATCTACAGCATCAATATCTATTCCCTATAGTTACTCGCTAGATGGGGCATCTTGTATACGAGATATTCTTGAGAACACCGCTGGTGCCAACAAAAATCTTGCAGTATCAGACGGTAGCTGCGGTTCAACTGGTGGCGGCGATACCGGAGGTGGTGACAACGGCGGTGGTGATACAGGAGGTGGCGACACAGGGGGAGGTGATAATGGTGGCGGCGATGATAACTCAGGAGGTAATCCGCCAACCGGCACCAACTTAGCGTTAAATGCACAATCTGACGGTAGCTCAAAGTACAGTGGAACAAGTTACGGGAACGTAAGGGATGGGGATGTATCTACTTACTGGTCTCCGAGCGGAACGACGGGAAGAATTAGCATTAAACGCTTGAATACGACAGTAAATACTGTACGGATAATTGAGACCTCTTCTACTCAAGGTGCAGTAACTTCATGGCAACTTGTGAACAATGACACTGGCAGCGTATTGGCATCAGGAAACTCAATTCCAAGTACGATTTCGTTTTCAAATACCAATTTGGATAAAATCAACTTTGTCATCGATTCTGCAACACAACGACCACAAATTGCAGAGTTTGAGGTGTATTTAGATTAAGTCGGTTGCGCTTGTTCTAAACCTTTTTAGGTGACTCTCTGTGAGAGTTTATTTAACTCAATAAAAAAGCCACGTTGTGTAACGTGGCTTTGTTGCGAGTACGTTAACCCATCAAAGGTGTTAGAAGGTGTAACGTGCAGATACGCCTAGTAGGTCAACATCATCAGCTATAACGTAAGTTGCGCCGAAAGAGAATTGTGGTGTAAAGAAATAGTCTGCGCCAATTTCAAAAGCTGTTTCGTCGTCTTCAATGTCGATATAGCGGATAGCACCGCGAAGCTCAAATTGCTCTGACAGCATTGAACGAATACCGGCAGTAATGCCATAGCCATTGTCGTCAGCCTCAGCAGAAGCGAAGCTTGAGTCTAGGTCAACATCCACATACTCATACGTCAACTCACCAAAAAAGTCGGTTGTTGTAGTTAAACCATAGCGGTAACCAACCCCTGCAGAGATATAGTCAAGTTCACCGTCAACACCATATTCGTCTTCACTCAACTGACCATAGCGACCTGTCAGGTATACATTTTCGTTAAGTGATTTGAAGCCTTGAATTTGAAAACCGGTTGGCTCGAAGTCGCCTGCGTCTTCAATATCTGCTTGTACGTATCCAGCTTTAACGAAGTCATATGAAGGCGAAGCTGCGAAAGCATTTAAAGAAAGCGCGCCAAAGATACTGGCGAGAATAGTACGTTTCATTGTTTCTAATATCCTTTTAACAATAATTACTCCCAACCACTTCGGGAGCCTCATCATTATGGGGATGGATTTTAGAAATCAAATGGGCAACACGACTCGATTTTCACTATTCAACACCTTAAGTGGTGTACGTTTTATCAATACAACGGCATTGCCATACAAGAGCTTAGTTAATTCCTCTTCAGTGTTGTACAGATGAGGATACTCGCAACGCTTAAGCCGCAAGAGGACAAACAAAAAGAAATGATAGGTTCTAGGGTAATTAAGGTCACCGCGTAAGCGCCTATTGCTGCCCCTGTTAGGTGAAAAAAGCCGGTTAGCGCCGCTAAAAAACCTGCGGATTTATCAGAGTAGCCAAGCATGATAGTTACGCTGCAGGGCATTGCGATGCCAATAAAAAAGAAGGTGATATAGCAATAAGTCAAAATACCCATTAACCCTTTTATTGCGAAGGGGGAAATAAGTAACCCAAAAAGCACAGAAAGCACAGCGATAAACAAGCTTGAATACTTGAATTTAAACAATGGTGAAACAGAGGCTAGTCGAATATTGATTATGCTTCCCATCACAAAAGACAGCGTGGCTAGAAGCGAATATATCGAGAACACAGTTTTGGTGAGTCCGAATTGCTGCATTATCATAGACGGCGAGATGGTAATGAAGCTAAACACAATGCCATAAAGTAGTCCGCTGGCCATACCCACTGAGACGATTTTCATCATTGTGCTTTTAATAAGCGCTAAAGTATCGCCAAAGACGTTCTCTGAGGTTGTCGGCATATACTGTTTGAGGGTGGTGGAAACTGAAAGCAGTAAAAGTAAGGCGAATACTCCCATTACTAGTACAAAATAAAAGATAGATGAAACTCCGAAGGACTCGCCAATTAGTGTACCTACTAGTGGCGCTATTGCTGGCGCGATAGCGAATGCAATGTTGATAAACGAAAGTGAAGCATTCAGCTGCTTTTCGCTAAATATTTGACGCGACAGTCCGCGCGATACTGAAACGCCAACCCCACCGCCTAAGCCTTGAATGACTCTTCCTACAAGAAAGGTATTTTCTTCGGTGGCAAGTGCCACCATAAGCGTACCGGCGATGAATACTAAGACTCCGTACAGTAGAAACTTTTGTTTGTTTAGGTAGTCGCAGGCGACACCAGACACTAACTGAGAAAGTGAGAACGCGATAAGAAACACGGCCACGCTTTTTTCAATTATTCCCACATAGCTGTCGTATATAGCAGCCAAGTCAAAAAAGAAGGGGCTATAAATGCTGGTAGAGAGTTGGCCAAGAATAGACAAAATGGTGAAGGTTACCGTCAGCGAATAAAACGTATGGCGTGACATGGTGTGCTTCATCTAAGGGGAACCAAACTATGGGTAAAGAGACAGTGCAGTTAGGCTACAGATTTGGTGTTACAGTTTTAATAAAGACGCTTTTTTTAAGTTTGAGAAAACTGATAACGTGATGATATAAGCGAGTGGTGACTGGTAATTCTAGAAAAAATGGTGGCCCCACCCTGACTTGAACAGGGGACCTGCCGATTATGAGTTATCTTGGCCTATTGATTTATAAATGTTTTTTGTATTTTGTTAAAATTCACTTAAATTTCAAATAAATTAATTAAAAACATGGGCTTATGTTGTTCTTGTTTGGTCTTTGTTTATTTCTTTTGTAGCACATTTGTAGCACAGGAAAGAGGGCTGTGCTACAGTTTTTGTAGCACAGAAATAACAAGCAGATCGGACGGCCATGCCTGAAAAATTCAAGTTCACTAAAAAAGTTCTTCAAGAAATAACCCCGCAAGAAAAACGTAAGCGTTATTACGACTCAGATGTTGCTGGTCTGGTTTGCGATGTAACACCTGCGGGTAAAAAAGTATTTCGAGTTTACAAAAGGTTGAAGCATCAATCTTCACCGTTAAGTGTAACGTTGGGTTCATTTCCCGAATTGACGATTGATCAGGCAAGACAGTCTGCACGTGAGACGCTCAACAAAATCGTTAACAAGCAAAACCCAAATACAGAAACTAGAAAGCAGCAGGAAAAGCTAGTAACTATGAAAGAGGTTTTCCTTCACTACAAAAGTATTAAGTCGCTTTCTGACAATACTCTACGTGGATATAACCAGGTGATGGATTGTTACCTTGAAGACTATCGCGAAGAACCTCTTATTTATTTTGATGAAAATACGGTAAAAAAAGTACATGCGAGCATAACAAAGCGCAGTAAAGCTCAGGCCGACTTAACTATGCGTTTTATTCGAGCATTGTTTAACTTTGCCAAATTCGAATATCGAGACGAAAATGGCGTAAGCCACTTTGAAGAAAACCCAGTTCATATCTTATCGCATCTGCGCGCTTGGCATCATGTGGGAAGAAAGCAGACTTATTTAAATGGACAGCAAATTGGCGCGTTTTTAGATGCAGTAGATGATGTCAGAAACGAGGGTATAGCTACTTCTATGCTGTTCCCTATATCCGTATGTGACTACATTGAGACAGCTCTATTTACTGGTTTGCGTAAAACAGAGTTAGTTCAATTGAAGTGGGAACAAGTAAATTTAGACGAGCGCAGTTTTTGGGTAGAGAAAACTAAAAACGGCGACCCGTTGAAATTGCCGATATCACCATACTTGCAAAGTATTTTTGAGCGTAGGAAAGAGTACCAGACTGAAAGTCCATATGTTTTCAATGCAGTAAACAACGTAGGTAGAATTGTTGAGCCAAAGAAGGTTCTACATAAAGTTAGCGAACGTGGTGAAGTTGTCTTCTCAATGCATGACCTCCGTCGCACTTTCACTACGGTAGCCGAGCGAATACAAACAGGCACCTATACCTTGAAACGGTTATTGAATCACAAGACTGGTCGAAATGATGTGACAGCTGGCTATACAGTTCTTACTCCCGAGGAGTTACGTGAACCGGCAAAGCGAATCGAAAATAAGATTCTAGAATTAGCTGGAAGACGGCAGAAATCGGATGAAGTTAATTCGGGGCTGGTGGACATCGCCTCATTAAGTAAGGAAGAAAAGCTAGCGTTAGCTCAACGCTTGTTATCGCAGGTTTCGTGAAAGAACGTAAATTTAACTTGGATTGGTGCGATTACCAAGGGGACATGAAGTATGATAGCTCAGACTTGTTTTGGCAAGAGTGCCTTTGCTAGTCATTCGATATTCTACTTATTAATAATATCGGCCAGAGCATACATTGCTCTATCAATTAGTCGAGCATCACTATCCTGAATTTCTAAAATAGCTTTCCATCAAGGGAAGTGGCTGCCTAGTTATTAGAAAAAGAGTTTGAAGAATTTCTAAAATCTGGAAGTCTTGAGCATGGGTTTCTTCGCGTAGTTTGTGAAGACTGCAAACAGGAGAAATCAGTAGCGTTTAGCTGTAATAAACGGTTTTTTGTCCAAGCTGTAGTGCCAGACGCATGACCGAGAGTCCAAACTAATGCGTGATGAAGTTTTATATGGATATCCAGTACGTTAATGAGTGTTGAGTTTGCCCATTTCTCTAAGGTTGTTACTCGGCAGATATTCCAAGTATTGAAGTGACATCATTAAAATTATACATCGTGCTATTGCACAGATATTATTCATCAAGCAGGGTACCTTAAAAAAGTAAGCAAACACAGGAGCGGTAACTGACACCCAGCGTTTTGGAAGTGCGTTGAATTTAAACATTCACTTTCACATGCTTTTTGCGGAAGGCGTATCACACAAAAAAGAAGACAAACCAAGTTTAAATACGTTATAGCGCTAAGCTACAGTGATATAAAGATGCTCGTAATTGCTAATAGCAACGAGATTGGCCCAATATCTGGAGGAGATAGGCTTAACTCACGAGGTTTTATGGGATATTTGCACCCAATGCTATAGAGCGTGCCGAGGTAACGGCTTCACAATGTGGCAAGAATAGCCCGTGCTTATCGGAAAATCTAAAAGACTTAATTAGGCCCTACAATGAGCGCGCTATGTCATGGGGACAAAGATTAAAAAGAGTATTCAATATTGAGAGCTACGTCTGTAAAGCTGGTGAAAAAAATCAATTTCAAAGTGATTACCCGTATCACAGAACCAGCCGTTATCCGTAAGGTTTTGGCATACCTTGACAAGACATTTTCCGGCGCAAAAAAACGATTCGCTTATACTGTCACTTCGAGCCCCACCTGACGTTGCTCCATTCAGCAACTGCATCACTCAACGCGACTTCGAACTTGGTGCAAAAAGAACAAAACCAGGCCAACATTTGAAAAAGAAAAATGTTGCGGAAAGAGTTTTCACATGTCTCATTGCAGATTTCCGCACCAATGACCATTTCAATTACCTATCTTAACGGCAACTAGTTCAGTGACTCCTATAAAGTATCCATTTAACACGGATGCAACTAGCCTTCAATACAGCTAGTACAGTGGGGATTACGTAGCGTTGATATTTCTTATACGCGTATTCTAATAACTAATCGTTTTTTAATTTACCTAGCGCTAACCCGATAAAAGTAAGAGCAAAAATAGTAAATGTAGAAGGTTCAGGGACTTCAGCGCTTATCGTATTTATGGTTATCTTCCAGTCCAGAGTTGCTTCGCAAATACCGAAGCAATGGTTTGGGTTTAAAGTCCAGCCTCTTCGAGTGAATCGAATTCGGTTTATTGTTGGATCATCTATTGATAAAGGGCCTGTGGTAGTTTGCGACACTGAGTCAATCTCGTGCCTTACGTACTTTGGGAAATAGCTATTTGAACTGTAAATATAGAAGGAACTTACAAAAAACCAGTCACCCGCGAATAGTGTATCAGTAACGTCTCTAGCGGTGATTTCATAATCTATACTTGAAAATATAATATCATCTTGTAAAAAGAGATCATAAGAATCGCTATCGTCAAATCTATCGCTGCTATAGCGGGTATAAGTGCTCCCTAGTATTTGATTAACTCCACCACTCAATGTCAACTCATGGCCATAATAGGAGTGTGCACTATCGTCTCCGTCAATAGACTCATCATAGACGATTCCTGCATTAGCGATCTTAGTTGCACACAAAATAAAAGCAGCAAACGCTATTCTCAGCATTTTCAAATTCATTAAACATATCCTTTGTTTTATCTATCTGGGATGGTGGAGAGATTATTCAATTATAGAAATCTATATGAATTTTAAGGCAAAATAAATGCCATTTGAAATCTTTTTTTTATGCGTTTAACGATTCTTAAGAAAGGTAATTTTCAGTTTGTAAAATTTTTTGACAACTTTTTTAATCTAAAAAAATAATAAACTCTTCTTTAAGGTGCAGTTTTTTTAGTAAAAAATGTAATGACTTTTTGTGCCATTCTCAGATAATCGAGATTATAGTTAATCAAGTTTTAGCGGGTGGTTATGAGCACTGCAATAGTGTTTTCTTAATACCTCATCAATCTACTTATCTCGTTAAGCGAGCATATTGAATAGGTGCGATAATTAGAGCGAGATTTGCGACGTGGAAGTTCCTTAAAAATTCAAAACTAGCGTGAGAAGTTTTTTATTTTCGCTGAGCGAACAGATAGATAAGTTTTCTCTAACTTTTTCACTTGCAGAGTATGTACGACGAGCGATACACTGATTAAAAAAAGGCTATGTGATATTTGAATTATTAGCTGCAATCGCAGATTAATTGGATTATCTAAATAAGCACAAGAACAATAACAGGGTAGTTGAATCATGGTCATAACACTAGCGACACTTGGTAGCATTGCTTCTCTTTGCGGTTTGGTACAATACAACTTTGACAATATTAATAAAAATGATAACGACAAAATGTATTTATCTTTGCTATCGATGCTCGCGCACTTTGGTGCATCGTGGAAGCAAATTCATAGTGACTACCACTCTCTAATTGCTAGTATTAACCCAATAGTTGAGTTACTTACTGAATACAGAGATGGCATGAGAGTTCCTCATACGACAGGTTCTGTAGCTCCAAATTCATTGAGAAAAGTTATTCATAGCGGGAATCTCAACGCCGCATGCTTAACATTTAAAAATCAAACCAAAAAGTCAATGAGGATAATTTCAGGAATGAAATCTCCAAATGATGAAAATTGGAAAAAAAATATTGCAGAATTAAACAACTCTGGGTTTAGAAGACTTTCCGAGAACCTAGTTGAAATAGCTGAAGACAGAGATATCGTTGTAGAAATCCACCAAGAATTTATGGTTTTCTTAAATGAAATTTCCAAATTCTCAGCAAATATAGACTGGGATTCTAATCATGTAGACTTTTTTATCGACAACCGTGCTTTATTATCAACTAAATACCATGAAGTAATACGCAGAACGGACAACGTGATAATGCAAATGCTTGATTGCTTCGACTTGGTCACAAGAGAATTACAGTACAAATGAAATCTCAAAGTGTTGACTACATTGTTGAAGAAAAGCTTACTTGGCTTGTCCAAAAATCTAGTCATTTGAATAATCAATTACACTCAGATTTTAAGCTATTAGATAATGACGATGATTCTAAGGTTAATGATTTTCCTTACAAAGATATAGTTCTGAAATTCATTGATGAAATTTCTGTGGTAATTGAGACAGCAGCAGAAATAGCCAACCTCACCTTTGAAGAAGATAACAATGTATACGATGTTGCGACAGAGATTATTCACAAATGGATGAGTATTGCTTCTCTGTATGGTGTTAGGTTGACCTTTCCAAAAGTGGTTAAAGACAATCGTTTGAATAGTTTAATTGAATTGCAGGATCGTAATCGTAAACAGATTAGAGGGATTGTAACCAGCACCTCAATGAACAAGACCTGTAAAGTTTATGTTGAAAGAATTGTTATTCACAAAGTTACAGGAAAGAGGTTGAAAAAGTCTACCAACTATTTAGTTCATGATGAATACGAGCAATGTAAGTTAGGGGACACTGTCGTTGCTAAGTTGACCAGACCTATCAGCAAAAGAAAGACTCACGCTTTGTTCGCAATATTGAAGCGAGAAGGTAAGAATAAAAAGCAAAACTCATATCAAATAGACCTATTTTGAATTGCTTTTCGAATAATACAAAAAATTTTATATGTTAGAAGCCTAAGCTTTTAGATGTGACCTTATGTGATAGCTTCACGGTTATTGGTCTATATCAGTTTCTTTAAGTGACCTAATCGTTTTCTATCTTTTCTAGGTCAAATTGTTTCTTCATTGATAAGTGGGGTGTTTTTTATTCACTTTAAAATACTGAGACAAATAGTCGGATACTTTCGTATGGATTTAACCTAGGTTTTTGAAACAATCAACTCTATTGTTGTCAATTCACAATGTCTACCTTATTTAGTTTGTATGTGTTCTTGGTTTGCTCAATATTAAAAGGCTACAATTCCAAAAGACAGCACTTAAAATAAAGTTAAGCTAAGTCTGGCCGACTCAGTACTTAAATTCTGCTTCACGCAAATAGAAGAAAGTCAGACTCGGCTTACTCTATCAGTGCAAATGTCAGGTTAACTGTTACTAATCAAACTGGTTTCTGTACATTTTAAGAGCTTTCTTAGCTAGCTTGTCTCAGGTGCAATAACCTGATACTAATTCAATCTGTTGCATAAGATCTGTATTTTATAGAGTCTATTCTTTCACCTCTAAAATCGACTAATTGCACGGAGATCTCGAAGGATTGCTCCTTGCTGACCTTCTTTTTGATTTCACCAATGATTTTTCCGCCAACATTATCTTTGTCGACAACAAAAATTATTTGAACCATCGATCGTTTTTCTACCCTAGTAGATTGTCGCTTATCTGAAATTGAAGGGTAAGACATATACATCGGCTTCTGATAATCCCCCTGCGGAGAAGTTAAATCCACACTAATAGGTATAGACTCTTTATAACTATCGATTTTCATCGTGCCGTCATACTTGATTAAGCCATCTGTATCACCTGAATTAAGTAAAGTGACAACAATCTCGAAGTCACCAGTACGAACACTTTTGAAGCTATCCATCTCAACAATAAGCTGATTAATTGTAGTAATGTAATTTTTTACGTTGCTTTCAGCACGCTCAAGGGAAGCTAAAACTTCTCCCTTTTTCGTCTCGTTAGGTTCGAAATATAAGGATGGTATTGATACCAAGTCAGTTGCAGCTAGTAACTCCTTTCCAGATGCATTGTCACTAATCGAGCTAATATTCTTTAACGCAGAACTCAATCTATCTGCGAAAATATCTGCTGATGCTTTTTTTGTATTGAGGTGCATTTTAAGCCACTCAAGTTGACTATTGCTAAGTTCATCAGGTAAGTCTGGAAGCAAGTAGCCACCTGAAGAGAACATGCTAATATGTGATGAATTATTTATAACAGCTAGTCTTTTACGATCTATGGCGTACTTTTTTGTCGCGGGAATAACCTCAACGTTCTGAATAGTAATCCTATCTCTAGAGAGGTAATCGTTTAGCTGGTACCCCAAAAAAGTACTTATAATAAAGATAAGTACACCTGTAATAATTTCGACTCTCATATCACAATACAGTCCCATTTATTTCTAACGTAGTCGCTAGCGTAAGGTAGCAGTTGCCTAAATATGAAGCTTAAAAGACTATAACTGAACAGTTTTACCTTCAATATGAACAGAAATTAGTTCATTTTTCACGGTGTACATGTGCGCTAAGCTTCTCTCTATCAAGGATTATTAACCTTCATTTTCTTATAGTCATCATGTGCTCTTTTTAATCCGCTACTGATTAAGCTACTCGAATGACTGGTTATCGTTTTAAACCAAGACTTCAAAAAGTTGACTCTGATGACTACGTACTTAGGGTTTTCGTTTTGGCGAGTTGAAAACCGGTAGGATTGGGTGACAAAAAATCTAAAGTATTGCAAGACCTCACCAAGTTCACTCAATCTAAAAACTTTTAAGTAATTACAGTTTTTTTCCCACTCGCTTTTCAAAAAAGTTGTGTAAAAGGTAATCCAAGAAGAGTTAATGGCATATGTTAGGGAAATTTCCGGATGCGCATAGCTGCAAGCCTGCGCCAATCCGCCTCCAAGTGAATGCCCTGTTGTCGCGAAGACTAAAGTAGGTAAGTTCGTATCGTTCTCTCTTATTTTTTCCTGTATCAGAGTATTTTCGATTTCCTTTTTTAACGCCTCAAGAAATGCATTTATTCCTCTAATTACTTGAAGGTAATATGAGTTTGATTCACTTATATAATGAGAGATTATACTCAAATTACCGTGCCACCAATCGCGCCAATGAGTGAAGCGAGTGCCTCTAAAGACGATAGCGACAAAAACTTTACTACCTGAAAACTTGTACCAAGCTTGTACCTTTAGTTCGCTTTTAGTTCGAAATTTTACTTTAGCAGGTTGCCAGCCGTTTATTATTTCAGGCACCTCGTTTTCATATACTAAATCACATAAAGCTGCATACTCATGGATATACTTTAAGTCTTTATCAATTGAGCCATTGAACAAGTCATGTATTGAACGATTGTGTGGTTTTCCCGGAGGTAATTTTACTGATATTTTTTCCTTAAGTTTATCCGCGTCTTTTGGCATATATTTTTCCTTAATGTCTGTTATAAATTATTGTCTGGCTTTTTTTTTAATAACAAACTAATCTTCGAATTCACGCTGGCATCGCATTTTTCAGATCTTCCAAAGCAGTTAATAATTGACCTATATCGCTTCGAGCTTGTTTCGCTTCGTCAATAAGAGCTTGAGCATCCTTCTGTTCAAAGGCTTCTGTCAAACTTCCTGTTTTACTAACCAATGAATCTGTTGCTTCTTTAAGGGCTTTCACCGTTGAAGCAATTGTAGATAGTTCTGATGCAGCACTAGGGAAAAAAAGATCCTCCTTGCCATCTTCGGCAAGCTTCTTACTCAATTCGAAAGCGTCTTTAATCTCTGCAAATCCTTTTGCTGCCTTGCCAAATGCTTCAAAAACTTTTCCTGCTTGAGCGAAGTTCATTGCAGTAAAGATTTGGTGTAACTCTGTTTTACGTTCGAAGTCATCAACTAAACTGACTTTAGATTGGAAGTCTTGTGATTCTACAAGTCCATTTTCACCTGCTGCTCTGGCGTTTCTAAACGCAACCAGTGCACAGTAGGCATCCATTTCAGCTTTATTGCTCATAACGAATCTCCATATTGTTGTTAACTGAATCAGTAATTGGGTTATTCATTGGTGTCAAACCCCTCACTTATGGCTTTCAGTCTTTCAATAGCTGACTTTAAATTGTTGACGGTTAGATTATTACAAGATGATTTGAGTGAGCGGGTTCCTCCGCAATTTGCTAAAAATTTTGATGTCTTCTTATGTGCTGATGACCAAGCTTCAGCCGCGGCAGCAATAGCAATTAATTGGCTCTCCATCTGTTTAGCCCAATGATATTCAGATGCTAGCGAACTGTTGTAATTGATGTAGTTGTCCTGAACTCTCTCCAGGGTCTGTAAGCGGGATGTTAGAGCACTTTCTCTTGTGAGGTGACACTGAAGGATGGCACTATTTTTTTCATGTTTTGGTTGGCCGCAGTAATCTGGTAAAGGGTTAACAGATGTTTCCTTTCGATTACATGTACAGTCGTTCAGAATACTCTCATAAAGGTATTCCATGTTTTTGTACGCATTAAATTTTTCGTAGTATCCAATTTTTGCGGGACCGTTCATCCCTCTATGCGCAGAAACTCTTAACCCGACAATATTAACTGTCAACTTTTCTAGTAAATTTGATTGTATGCTGATTATACTTACTAAGTTTTCAACTGCGGGCGTAGCTTTTTCCATCGCTAGAGCAAGCGTATCTTGTGCTTCAATTCGAGTATAAATATCGGCTACTTCACTTAACAGTTGCGTAAACCCTTCATATGCAACTGCTGATGGGGGATAAGCTAAACTCAAAGTATCGCTTATGGATTTTACCGATTCTGTCAGAGACTCCACACTCTCTGCACCAGTTTCACCTGCAGCAGCCAGGTTAGCTAATGAATCACTATAGGAAACCATTGCGGCCAGTGCACCATCTATAGTTGCTGTGTGAGCGATAAACAATTCGGCTTCTTTTTGAAAGCGGTCTGCATCTTCTGACAACATGATTTCATACTGCTGTCTTTTATCACTGTCTGTTTTTACCCAACCCTGTACTTTACCTGCTTCAAGATTTTTATTGAGATCGTTTATCTTTTGCAGTATTTCTTGATGTGTAGTGTTTACCGATGTGCGAAGGTTTTTTGACTCTTGGGCAAATGATGTGAGATCTGGCGTGTTGGAGCATGCGGAGAGTATCAGTAAGCCGCTCGAAAGAACCAAAAGCTTTAAAAGTGATTTAGACATTTATCTTCCTTAATTCATGTGGTCGTTTACGTAAAAGGAGAAACCACAGCATTCAAGACAGCGTAAAATGCAAATACTCTTATTTATCGCGTTATTTTGTATGAAGAATGTTCAATATTGTTCTTTGTTTAAACTACAGCTCTTCTGTTTAACTCTCTTTAAATAGTCCGCAAACTAATTTAGTCAAAAGCTTACCTAAGTTTGAGAATTAGGAGCGTTCACAGGTAGTACGTCATGTTCGCCATCCCACCATTCAAAGTACTTTTCAGCGCCTTCTTTTCCAGACTTCACAAGCGCGTTCTTCTTCGCATCACTCAAATCAAAGTCGAATGTGCTGATACCCTTAGTATCTATGTATACTGTGCGTTGCCAATCATCACTGTGAAGGTGTTGACTATCCTGGATTGACATTACTGTCTTGATAAGTTGCATACTGTAATCAAGAAAGTTCTGAATATTTACACTTTGTGGTGTTTGGCCATCTCTAAAAATTCCAATCTCTTTCGCGGAGTCGAGTCGGAAACCCAATGTCTCTTTGTTATAAAAGTACTGACTGTTTTGAAACCCTGCTGCCTGTAATTTGGAATTTTCTTTGTCGTAGTAGTCTGTCGCTCTTTTGTGTTTTTCTACTTCAATATACTTCGCTCGGTCAAACAGCTTTACGGGGTAGTTATTAATAGCGCCACCATCAACGAAAACGTCATCTCTATCGTCTCTGATTGCGCGGAAAAACAATGGAATTGACATGGAACGTCGGACTGCATCTACGACACGCATCCTAGGAGTGTGCTCATATGAGTAAACTTCGCCGAAAGACGTAGAAATGTTACTCGCATAAATATATAAACTTCGATTAGTGCTTTCGAAAAGCGATTTGAAGGTGACGTCAGCTGTCCCTGTTTTTTGTTTGAGTAAGTCACCCATCCAGTCTCGAAAATAGTCGCCTCTATACCAACCATACTCAGTGCCAAGACGACGCAGATCCTTAATTGCACCCCAGCTGTCGTCTTTAAAGTCATTGAAGTCGAGCTTTTTGAGTACTTTTAGCATTTCATTGTTGCTATAGCCGGCAGCAAACATTGCTGCATTTATAGCTCCAGCTGAAGTGCCTCCGACACGAGATATATTCTGCAGAATGCCTTTGCTTTCCAAAACACGCATAGTTCCGACGTAAGCAATCCCTTTTACACCACCACCTTCAAATACAAGGTTTCTAAACGGATAGTCCATTATCTTGTCCTTTTCAAAAGCTGTTTTTGATTAAGGGTTGTTTAAAATTTAATCAATCTAAAGGTATCAGGTAATTTTTCTGTTAACAAGTATTTTACTAATAGAAATTAATGAAAATTGAAAATCAATTTTAAAAGTTAGTTAAGGAGAGAAGCGCATAATCCCTTCAATAGAAAAGGAATGACCAGAATGAGTAAATTAAAAAACCTGATAATCTTTAAGAAATTCGAGGATGGATTTATCGAAGTTGTGAGTAAGAACTATCTTTCAATCACTACAGCGAAGTTGATAGATAAATATTTAAGTTTATTTCCTCTAGTTTGTTGAGCGATCAACTGGTTCGTAGCATCCTAGTTAGGTAAACCGATATCTAGCGAATAAATAACGGGCACGCGTTTCAGCTAACAGTTCTAGACACCTATACGCTAGGCATCAAGTTTCAAACATATCTCGCTAACGAAAAGACTAAATGACTGAACTATCAAATAAAGAACTCGATAACATTGATGAAGTAATGAACGACATCATGGAAAAAAAGGCTTTTATTGAACACTCCTATTCAACCTACAAAGAGGCCAAAGGGCGTGATAAACAAGATATTGCCAACTATGATTATAACTCGGTGTGTAAAAACGCAATTTCAGCGATTGATAACAGCTTTAATCTGCTACTGAGTTACTTTCCCTCAGAAGTTGAAGAGAGGATAAAAGGCAGTAGCGAAGATGAAATGAGTAACTCGCTGAAGCTCGCGATTATTCTGAACAATGAAGTAAATAACTTTAAGGCGGATGGTTCGACAAAAAGAACCTTTAAGCAAAGGGCAGATACTATCTTATCGTCAGAAACGTTTCGAAAGTCTGCAAAAGCCGAAGGCGTAGATCCTGATATTGAAGGTGCTGCAAGGGAAGAACTTCTCAAACTTATCAATAAAGGCAAACCTACAACAAAGATTTACTAAAAATATACCCCTATGTGTTTTGGTCAATAAAATCGAGGCCTAGAGCATATACACCCCCCTGTTTTTTCATAAAGGGGGGTACCCCTTCCTACTATTTACCGCTTCTTTATCATTGTTAAATCTACGGGCATTTTAATCAAACTAAGAGAGCCCAAATGAAAGTAACAACACAAACAAAACTCCTATCACCTCAAGAAGTAGCAGAACAACTGGGCGTTACGCTAAACACGCTCGCAGTATGGCGCTGCCACGGCTCAAGTTCTTTGTCTTATGTAAAAATAGGTCGCTGTGTGCGCTATTGTGCGGAAGATGTCGAAGCGTTTATCAATGCGCATAGGTTTTATCATGCGGATAAGCCGGTGAGCGCTTGTGACTAACACCTCAATTAATGCCATTCGATCTATATCGATAATAACCAGATCATTGAATACTCAGGAAATTGAGGTAGAAGCGCATGAATAAAAGTCTAGAGCCTGAAACTGTAGCTGAAAATTACGGGAAGCTTAATCCCGAACATCCCCCTGTCTTTATCGACTTTCTTAAACTCAGGGTAGATGATGTTGAAGCGCCAAATCATTATTTTGAAATGATTGCGCTTCAGTTGCGTAAATACGATTTACTAATTAGTCACAGGCAGTGTAATAGAAGTCGAGGTTACGACTGCGCCTACAAGATCGTTACAACAACCCAAGCACAAAATGTTGTAGGTAAAATAGAATACAGCGAACGATACAAAAGGGTACTGCTTGAATTGACTGGTCTTGGATGTGCCTGTATCGAAAAAGCTGAGTCAGATTACGTATGGTTGCAGGCGCTCGTTGCTCAACCAGCAGTAACTATACGGCGTATAGATTTGGCGCTAGATGATGAAAATGGACTTTATCAAATTGAAAAAATTGATAAGGACTATTCTCGTGGTCGGTTTAATGCCGAAAGTGGTAAACGACCTAAAAAAGAAAACCTAGGTAACAAGGTAGAAGGGAGAACTCGTTATATCGGAGGCCCAACCGCATATAAACGAGGCCGCTTTTATGAAAAAGGTAAGCAATTAAAGCTTACATACTGTAGACCTTGGATGCGACATGAAGTCAGGTTTGTTTCAAATGATCGCGACCGAATACCAGATGAAACTATTCGAAATCGAGCAGATTATTTCTACAGTGCATTTCCGAGAGCAATGCGGAAGTTGTTAGGCAAGCACAGCGTAATTCCTATTACTGAGCGTTTTATGCGTGAATATGTGAGTGATGTATCAACTAGAGTGGCCAGTTGTAAACGCCAATATGGCCCGCTTATAGGAACGCTAACCGAACATCATGGCGCAAAAGCAACGTGCGAAATGTTGTCTCGCATTGGAAGATGCAAGGTTATCGAGCTCCCACCCTTTGTTGATGAAGTTTCGTTAGCTGATTGCACCGAAATTATTGCTCTGCAGTCGGGTGAAGCTATATGAAATACACTAAGTTTACAGATGGCTTACTTCGCCAGGCAAGTAAAGAGAATTTTGTTTGCCGAGACATCATTGTTCCGCAACTGCAATTCCGTCCAGCAAAGGCTCACGGAAAAGTTGGCTATTTTCATTGCTTATATTCAGAAGGCGGAGTTTCCACGAGCAAGGCATTGGGTGAATATCCAATTGTTAATTTACAAGAAGCACGTAAACAGGCAAGAAAGTGGCTAGTAGAGCAACACGCAAAGCGATACAAATTAAGCAGTGTAGAGCGATTTACTAACGTGGGTGAGCTATTAGACTGGTATCAGTCAAACATCGCACAACAGGAACTTAATTCGTTTCGAACGATAAAAAATAAATCGCATAGAGTTGAAAGTCTTTTACGCCCGTATTTATTTGAAGTTGGTATATCAGATTGTTCTTCGCAGCTTTTAGATAAAGCTTGGTTGAGGCCATTAAACAATAGGTTTTCACCGAGCACGCTGCGGGGCGCATTTCAAACGTTGAAAGCTGCGTTTAAGCAAGCACATGGGCTTCGCTATATTGACGAAAATCCTTTATCGGACCTTAACTTCACCATGCTGTTACCAGCTTCGATTAAACCTAAAAAAGCAGCGCTTGCCGGATTACCTTTAAGCGAAGTCATAAAACAATTTCAGCATTTCAGTCCACCAGACCGTTTTCTATGTTTGCTTTGTCTGGGCTTTCTTACACGAAATACAGAAACAGTAATGGCGCGGTGGAGGGACTTTGACACGGAGAAGGTGTCTTGGAGTATACCTGAAGAACACACTAAAACTGGCTCAGCACTTACCTTGCCACTATCAACATATTCTCTGACGTGGCTAGCGGATTACAAAAGGCAGCAGAGGCGATATTGCCGAAGTCGTTTCTTATTTCCGGTAAAGCAGGGACGTAATAGTTGGTCTTCGAGTTATGCTGCGCAAAGGGTTATGAAAGTGAGTAAGGGAAAATTTACTCTTCATGATTTACGTAAGTATGGTTCAACATATTTGCGCGATAGCGGTGTTGACTATTATTTGGTGGAGCGACTTCTTAATCACAAAAAGACGCACTTAGACTCAACTTATATTCTCACCACATTGCGTAAACCCTTGAAGGACGTCATAGATACGTGGCATGAAAAAATCAATAGAGAATGTAAATAAATATATGAAAGCACAAGGATATGTGTTTCTCAATTATCGTTCTTGGCCAAATAGACTAAGCAACTTTTTGAGTCTGAGTGCCTATCCCAATACATGGAGTGGGCTCGTATACCATAGAACATAAACAGCTCCAAATACCCAACGGAGTTGGAGTCAAAAATATTATATGAATATTCTCGGAATGAAAGCGTTTCCCAAAACTGTTCATCCTTTATAAGAGAGAGCTTTTTAGTCTTATCGTTGTCCAATGAGCTGGATAAAACATCAGTTTCAGACCAAATATTCTTCCAATCAACAAGGGACAATCCATCGTATACTCTGTTAGAAAAGTAATTGTCCCAATAAATTTCAATGTAATCTAAGGGGAAGCCAATCGTACAGAAGCTGGTGATACAGTTTTTTATTCTGGTGCTTGGAGGGGACTCTTTTGGAAATAATGCATCGAATGCAATTACCGAACCAAAGCTATACCCGTGCAGCTCTATTTTTATATCTTCCCCTTCTTTTTCAATTATTTCCTCTATTAGCTTTGATAGTTTGCCTAGAATTTTCTGACGTTGTTCGCCAGTACTAAGGTATTGATTAGCACCTAAATACTCAATAGCTGTCTTTGCAAAAATAGTTTTAGAGGCTGGTGAGAGCATCATTGTGACAGCAAAAGAAGTGACTATCCCACTAGCTACAGGTTCAATCCAATTTAGAAACTCGCCAAACCAAGAGTTATTAACAGTATCTCCTGATTGATCCATCATGCCGTTTAAAACAGATAACACCGATGGAATTAAGAATAATAGGTACATGCCCAAAACGGCATAAATGATAAGGAAATATGAGGCTTGAATTTTCGATCTTTTCTTTATGTGAAAATTGAAATCGAAAAAAGATTTCATTAGGGAAGGAAATCTAGCGAGCAAGACTAAGCATAAAACTAAGAATCGCTTCAAAATATTAGCATCAGAGTAATTACTAGTGAGAAATTGGGCGTAATCGAAATTATAGAGTTTATAGACTATTTTCTCATCTTGCTCACTACTCTTGCTTATAGTTACAACGTCGACAGAAAGCCCTTCCTGACTGTATTCCATTTCACTTATTTCAGCCTTATATGCGTTAGAAGCAACTGGGTCCTCCTCATCAAGGGCTTTTGAGAGCCGCTGCGCGTAGTCGCGTAACGACATTGGATACATTTCTTGACCGAGCCCAGCTAAATAGATTGCTCTTTTCATACACATCCCTGTTTGTTACGGACTTTTCGTGACCAGTTTAGATTCATGTTTTTTTACAAGATGCATCATCTTAAGATATACAAATCGAACAAAAAGTAAACAGTTTGATTTTTCGTTTAGTTAGTTTGTGACTACTTTGAGCGCTTTAGATGTGGCAGTTTCGTTTCTGTTTGTTCCCATATAATTGGATCGCACAATTACATAGGGGATCTAAAATAACCCGGTGGATCACTAAATCTTCTAATAAGAGATTTAGTAAAAAAGCGTATTGCTGCTAAATCTAAATATAATTTGGGGTCAATATTACAGTGTTTCCGTGGTGAAAAATGCGGAGTGAAATTAACACGGTTATCACTTAATCGCTTTTAACGTAGGGACTGCAGGTGATTTTGGAAGCGATAACCGTGTTGCATTACGTGTAAGCGTGAGGGGCGCCAAAAATCGGCATATAGAATGGGTAAATTGGACTAAAGGTAGCACGCACCCACTTGGAATCTTCATTTTCTATTCTTCATGGAAAAGCGTTACTTGAGCTCTCACGGCGAAGTGCATCTATTGGATACGATTATGCTTCTACGAGTCTATCGTGCTTAATACGGAGGGCGCTATGATAAAAGAATCGGGGAACGCTATTGTTTAAATGGTAATACCTTTGTTGTTTTGTTTGATGTCACCAAGAGTTTCTTCGCATTTTGTATACTCAAGTATGGCGCCACTTGTTCAAATCAGTTAGCTTGAGGTAACAATAGAAGCATTTATAAATTTGACGTTAAAAATTAGCGTTAAAGTCACAAATTCTAAGGTTTATTACATGGAAGTTATCTACATTTTTGTTGTCGCATTTTTCATTTGGCTAATATTCAAACCCAAAAGCGATGTGGGGAAAGTAAGGGTAAATACGAAATACAATAAAAAGGAAGCTGGTCCTAGAAAAGAGACTGTTACTGTATTGAGAAGTTCCTCGGCTGAAAAAAAATCAGACGAACAAAACAAAGTCGATACTGGAGCATGCGATGAAAATGATAAAGAGAATATTCAACTAACTCGTAATAATCTATCAAGAATTAGCAGCAAAAAGAAAGCTAGTATAGATTCAGCTAAGAATAGTGACAAAGCGAAAATCGCTGAAGAAAAAGAAATAGATGTAAGAGATAATCCGATACAAGCTCCAAATAGTAGCACTACCACAAAAACGGCTTCGAATTATTTGACTTCTCAGCTTGCTAGTCAACCCCAACTAACTTCTACGTCAAGAATTGAGCATGCATCCAGTTCATCTTCTGCCGATGACGGTCTTGCTTCCTTCAATATTTATGAAAGCGCACAAACTCACAGCGATTTTACAAAAGTCGGTAAAAAGGGGGCGTGGATTGGGAAGTATCAAGAGGTTAAAGTACACGACCGCTTACTCAGAGGATTTCTATATGTCGGTGAGCAACTGGAATCTTTACGAGGATTTAAACCAGAACCTGCATTAGTAAGTAGCTTGTTACCTGCTGCCAAGCCATCAATCAACCAAAGTGTTTTTTACATTGATGAGTCTTTAGGCTACTGGCCCAGTTATGATTCATTATCAAAACAATGTAGGGGGTCTTACCTTGACTGGTTAGCGACAGAACGAAATTTGGAAAATACACCGATAGGCTTCGTGTTCATATATTTTAATGGTCTTGAGCGATTCGTGATAGAAAACAGTAAGGATATTGAAACCAATAGGGTCCATTTCAAACATATTTTTGATGAGGTGCTTCGCTTAAATAAGCAGTTTAGCTCTAGTCGTTCTTTTCTTAGCTATTCCTCAAACTTACTCGAACTGATGTACCTGCTAAAACCTGATTTATTCGAAAGTAAAAAAGATGAGCTTCCCCGAACACGTCATTCTTTGCTTTTCAAATTTCGATTAGCAGAACAAGTAGTTGAATCACAAAGGATCGGAGATTCATTAGCGCTTGAATGGATTAAAAATACTGAGCATTACAACCTTAAAACTGCGGCAAGACGTTGCGAAGTTGAATTTGATTCCCTATTTAAAATGTATTTTAAACAGAAGTTTCCTGATGGGATACCTGTTAAGCCCAATAAAACTCAATTGAACGCGGAGTACTATCCCGCCAATAATGGTATTCCTACTGTGAGGATTTCATTAGATGGACTGCCCGATCCAAGTATTTTAAAAGGCCCGATAAACAAGCTAATCCCTCTAGCTGACAAAGTTTCAGAAGAGTTAGCAAGCTATAGCAGATATTTAGGTAAAGCGGATACAACGAAAGATGACTTAGCTGCATTAATGCTACTTCCTACTGCAATCGCGAATAGCCAGCAATCGCCGCTAGTCGAAAAGTTTAAAGCTTGGGCACAGACTATCATTTCTGAAAATGAGGGACTTACGGAAGTTGCAGAGTTTTGGTTACAGACTGGGCTGCCGAAACCAAAAGCCATTAATAAAAAAGAAAGTGAATTGATTTGTAGTCTGGCAAACTTTGCGAATGTTGGGGTTGCTCCTGATTTAAGGTATCACCACGCAAAACTTAAGTTAAATGGGAAAATAGTCTTGTTTTCACCTGGTCATGAGAACGGCTTTACCCCCAGTCATACATTTAACCAAGTGGGTGTGGCCCTTCGCTTAGGAGCGATGGTTGCCTGTATAGATGGTTTTGTTGACGAATCAGAAAGCACTGCGTTACAGAAGCTTATTGCGCATGATGAAAAGCTAACAGATACAGAAAAGCGCTCTTTGCAAGCATATTTGACATGGCGCTTAGCGACACCTTCCGACAATACCGGTTTGAAAAATCGTCTTAGTAGCTTGGGTGCAAAGGAGATCGAGTTTGTTAAGCGGTTTATTATTTCTATAGCACTTGCTGATGGCAATGTTGATAACAAAGAAGTAAAGCAGATCGAGAAACTCTATACGAGTTTAGGGTTGGACAAAGATACAGTATCGAGTGATATACACCAACTAACTACGAGTAGTCATCAATCAGTTTCCGGACGCGAACGTTCATCAGAATTTTCCATTGATGAAGCTATCTTAGCGCTTCATGAGAGTCAAACCACAGAGGCGAAAAGTATGCTAGAGGAGATATTTACCTCTGATGAAGATGATGAAAGTGAAAGTTTAGAACTTGCTGAATCTTCAAATGATATTAATGGATTAGATCAAGCTCATAGCCAGCTTTATGAAAAGCTATGTACTCAAGCGCAATGGAGCCGTAACGAAGTGGCTAAATTATGCGGTGATCTTAATCTTATGATTGATGGTGCAATCGAAACCATAAATGATTGGGCGTTTGATTTAGTCGATGCGCCAGTTGTTGAAGATGATGGCGAAATATACATCGATGAAGAAATAGTTGAAGAAATAAGGGAGTTATAGCAATGGCAGCCAAAAAAATTAGAGCTAGAGAGCGAGATGCTATTATCCAGTCGCTTAAATCCGGTGTTACGCCAAAAGTAGGAATACAGCATATACAGGTAGGCAGAGGCAACGAGTTAAAAGCTCTGATTGCGGATATAGATCGGGTTACTGAAGGTGGCTCAGCTTTTCGTTTGATTATTGGTGAATATGGTTCCGGTAAAACTTTCTTTTTAAGTGTTGTCAGGGCTATAGCTTTGGAGCGAAAACTGGTAACCGTGAATGCTGATTTATCTCCGGATAGACGTATTCATGCATCATCTGGACAAGCCAGGAATTTATACTCTGAGCTCATGAGGAATATGTCCACTCGCAATAAGCCTGACGGTAATGCTTTAACAAGCGTAGTAGAAAAGTTCATTACTGAAGCGCGAAAAGAAGCTGATAATAACGGTAAAGATATCACCACTGTGATTCAAGAAAGATTATCTTCATTGTCAGAACTAATGGGAGGATACGACTTCTCTAAAGTGATAGAAGCTTACTGGACTGGACATGAAACAGACAATGAGACGCTAAAAAACAATGCAATAAAATGGTTAAGAGCCGAATATGCAACTAAGACCGATGCACGCAAAGATCTTGGGATTAGGAGCATTATTTCTGATGCATCGTTTTATGATTCTTTAAAGCTAATGAGCCTATTTGTGAGGCAAGCAGGTTACGAGGGCTTATTGGTTAACCTCGATGAAATGGTAAACTTATACAAACTCAATAGTACTCAAGCGCGAGTGTCGAACTATGAACAGATCTTACGGATATTAAACGACTGTTTGCAGGGATCTGCAGAGTATCTAGGCTTTTTACTCGGGGGAACACCTGAGTTCTTGCTTGACCCAAGAAAAGGCTTATATAGCTATGAAGCACTACAATCACGCCTAGCAGGTAATACATTTGCAAAACAAGCTGGTGTTATTGATTATTCATCGCCTGCGCTACATTTAGCTAGCTTGACGCCTGAGGAGTTATTTATTCTTCTGAAAAATTTGAGGCATGTTCATGCCTCTGGTGATGAAACACAGTATTTAGTACCAGATGAATCCCTTAAAGCATTTTTAGTACATTGCAGTAAAACGATTGGTGATGCTTATTTCAGAACTCCAAGAAATACCATAAAAGCCTTTTTAGATATGCTCGCAGTAATAGATCAAAATCCAAGTATTTCGTGGGATAGCTTGATTGCGAAAGTTGATATTGTGGAAGAAAAGCCATCAGATGTTGAGCTTGATATCGTATCAAATGAAGATGGGCTCGCTGATTTCAAATTATGATAGATGCACATGAGAAGCTGGATTTTCGTGTACAGCAGTGGATTTTTAAGCAGGGCTGGAATCATCTACGAGAAATTCAGTGCCTAGCGATTGATCCTATCTTGGCCGGTTGCACTGATGTGCTCATCAGCGCTTCTACAGCAGCAGGCAAAACAGAAGCATTTTTTTTACCCGCAATAAGTACTATTGCAGAGGATAAGCTGGGCGTCGGGATCTTATATATAAGTCCACTAAAAGCACTAATAAACGATCAAGATAGAAGGCTTGAAAGTCTGGCAGATATACTAGACTTACAAGTTACGCCTTGGCACGGTGATAGTGCCCAAGGCCGTAAATCAAAGCTTAAACGAAATCCGTCTGGTATTGTTTTAATAACACCTGAGTCATTAGAGTCACTATTAATACGAGACAGTGGTTGGGTTAAATCTGCTTTTCAAAATTTAAAACACATTGTAATTGACGAATTTCACGCATTCATAGGGACTGAACGTGGTCACCATTTGTTGAGTCTACTTCATAGACTAGAACATTTACTTGGACGCCTAAAAAATCCTATACCCAGAACTGCATTAAGTGCCACTCTTGGTGAATTAGAGACCGTACCACTCTCTCTTAGGCCAAATAGATCATTGCCCTGCAAAATAATTAAGCAAACGCAATCTTCTGCTTCGCTAAAAATGCAGGTCAAGGGCTACATTGAGGTCAATTCAGCAGTAGGTGATGCCGTGCGAGCTGAACGGCTTGTCTGTAATGATTTATATGAACTTTGCCGAGGTGGTAACCATCTAGTCTTTGCGAATAGCAGAAGTCGTACTGAAAACCTCGCAGCAATATTAGCCGATATGTGTGAGAGTAACACTGTACCAAATGAGTTTTTTCCTCATCATGGTTCCCTTTCAAAGGAAATGAGAGAAACATTAGAAGGTCGGCTACAGCAGGAAAGGCTCCCAACTACTGCAATTTGTACCATGACCTTGGAGCTTGGTATTGATATTGGAAAAGTTAACTCAGTTGTGCAAGTTACAGCGCCTCATTCGATAGCTAGTTTGAGGCAAAGAATGGGGCGGTCAGGAAGACGCGGTGGTGCAAGTATTCTAAGGATGCTAATTACCGAGAACGAACTGACAAAGCAATCCAGTATTGTAGATAAGTTACGTCTGGAGCTAGTTCAGTCATTAGCGATCGTCAGACTATTAGTTGCTAGTAAGTGGTATGAACCAGCTGACTCCTCACTATTGCATTTCTCGACACTTCTGCATCAAATATTAGCATTAACTGCCCAGTGGGGAGGAATAAGAGCTGATCAAATATATAGTTTACTGTGTAAGGACGGCCCGTTTCAGCATGTTACCGTCACTCATTTTAAATGCTTATTGTCTCATATGGGCAATACTGAATTAATTACTCAGTTAGGTAGTGGAGAGCTAGTTTTAGGACATGCTGGCGAAAAAATAACGAATCATTATAGTTTTTACGCCGTATTTAAAACACCTGAAGAATTTAGAATTATTTCAGGCAGCAAAACTCTAGGAACACTTCCTGTAGATAGCTTGATTTTAGAAGGTCAACATATCGTTTTTGCAGGGAAAAGGTGGGTGGTTGAATTAGTTGATGTGGAAAAACAGGTCATATTAGTCAACCGCGCTAAGGGGGGGCAGCCTCCTAAATTTGGCGGTGCTGGAATGGCGATTCATGATGTGGTTCGACAAGAAATGTTTAAAATACTGAGTGAGAGCGACTACAAAATAAAGGTTGGCGAACACCGGATAGAGTTTGCGGATGAAACTGCACAGTCATTGTTTCAGGAAGCGGCTAAATTTTTCCAAACAGCTAATCTTTCAAAAGCTAATTTTATTCAGCAAGGCAATAGAGTGGTGATCCTTCCTTGGGCTGGCGATAAAGTTGTAAACACTATCGTTGCTGTACTGATCAGCAAAGGTTTCGCTGCTGGAGCATTTGCAGGAATCATTGAAATTGAAAAGGCCGATGCGCAAGATGTAATCGATGCACTTAAGAGTTTCCAGACTGATGGCACCATATCTGCGGAAGAGTTAGCTGAGTCAATTCCTGAAAAGGCGATTGATAAATTTGATGAGTATCTACCGGAAAATTTGCTTTTGGCTGGTTATGCCGCGAGAGCATTTGATGTCTTAAGTACGAAATTGAAAATCAAAGAACTATTAACAGATTTCGTCTGATAGATTTATTTTGACTAAATTGTAAGTTCAATAGCTTTAGCTCGTTCTTAAGGCTCTTCAACACTACCTACAAATTCGTTGTGTTTTTTATCGTGAAGCGATTGAACTCATTAAAACTGTAGCACATATGTAGCACAGGAAAATATGGTTGGTAGTTACTATCGCTTGAGGCGAGGAAAAATGGTGGCCCCACCCTGACTTGAACAGGGGACCTGCCGATTATGAGACTCAAACCGAGCGTTTACCGATAGTTACTTTATTTACCTGGTAATTACTTATTGTTTCATATAAATCAGTAGGTTATTGAGGTTTTGTTATCTCTGTTGCTTAATTTTTTAAGCAATTCAGCGCATTAGATTTTGCGCTCAAAGTAGCACAGAGGTAGCACAGCATGTCAGCAACTAAATTCAGGTTTACAGAACAGGCCGTTGAGAAACTATCAGTCTCGGACAAACGCGCTCGATATTACGACTCTCAAATGCCAGGTCTCATCATTGACGTTCTTCCATCAAATAAGAAAACGTTTCGGGTTTATAAGAAGCTTCCTGGCACACAGAAGCCATTGTCGGTCACTATCGGCTCTTTTCCATCCATCGCAGTAGAGCAGGCCCGTAAGCAAGCAAGAAAGGCCATGGCGGACATCGCTGATGGAATGAACCCAAATGATAGCAAACGTCACTTCAGGGCCGCCTCAGTCACGTTAGACACAGTTTACGAGAGCTATAAACTTTCCAGAAAGCTTAAAGAAACTACGTTACGTGGTTACGAGCAGGTGATGGACTGTTATTTTGATGATTGGGCAAAGAAGCGTTTGGCTGACCTCACAGAAAACCGTATCTATCGTCGGCACTGCGAACTGACTAAGCGCAGCCCTGCACAGGCGGATCTTGCCATGCGGACATTAAGAGCGCTCTTTAATTTCGCAAGAGCTGAGTATAAATCCTCAGATGGCAGAACGTTGTTTCCTCATAACCCTGTTACTATTTTGTCGGAGAAACGTTGCTGGAACAACGTAGCCCGCAAGCAGACTAGACTTCGCCCCTCACAGTTAAAGCCATTCCTTACAGTAGTTAATGAGATGCGTGATGAAGCCATGGTTCTCCGCCAAGACTTTACTGCAACGGTGTGTGATTTTGTCGAGTTCATGGCGTTTACAGGGCTGCGCAAAACGGAGTTGCTTGAGTTGGAATGGAAAAATGTATTTTTGGACGACCAGTTATTCTGCTTAGACGATACAAAGAATGGTCAGGGGCTGGAACTGCCAATCACTAAACCGCTTGAGGAAATCCTTAAAAGAAGGGCTGAGTACCGCGTTTCCGGCTTTGTGTTCGGTGCTGACAACCATCATGGCAGGGTGGTGGAGCCTAAGAAAATTATTAAACAAATGAACGAAAGAGCTGATATTTCCTTCACTCTTCACGATCTGCGCCGGACGTTTTGTTCTGTTGCTGAAACTATTGGTGTAGGTACTTACACGTTAAAACGATTGCTTAATCACAAAACAAGCAGAAGTGATGTTACTGCTGGTTATACGGTTTTGACAGCGGAGGAATTAAGAGAGCCAGCAGATAGGATATGTAAAAGGTTATCGGAATACGCTGGAGTTAAAAGCTGTAGTGATGAAAGTTCGTTAGGACAACTTACAAAACAGTTAGCAAACTTAAGCAAGGAACAGCGACTCGAACTGATGTCAGCTTTATTAGCATAAAAGAGACAAAACAATAGAGGGAGTTTCTGGCTCCCTCGAATATTAGCGAGTTTGTAGTAGCTCAGCCTGCTTCACTACTGAATTCTGAGATTCTACAGCTCTATCAATAACACGGCTGTATACCTTTTTCTTTTTGGACGAGTCGGCGTTGCGGACGAACTCAGACAGGCTGGAGTTGTATTTGGTTGTCTGGCCGTTTTTAAATCTGGCAAACATCATCATTCTCCCATTTGGTTGCCCAATTAATGAGCGGGTTGCGATTGTATCAGGGTAGTAAGCGTCTCGCGAGTAAATTTTTGCTTAACATGATTTTCTACAGCCTGAATGTTGGCGTGGTACATACGAGTACCCCCCTCGTTGTCCTTTAACAATAGATCTATTTTTATCTGACCACCAAATTGCTGCTTTAGTTTCCGTACTACCGCTTGAGAATCCAAAAATTGCTCTACAAATATTTCAGGGTTAATCCTTCTACCTTCGACTTTTTCTCTGGATTGAACAAACTTCCAAGCTAACTCTGGAGACTGGTATACAAACAATACGAGAACATCGCGACCCCGATCAATAGCCCGTATAATGTTTTTTTCGGCTATAGCGTAATTTGATAACGTTCCATCAAGCAAAAATGACTGCTTACGCTTAAACGCATTGTCTAGAGTTCGCTCTACAATAAAGGAGACTGCTCTTTGAAATAGGAATGAATTGTCTCCCGTATATTGTTCGAAATAGTGACGCAATTCGTCGGGATCTAATCGAATAACATTGGTAGCCTCAACTTCTTGCAGAAACTCTTTGGAGGTTTCAGTTTTCCCCGCGCCAGGGGAGCCGGCCATGAAGACCGCTACTGGTTCATCTTCAGGAGGGAATCTTTCCCTGTCAGTCAATTCGTTTGCAATTGCAGTGCGGTTCTTCTTAGCAAACTTAATGGCATCTTGTTCAATACGCTTTTCTTCTTCAGTCATCTCGTGGTTTGCAACCGATACAGCTGATACTTATACACATACAGTAACGTTCAGTAATAGATAAATAAATAAAAACTAAAAGATAACTAATAGCGGCTCTCTACAAAGTAGGCGTGTCAGGGGCTTCACAGGAGGTAAAACTTTTTTGATACACAAACAAAACCTTTTTCGTACACGAAGAAGTCGATTTCACACCTTTCTCGTACACAAACAGAACTTTATTCGTACACATGGAGAACTTTTTTCGTACACAGCGACCACCGCTCGCACAGGCCTTGTCCAATTATCCAATTTGAATAATGTCATGAAGCCAGTTGGAGTGGTTGAATCGCTGTTTTTCCGCTTCTGAAGGCTATTCCTTTTTCCTTTACCTTAATGGAGCATGTTGGTAGGCAGTAGAGCACATGCCTGAGAGCCTTGATGACTTTAGCTTTAAATTCGTACAGGTTCTTGCATTTACTTCTTTGGCTATGAAATACAGCTTCCAGAATTGCCCAAGGAATGAAATTACTTTTATTATTGCCCTCACTATTCATAGAGTAAGCTTTCATATTCAAAAACAGATACAAGTCGATTCCCAGTGGAGATCTCCGCTGATAAAGTAATTGAAGTGCTCTAGAGTCTACGGGCATGGATTTTTTCATATCACTAAGTGAGAAAGGTTTGATTGTCCCTTTCGTATACATTTCTGCTGCCGTAAACCGCTCTTCGTTGAAGATCTTCATATCGAGAGCTGAGCGGAAACTAGAATAGAAGCTTGTCAACTGGCTAGATCCACTTTGCTCTCTTCCCACAACATCGAAAAATGCTTGTCGTTGAGATTTTCTAAGCTCTTCCTCAATTACTTTTTCGATTCCCGTTGTCTTTTCAAGTTTTGTGAATTGAGTTTGCCAGTAACAAATACTCATTCGCCCAAATGTGCCACCTGGAATACCGCTTTCGCATTCCAACTTTAAAGTTCGCCTGGCGTTTTCTTTTTCAGCCCAAGTTATCGGTACGGTTTGCTTTTGATGCAAAGGGAGTAGGACTGGATCAATCAGCACTATTGGGTAGTACGCTATATATTTTTTGGGGACATCTTCGCAAAAAGATAACTCCCGGATTAGTTCGCTTGCGGACTTCATTAGATATTTACATCCTATACGCAAACTAATCGCTTGTTTTCTGGCTATCTATCCACTTGTCAAAATCTTTGGAAGGAAAGAGTAACTTCCCATTCATCTTTATGTAGGGGGGAACGGGGTTTTGCTCACCATACACGCGGTTTCTGTATATGCGATTGTATATGGTTCTTTTACTTGAGCGGAGTATGGCAGCCACCTCTTCCAATAAATAAAAGTCAGGCTTTGTTTTTAAGTGTCGGTTCATCACAGTAGTTACCTCTGTTCACTGGTAATGTTCAATGCTTACCGATGAAACTACAACGCAATGAGCAACGGGGTGGTCGAAAAACTAGGGTGACTTTGAGGGGGTTTTTCTGTTTTTAGGAAAAAGCGACATTAAGCTACCAATTTGAGGCGTAGCTTTGATTGAAAAATAAACTTTGAATTTGGCATGCCAAATTCAAAAATGGGAAAGTTAGGACTGAACAGCTGCTTTAATGCTGTTTATTCACCTTTAGATGAAATAAACACGCAAAGAAAATGACAACGCCTAGAATCAGTGCACAACCAGCAAGTAAAGGTCCCATAGTTAGATTCTCCCAGCTTTAATTGCATCAAAAAGATCGTGCTTAAGTTTGTCATAGCGTCGGGTAGCTCGAATAGCCAAAACCATCAATACCCAAACCTGAAACCATTCATATGTTGTCATGTCAGCCTCGTACCGATTTAGTGCCTTTTTTTCATTAGTCAAAAACAGCCCGCTCAAAATTAGGCATGCCTAATTATTATAGATAGGTATCGTAAAGCTCGCCTCGTGCCTGTGCATCCTCAGCCTCTTCACGAGTCATGTGCTCACCATCAGCGATAACATTTCCCATACCATCATCCAGCTTATCCAATTGTTCATTTCCTTTGCTGTCTGTTCCATCACTGCCAAAAAAGGCGCTTACGACGAATAAAGCGACAACCGCTAAAATCCCTAAAAAACCTTCGAATCCCATTTTTACCTCCACGCTCAATTTGGCATGCCAAATTGATGGCTAAGTATTCCTTAGTATCTAGGTGCTATTAAAGCTAAGAAAATCTTAGTTTTCAATAGCAGATGTCGTACACCAGTTGAAAGCAAATGATGGTTCGCCGTTCCCAATACGGTTAAAACAGGCAAGAACAAGGGTAGGTCTATCCCAAAAGCAATTAGGGATACAGGCAGGGATGGACAACTTTGTAGCGTCTGCGCGCATGAACCAGTACGAGCGCGGTGTTCATACACCAGACTTTAAGACGGTGCTGTCCTTAAGTGCAGTGCTGAACGTGCCCACTGCATTTCTGTTTTGTGTGGAAGATGATTTAGCTGAAGCGATATTGGAGTTTCATCAAAACAGACAATAGCGACGTATCGTGACCCCAATAATAAGCCTTTTCATGTTTTACTATGTTTCCATCTTATTTGCCTGATTGCCTGGTAAATTTCGCTAAGAACCCACCCGTAAAACAGAGGCATCATGAGCAATACCCCTCTCTTTTATTCGGGCGCTCCGCCGCCCGCTATGTCGAAGTCGAAAAATCGCCTTCAACATAGCGGGCGTCTGGGTTCTGGCGCTTACACGCAGAAATTTATTTGCAGATTGCATCCTGATTTATATGCAGGTAATCTTTAAACCACTAGCCCGTTCGGGCAACGAAAAAAGTCGGCGCTCTCCAGCTGCCGTTTCCACGTAGTGAGGTACCCTCACGTCCTTCTATATATGTCATGCCGCGCCGCATTTTCGGCGTTCAAGTTCGGCGCTTAGTTGCTGCCGTTTCTATCTATTTTGATTTTTAAATCCCAGGCGAGATCGGTCCGAGCCTTGCGTTTTGCGCTAAACAGGGGCGAATAGGCTTAAGTGTCGCTGAGCTGTTTACAGCCAGTTAATCTTACAACCTAAGGAATGACATAATGTTTAATGAAGTACATGAAGTGTCTCAGCTTAAAGCCGAGACCCGACTAATCGCCAGAAAGAGGCATAAGCCTTCGAAGCTAGACAAGTACGGTGTTCACTTGCGTAAACTCTATGAAGAGGGCGCTAGTAAAGCGGAGCTTCAGCGCTGGCTTGTTCGTAGAGGTGTTATAGTAAACTGGACCACGGTGAAACGTTGGCTGGACAGAAATGCCTAAGTTCGCCAAAGCAGAAACGCAGGCAGAAAATGTAGTTAAAGGGCTGACAAAAGCAAGAATTATCAAGTCATATGGTACAGCCCGTAATTACGAACAAGCTCTTAAAGCTGTAGCCAAGTGGACAAAGGAAAACAAAGTAAACGGGCTTCAGTCACTGACACCAGACGTTGCCAGGTATTACCTTGAATACCGAGCGGAAGCTGTAGGGCAGAAAGCCCTTGATATGGAGCGACAGGCCATTCAGGCAATGATGCAACTGAATGGCAAACTCCCTCCTAAAGCAACTTTGTACCGCGTAAAGTCAGAGCTGGACGAAATTAAAAGGTCCAGAGCCTACACGTCGGCACAGGCACAAGCCGTATCCGAACATCAAACTGACACACATCAACTTTCCACCCAAATTGCGTATGCTGCCGGATTAAGAGCGCATGAACTCCTAACGCTTGCCAGAGCAGAAGAGCGAAATCCTGACAAACGTCCCGCGTTACACTCAAAATGGGCTGGGCGGGAAGGTCAACTGTACACGGTTCAGGGGAAAGGCGGGTTGATACGCCACGTACTAATTCCTAACGACCTGGTCGAGCAGATCGAACAGCGCAGGTTTGAAAACCCAGTAACCGTCAAAGATCGGAAAATTAATTATCTCCAGCGCTATGATATTGGGGCAGGGAAACGATGGTCAGACTCCTTTAGCAAAGCATCAAAACGCGCTCTCCTCTTTTCTACAGGAGCCCACGGGCTCCGGCATAGCTATGCGCAAGAGCGGATGCGCGAGCTAATGAGTATTGGCTTCAAACGTTCATTAGCGCTCGAAACTGTTTCGCAGGAAATGGGACATTTTCGGCCAGAAATAACTGAAGTCTATTTGAGGTGATAAGGATAAAACTTAGCTGACAGCGAGTATTGGAAAAACATTATTAATACAATTTCTATAGCTAAAAACTATAAAGAAATAGTTTATTATATGTCCGACTCATTTATTAACGCTTGAAGTTTAGCTGTACGTATTTGCCCACTCTAACTATAATTAAAAAAGGGCAGGCAAATACATAATAGTGATTTATTAGTTAGGAGAAAAACGACTCCTTTGCTAACCTAAGTTCAACTTCAGCTTTTTCAACTTTTGATAAATAAGACTTTTCTTTTTTTCTAAGTTCTTTAGAGCGAATTTGCTGATTTTGTTTAGAACCTAAATCATCTATCACAATAGTCTTTACTTGCTCTGGAGTTAACTCTATGAGCCCAGTAGAGCCAGTGTAAAGCCTTTCTATTTGAACACTTCCAAATCCAAGTCTAAGATAGTCTGCAATATAGTTTGCGTCATATTCTAGCTTATCAACACGTATAATTGTTACATGACCGTCAGCTATTGCAGGGAAGGATTCATTATAGACACAAGCCTTTCCAAGAGTTCCGTCACCTGTTGATGAGAGTAGAATATCTCCCTTCTTAATAATAGCTTTTTGTGCATCGTAAAATTCTTGATAAATGTCCTTTTCTATCCAATCGGAATTGCTATTAAATATAAGGGTTCCATATTTTGAAATGTTGCTACCTGCTTTGACCACAAGAGCATAGCCCTCGCTCTGGTCTACGTAGTGGTCAGCTGAAGGGCTTTTACCTCTGGAAGTATCAATTTGATTTATTTCAGCTATTGTTTTCATCCCTGATAGTCTGAGATGCTTAATCTGCTCTATAGTTTCGACATGCCAATATTTGTAGTCGAACCTCCAAGTAGAGTCCTTTCCTATATCATCGGAAGAAACATCAAATGCTTTCCAATGGTTACCAGAGCGCTTCTTTCCAAGCTTTTGGTTGAGTACGTTATCAGCAATATCGTCAAGAAAAGCATTTAAGTCAAAAGTTCTAATTCTATCACCGGCACCTGTATAACCTAACGAGGTGAGAGCGCAGAAAGTGACGTCATACTCATCTTCCAGGTTCAAATCAGGAGACTTTCTTCTTTCCATATAGAGTAAAGAAGATTTTACATTAATTTTATTAGGCTTGAATGTTTCATTCGGAAGGCTGACAATTGCGATGATCTTACATTGTTGCAGTAACCATTTTCTTAATTCTTTCGCATTATCATTGTTCAATACACCCTCATCAATGACAGTACAAATCTCTCCTCCTGGTTTGGTCGATAAAACCATTTTTTGAAGGAATAGTAATTGGCCCTTCGAGGTCTTTATAGGAAACTGTGCTGCATCGCTTCCCGTAAGAGATGCTTTTTCTGAGGTTCCAAAAGGTGGATTAGTCAAAATAAGATCACAATCTGGTGACGTAACATTCCAATTAAGGCTGTTGGCTGAAAGGCTATCTTCATGCTGTATATTGGTATGCCCATCACCGGCAATTATCATGTTCATTTTAGCCGAGCAAGCAACCCCGTCATTCGCATCAGAACCATAGAAGACTTTTTCCTTTAAAGCTTTTATGGCTTTCTCTGCTTGCTCATTATTTATCCTTCTTTTCGAAAGGTCACTTTGGATTTTTCTGATTGCATCCTGCATTAAAAATACGAGAAATCCGCCGGTGCCACACGATGGGTCCAATACTTTCATAGAGCCGTCGAAGTTCACTTTGTTCGTGATTTTTTCTTTTCCGACTAAATGCAGCATTACTTGCACTAATTCTCTTGGGGTGAAGTATTGCCCCAACTTTTTACCTTTTAGTGTTGCTCTAACGAAGTATTCAAAAGCAGCTCCTTTCGAATCTAGAGAGCAATCCTGAAATGAAACCTTCGATAAATCACGAATAATGGATTGAAAGGTTCTGGGGTTTTTTAGTTTAATTGGCGAGCTTAGAACCTCACCATACGGAGTCTTAGACACGATTCTTTCAATCATATTAAGTATCGCATCTTTAACTTGATCTGCTTCGCTATCAGGTTTGGCAGCTAGTTCATGAAATCTATAAGTGTATTCCAGCTTGAAATTCTCTTCAGATTCATACTTCTCTTCTAGTAGTTTTAGAAAAAGTAGCTTCGAGAAATCAGCGAAAGCACTTTCCTCATTCTTTTCTATTTTTCTAATCGTGGAGTGACATTTGTAAAAAAGTCTATTCAATTGTCTTAATGGGAGGCCTGGCTTAAAAGGAATACCTTTATCATCTTTAAGATGTATTTGACATTCCATAGGATCTCTTTTTAGCAGAGGGACAACTTTTTCAAGTTGATTTTTAGTGGGTATGAGGCCTGTTATAAGCCCATCCCAAAAGATATTCTTCTTAGTAGCTACATTTATGCACTGAATTTCAGTGCCATTTGTCAATACAACAAAGCCAACTTTTTCCGGCAAACTTTCTGCGTAATCGGTAACCTGCTTTCTGTCTTTTTGGGTTAAGGGCTTATTTAGCCTTTTTGCTTCAATAAGAAAAGCAGGTTTCTTTTTATGCTTTACTAGAATGTCGATAAATCCGATCCTACTTTCTTCTTTGATATTTACCTTTACTTCATAATCGAAATCTTTAGATGGCTCATAGCCTCTTCTTGATAGATAAGGAATTATCTTTTTTATAACTGTTTCGGTCTCATTTATACTTATTGGCATCTTTGTTCCAAGGTTTAGGCTAAACTACAATTTATCAGATACATCTGATAAATTGTACAGCATTAGATTGTCGAGTTGTCAACGTTCTGGGCTACGTAAACAATAGAATTGTGTGAAACTTAGCCGCAATCGGATGCAAGTGGTCTCACCATGTCACTTTTTAAATCGTCGCTACCAAAAGCAGCAATACGTGTTTCGATTTTGAGTTTGATTAGTTGTTAATCCAGATGTGCGCCCAGTGGTTAAAAATCCAACAGTTGCTTGTATGTTGGCAACGTTGTGAGTGGGCAAATAGCTTTGAACTAATTCAATAGTAGGTCGTGATCATTTAATATAGTAAGTAGCACAGAGGTAGCACCAACCAAATCAGGTTAGTAGTAACTATCGTTGAAGAGTAGGAAAAATGGTGGCCCCACCCTGACTTGAACAGGGGACCTGCCGATTATGAGTCGGATGCTCTAACCAACTGAGCTATGGGGCCATTTTGAGATGTGCTGTGCAGTTTTTTATTGCAAATTGCTATGCATAACAACCACAAGCGAGCGCAAGTATAAGCAGTTTTATTTGCCTTGTCACGCCTCGCTGGTGGCTTTGTGATTTGTTTGCTTTATTTTTGTTCACTAAGCTGTAGTTTATGTGCCTTGTTTGGTAATTTTACACGTCGCCACCCAAGAGCTAATGCCAAGCCTAATATGCTAAACAGAGTCGTAGAACCGCCTCCACCAGAGCTATTTGAATTAGTATCCGTTGGCAAGCTCACTACACTTTCGTTTACGGTAACAGTAACGGTGTCGCTGGTGCTAACTCCAAACTCATCCGTTGCAGTTAACGAAAAGGTTAAATTGCTTTGAGATGATGGGGCGGTAAAAGACATGGTTAATGTATCTGCATTTCTGATGGTAACCGTGTCGCCGGCGGTTTGCGTCCATTCTACGCTTGTTAACGCGCCTTCGGGGTCTTGGGCGCTTCCCGTTAATTCAACGCTGGCTCTTACATCGGTTTCAACATCTGTTCCTGCGTTTACCACAGGGGCTTGATTGCTCTCATCATCTTTTATCGTAATCAGCGTTTCTACCACACCACCTAGAAGATTGGTGTCTTGTGCAGCAAGCACTAAACGAAATTGTTCGTTGTCTTCTTCGATACTATCGTTAATAAGCGCAATATTGACGGTCTTCGAATTAGTTTCGCCGTCGCTCCAAGTTAGCGTGCCGCTTTGACTGACAAAGTCTTCATTGCTCACTGCTGTGCCGCTTTCCAGTGAATAGTTCACACTTACTTCGCCTTCACTTCCGCCTTGGCGAACAATGTTTAACGCAAGTTCAGAGTCGGTCTCTAAAATAGTGCGTTCGCCAGTGCTTAATTCAACTTTCCCTTGCTGTGCAGTACCGTTAATGGTGACTCGAGTATAACCGCTACCAGAGGTGATGCCTCCTCCTTGTGGGTTAAATAACCTTACGAAAAATACTTCATTGCTTTCAGTATTTTCATTAGCGCTGATGCTTAACGTGATGTTTTTAGCCTGTGTTTCAGATGCACCCCAACTGAGTTCTCCAGACGCTAACATTACATCGCTGCTGGTGGCTGAACCCGCTATTACTTCATACGCAACTGTCATAGCCCCGGTACCTGTCTTATTAACAGGAAGGCTTAAGGTTGTATCAGCATCCGTTTCATAATTAGCCTGAGAGAAGCCCGCGACTGTTGTCGCGCTTAACGTATTGTCTTTTAATACAAACAAACCGCGCTGAATATCACTAACCAAAATATTACCGCTAGGTAGAAACGGGTATACGCCCCACGCACCATTAAAGTTGGTGCTGTTAAAAGCAGGGTAGGTGTCGAAAAAGCCAGCTTCTACAGGCGCGGTAGGATCTGAAATGTCTAGTACCGTTAAGCCACGCTCATAGTTAGACATATAGTAGCGGTTACCTCTTACGTAGCCGTTGTGATCGATAGTGCCGTTGTCACTGGTCCAAATGCTGGCAAGCACAGGTGTTGTGAGTGATGAAATATCAAAAATCATAACCCGGGTATTTAAGCTGAAGTTTCGCTCGTCCAACTCATCGTGAACAAAGGCATACTGCTTGTCTTCACTAAACCAACCGCTATGGGTGTAGGCAACCTCGTTATAACTAATACTACTTAGTTCAGAGGTACTATTTGTGTTCGTGTGATCCCAAAGGCGCATTGCATCTTCATTGAAGTCAAGCATAACCGTACATCCATCAGCCGTAGCATTCACACAGTCAGTTTGCGCTCTTGCGTCGGTAACGCGCATAGATGACGCATCATGCGTATAGTCGGCACGTGTGAGACCGCTAGGTATGTAAGACGCGGTTGGTGTTTGAGGTGAGGTTAGCGTATATGAACGAAAGGCTCCGCCGTTACTATCCTGGCCAACCAAATGCAACTGAGGCGCAGCGTCATTTAACGGTGTGTTTAGCGTGTAATCTACGTTAGAGATGTAGATATTGTGTGCACGGTTATCGTCGTTAATCCGCTTCGTTAAGCTAATACCATTAGGGAGGTCGTTAAGGTCAATGATGGTAAAACCTTCTGTTACGCTATCGGCACTGGCATAGGCATACGCTTTAAAACGCCCCGCAGCGCTATCGAAATACTGATAGACCTTAATGTCGCGCCATGTCGTACTTTGACCGGTAATTTCACCCACTACTACCGGCGCTGTTGGCTCGGTTACGTCTACAACGGCAATGCTGGCCTGCATGCCAACAATGGCATATTCTCTACGGTTGTTTAAATCGACGTGCCCCCAAATATCGTTGCTACTATTTGATACCGACGACAATACGTTAACAGGTACGTTAGAGAGTAGATCGATATTGCTGCATGGGAAGTCGGCAGCCGTTCCATCTGTGCAAGCTTCATTTGCACTGACTTCTGTACTAAGAACCATGTGCGATGATGCCTGTGCTTGAAGGGAAGAAGCGGCTTTTCCGTCAGTTATACTATCGAACCCTTTTTCATAAAGGGCTTCTGATAAATAGGTAGGCACATTAACTAGTGTAGTTTTGTGCAAGGCAGGCTTCTGTGCCTGGTAATGATCTTTACGAGAAAAGCCTCCTAATACGGGTAAAAGACTGTCGTTTAGAACTTGTGCATGCTGAGCGTTGTCGAAATAATATTGGCCTTCAGCAACGAGAATTTTGTCGCCTTTATTGGCCTGTCGCGCGGCATAGCTCAACGTTTTACAGGGCCTGAAACGGTTGTCACACTTGCCCGCGTCCACGCCGTCCTCGGCAACAAAACGCGCTTTGTCATGGTCTGTGTGTGCTTGTGCACCTTGACTCACAAATGCTAATAGCAGCACTATTAGCGTTAATGGGAATGCATTCATCTTGTCGTCCGCGCAAGTGTGTAATTAGAAAAAGGTAGTTTGTATAAAAAACTACCAGATATCCAAAGGAAGTACATACGTAAATGAAAATGCCTTTTCGCATGAGTGTCATGCCTTCGTTACTCTTTGCGGCGCTAGTGTCGTTAACCGGCTGTGATGTCATTAACCTCAAAGGAAGAGAGCCTGGTGAAATCCCGTTTAAGTTGGTGGGAGTCGATACGGGGGCATGTCCAATGATCATGAGTATTGGACAACAGCGATGGAATATAGATTACTTCGGTTTTTACCTTAGCAAGCCAGAAGTGCGCATTGATGGTAAGTGGCAGCGAGTTAAGTTTAAACAAACCCAATGGCAGACGCCGAATATAGCATTGCTAAAGTTTCACAATAAGTGCAACAACCCTGATGATGCCAATAGCAAAATTGTATTAGATGTATCGGAAGAGCTTTTAAAGCTGTCCACAAACTTGCGCTTCACTATGGGTCTTCCCTTCGACGATAATCACGCTAACCCGCTTACACAGCCTTCGCCATTGAATGACAGTACAATGTTTTGGAGCTGGCAAAACGGTCATAAGTTTTTGCGACTGGATGTGTCTAAAGGCTCAGAGGAAACACGCAAATGGTCTTATCATTTAGGTAGCGTGGGTTGCGATTCTGAATCAGCAGTCAGGCCACCTGAAAAATCGTGTGCTTTCACAAACCGGGTGGAGTTTATTCTGCCGATGACCCAACTCGATACTGATTTAGATTTGGAAGTATCGGTGTCTAACATTGTCGCGCAAGTTGATATAAACGAAGCGCCAAGCTGTATGTTCGAGTCACCTGAAACTGAGCCCTGTAAAAAGCTTATTCAGAATTTAGTGCACAGGCCTTGGATTAAGTGGCAGTAGCGGCACTTTTAATTTGCACTAGAAGGCGAGCTCTGCTCGCTTTCAAGGCGGCAATTATCGCTCTTGTTGCAATGATTTTAGGAGCGTGCAGTAAATCGCCCACGCCTTACATTTGGAATTTGCCTCACAATATTCCACCGCCTCCCGTTCCCGCAGACAATCCTGTGACCGAAGAAAGCGTAATTTTGGGAGAGAAGCTTTTCTTTGATAAGGGCTTAAGTGCTAACAAGGCGGTTTCATGCAGCAGCTGCCATGAACCAGAGCATGCTTTCTCTGAACCTAAGACGGTTTCAGTAGGCGCGAATGGAGACGCGCTAAACCGTAACGCATTAGCGCTAGTAAACGTGGCTTATAATGCATCCTTCACTTGGGCGCATAGCAATTTAGAAAGTATAGAAAAGCAGCTGATGATCCCGCTTTTTAATGAACATCCTGTGGAAATGGGCGTTACGGGAAATGAAAAGCGTATATTAAAGCGCTTTGAGGGCAGCGAATATCGAGCGCTTTTTGAAGCGGCTTATGGTGATGATACACCCAATTTAAACAATATTGTAAAGGCGCTTGCTAGCTACGTAAGAAGTTTGGTGTCGTTTAACAGTGCTTTTGATAACTACGCTTACTCTCAAGATGACGATGCACTAACCGCCCAGCAGCTTGAAGGTTTGAATCTGTTTTTTTCAGAGCGCACTGAGTGCTTTCACTGCCACGGAGGTCTGAATTTCACTCAATCGTCTAAGCATAGTTTTCAACCTTTTGCGGCTCAGCCTTTCCACAACACTGGCCTGTATAATGAAGATGGGAAGGGCAGTTATCCGGAATCGGACATGGGGCTTTACAGCGTTACTCACAATAAACAAGACATGGGGAAGTTTAGAGCACCTACTTTGCGCAATATAGCCCTTACTGCGCCCTACATGCATGATGGCAGTATTGCCACCCTTGATGAAGTCATTGAGTTTTATGCTCGTGGGGGAAATCTGGCTGAAAGCCCTAACCCTTACCGCAGTCCGTTCATAAAAGGCTTTACGATTTCTGAAGATGAAAAGGCGGCGTTGGTTGCATTTTTGCGCAGTTTAACCGACGAGCAATTTGTAAAAACACACACTACACGCAAAAATTAGCGATTTATTGCTCATTTTGTGTAATTTATGTTTATACTTTGCACACATATATCAACCAAATGCTTATGTGCTGATTGTTAACATCGTGATAAACTCAATCACTTACATTCTTTGTTAATAACTATAAAGCAGGTGAGCGGTCGCGGAGATGAGAATGACTGAAAAACCCTTCATTACAAGTGGTCGAAATACCATCATTCATAAAATAAGAAAATTAGATCTATTGGTGATCAATGGTGATGAACATCCGCCAATTCTTGTTACTTATAAAGGTATTAAGCAGTACGAAGGCAAAGTGCCTGAAAACAAGCGCGATGCTAAGATGATGGACATGGAACTAGTAGATGTAACTACTAGCGATGTGTTTGGCGACGAAAAAACATTATTGTTCGTACAAACCCTAAATGGGAAAGAGTATAAAATTGATTACTCTAAAATTGGAACGAGCATGTTTATTAAGATTCACCAAGACAGCATTTTCTAAAACACACCTTACCCCATATTGGGGTAGATGTGTTTTTAATTAATGGGGTTAGGCAATCTGGCCCCAGTTATCTGCCTTGAGTGAATTGAACCCTCCAATTACCCTTCCTTTTCCTTTAAGCTGTACGTAACGCTTTTTGAAAATGTTAAACCGGCAGATGTCCACCGGCGTGACTTCCGATGCATTTACGCCACTTACAACACCTGCAGTTTCCAACCCCTCAGCAATTAACTCTGAACAGAACCAGCTATTAAAGTCTTCTTGATTGTAGCTTATGCTGCCGAACAGGGGATGTTCATCAATCGCGTCCACTGCTGAGCCGAATAGCTGTAGCACGTCGTAAGGTTTCCCGTCTTGTTCAAACATGAAGTTAAAGAAGTCTCGCTTATTTTGCTCAAAGATACTTCTTGAGGCGCTAGACAAGGGCAGCCACCAAATATCACCGTCATAAGATGCTACACGCTCGCTTAGTCTATTGGTCATTACCCCTCGCTTTCCTTTATATGATGTAGCTTCCATGACTTGATTAAAATATCGATTAGAATCTTCATCGCGCATCTTCGTTTGCATAACTATTGCCACATGCGTTACCGCAGAGCGTGTAGTGAGTTTGGTCCAACGAGAAAATAAGCTATTGCCACCAAATGCGATGATGTCACCAGGCTGCATATGCTCTCTAATAAGGTGGTACTGTTGCTGCTCTAACATGGCTCTTCCTTGAATACGTGTTAAAAAATTAGATTGTTGTCTGCACCGCTAGGCGGGCAAGAGTATTTGCTTATGATTTTCCACTTTGCAATGTATGCATTTATAAGAATGTTGCAAAGTGTGTGTTAAGTACGACTAATAACAGTTTAGACCGATTATTAAACCTTAGCTTTTGTGTACTTGTCGCAACGTCTCAAATAGCGGTGCTTTAACGTTTTTATAGCGTGAATTTTACAAAGTTTCACTAATTTAATGGTGCGGGGACAAAAGAGGTAGTCACCGCGTTGCCGAATATTATCAGAGGAACTTGTTATGTTTATGTCACGCCGTGTTACCCAACTTGCTTTACTAGGAATAACCTTGTCGCTTACTGCAACAGTAGCGAATGCCGCCCCGTATCCCAAGCATGTAGAAAAAAACTTAATTGCAGTGTGTGAAGCGATAAAAAGCGATAGCCGTTTGCGATTGCATCGCGCCGTGAAAGCGACGGGTTTTAAAATGCGATATATCCATGAAGGATTAGTGTGCAACGGGCAAGACATGCTTACTTTTGCACTTACTCATAATGCATCTAAAAACGCACAGCTGATTGCTCGTCGCATTAATGCTAGCCCTAGTGTACTAACAGCAAAACGCTAATGAAGAGTTTTCTACCCTGGCGATTGGGCTATGCAGCTTATAGCCCCTTTTTCGCTTATTTTTACTTTTCGCTGTCTTCATCCCATCACTTATTAAGACTGGGATAAATAACGCTGACAGCTATTACTGCTTGCACTTGCAAGGGATCGCAGATGATCGCACTGGTTTTTTTACACTCTGTTTCTATGCAAAACTCACTTTGCAAAATGCTAGAAAAGCTAGACGTATTCAGTCACGTTTATGGCGCGCAATCGGTAGGCCATTGTCTTGCGTTAGCAGAGAAATACCCTCAGTCCATCGGTTTCTATTCAGTCTCTCAGTCAAGTCGAAACCTTGCATCACGGTATTGGCTTGCAGTAGGAAATAAAGACGAAGAAGCGCTGTTAGCCTTTTCTCATAACGCGTCAGGATTTGTTAAATCACCACTTGAAGAACCCCAAGTATTAAACGCTATAGAGCATGTCAAAACCAAGTACCATTTTTATGAACGGGACTTTCAATTCAATATGCTGGTAAAGGGACTTTGTGAACAATATGGGGTGTCTGAACCTGCGCTCCTAGCTACATTGCGCCAGCAATTGAACAAAAGTGTTCAGCCAAATGTTGTAGGGATACGCGCTGAAAACGGGTGGTGTTGCTTAAATCCAGCAGAGATTAAATGGATTGAAGCTGCAGGTGACTACATGTGTGTTCAAACGCTATCAGAAAGCTACGTTGTCCGCACAACCTTGTGTGAATTACTTAAGCGTTTGGGAGAGCAGAATTTTAAACGCTGTAACCGCTCTGTGGCGGTCAACGCAAAACATATCGCGCACCTGGAACAAAAACTCAATCAGCAGCGAGTTGTCATGCAAGGTGGCGAAGCGTTCAAGATTACTCACAAGTATTACTATCAGTTTTGGCTAACAGACTGAACGTCAAATCGCATTTCAGTGCAACATTCTACTATACGACCATGGTACTGCTGGTGGTCTAACTCGCTTATCGTTACACTTACTCACTGAATTTTGGGAATAAGTACCAGGACCTGCAAGGCCTAATAAGGAGCGATAGTGCGAGATGTAAGAAACATGATAGTGGGCGCAGTTTTAGTGTTTGCTGCTTATTATCTTGGGCTAGTTGTCGTTAGTGTGAGTGCCCTTCCTATTCCAGGGCCATTAATGGGCTTATTCTTTTTACTCGCGATGCTTTTTCTTTTTCCTCAGCTTGAGGTTCACACGGCGCGCTTTGTTACTTTTCCTTTGAAGCATATGTCCTTACTGTTTATTCCAGCCGTACTTGGCGTATCTATTTATTGGGCTGACATTCAGTCCAATGCACTTGCCATTGCTATCGCGATTATTGTAACGACGTCGATAAGTTTAGGAATAACCGCTTGGTTTTCGCAGCAATTGTTTAATAGCAAAAGCGGCAGCGGCTCAGATGTGGCAAGCAAGGGTGGAAAGCAAGAATGAAGGAGGCTCTACATCAAGCATTTAGCTTAACGGGGTTATTGTGGCTTAGCGTTTCAATAATTGGCTACATTATTGCCCTTTGGGTGAACAAAAAATGCAAAGGTCACCCGCTAGCGCATCCCATTGTCGTTACCGCGCTGATTGTGTCAGCTGGCCTTTATTTAACTGAAACAGGGGTTACTGAGTATCAACAGGCGGCTTCTTTGTTGCATTGGTTGCTAGGGCCTATCACTGTGGCATTAGCACTACCCATTTACAGACAATGGCAAAAGCTAAGGCACTACGGCTGGCGGTTAATGGCGAGTATTGCTTTTGGTGGCATACTCGCGCCTTTCACCGCGTGGCTTACTTTGTTTGCACTAGATGCACCGCGTGCAATACAAATTACCATGTTAGCTAAATCAATCACCACGCCCCTTGCTATGGAGTCGAGTGCACAGGTTGGCGGCATTCCCGCATTGGCTGCCGTTTTTGTCATTGTGACGGGTGTAGTTGGAGCCATTGTGGCTACTGGTGTGTTTGCGGTCCTCAATGTACAAAATCGACAGGCGCAAGGTATTGCTATGGGCACGGTGGCCCACGCAATTGGTACAGCCAAAGCTATTCAAATGGGGGAAGACGTGGCGGCGATGGCGACTCTAGGCCTTTGTGTAAATGGTATATTTACTGCGTTGGCACTACCTGTCATTTTTGGTTTCTTTGTTTGAGAGCTTTTCTCGTAACTTGGCGTTCTATCTATTAGTTGTGATTTAGCCTGACCAGACCTGCAATCACCCGCCTTGACTAAAAGGTGTACAAGCTGCTGGAAAAACGCGTAGCAAAGAATCAACGCGCGCTGATGTTTGTGAGTAAAAACGTGCTGGCAATATTCCCCAAAAGTGCTATTTCTTAGTGAGGTGTTTCATATCACTATATGCTCGGTATCTATTCAAACAAAAAGTAACCGGGTTACAGCGAAGTGTAAGTTAACTCAAATCGTTACTTCAGTTCACAGTAGTTGTGCCGATACAATTGAAATTGCTAGAAAATACCGGCGGTAGCTGGTTTCAAAAGCTAGGTGGTAAAAGAACTTAATGTTTTCTGTACTCGTATGTGACGACTCGTTAGTTGCGCGCAAGCAAGTGGCTAAATGCCTTCCTCAAGACTGGGAAGTGGCCGTACATTTTGCGAAGAATGGTCAAGATGCTCTATCGGCTCTCGCTGAAGGAAAGGGCGATCTTCTATTGCTCGACCTCAATATGCCCGTTTTAGATGGGTACGGCACATTAGAAGCAATTCAGAAACAAGGTCTTAAAACCAAAGTTATTGTTGTGTCTGGTGATATTCAGCCTGAAGCTCATGAAAGAGTGACATCGCTTGGCGCTTTGGACTTTATTCGAAAGCCGGTGGATCCTAAGAAGCTGGCCGAGGTACTAGATAAATTCAACATTCTTCATGTTGAAGAGGAAGAGCCGGAAGAAGTTTCACCGCTAGACCCTGAAATCCGCGATTGTTACCAAGAAATCACTAACATAGCCATGGGGCAAGCGGGGGATCATTTAGCCCGCACCATGAACGTGTTTGTTGAGCTGCCTATTCCCAACGTTAATTTAATTGAAGTGTCTGAACTTCACATGATGCTTTCTGATATTGAGAGCCATGAACAAGTTACTGCGGTATGCCAAGGCTTCTTAGGGCCAGGTGTTAGTGGTGAGGCATTGTGTATTTTGAGCGACTCTAGCTTTGACGACGTGGCTAAAATACTCAATGTAGAAGGCGAAGTTGACGACCAGCTTCAGTTAGAGCTGCTTATGGATGCTGCGAGTATTTTGATTGGCACCTGTTTAACAGGGCTGGCCCATCAAATGGACATTAACTTCAGCCAAGGTCACCCCATTGTACTTGGTCAACATCGTGCCATCACTGAAATTATCAGCATGAACCAAATAAAGTGGAAGCGAACCTTGGCGATTGAGCTTAGCTATGGCTTGGAAGGCTACAATGTTCAGTGTGATTTGATTTTGTTGTTCACGGAAGAGTCTATGAAAATGATGAATTCTAAACTCGCCCACTTGTTGGAGGATTTTTAATGAGCCAGCATTTAGATGAGTTACAAGAATTTCACTGGATGATGGACATGCTACAAACGGTAGACGTTGGCATTGTCGTACTAGACCGCAACTTCACCGTGCAAGTGTGGAACGGTTTTATGGAAAGTCACAGTGGGCTTTTGCCGAGTGAAGTAAGAGACAAAACGTTATTTTCGTTATTTCCCGCAATCAAACAAGACTGGTTTATTAAGAAAGCTAAGCCCGTTTTCGACCTAAAAACCCGTGCCTTTATGACATGGGAACAACGCCCTTATTTGTTCAAGTTTCCAAACTACCGGCCGATTACAGGTAGTGAGTCATTCATGTACCAAAACATTACACTTTCTCCTCTTACTTCTGCGACGGGTAAGGTGGATTTTATCAGTATGATGATTTACGACATGACTGATGTAGCGGTAGGTAAAAAGCAGCTAGAAGCGCTACAAGTAACAGTGTCTGAAGCGCAAGAAGCAAGCTCACAATCAGATAGAGCAAAGAAAACCTTCTTATAACCGCTACGTGTAACCCGTGAGAGTATATTGTTTATCTTGCGGTTCTATCTACATCAAGTTTTTACTCGCACTGAGCATAGAACAGCGGCACAGAGTGCGATGGGAGTACGTATGCAATCAAGTTCGTCTTCATTTTCAAGCTACCTTCCTCGCACCGTAATACGCGGGCTTGCAGTTATTGGTGGTGCTTTCATTAGCAGCCTGCGGTGGTGGCGGAGGCGGAGATGGTGACTCTAGTGGTGGGGGATCTGGCAATGGCAACTTAGTTGTTAATGCAGGCGCTAACGCTACCGTAACGGAAGGCGTGACCTATTCACTAAGTGCACAAGTGAGTGGTGGTGATGGCACGTATACGTACAACTGGAGCGCGTCTCCATCGCTGACCATTACACATGAAGACACCAGCGCTTCTGCAGCGAGCTTCGTTGCGCCGTTAGTTAATAGCGCCACTGAATACACGCTTACCGTCTCGGTAAACGATCAAAGCGGTAATACGGCTAGTGACTTCACGGTAATTACTGTTGCGCCGGTAAACATAGCACCGGAAGCAAGTATTGATGTGCCTGCGTGGGAAGGTCTGCCTGCGAATACTTTTCCAGGCGGCGTTGAAATTATTTTTGATGGCACGGGAAGCAGCGATACTGACTCATCTACGTCCGATGGCGAAATTGCCGATTATGTTTGGTCTCAAACCAGCGGCACTAACGTTATTACGGGGGTGGAAACGAACCTTTCTACCTTAACAATTACTACGCCTATCGCTAACGAGTCTCAGGAGCTCACTTTTCAACTTGAAGTAACTGATAGCGAAGGTGCAACCGACGTAGACACAGTGACAATCTCAGTGCAGTCTGAAACCGAGACACTGCCTGTGGTTGATGCAGGCTTCTCGCAAGGCGTTTTCAGTGGTGAGGTGGTTATTTTGGATGGTGAAGCAAGCACCAGTATTCCCAGTGCTTTACCGCTTACTTATTCTTGGGAGCGCAGTAACAACGTTACATCTAACAATGGGGCAAACACGGGAGTGGCAGCTCGCCCGGTAGATGACAACGATGCACTATCTACGTTTGCTATTGCCCCTTCCGTATCTACCGCGACTGTGGTGGCCTATACACTTACTGTAACCGACGCTAACAACAACAGTGTTGAAGACACCATTAACGTTAGAATACGCCCCATGCCGACGCCGCTATTGAACGACACGGGATTTTTGCAGCAAGCCACCAATAATGCGTTAACAGAGGCGCAGCAAAATGATTTTCCTGGCCAAGACGGACAACGCGGAGCTGATATTATTGAACAGAACGGCTTAATTGAAAAAGCTGGGCGTGGTAAAGCCGGCTTCGACTTTACCCGTTTAAATGCCAATGGCGACGAACAAGACGCCAGCGCAGATACGTGGTCGTGCGTTCGTGACAATGTCACCGGATTGGTGTGGGAAGTTAAAACTGACGATGGCGCATTTCAAGATAAAGACTACACCTATTCTTGGTACAGCGAAGAGGTAAATGGCGGTTTTGAGGGCGACCAGACAGGCGCGAATGCAACGTGCTTATTAACCAGCTGTAATACCTCTGCATATGTACAGGCGGTTAACGCACAAGGGCTGTGTGGTTTTTACGACTGGCGACTACCTACTCACCATGAACTCTTTTCGTTAATGCATTTAGGCATTGCCGACGACGTGGCCATTGATGAAGATTACTTCCCTAACACCGGTGCAGTCTCTACCGAGCCCCTATGGTATTGGACCTCAGTGCCAAGTGCTGATGGGGTAAACAGTGATGATGCACAAAATGCATGGGCATTGGATTTCGATTCAGGTGTCGATAACTTTCTTAATAAGTCATCAGCGGCGCGTGTTCGTCTTGTAAGAGCAGGGAGATAGTCATGAGCAATAAAGTTAATAAATCCGCTCAACGCGTACTGAAAAGCGCAGTGCTAACTACACTCAAAATGGTTGCGGCCTCGACGTTGCTTGCTAGTGCATCGCTTTCAGCTTTCGCTCAAGAGTGCTTGTCTGATGGACTAGAAACCACGCCCAACGATAACTTTGAAGCAGTGACTACCAGTACTTTGTTGGATACCACCACAGATTTAGTATGGAGACGATGTTCCGAAGGGCAAACTTGGGACGGCTCAACTTGCAGTGGTGAAGCGGTGAAGTATACGTGGCAGCAGGCGCTACAACTTGCGCAGCAGGCGAGTAACGAAGACCTGCTAGGATGGCGCTTGCCCAACGTTAAAGAGTTGGCCACTTTAACGGAACGCGACTGCGTACGCCCGGCGATTAATAGCTCGCTTTTTCCTGCAACGCCGCCAGATGATTTTTGGACTTCTACCCCTTCGGCAGATGATCCAGACAGAGCCTGGGTTGTTGCGTTCTTTAATGCGAGCCATTCGATTAAAGAGAAAGACCGTTTCATTTACGTTCGACTGGTGCGCACCTACACCAACGAATAGGTGTAGATAAAGATCTACACCGCTTCGTATTAGTCTTTCGTCTAGTATCTGACCCTTAGACTTTTTATCAACAAAGCACGCTCTATAATGCGTGCTTTGTTTTTTTGGTTTGAACGTCAATTTTAAAGAAAATCGACACTCTTGCTTAGAGCCTGTTGACCTTTGGTGAATAACAAAAGTCTACAGGCCCTAGTATCAAGCTGCGTTTTGAGTAGATTGATAATATCGACATGTTCAACCTGATTTTTAGCACGTTAGACTCATGATGGCTTTTTATTTCCCAGTAAGCTAGCCACAATGTTGGTATGAAAATGATATCGAGCCTTAAGGCTGCCCTTTTTACAATTTGTTTATTCGCTGGACTTAGCACATCGGCGCAGGCTGAATATACCTGTAATATCGATTTTGCTTACGGTATTGCCGTTAATAACGAACAGCTTCGCGTAATGGATAAAACCCGCACCGTAGTTCAGATTAATGACCAAAACCAGCTGTTTGTAGGTGGGCGTTGGCAAACCTTGAATGAGCAAGAACGGCAGTGGCTAGAAGAGTATTCTTCAGGGTTACACTATGTAGTACCAAAAATGATTATTTTGGCCACCGAAGGTGTAGATTTAGCTATTGATACCATTGAGCATGTTTACTTAGGCTTAGTAGGCAGTGATCACGACAGCTATGAGCGTTTGAATGCTGCTATGAAGCGTGTTCAAAACCGCGTGAAAGATAAATTCAGGCATGCGAGTAATCATTATTTTATCGGCCCTGGATCACTCGAAAGCGTTGATGAATTCGTGGATAGTGAAATTGAAGCACAGCTTGAGGAAGCAATTTCTACCTCAGTAGGCGGTATATTATCGGCGATCAGTGGTATCAACACTGGAAGTGGCGAAGTAAATCAAGAGAAAGTAGCGGAAATTACTCGTCAGCTTAATAACGTGGGCGAGCATCTTGATGTGGGTGATAAAGCTACGACATTGCGTAAAAAGGCAGAGTGGTTTTGTGAAAAGCTCAAACGCTTAGACGTAGCGGAAGAGAACCTTCGAGCAAGTGTGCCTGCATTCAAGCCTTACAATATCATTACGCGACATGATAAGAGTGAAAACTAGTTGAAATAAGTATTACGTGTACTAATTCTGGTTAAAGACTGAAAAGCCTGCGTGAGCAGGCTTTTTTGATCTAGCTTTTTGGTTGGCTCTAATGGGCAAGATTATACGAAGCACGACAGCAGAGAGTTGAGATATCTACGTCCTTTAGCAGTTACCTGCCAGTGGCTATCTGAAATAGAAAGCAGCCCTTGGTGATGAGCATCAGACAGTGCGCGTTTAACGTCATCCGTTAACTCAGTACCTGTGAAGTCACTAAAATCACTCATCGGGCAAGGCTCAACTAAACGAAACCTATTCATAAAAAACTCAAACGGTAAGTCGTCTGCACTAACCAGCGTTTGCGTATCTAAATACGGGCGGCTCATTTCCATATAGCCTCTTGGATGCTTCACTTTAACGGTACGATGAATTGTGCCGTTAGCGGCATCGGTAATCTTCCCGTGGGCACCACAGCCAATGCCTAAGTAGTCGCCAAAACGCCAGTAATTCAGGTTATGGCGGCATTGGTGCCCGGCTTTGGCGTAGCCTGAAATTTCGTACTGGTGATAGCCTGCACGCTCTAAGAGGCTGTGGCCTTTTTCCTGTATTTCCCACAGGATGTCGTCGTCTGGCAGTTCTGGCGGCTTTGAATAGAAAGGCGTGTTTGGCTCGATGGTAAGCTGGTACCACGACAAGTGGTAAGGATCGAGCTCAATGCCTTGCTTCAAATCTGCCATAGCATTCTCTACGCTTTGTTCAGGTAGACCATGCATGAGATCTAAATTAAACGTAGGTAGCCCTGCGCTGTGTGCTTGTTTTACCGCATTTTCAGCTTGGCTCTCATCGTGGATACGGCCTAGCACTTTTAAATGCTTCGGCTGAAAGCTTTGAATGCCCACCGATATTCGGTTTACGCCTGCCTGATAAAAGCCCGCAAACTTACCTGCCTCGACGGTGCCTGGGTTGGCTTCCATGGTTATTTCAGCAGTGTCGCTTAAGTTAACCCGCTGTTTGACGCCGTTTAAGATGTCAGCCATGGCCTCGCTTGAAAACAAACTGGGCGTGCCACCGCCTATAAAGATTGTCTCGACAGGGCGGTCGCCAATGCGTTTGGCATCAATGGCTAAATCGTCCAGCAGGTGCGCCACATATTCTTTCTCGGGTAAATCAGATTTAAGCCCGTGAGAGTTAAAGTCACAGTACGGACACTTTTGAACACACCAAGGAATGTGGATATAAAGGCTAAGCGGTGGATTACGCAAAAGTCGCTCTCATATTATCAAGCAAAATCGCTAAGGCGTTGCCGCGATGGCTAATACGGTTCTTTTCGGCTTTCTCCAATTCTGCAGCTGTGCAGCCATGAGTTGGCACGTGAAATACCGGGTCGTAACCAAAACCGTCGTTACCAGAGCGAGCAGTTAAAATTTCACCTTGCCACTTGCCTTGACTAACTAATGGCACAGGGTCGTCAGCATGGCGCATAAACACTAATGTACAGAAGAAATGCGCTTTACGCTGGGTTTCGCCATCTAGGGCAGCTAATAGCTTGTCAATATTGGTGTCATCAGTTGCATCAGCGCCAGCATAGCGGGCTGAATAGATACCGGGTGCACCGCCAAGGGCGTCGACTACTAAGCCTGAGTCGTCAGCAATAGCAGGAAGGCCTGTTACTTGTGCCGCATGACGCGCTTTAATAATGGCATTTTCAACGAATGTTGTGCCTGTTTCAGGCACATCAGATACACCTAATTCTTTTTGCGCCACAACGTCTACGCCGTAATCTGCAAATAAGGATGCAAACTCTCGCACCTTGCCTTGATTACCTGTGGCTAAAACAATTTTTTCTGGGAATTTCATTGTGCCAGACTCCTCGTTTTTTCTTTGCTCCTGAAATAAGCTCGAGCACATTCATCGGGTTACTTTAGGTTATTCAGGACGAAGGTTGGGAGTGGTTTGAGCAAACCCTCTGCCGTAGGGATGCGGCAGCGGAGCGCACATGGATGTGTTTACCGCGTGTTTGCGAAAGCCACTCCCAACCTTCGGCCATCGCATCGCTCACCCTCTACGTGCTCAAGTTTTACTTTTTCTTTTTAGGCTTAGCTTTTGCCTTGGCTTTGTCTTTGGCCTTCACTTTTTTCTTTTTGGGGCCAATCTTAGGCGTTTTGTTTTTGGGGCGTAGCTCGTCAATAACGCGAGCTTTAAGTGGTTCGCCCATGTAACGTGCGGTTTTGGCTACCATGTCAAAATCGTGGGCCTCAACCAAAGATATTGCAGTACCTTTGGCGCCAGCGCGGCCGGTTCTGCCAATGCGGTGAACATAAACGTCGGCTTTGCGCGGCATGTCGAAGTTAATAACATGGCTCACGTTAGGCACATCAATACCGCGGGCAGCAACATCCGTTGCCAGCAAGATAGGTACTTCACCACTTTTGAAACGGGCTAGCGCTGCAATACGTTTGTCTTGTGGCATTTCACCCTGTAGCCAGCACACTGGAATATCTTTCGAGGCTAAGAAGTCCTTAAGCATTTGCAGGCGTTCGCGGGTTTTCACAAACACAACCGCTGACGTCGTTGTTTCTTGCTTCAAAATATTCACCAGCAATGCTTGCTTGTGATTCATGTCGTCAGCAAGGTGATACCACTGATGAATTTTGTTCTTCTCTTTGCGCGATGGGTTCGCTTCAATCACTTCAGGATTGTTAAGAATGTCATGAGCGAAAGTCTTAACGCCTTTGCCTTCAAGCGTGGCAGAGAACAATAGGTTTTGCTTGCGCCAGCGCGCTTCGGCAGCAATTTGGTTAACTACCGTTGAGAAACCCATATCCAACATGCGGTCAGCTTCATCAAGAATTAAACACTCGATATCACGGCAATCTGCGGCTTCTTTTTCGATATGCTCAAGCAAACGACCTGGCGTGGCCACAAGAATATCGAGATTCTTGCTTAAGGTTTCTTTATCGGTACCGTAGTTAATACCACCGGTTATTACCCCGCACACAATTTGTGTATGCTTTGTTATGGCTAGGGCTTGTTCGTAAACCTGTAGCGCTAACTCGCGGGTAGGCGTTAGGATCAAAATACGTGTAGCACCAGGCTGTCTGCGCGGATAATCAAGTAAAAACTGGCATGCAGGCAATAAGAAAGCGGCTGTTTTACCAGTACCTGTAGGAGCAGAGGCCAAGATATCTCGTCCATCCAACGCATGCGGGATAACCAGTTCTTGAATGCTAGTTGGAGTTTCAAACCCCATATCGGCAGCTGCGTGACACAGTGCTTCGTCTAATTCGAGTTCTTCGAAAGTCATAGTATAAAAAACGCTCTAAATGAATGGGGCGTATTGTAGCATTGCTATACCAAAACATTGAGAAAAACTGGCGTTAAATTCGCACACCGTAGGTAAATACACATTCTGATGCTAACGGGTTGGTACTGTTGGCGTTAAGTAAGTGCAAGTGCGTCAAATCGAGCTTACTCACTTTATCCTCACTTTCAACCCGTGAAATTTCGAAGTAGTAGTTGGCGTACGGTGAATTGGGTTCTTGAAGCTCTAGGTAAGGAAACTGGCGATACTTCCATTTACCCTTTACGTCTTCTGAATATGTGGGCGTTTGAAGTGTGAGGGTATACGTACCGTCTTTATACAGCGTGAGGCGCTCGCCGTTACCACATCCATTGGCGATATAGCTATGGATAAGATCTTGGGCAAGGAGGGTTCCGTGGGGGCGATTGCCGTCAGGAAACACGAACAGCGCCAAAGAGTTTTTAGTATACCAATGATTGCCTTGAGTGAGCGATTGGACACGGTTTATAGAGTAACCCGCATGCTCTGCGATGCTAGTGGTATTGTCGATTGCTTCTGGTGATTGTAGCAGCAATGAATAGAGCAACGTATTTGTAGACACGGATGTAGGAAAATCAAAGTCGTTTACTTCAACATTCAAGCCATGGTCCGTTAACTGTTCAGATAAGGCTTGAACTTTGGACGGCTCAAGATATTTGCCATAAAGGTAGACGGTTGGGGGGCTTGCACATCCACTAACTATAAGGGGAAAAGCTAAAGTTATAAGGTACGTTATTACTGTTTTTTTCACTTAAGAATCTCCAAGCCGATGCCAGATTTTTTCATTTAAAAGGGCGAATCGTTTGTTTAAAGCGAAGCGCGCTTTGAAGCTGTTATTTAACGAGCTGCGAACAAGCAACGAATAACTAGCGAGCAACTGTTGCACAAGAACGCACAAATATAGTTAAGGATTACATTTGTAATCTAAATTAGATAATAGCGACATGCTTAAGTTGTGTAAACGAAAACTTGTTAGCAAAAAGGTGGGGCAAAGGCTGTGAGGGACGGTATAAGCATTAGGTATATCACAGTGATGTAATCAGTGCGCGGTAATCCCAGCTTTGAAGCACGCCATCAGAGGAGAGGGTAACAACATCACCATCCTTGTTAAGTGTAATAGCGTGAGTGGTGGCTTCGCTTGAGTAGCGTTTAATTTCCCATGAGGCTATCTCTTCGCCAGAGTTAGCATGCCATAGCGTTACCACTGATTTGGGTGATGTTGTCATTAGGTAGTCACCGTTTTCTAAAAATAACCCTTTTCGGAAAAAGCGGAAACGTTCCATAAATTGTAGTTCAGACATCACTTCATGGGTGGCGAGATCAATAATTTCGTGGCTGTTCAGCGCATCGGATATAAAAGCTCGCTGAGCTCTATTGTCTAGCACTGAAGCGGTAACTCGACTGCGATATTGCCTTTCCAGCAACACATCGTTTTTGTCTAAATCCCATAGAAACCAGCGCTTATCTATCCCTCCAGAAAACGCATAGTCATCAGAAAAATAGCCGACATGAAGCACTTTCATTGTATTGTGCTGGTATTGCAATGCAGTGCCGTTATCAAAATTTAGTAGCAATACGGTACCGTCGGTCATACCAACTAGTGCGCTGTCACCATGGTGGGATAGGGAAGTTGATGACGCTGTGGCGCCGGGATCTTTACCACTAAAATGCCAACTACCTACCACATCACCTGATTGCAAGTTAATCAGTGTAGTGCTCCAATAGCCTGTGAGCGCTAACCATGCCTTGTCTTTGGAAAACGTAATTAGGTGCAGTGACTCTTCATCAAGCACGTCACTATGCCACTTGTAGCGCTCTCGTTTTTCATCAACATCCCAAACAGAAACAGAGGAATCGTCAAAAATGAATGCCGCAAGACGGGCATCGTCTGAAAGCGCAGCATTCCTCACTGGCTCTTGGGTAAAGCGAAACTCGTGAACAGGTAATACGCGCGTCTCTTCAGTGCAACCAGAAAGCGCAAGGAGAACGGTGCAAAGTAAATAAAAAAGTGGTGACGCTAAAGGTGAGAGAAAGCATCCGTTCGTTTTTCTTTCGATCATTGCTTTACCACTATTGATTATTAATCGAGGCAATAGCAGATAACTTTGCTTGGTTAATCGCGTCTTTTATTTCGGGGCCTTTAACGCCGGTGGCAATGATGTCTTGCACGTTCACTTGTTTGGCGGCAGCTAATGCATTTTCGATGCGCTTTTGTTGTTCTTGCCAATCTACGCCTTTGCTATGAGCATAAGGCGCAAAAGCGCTAAGCAATAATGTGAAACGTTCCTCTCTACGCCACGCATCACAGCCATTGAACAGGGCAAGTAAATCGGCGGGCGAGTTCTGCGCGTTCAAAAGAAAGCCTTTGAATTTGCAAGCAAGGCTGACGATTTCACTAACTTGGTTTTGCACTTTGAGCCGACTGCATAACTGTTTCGCTTCTTCCTCATTAAGGTGTGTGAGCAGAGCAGTAAATCTTGTTATCAGCCTAGCGGTTTCTGAATTGCTGCTGTCAGGTAATGGGGTTTCTGAACCCGTGTCTTTAACAAAGCTCTCATTTTTAGCCTTTTCTAGATCTACCGCCGTTTTTAATGTTGCCAAAGCAGTATCTACGTTTCTTTCAAGCTCAGTAAACCAGTCATTAAGACCGTGGGCTTGGTTTAATACAGTGAAAAAAACATGCGGTGTTTTCTCTAAAAGACTACGCTTTGTTTCTTGCCATACCCGCTCAGCACTTAGCGTGCTTAACTCGCCGCTTTGCGCCATAGACTGCATAAGAGCCATGGTTTCAGTGGCGATAGTAAACCCTAAATAAGCATAGCGGGTTGCAAACCGAGCAACGCGAAATACGCGTAGAGGGTCTTCACTAAAGGCTTCAGATACGTGGCGAAGTACGCGGTTTTCTAAATCTTTTTTACCACCATAGGGGTCGGTGAGTTTTCCATAGTTGTCTTGCGCTATCGCATTAACGGTAAGGTCCCGGCGTAACAAATCTTCTTCTAACGTCACCGAGCTTGACGCATCGCATACAAATCCGGTGTAACCTTTTCCTGACTTACGTTCTGTACGTGCAAGTGCGTATTCTTCCTGTGTTTTAGGGTGTAAAAAAACAGGAAAGTCTTTGCCTACTTGGGTAAAACCCTGGCTGAGCATTTCTTCTGGCGTGGCGCCCACCACGACATAGTCGCGTTCAACAACTTTTCTGTTTAACAGTGCGTCACGCACTGCGCCACCAACGAGATATACTTGCATGCTCTTCCAACGATTTTTTAGATTAGGGATGTGCCGACTTTTGACGTGTAACGAAAATCAACCTTCCCAAGGTAACAGAGGCGCAGTATAGCAATGTTACAAATAAAATTCGTAGCCACATCGTTATGCGCTTTCACTTCAAGGTTGCGTCTGGTAGTTTATTCGTCGTTAAAAATTAAAACAGATAGGCGCTTCAGCAACCATGTATTTGAACTACTTCGGGTTAAATGACAATCCTTTTTCGATTGCGCCTAACCCCGATTATTTGTATATGAGCCCTAGGCACAAAGAGGCTTTGGCCCATTTGACCTTTGGCCTCAGAGAAAGCGGTGGTTTTGTAATGCTCACCGGAGAAGTGGGCACGGGAAAAACAACGGTATCGAGAAAACTGTTGCAGCAGCTACCCGATAATACGCAGGTAGCCATGATTTTGAATCCTACCTTATCCGCCCTTGAGCTATTAGCAACGGTTTGTGATGAGCTAGGCTTGGCTTATACACCTGAAAAAGCAAGCCTTAAGTATTTCACCGATTTGATTTTGTCTAAGTTAGCAGAGAATCATCAGTCAGGCATGAATACGGTACTAATGGTTGATGAAGCGCAGCATCTGTTGCCCGAAGTACTAGAACAACTTCGTTTATTGACCAACCTAGAAACGAATCGTGAAAAACTGTTAAAGGTTGTATTGATAGGTCAGCCTGAGTTACAGCAGTTGCTAAAGCGTAACGAATTACGTCAGCTGGCTCAACGCATTACCGCTCGTTATCATCTGCTGCCCTTAACTGCGCCTGAAGTTAGTGCTTACATAGCACACCGCTTAAGCGTGGCAGAAGGTGATATCAGTATTTTCAGTAAGTCTACATTGCGCGCGGTGCATCAAATTACTGGTGGGATTCCAAGGGTAATTAATTTGCTGTGCGACCGAGCGTTAACCTTATCTTTTACTAAGCAGCATGCGGTTGTGCAAAAGCCTATATTCTTGGCCGCGGCAGAGCAAATTCTAGGTGAAGATGTTGTCAGTCAGCGCGTGCAAAGCCAGCGTAAATGGTATCTCGCATCGGCGTTTGTTTTGGCCATCATATTCGGCTACGGGTTAGGGAGTTTGTATGTCTAATATCGTCGCCATTGACCATTTAAAACCCGGTATGGTGATTGTTCAAATTACCAAGCAAAATGGGCCAGTTAAAATTAGAAAGTCGGGTTTAGTGACAAGCGATGCTATGGTGCAGGGCTTGTCTGAAATGGGCGTGCAAGAGGTCGAAATAGACCCTGAGCAAACCGTGGAAATAGCGCCGACAGTTCATCATAGAACTCAGACCCAAGCTTTGCTTCGGGGCGAGCACGACACTACCGCCAAATTTGATAAATCCCTAAACGAGCAGTTTAATCGAAGCTTGTTCTTACCCACAGTGGAAGGGCTTCCGTCAGCATGGAAGCTTTATACCAAGCAAGTTGCGCTTTTTGCCGTCGTTATTCTTGGCGGGTTATGCATTGGCTTTTCCGCCGCTATGGCAAAACGCTGGTGGCCAATGCTAACTGCACCCGCTTCTGTACCGGTGGCAGACTCTGAAAGCTCAGTTTCACAGGTTGAAGCAAGCGGAGGCGCTTCAGCGCTTACGACCACGCAAAGTAGTAATGAAGCACCAGGCACTTCAAGCAACAAAAGTGAACAGGTATCTTCTAACACTCAGGAAAGTGGGCAAAGCGCAGGTTTAAATGAAACTGCTAACACGGCGGTAAATGCAAACATGAGTAACGGCGGTGCAGCTCAGCAAGGCACGCAAGCGAACGCTATGGTAAATAACCAGTCTGTTGGCAACTTAGCTGCAACGCAAAATACTGATTTAGGTGCAGTTCCAAATACAAACCCAATCACAAATACAAACCCAAACACAACAGGTACTCAGAATCGCTACAATAACGACGTGTCCCAACGTTCTGGCGCCGAGCCAAGTAGTGGATATGAGCGTAGCTCTTCAATGGATACAAGACAAACTGAGACTTCAGGGAATTATGAAGGGAGAGTATTAAATGAAGCTACGTCTCAATCTGACGTATCCGTGTCACCAGAACTCATGGCCCGTTTTAATGCTGCCGTTGAAGCGCTAGACTCAAAGGCACAAGATAATACACCCGCTGAAGAGCAAACAAGGGTGACGGTTAAAGACGAACTACCCCGTGTAGATCAGTTACCCGTTCGCTTGTTAACACGACTTCCAACCATGAACTTTAGCGCGCATATGTATGCGTCTCGTCCTGCCGATAGGTGGGTGAGAGTCAATGGCCGTCAAATAGGTGAGGGCGACTGGATTGCTGATAGAGTGCAAATCGTCAATATTGAAGCGCAACGTGTGGTGCTTGCTTTCGAAGATGAGATTTTTACTATGGCAGCATTAACCGATTGGTAATTACTATCTGTTAGTTCCAAAAAAACACTAAAAAGGCCCTTTGAAAAAAGGGCCTTTCGCTGGTTATACTTTGTGTTTTACAGCGGCATCTGATTGATGAAAACGTCTTTAAAGAATTTTGGTAAGTTCAAACTAAACTCTTCGGGGCGAACGCCTGACACAATCTCATCGTCGTACTGACTTAAATCAACGCGTTTCACTTCATTGAAATGCTGCGACGTCACGCTGTAAAAGGTCATAACGTGAGGGCTTACGGGGTCTTTAGGGTTAATCTTGCTCACAATACCTAATTTACCGCTCTTTAACCTCACCAAGGAGCCAACAGGGTGCACGCCAATACACTGAATAAATTGTTTTACCAATTCTTGGTCTAAGTTCTCTGTCGCAGTTAGTCGCTTTAGCGCCTGAGTAGGCGTGATACTGTTTTTGTGCGTACGATTAGATGTCATGGCATCGTATGCATCCACAATGGCAGCAATACGCGCGAACTCTGAGATTTCGTCACCAACCAATCCTCTCGGGTAGCCGCTTCCATCAACGCGCTCGTGGTGCTCTTCAATGATGCGTAGCGATAGGTCAGAAATATCGCCACACTGTTCAACTAGGTCAGCACCAATTTCAACGTGAGTTTTCATCACTTCCCAATCATCACTGGAAAATTCGCCTGTATTATTGCGAATTTCATCTGGCAGGGAAGACATGCCGATATCCATCAATAGGGCACCTAAACTCACTTGCTCTGTGGTATCTCTGTCATAGCCAAGAAACTCACAGAAAATGCCGCTTAGTACACTGCAATTAATACTGTGCTCAAGAAGGTACTGGTCGGTATCCTTGATCATAGTCAGGCAGCTCAGCGCATCTTTATTATCAAATACACTTTCGATCAGGCTTTGCGACAGCGACTCCATGGGAGACAAATCTTTTACCGCCCCATTTTTAAGCGACTTTAAAAAGCTGCTTTGAATGGCAATTGCGCTGCTGTAAAGCTCGTTGGCTTCGTTAATTGAATCACGACCCACTGGCTTAACAACCGGTTTAGTCACTTCAGGCTCTTTTTCTTTAGCTGGCTCGGGTGGCACAGCGGGCTCGGGCAGCTTAGATTTCGCAAGATCTACTTCGACGCTTAAAATACCTTTCGATTTTAGACTATCAATAATGGCTTGGGTTTTCACAATGCCTTTAGAGCGCATTTTAAGTGAACCTGTTTGTTCAAGTACTTGATTGACGTACATTCCTGGCTGCAAATCATCAATGGGTACCTGTTCTAGCATTATCTCTCCTGTGAGGCACAACGTTGCCATAGCCTTCAATTACAATAGAAACGAATAGTACGATATTCCAGTGAAAAAAGTGAGGAGTTTATTAGTCTTTAGTATAGCTAGAGTCGGCGAATGTAGGATTACCGAATTCGTGAGAAAACGCGTGACGTGTAAATGTGCCGAGAAGTTGCTTATGGCTCAAATCAGGTGAACTGATATTTTTATTGCGGATTGGTATTAGGCGTCTTGATGCGAAGTTAAGGTAGAGGCATAGATGAGAGAAACAAACAGGGTGCCATCTCGCGACAGCACCCATGTGTCATGCTAGGGCGTTGTTAAGCGCTAAAGCCCCACGCTTTCACAACCACGCGGGCTGTTTATCTTCGAAGGCTTCTATAGCACTTGTGAGTTCAAGCGTTTGACCGATAGCATCTAAGCCTTTAATAAGGTTGTTTTTGTGATGCTCAGCAATATCGAAGCTGAAGCTTGTATCGTTAAAACTTACTGTTTGCGCTGGAAGATCAACGGTGATCTTAGTTGCTGGGTCTGCCTTCACTGCAGCAAACAAAGCGTCCATTTGCTCGCTTGATAATGCCACAGGCACTAGCTGATTATTAATGCAGTTGCCGTAAAAAATATCAGCAAAGCTGGTGGCAATAACCGTTTTAAATCCAAAGTCGGCAAGTGCCCACGGCGCGTGTTCTCGGCTTGAGCCACAACCAAAGTTTTCGCGAGCTAGCAACAGACTCGCACCTTTGTGCTCAGGCTTATTCAGCGCGAACGCTGGGTTTGGCTCTTTCTCTTCTAAATCCAAATAACGCCAGTCGTGAAACAAATGTTTGCCGTAGCCAGCACGTGTTACGCCAGTTAGAAACTGTTTTGGAATAATTTGGTCGGTATCGACATTGGCCTGATCAAGCGGCGCAGCAATGCCTGTGTGTTGTGTAAAACCTTGTTCAGACATAAGTTACTCCTGATAATCTCTAACGTCAGCAAAGCGACCGGTAATTGCAGCAGCGGCAGCCATTGCTGGGCTTACCAAGTGAGTGCGCGCCCCACGGCCTTGACGGCCTTCAAAGTTACGGTTACTGGTAGAGGCACATCTATCGCCTGCCACTAGCTTGTCGTCATTCATACCAAGGCACATAGAGCAACCTGGCAAACGCCACTCAAAGCCAGCATCGATAAAGATTTTATCTAAGCCTTCTGCTTCTGCTTGGCGTTTAACATTACCTGACCCTGGAACGACAATCGCAGTCACTGAATCGGCGACTTTACCGCGCTTAGCGATTTGTGCCGCTGCGCGCATATCTTCAATACGACCGTTGGTACATGAGCCGATAAATACGTGGTTTACTGCAACGTCAGCAAGCTTTTCACCGGGTTTTAACCCCATATACTCAAGCGCTTTTACTGCGCTCTCTTTTTCAATCGGGTCACTGAAGTCTTCAGGGGCAGGTACCGGTGTGTTTACGCCAATAACCTGGCCTGGGTTAGTGCCCCACGTAACCTGAGGAGCGATATCTGCCGCTTCAAGTTCAACCACAGTGTCAAAGGTTGCGCCCTCTTCGGTATAAAGGGTTTTCCAATAAGCGACAGCGTCTTCCCAGTCTTGACCCTTAGGTGCGTATTCACGGCTTTCAAGGTAGGCGAAGGTTTTCTCGTCTGGTGCAACAAGACCAGCTTTCGCGCCAGCTTCAATACTCATGTTGCACACCGTCATGCGCTCTTCCATGCTTAAACCGCGGATAGCTTCACCTGCATATTCAATGACATGGCCAGTAGCGCCGGCGTGGCCAATTTTGCCGATAATGGCAAGAATAATGTCTTTTGCGGTAATACCAACAGGAAGCTTGCCATTTACGTTGATAAGCATGCTTTTCGCGCGGCTTTGTTTCAACGTTTGCGTTGCCAATACATGCTCTACCTGAGAGGTACCAATACCAAATGCCAGCGCACCAAATGCACCGTGGGTTGCAGTGTGTGAGTCACCACACACCACCGTCATACCAGGCTGAATTAGACCTAATTCAGGGCCCATAACGTGCACAATACCTTGCTTTTGGTGACCTACTGGAAATAGCTGAATGCCGTGTTCTTCACAGTTTTTTGCCAAGGTTTGTAGCTGAAGCGCATTGGCTGGTCCACAGGCATCAATTGCCAATGAACGGGTTGAAATGCTGTGATCCATAGTACCAACCGTGCGATCAGGGCGTCGTACTTTACGGCCTTTTTCATTAAGGCCAGCGAATGCCTGAGGTGACGTTACTTCATGAATTAAGTGACGGTCGATATAAATTAAGCTGTCTTCACCGATTTGGTCAATAATGTGGGCTTGCCACACTTTGTCATATAAGGTCTTGGCCATGAGGTTGTTTTACTCCTGCGCCATTAATTGTTTAACGATTTCATCGCCCACTTGTGACGTGCTTGCCGCTTGGCTGCGTTTGTCAGAAGGAAGTAACTCGCCTGTAAGTACACCTGCTTCTAGCGTTGCCACTACTGCCTTTTCAATTGCGTCGGCAGCATCATTCAAGTTCATGCTGAAACGCAGCATCATGGCGGCCGATAAAATTTGTGCGATAGGGTTAGCAATGCCTTGGCCTGCAATATCTGGAGCCGAACCACCTGCTGGCTCATAAAGGCCAAAGCCTTCCTCGTTCATGCTTGCCGATGGCAACAAGCCCATAGAGCCCGTCATCATAGCGCATTCATCAGAAACGATATCGCCAAAAAGGTTTGAACACAGCATCACATCGAACTGCGCCGGATTCTTCATTATTTGCATAGTGGCGTTGTCGATATAGATGTGGTCTAGCTCTACATCTGGATAGTCTTTTGCCACTTCTTCAGCAATTTCACGCCATAAGCGGCTGGTTACCAGTACGTTGGCTTTGTCCACCGACGTCACTTTGCCGCGACGCTTCTGTGCTGCTTCAAACGCTGCAATAGCAATACGGCGAATTTCACGTTTGCTATAGCGCATGGTGTCATACGCGAACTCTTCTTCGCCTTCACCTTCTCGGCCCTTAGGCTGACCAAAGTAAATACCGCTGGTTAGCTCACGCACAACTAAAACGTCTACGCCTGATTTAGCAATGTCTTCACGAAGGGGAGACAGGCTTTCAAGGCCCGGATAAATGCGAGCTGGGCGCAAGTTGCTGAACAGGTCAAAATGACTGCGAAGGGTAAGTAGTGCGGCACGCTCAGGACGTTGCTCTAACGGCAAGGTGTCCCACTTAGGGCCACCGATACTGCCAAACAAGATCGCATCGGCTTGCTCACAGCCCAAAAGCGTTTTTGAGGGTAGCGCTTCGCCTTCAGTATCAATGGCATAGCCACCTACAGGATATGCTGTACGGTTGAGGGTGACGTTAAACTTCTTTTCAACAGCATCTAAAACCTTATTGGCTTCCTGCATAACTTCTGGGCCGATACCGTCTCCGGCTAATACGGCAATTGAATACTGGCTCATTTATACTCCTGCAACGCGTTCTTGTTGATTTTTTTGCTGATCAATTTGATCGGCTAAATATGTGTTGTTTAATACAAAGATAAGGGCTTTAACGCCGGCTTCCACAATATCTGTAGCCAAGCCGATTCCATGGAAACGACGGCCTTTATATGTAGCGATAACGCTCACTTGCGCCAAAGCGTCGGCACCTTCACCTTTTGAATCTAATTTAAAGTCGACAACTTCTAAATCTTCGTGACCTAGTATAGACATGATGGCCTTATAAGCCGCATCTACCGGGCCGTTTCCAATACTAGACTGGGTAATCTCTTCAGTGCCCACTTTCATTTTAACGGTAGCACTTGGAATGATTTCACGGCCTGAATTAGCTTGAAGATAAAGCAACTGGAAGTGTGCTTGGTCGTGTTTTTGCTTATCGAAGAACAACAAGGCTTCAAGGTCGTAATCGTATACTTGGCCTTTTTTATCCGCTAACTTTAAGAATGCGTCATACACCGCTTCTAAGTCATAGTCTTCGGTTTTATAGCCAAGTTCGGTTAAGCGATGCTTAATCACATGACGGCCAGAACGTGACGTTAAGTTTAGGTTGTTCTTATTAATACCCACACTTTCTGGAGTCATAATTTCATAGGTATTTTGCGCTTTTAAGACACCGTCTTGGTGAATACCAGATGAATGGCTAAACGCATTTGCGCCAACAATGGCCTTGTTTGATTGAACTGGCATATTACAAAGCTGGCTGACTAGCTTAGATGTGCGCGATATTTCGGTAGAATTAATGTTAGTTTCAAAGCCCAACATGTTCTTACGGGTTTGCAAGATCATAGCAATTTCTTCAAGTGAAGCATTACCAGCACGCTCGCCAATACCGTTTATCGTACATTCAACTTGTCTGGCACCTTGCTCAACAGCTGCTAATGAATTTGCTACCGCTAAGCCCAAGTCGTTGTGACAATGCACTGAAATGGTTGCTTTATCGATATTTGGAACGCGATTAAACAATTGCTGAATAATACCGCCAAACTCTGTAGGTGTTGTGTAGCCTACGGTGTCCGGAATATTCACCGTCGTCGCGCCAGCGCTAATAGCGGCTTCAACCATTCGGCATAGGTAATCAATATGGGTACGCCCCGCATCTTCACAGGAAAACTCTACATCGTCAGTATACTTACGTGCATGTTTCACCGCGGCTACGGCCATATCTACAATTTCATCTTGTGACTTGCGAAGCTTGGCACCTACGTGAATCTCTGACGTTGCGATGAAGGTGTGAATTCTGAATTGCTCAGCAACGCTTAATGCTTGTCCGCATGCATCAATATCACCCGGCAATGCGCGAGATAGGCCACAAACGATGGAGTTCTTAACTTCTTTGGCAATCATTTGTACAGAGCGAAAATCGCCGGGTGAAGAGACAGGAAAGCCTGCCTCAATGATGTCAACGCCTAACCGTTCGAGCGCCAGCGCGATCTGCAATTTCTCTTTGGCACTTAGACTTGCAGGTAAGGCCTGCTCGCCGTCTCGCAATGTGGTATCAAAGATCTTCACTTGATTTGTCATGACGCTCTCTCAGTTGAATAGTTAAAAAAAAACCCGTGCTTGGCACGGGTTTTTGTGAAATTAAATCGCTGGTCGCAATCTACCCGTGCAGTCTGGCTGCCATAAGGAGTAGAGATAGAAGAAGGAAACGAATACGCATTTGTTATTTCTTTGCTGACCAAGTTGATAGCGACAATGTACCCATGTGGCATGAAGAGGTCAACCATTGTTTACAATAATGAGTATATTTTTCGTGTATAAATACTTTCTTTTAATTATTTAGGATATGTGTCCTAAAGATCTTGGTCTGAGAGCAACGTGACCAGTAATTACAGCCATTTATGAGGGGCTTAATTTACTATATATGATGTTGGTTAGGATGTTTGTACTAAATTTTGTTGTGGAGATGCAAAAGATATTGTGGTTTTTTATGCGAATATACTGGGTTTTTATTCTTTTTGGGGCGTTGTTACCTATTAAGCAGCGTAAAGTTCTTCCAGTTGATTTGAGTAGATAAGCGCATTTCGCGAAGGGATAAGGCACGTGGTGAACGCTTGGATTTAAAGCTCCATGCGTGGCCACAGCATGCAGCGGTCATTATCGCCTTTGAAGGCCGCAGCAGTATTTTGTTTTGAACTGAAAGTGCCGTGGCCGCTTCCATTTCATCGCGTAGTGGAGTTGAAGAAATGCACTCCCCTGAATTGGCAAACCATCCATTTTTGTTCAGATGGAGCTGGGTATTGTCTTGGTTTACCATATCAATGGAATCAAGCTCAATGTGAGAGCCTTCCATATTTAAAATTAAAACAGGTACAACAAGACCATACCTAGCGTTTTTTCTATACCACGCTTCTCGCTTTTCTACATCGTCTAAATGATTAATGCCGGGGCACTTTGCAGATTGCTTGGCATACCAACTTCCATTATGGGTATCTGTTTTTAGCGGGGATGGATTGTTTGCGATGCCATTACTAATCATATATCGAGCAATAGCTTTCACGTGATAAGGAAGCCCGCCCATTCGACGCTTTAGCAGCGATAGGTTTTTTATCTCGCTATGAGCTAGAGAGACGATTTCTCTTTCATACAGAGCAGTACATATTTCATTGAATTGAGGGTGGCTTCCGCCTAACGCTCCCGATTCGCTAAAAAAGCCTGCTTGAGATCGAGAAGAAGGTTTCTCTGCTGTCATCACTTATCTGCACAAATTTTTGATTATTGAATAACCGTATCAAGAAACGGTAATAAGTGCCATATAGGCGCTTTAAAAGCTGGTATTGCTTTTTGTTTAGCAAGTTTGAGGCTTTAGCGATTACTCATTTCATGATGATTTATATTACCAATTTTTTTATGCGCAAAGGTGAGGGTGAAAAATTTAAATTACCAATTTCCATATAAGTGATAAATCATTAAGTCATTGTTAAATAATGACTTGCTTTATTTTTATGACCTTACCAATATCAAATTATTAAAAAATAATTTGATATTGGTAAGGTGTTGTTGTGATGATGTTAAGACCAATTGTTATTTTTGTTGTTGACCAATATGTGGAATTGATCTACTGTTTGTAACATCCTTGTAAAGTAGGTGTGAGGTAAATTTACAAGGCAGGTAAGTTGCAGATCAATTAAGCGGTAAGGAATGAGTGATTAGACATTCCTCAATCCTTAAGAGGAAAACACACATGGCACACAAATTATCTAAAATAACGCTTGCGGTACTTTCGGCTACGACACTAAGCCTTACCGCAACTACAAACGCGCAGGAATCTCAGCAAGAGTTAAATGAAGATGTAGAGGTAATTGAGGTATCTGGTATCCGAGCGTCACTCGCTAGCGCGATGAATGAAAAACGCTTCAAGAATAATCTTGTTGAAGTTATCGAAGCTGAAGATATTGGTAAGCTACCTGACCAAAACTTAGCGGAAGTATTGGAAAATATTACTGGTATCCAGATTACCCGTGAAGCTGGCGTGGGGACAGGCGTGCAGATTCGTGGTACTGATGCCAACCGCACCGAAATAAACGGGGTTTCAACTGTCGGTTCAGGCGCAGGTCGAAGCGGTATCGATTTTGAAGATGTTTCAGCGGCTATTATTGCTGGCTTAGAAGTGACTAAATCGCCAGACGCGAAAACGATTGAAGGCTCTGTAGGCGGTACGATTAACCTTAAAACTATTCGTCCTTTACAGCTTAATGAGCAGTTAGCAGCGTTTCGTGTGCAAGGCGAGAACAGTAGTTTAACCACTGATAGCAACTTTCAACCTCGTATCTCGGGTACGTTTGGTGATAACTGGGATACCGATCACGGCACCATTGGTATTGTTATAAGCGGAAGCTATGCTGAACAAGACGTAACCGCGTTTCGACCTCGTGCTGATAGAGATAATATCATTACGTCGGATAGTGGCGTAGCGAGCGCTCAGTCTTTTGACTTTTTGCCAATTCAGTTTTTTGTTCAAGACTACGACAACTTCGAGTACGAAACTAAAAATCTAGTGGGCACTATAGAGTGGGCCCCGAACGATAATACTAAGTTCTTTTTTGACGCAATCATTAACGACCAAGAGCGTTTACAAGAAAGTTCGCGGGTGCAAGCGTCTGGGGTGAGTGCGCTTAACGATGTGTCAGTGCCTGATGAATTTGAAACCATTAACTTTGGTTCATTGGGTGGTACAAACTTGGGCTCAATTCAAGCGGCGCTTCGCGGAGTTATTCCAGTTGATCTGGAAAATGACGATGACGATCCTAACTTACGCTTTTCTAGTGATACTAACTCTCGTGTAACGAAAAGCGAGATTTTCCGCTTAGGGGGAGAGTGGCAGGGCGAAAAGTGGAGCGTGTTTGCGGAGGTTGCCTCAACATCATCAGATACTACCACACCGAGTTTTAATACAACGCTTAACTTTATCAACCCAAATGCGCCTTTAGATGCTGGTGGCGCAAACGATAATGCAGTGCCTTTCGCATATGACTTATCTGGTGGTGCATTAACGTTCGGTATTGCTGATGGGGCAGAATACGCGCCAACGGCAGAGCAATTACTTGACCCAAACAACGTTGTGCTGCGTGATGTAAACATTGGTCGTGACACTACTGAAAACTTCGAAGATGCTTTCCGCGTCGATTTCACGTATTACGTCGACACTATGGTTACGTCCGTTGATTTTGGTTATCGCTACAACAAATCAGGTAGTAAGCGTGAAGAGATAGGAAATAATGTAAATCTTCGGTCTATGGAAGATAGCCCGAGAGGTAGTTTATTTAGCGAGCTTTTAGTCGCTGGTCCTGACAACTTTAACGATGCTGATGGGCGTGAGCTCTATGTGGCTGATTTTCTTCTTATAGATCCCGAACAAGTATCGTCTAATCCCGATGCTGTTTTAGCTGCACTTCAACAAGCGCTAGAAACTCATGGTTCTGGCGAAACATTAGATGAACCAACATCAAGTTCAACGGGCTTCTTTGATATTGAAGAGGAAACTCACGCTTTATACGCACAAGCAAATTTTGAATACGAAATGTTCCGCGGTAACTTCGGTGTTCGCTACTTACAAACAGACGTAACTTCTGTAGGCAACTCAGTAACGGTTGATGAAAATGGTGATGAGCTTGTTTCACGCGTTACTAACAACGGCGATTACGACTTTATCCTTCCTCGTTTCAATCTAGTTGCAGATGTTACGGATGACATTGTACTAAGGTTTGGTGCTGGCAAAGACATTCGTCGCCCTAATTTTAACGACCTTTCGACATCGGTAACCTTCAGCACAAGTCCTAACCCAAATGTGGCTATTGGAAACCCTAACCTAACGCCTGAAGAAGTAATTTCTTATGACCTAGCAGCTGAGTGGTACTTTGCTGAAGCCAGCGTTATTAGTGTAGGGATTTTCCACAAAACTCGAAAAGATCTATTCGTAGATCAAATTGTGAGTGCAGCAGAAGATCCAGTAACAGGGTATCGAGACCTAACAGACCCTTGTGAAGGTGGTGGTATCTTCAATCCAATAGCAGATATCAACGTGTTTGGTCCAAATCTTGGCACAGGCGTTTGTGTGGGCACAGAAACTAAAATTAACGATACAGGTGAAACAACCCAGAAAGGTATTGAATTTGCTGTTCAATATGACCTATCTGGTTTTGAAAGCGAGCTAGGTTGGGCTTCAGGTTTTGGCGTGCTTGCTAACTACACTATTCAGGAGTTCGACGGTGGTGAAGCAGAAAACATCGCGACAAGCCGAGCTGGCCAAGTTTTCGCAGCAACCACAGGAAGCGATCAGGAGGTGAGTGCGGTTCAGGGTCTGTTAAATCTTTCTGAAAATGCCTACAACATTACGCTTTATTACGAGAAGTTTGGTCTATCTGCTCGCATGCGCTACACGTGGCGTGAAGCCTACCGTACAGATGACTTCGGAAGTACTTCTAGCTTCCCGTGGGGTTTCCCAGCGGTTCAGGCTGATCGTGGTCAGTTGAATGCAAGTGTGACTTACGATGTTAACGAAAACCTTAATATTGGTGTAGAGGCCGTAAACATCACTGAGTCTGAGGTAGAGCAGTACTGTGTTAACGAAGGTGCGCTTCTGTGCTTCCAAGGTCTGACTGACCGAAGAATCACTCTTGGTGCGAACTATCGCTTCTAACATCGCAAAATGGTGGTGAGGTGTCTGGACGTTAATTTTTCAGATGCTCTCACGGCCAATCAATTTGGTTTTGCCAATCAAGATATTAAGTCAAATCTGAAAGTTATTTGGGTAAACCACAGTCGTCACATGTACCACATTCAGACCGCTCAAATTAGTGGGCGAAGTTTCCTGAATATATACGGTTTAACTTTTACCTTTATTGGTATTACAGGTTTTCTTTATTTCTATCAATTGGTTGACAAATTGGTAAGTTAATAATAACGTAAGGGTAGGCTTGAATTGGCAAGATCTGAAAGCGAAATGCCATTACAAAGCACTAGTCATTTTATTTTTGGTTCGAAAAGCAACTTCGGACAATGCAACGAATATCGTCATTAGGAGACAGTCATGTCCAAACCAACCATTGGTTTTATCGGTTTAGGCCTTATGGGCGGCAATATGGTAGAAAACCTTCAGAACAAAGGCTACGCCGTTACCGTAATGGACTTAAATAAAGCTGCTGTGGATAAATGTGTAGAACGCGGCGCAAAAACAGCGAAAACTGGTAAGGCACTTGCTGAAGCTTCAGACATCGTGATGTTGTGTCTAACCACCTCAGAAATAGTAGAAAAAGTTATCTATGCTGAAAATGGCGTGTTAGAAGGTTTGCAGGAGGGGTCTGTATTAGTAGATTTTGGTACATCAATCCCAGCATCTACTAAGAAAATTGGCGCAGACTTGGCGAAGAAGGGCGTAGGTATGATTGACGCGCCTCTTGGAAGAACACCTGCACACGCAAAAGATGGCCTGTTAAACATTATGGCAGCAGGTGATATCGATACCTTTAACAAGGTAAAAGGTGTGCTGGAAGACCAAGGTGAAAATGTCTTTTATTTAGGCGCTTTAGGTTCCGGCCACACAACTAAGCTAATTAACAACTTCATGGGTATGACCACGGTCTGTGCCATGTCACAAGCCTTCGCTGTAGCAGAGAAGGCAGGCGTAGATAAGCAGCAGCTTTTCGACATTATGTCTACAGGGCCTTCAAGTTCCCCTTTCATGCAATTCTGTAAAAATTATGCGGTTGATAACGTTAGTGATTTAGGCTTTTCAATTGCTAACGCTAACAAAGACCTGGGCTACTTTTTGAAGATGGTTGAAGACCTAGGTACCGAATCAAAAATAGCGGAAGGCTCGTCTGCCAATTTGAACGCTGCGGTTGATGCGGGTTTAAGCCAAGGTAATGTACCTGAGATTTTCGAGTACTTTAAAACGCTGACTAAGTAATGTATCGACTACGTCGTCATCGCTCTTAAAGTGATCAAAAGGCAGGTATTTTATGCAAGTGCAATTTATTAAGTGGCTAGCTGTGTTTATTGTTATTAGCGCTATGTCGTCAAACGCGGGCGCTAAACAATATAACGTTAGCTCACCAGATGAATACAACGCAATAGCATCGTCTCTTAAGGCGGGTGACGACGTAATTTTACAAAATGGTGTTTATCGAGACTTTGAAATTTTACTAGTAGGGCAGGGTAGCGCTGAAAAGCCCATTACGCTGACTGCGCAAACTAAAGGTAAGGTTATTCTGTCTGGTCGTTCTAACTTAAAGTTAGCTGGGCAGTATTTAGAAGTATCGGGTTTGGTATTCAAAGACGGATATACCCCTAGCAGCGCTGTTATCGCGTTTAGGAAAGATGCACAAACGCCAGCTAATTATTCACGAGTAAGTGAAGTAGTCATTGATGAGTACAGTAATCCGGACCGCCAAGAATCAGATTATTGGGTTGCACTTTATGGTAAGCACAACCGGTTTGACCATAACCACCTGACGGGTAAGCGTAACAAGGGGGTTACTGTCGCTGTTCGGCTTAACGGCGAGGCACATCAAGAGAACCATCACAGTATCGATCACAACTACTTCGGTTATCGCCCTGTATTCGGTTCAAATGGAGGAGAGACGTTAAGGATAGGTACAAGTCATTACTCACTGAGTAATTCGAATACTCAGGTTATCAATAACATATTCGAACAAACTAATGGCGAAGTTGAAATTATTTCTGTTAAGTCTGGTGAGAACCTGCTGAAAGGAAACGTTTTTCTATCCGCTAAAGGCACCCTAACCCTTAGACACGGTAATAATAATCGCGTTGAAGATAATGTGTTTTTAGGCAATGGCGTGGACCATACCGGTGGAATTCGCGTTATCAATGAAGGCCAAGTGATAACCAATAACTACTTGGAGGGGCTAACGGGCTATCGCTTTGGTAGTGGCTTTACGGTTATGAATGGTGTGCCTGACTCGCCTATCAATCGTTATCATCAGGTTAATAACGCGCAAATCACAAATAACTCATTCATTAACGTGTCACATATCCAACTTGGTGCTGGAAGCGATGAAGAGAGAAGCGCGACACCTATAAATTCATTGTTTGCCAATAACCTTATTTACAATGCTTCGCTAAACCAACCTTTTACATTATTTGATGATGTGAGCGGCATTACATTCGCTAACAATGTCGCTAATACCAAAATGATAAAAGAACTTAGCGAAGGCTTTACTACTGCATCGCTACCCCTTGTTAAGGGTGAGAATGGGCTTAACGTCGCTAAGCTAAACGAGCCTGAGGTAAAAGGCGCAGAAACAAAAGATGTTGGTGTTGCTTCTAACATGAACGTCGTATCAAAAAGTGACGTCGGCGTAAGCTGGTATCCCAAAATAGTACCTGAAGTGAACTTCGCTGCAGGTAAAACAATTAGCGTAAGTGCCGATGCTGCTGAACTTATGACAGCACTTGAAAATGCCAGTGACGGAGATGTTATTACAATGGCACCTGGCACTATCGTTGTGCCCAGTGTTCTTATTATCGATAAGACAGTAACGGTAACCGCACAGACTCCCAAAGCTACAACACTGTCGTTCGAACGCTCCGCCTTGTTCGAAATACATGACAATGGAAATTTGAAGCTTGAAGGTTTGGTGCTTTCAGGGAAAGACAGCCCAGACGCTTTTGGCAATAGCGTTGTAAGAACGAAAAAGTGGGGCATGCTTCACAACTATGTTTTGAACGTAGAAAACTGTGATATCGAGCGTCTCGATATCAACCACTCTTTTAACTTCTTTACGTCTGGCAAAGGCGCGTTTGCCGATGACATATCACTCTCGAAAAATAGTTTTAACGGCATTACGGGCCATGTTTTAAGTCTTGATAAAGAGATAGAGGACTACGGTATTTATAACGCTGAGTATGTCAGCATAACCAACAACACGTTTAGCAACATAAGTGGTAGCGTTGTAAATCTCTACCGAGGCGGTACCGATGAAAGTACCTTTGGACCGCACTTAGACATGCAGGGCAACGTGTTAACTAACGTAGGCAGTGGTAAACGCAACAAACAAAGTGCCAGCGTTTATCTTCATGGCGTGCAAGTTTCAACGCTAAAAAATAACAACTTTAATGAGTCTGAGCCTGTTGTGGTTAATCACACCGTTGGTGAGCCAATTACCGCAATAACAAACAATACGTTCCTAAATACACCTATGCCAATGATTAAAGAGCTGTTTGCACCTGGTCCGCACACTGCGGTATTGAATGACAATGTTTCCACGAAAGCGAACAAGAGGTAATGGGCAATGATTAAAAACCTCTGTTCCCTACAACAAAAATCTGCGCTTTTACTTTTCATTTTTTGTTCGCTTTCTTTTTCTTCTCTTGCCGCTCACCCTAACTTGGTGATCACGCAAGACGACGTTGTAAAAATGCGCAACGCCATAATGCAAGAAGGGCGTTTCCAAGATGCTTATTTGCAAGTTAAACAAGAGGTAGATTTGCATTTAGCAATGCCAAACGTTGTTCCTGTGCCAAAAGACGGCGGCGGTGGTTACACTCACGAACGTCATAAAAAGAACTATCAGCTTATGTATAACGCTGGCGTGGTGTACCAAATTAGTGATAACGAAAAGTATGCGAATTATGTAAAAAATCTCTTGTTAGATTATGCCGCACTTTATCCTACATTAGGGTTGCACCCACAGCGTAAAGTGAACGCCCAAAACCCTGGTGTTTTCTTCTGGCAAAGCCTAAATGAAGCCGTATGGCTTGTGAATACTATTCAAGCTTACGACTTGATATACAACGCGCTTGATGAAGAAGAGCGAAGCGTAATTGAGAACCAACTGTTGCGTCCTGTCGCGTTGTTCTTATCAGAGGGTCAACCGTCTACGTTTAATAAAGTACACAACCACGGAACGTGGGCTACCGCTGGCGTAGGTATGGCAGGGTATGTGTTAAACGAACCAGAATGGGTTGAAAAAGCACTTTACGACCTAGAAAAGTCAGGCAAAGGTGGTTTTTTAAAACAGCTCGATACGCTATTTTCCCCTCAAGGCTACTATAACGAAGGGCCGTACTACCAACGCTACGCGCTAATGCCGTTCGTTACGTTCGCTAAAGCAATTGAAAATAATGAGCCTCAACGCAATATTTTCGACCACCGCGATAAGGTTTTGCTTAAAGCAATAAATACCACCATTCAGCTTAGCTACAATGGATTGTTCTTCCCAATCAATGACGCAATTAAAAGCAAAGGCATAGATACTATTGAGTTAGTGTATGGTGTTGCTGTGGCGTATCAGCAAACAAAAGATAAAGGCTTACTGGATATTGCCAAGCAGCAAGGGCGAATTGTACTCACAGGCGATGGTGTTGACGTAGCGAAGGCGCTGGATGAGAACAAAGCAACGCCTTATATTTTCGAATCGATGGCCTTGGGTGACGGTAAAGATGGCGATGAAGGTGCATTAGTAATTATGCGCACTGAAGAACCTCAGGGTGAAACAGTGTTATTTAAACCTGCAGCCCAAGGTTTAGGACATGGGCATTTCGATAAACTAACATGGCAGCTTTACGATAAAGGCAGTGAGATTGTAACCGACTATGGTGCGGCACGATTCTTAAATGTAGAAGCCAAATTTGGTGGTCGTTACCTTCCAGAAAATAATAGCTATGCCAAACAAACCGTTGCGCACAATACGGTAGTGGTTGATGAGCAAAGTCATTTCTCTTTTAACTTGGAAAAGGCGAATGCGAATGCGCCTACGCTACACTTCTTTGAAAATAACGAGCACGGTACAGTTGCTCGCGCCAGCATCGAAACTGCCTATGACGATGTTGTACTTGATAGAACGATAGCGCTGCTTTCTTTACCTACCTTAAATAAGCGCATTGTTGTTGATGTGTTTGATGTATCTAGTGACAAGCCGCACACCTACGATTTACCACTGCATTATAGCGGTCATTTAATTGATACTAACTTTGAATATCAGGGTTATACCAATACGTTATCTGCACTAGGAAGCGTAAGTGGATATCAGCACTTGTGGCTAAGGGCGAAGGGTATTCCGAAAGCTGATATAGCTAGAGTGACTTGGCTAAATAGTAACGGCCGTTTCTATTCACAACACAGCGTTGCAAAAGGCAACGAAACCTTTCTATTTACCCAGCTAGGTGCCGGTGACCCAAATTTCAATCTTCGCAACGAGAGCAGCGTGATACGCAGGGTAGAAGGTAAGGCGCATCACCAATTCGTTTCCGTTCTAGAGCCTCACGGTGAATACAACCCTAGTAAGGAATATACCTTGGGTGCAGAAAGCATTATTACATCAGTTCAGACAGTAAAAAACGACACATTGCTTTTACTTGTAATAAAAGCAGCTGAACAGCAGTTTCTAATAGCCATAAATACCACAGACGGTAGCGAGTCGACCGAGTCTGTTTCTTTTGATTTTGATAAAAACCGTTACACGCTTTCAAGCCGTTTCGCTGTGTATGCGCTGTAATTTTTTAGGATTTACGTTATGAATAAGCAAAGCGAACATTTTTTATTTGGCAACGAGACAGAGATTGAAGACTTAGGCAATGGCTTAAAGCGTCAAATGTTGGGGTTTAATCATGAACTTATGGCAGTAAAGGTATTTTTTGATAAAGGTGCAGAAGGGTATACCCATGCACATCGCCATTCTCAGGTGACGTATGTTGAAGAAGGTGAGTTTCATTTCAGCATTGGTGGTGAAATGAAGATTTTGAGGAAAGGGGATAGCTGTCTTATCCCACCTCACGTAGAGCATGGTGCAGTTTGCCCTACAGGCGGCATTCTAATAGATACTTTTAGCCCAGCTCGCGAAGATTTTGTGGGAGAATAATAATGAAAATTAATGGCTTGCGATGGTGGGTAATTGCCCTTATCGCGCTAGCAACCATAATTAACTACATCGATAGACAGGCACTCAGTGTGCTTTGGCCAGACATTGTTGAAGATCTATTTCCCGACGAATCTGCATTAGAGCGCAAACAAATTTATGCGAATATTTCTATTGTCTTCGTTTTCGCTTACGCCTTTGGGCAAGCTATTTTCGGAAAAATCTTCGATTGGATAGGTACCCGTATTGGGTTTGTATTATCAATAGGCGTGTGGTCTCTTGCTACCGTGCTTCACGCATTTGCACAAGGCTTTCTGAGTTTTGCTATTTTTCGCGCCATTCTTGGTGTAGCAGAAGCGGGTAACTGGCCAGGCGCAGCGAAAGGCAATGCCGAGTGGTTTCCAACTAAAGAGCGTGCGTTGGCACAGGGTATTTTTAATTCTGGCGCTGCGATAGGTGGAATAATTGCTATCCCAGCTATCGCTATGATGACCATTTACTTTAGTTGGCAGCTTATTTTTATTGTTGTGGGGTCTTTGGGCTTTTTATGGCTGGTGCCGTGGCTTGTTCTTGTTAAAGCTCCGCCTGGCTCACACCCGTGGATAACTGATGAAGAAAAGCAGTACATACTCACTGGCCAGCGCATGGTTTCGAGTGATGACGCCGCTGATTGTGAGAGCGAATACAATCCCTCTACAAAGGAGCTACTGTCGAAAAAGCAAAGTTGGGGCGTAATTATCGCTTCCGCTGCTATCGACCCTATTTGGTGGTTGTTCGTGTTCTGGATCCCAATTTACCTTAACGAAGTGTATGGCATGGATGTTAAGTCTATTGGTCTGTATGGATGGGTTCCATATGTTGGCGCCATGCTGGGCGCATGGTTCGGCGGCTTACTCGCGCAGAACCGCATAAAGGCAGGCTGGAATACCGATAAAACCCGAAAACTCGTTATCACGCTGGGTTGTGTGATTATGCTTCCTTCGCTACTGGCGATGGCAAATCCGGGGTCTGCAATTACAGCGGTGTTGATTATGGCTGTCATTTTATTTGGTTTTCAAACGGCTATCGGAAATGTTCAAACACTACCCAGCGACTTATTAGGTAAAAAGTCGGTGGGAACCTTGTCTGGGTTTTCCGGAATGGCCGCGAAATTAGGCGCTGTAGGGTTAACGTCATTGGTACCTATGTTAACCGCCGATGGCAACTATACTCCTGCTTTTATTATTGGCGCATCGCTTGCCATTATTGCCGCTGCTGCGGTGTGGCTTCTTATTCCTAAAATCGAACCAATAAAGCAATAGTGTTTTTACTGTGGGCTCGATTTTATCAGCCCACAGTCTCTATGAATTACCAAACAAGGCGTACCAAATGAAAAAGCTAAGCTTTATGGGCGAATGCATGGTTGAACTGCGCTCAAATGAAGGCTCTGATACATCGCTACATCAATCGTTCGCAGGCGATGTGTACAATTCTGCCGTTTACTTAAAGCGATGTTTTTCTGATATACAGGTGGGGTTTGTTACTGTCGTCGGAAACGACACCTTTAGCTCTCGCATGAAGGGCAACTTTGAAGTGGAAGGGCTAGACACCTCATTTGTGTTTTCAAATGAAAATCGCTCTGCAGGTCTGTATTTAATTGATACTGATGCTTCGGGAGAGCGCAGCTTTACCTATTGGCGATCACAATCTGCCGCTAAAACCATCATGTCATTCCTTAAACCAGAAGCGTTAAGCACATTGTCTGAAAACGATATGTTTATGTTCTCTGGTATTTCCATTGCCATTATCCCACGCGACGAACGGCCGTCGTTCTTCCGTTTTATTGAGGCGTTAAAAGAGAGTGGCGTAAAAATTGTGTTCGACCCTAACTATCGTGCACGACTTTGGGAAACACCTGATGAAGCAAGTAAGAACTTCAAGCAGGCACTTTCGCTTTGTGATGTAGCACTCGTTGGCGTGGAAGACATTATTGAGCTTTTTGATATTGAAAGTGCAAACGATGCCTTAGCCCTTTGCGAATCATTTGGCGTCAGTGAAATCGTTATCAAGAATGGACCTTTATCAGTGCTCACCGTGTTAGACGGTGAGCGTTTGGAGCACGCTATTGTGCCAGTTGCCAACGTAGTCGATACCACATCGGCCGGCGATGCATTTAACGGTGTGTATTTAGGCGGCAGGCTTAATGATGTGCCTATTTCTCGTTCGGTTGAACTTGCAGCAAAAGCAGCAGGCACTGTGATTCAGCATCGCGGAGCAATCATCCCACGAGGAATCGTTGAAACGGCATTAGCTGAACAACGCTAAATAATTACTGAACAATTGACACTTATTTTTTGTTAGATGTAAGCGGTGGCACATCCATCACACTGTTTGCAGAACACCTTTCAGGTTAAGGCCTATTAACATTCAACAAATAGAGAGACCATTTTATGACACGCTTTTCTGAACTTATGTCAGGCCAAACCCTGTTGCCAATTATTCAGGCAGATTCCCCTGAGCAAGGTGTGAATATTGCGAAAGCAATGTCGAAGGCAGGCTTAAACCTTGTAGAGGTTGTGCTTAGAACAGAGGCATCACTTGAAGCGCTTAGCGCCATTAAGTCAGAAGTACCTTCACTCATTGTGGGGGCAGGCACAGTGATAAACGAAGAGGTATTATCTGCCGCTATTGAAGTGGGCAGTGACTTTATCGTGACGCCTGCGGTATCTAATTCACTGTTAAATGCGTTAGAGGCATGTCAGATACCTGTATTGCCTGGTGTGTCGAATACTGCAGACATACTTATGACCCTTGAAGCTGGTTTCACTGAACAAAAGCTTTTTCCAGCATCTCTATCAGGTGGTGCACCTTTTTTGAAAGCAGTGTCATCGGTATTTCGCGATGTTACGTTTTGTCCTACAGGCGGCGTGAATCAATTGAACAAAACTGATTACCTTTCGCTACCTAACGTATTTGCAGTTGGTGGAACGTGGGTCGCGAAAAAAGAGTGGGTAAGCGAAGAAAACTGGGAAGCAATAACGCAGTCTTGCCAAGAGGCAAACGCATAATTTTTTGCTTAGAAGGGGCGTTTATCCGCCCTTTGTTCTCATTAACTAACCTACTTGTATGACCAAATTGTAGTTTGATACACTTTTTTTTCGATTTCTTGTTTTAATTTTGTTCAATCGCCAAAAGACGATTATAATTAAGTTGTTGATAATAAATGCTAATGTTTTTATTTTGCTTGCTTGAGAGCTTGAATTGAAATATTACCAATTGCGTGTATATTGACGCTATATAAAGTTAAGAATAGCAATTTAGTTCGACGGGTAGTCTGCAACGGCAGAAAAATAAATATACCGCCAGAGCTAGAGAAAGTTGCATAGTGGGCGCGTAATGCGCACTACGTTTAATTGAAAAGGTTTCGAACATGAAAAGTCGTCGAATGTTCTGGCAAATTGCAGAAAAAATAAAGGCGTTAATTGCATCAGGTCTTTACCCACCAGGAACGCGTTTACCCGCCGAGCGTGAGTTAGCTGAGACATTCGATGTAAGCCGTCCGACGATCCGAGAGGCTATTATTGCCCTTGAAGTACTTCAGCATGTTGAAGTGAAGACGGGGTCTGGCGTTTACGTACTCGATAAGCCAAAAGACAAAGAAGACGCTACCACAGAACAAATAAGTGCATTCGAGCTGACTCAAGCAAGAGCACTTGTAGAAGGTGAAGCGGCTGCTTTAGCTGCATTGTCGATTACTGATGAAGAGCTTTCTGCCCTTGAGAAGACATTAGAAGCAATGAAAACCGGGGTAAATGCGGAAGAAGCTGACCGTGATTTTCATATCATTATCTCACGTGCCACGCGCAATAAAGCCATACTGTTGGCAGTAAATAAGTTCTGGTCGTTACGAGATTCACAGCCTCAAATCATTCAAGCTTACAGCACGGTTTGTAGTCAGTCTGACCAAGATAGACTGGAAGAGCATTATGAAATCTTCGAAAGCTTAAAGGCGAGAAATTCACAGGCCGCGAGAGCTGCTATGCATGCTCACTTCAATCGCTTAATCGACGCGCTGTTTGCAGCGAGCGAGGCGCAGGCGCTAGAAGAAGTGAGAAAGAAAAGCAGTCAAACTCGCGATCTTTATTCATTAAGCCATTTGCGTACTAACTAAGCCATTAGCGCGCAAAGTGAGCCATCAGCGCACAAAATAAGCCATTAGCGTACGAACAAAGCCATTACCGTACAAAATATGCCATTTGGGAACGGATTTCTCCGTTCCACCTCATATCAGTAGTTGCTAGTTACCATGTTCATTCTCAATTGAATAAAAGCTGGCAACTACACGCTCTGCTTCATTTGCAGAATTGTTAACGTGATATACACCTACCTTGAAATACAGATATTGATCATCTTCATCATAACCACTATTCCCAATATTTAAAGAACGGGTGACGTCAGACTTTCCTTCTCTTGAAATCGTTGCGGTGAGCGTGTCACCTTCAACGTCAATAACGTAGGTAAAACGCTCATTAAGTGCTATGCCATCAGTGGGGTTGTTTGCATCACTGTCTCGCGAGCCGATCATTTCTACCCATATTTCTTCTTTCTCGCCATTCGCTGTTGCCACTGCTCTGCGCTCGTGGGCAAAGTAAATAGCGCCTAAGTTATTACTAGGCAACTTGCGGTAGTACAGGCGTATTGGCTCGTCATCGTTAGCATGTATTTGACCTATGATCACGCGGCCTATTTGGAAATTCTCGCCTGTAGTGGTAACTTCGTTTACCGCCATCTCAACCCGTAAACGACCATTCACGCCGCCTGCAGCATCTTGATTTGCCTGAGAGGCGGAGGAGAGTACCCAGTTGTTTTTATTAACGCCTTGGGTCTTAATACTGGTATCGCCGCGTCGCAACATTTCACGTAACTCAACGCGAACATAATTGGTGTTTACAGAGGTTTTAAAACCGATTGTAGGAGAGCGCATCACTAACGCGCCATCGTTACCTACATAGAAATATTCGGAGTTGGTATACCCCTGCTGAAGCCTAGTTTCGCCTATGTTATCAGCCGTGCCTGAGTCATCATTGTCTGTTGGAATGCTTAAATACCAGTCTTGTAAATCGATACCCGCAGTTGAAGTAAGTGCAGATGAAATTTCACCGTCGCCTTCAGTGCAATTGAATAACTGAACCTCAACTATTGCGTTATGGTCATTAACAGAGTTTCCAAACGGGGTAACACGTATATAGCGAGACGTTACAAGCGCTGGTAATGAATAAAGCTCGAAACCCGCAAGCTGTGTATTTGAGTTGATATTTGATCGCTGTGTATCCCAGCTTTCACCATCTAGTGAGGTTTCAATAGAAAAGCGATAAGCGCGAGCTTCGCTGTCATACCACTTAATTTGAAGAGCACCTAGTTGTTGGTCGCTATCAAATGAAAGCACGAGCGCAGAATTAGTGCCTGTTGATTGCCAACGAGAGGCGTTAGAGGTATCGCCGTCGATAGCTTTAGATGCATTAAAAGGCGCTTTTTCTTCAGTCGCCGATGCGCTTAACCCTGTTAATGGTAACGCGCTACATGCTTCCGTCTCATTTGTTGGGGGAATGGGAGACGGTGTTGGCGCAGAGCTATCGTCTGGTAAAGGCGTTTGCGAGGTTGTGGACGATGAAGAAGAGCCACAGCCATTTAGCGAAGTAAGCGTTAGTAAAACAAGCAATAAGCGAAACATATACATTCCTTACTGGCGTTGAAGAAAAAAAGGGCCCATGTTCGGGCCCCAATTACTCACAGTGAAACCTTGGTTAATAGCGGAATTGCACGCCAGCGAAGACTCTTTGACCGTACACATTAATTTCTGCAAAGTTGTCTTGGGTTGGGCGATACTGGCGTCTGGGCTCATCAAAGATATTGATAGCCTCTAGACTAAACTTCCAATTCTTATTCAGGCGATAAGACACACGCGCCTCAAATACTTCCGTATCGTCTATGAATCGAATAGCGCCAGGCGTATTAACAAACTGCTGGAAGTAGTTGCTTCTGTACTTGTAGTTAATAGATGCGCTTAAGTCTTCCCATTGATAATAGAGCTGCGTAGAAATAACGTGCTCTGAAAAACCGAACAGGTTAGCTGGTGCAACAATGCCCGTACGCGAAATTAAATCACCCGAGCTAGGGTCGATAACTGTTGATTCGCCGAAGCTCTCATCTTGAAATTCAAAATTCGAGTCTGCGTAGTTGTAGCTAAGCTTTATACCAAAACCACTTAACCAGCTATCTAGGTATGAAAATGAGTGTGTAGCGGTAATTTCAGCACCATAGATAGTGCTGGTATCGTCGCTAGTTTGAGGCGCAGTAACGATGGTTTCTAATTCTTCACCATCAACTTCAAAAATTTCGGTTTGAGACGTGTTTGAGAAGCCACCTTCAAAGCTTTTGTAATACAAACCAAGCGCAAGAATAGTATCTTCGTTTGGATACCACTCAATAGCGGTGTCTACATTCCAAGATAGGAAAGGTTCAAGTACTGGGTTACCTACTGCCACTGCGCGCGCAAGCGCATCTGATATCTCGCCAGTGTCGCTGTCTTCGTCTAGGCCTAAGAAGTTTCTGCCAAAGCCTAGGTCTGATGGATCTGGGCGTGACAGGCCGCGATAAATAGCGCCGCGAAACATAACCTCATCCGAGAGGTCTACGATTAAATTGAAGCTTGGAAGTAACTCAGTGTAATCACCGCCGCCTTCTACTTGAATGAGTTCGTCAGTAATAGGGGCAATGCCTGTAATTAGGCCGTTTTCATCGCGTGTAGCCTGTAAGGGTCCTCGATATGACAGAGACGATACTTCTGTTCTTACAATGCGAAGACCAAAGTTGCCGCGTACACCATAATCATTTATGAAAGTGTCGTAGTCTGCCTGCAGATAGGCCGCGATGGTTTTCTCTTCAACGTCAACAGCTGCAATATCTTGTCTATCTGAATCATCAACCGTTGGGAAGGCGTTAGCGATTGTTAGCACCTCTCCCGCATCATTAGTCACTGTGCCTAGCAATGTCTCTGCTAAACAGATTGGATCGAACGTAGCGAAAGAGTTACCTGTTCCTGCGCTAATTACGTTACCTTCGCTATCAACGTTGGTGAAAAGCGGCGCGCCTCCAGTCTCATCGTCAAAGAAGCCTGATTCAGGAAATGCGTTGTTTCGGCAAGCATCATTAGCCATAGCTGCCGCTTCATCACTGAACGTTACCTCTGTTCGGTTGTTGGTACCACTGCCACCAGGTACGCTGTCGTATTCTAACTTAGATAGCCTAACACCACCTTTTACACCAATGATAAATTCAGAGTCTGGTATGTAGTCGAAGTCAGCGCGTACCGCTGAAATCTTGTTATTTCTAAATTGGTTTAGATCTAGGCGTGTTCTTGCTTCATCAGCAAAAGCACCGTGGTAGTTAACGTCGAAGTCTTGAAGTGTCCATGTAGGTACAAGAGAACCGTTGGCAAATATCTGTGCTGCAGTTCTTACTTCACCGTTACCATCCGCTCCCAGTACATCATTACCGTAGATGTCTACATCTTCCGACTGCAGTCTGGTTTGAATAATATTTTCGCGTCGTTCAGTTTCAGAGGTAGATAGGTCAAGAGATATGCTTAGTCTATCGTTTACCGTATAGTCGAAACGTAAGCCTCCTCCAGTGTACTCTTCAAGGCGTTCTGCAAATTGGCTGTTTGTTTCAATGTTTTGCGTAGCTGTAAATTGTCTTAGTGCACCGTTAGAGGTAGCCACAAGGTCAAAGGGGAGTCTTTCTGACGCTGGCGTGGTATAGCCATCAATGTGGTTGACTTCGGCAAAGACGAGGTCGTTTCTTACTTCACTAAAGGTTCTATCTGAAAGCTGTACGTCGGCATTTACCTCTAGCTTGTTATTAGGGCGCCACTGGATAGCACCGAAGAATGATTCTCTATCGTCGTCGGTAACGTTTTGTCTAAACGAGTTTTGCGAGCGAGAAAAGATAAACGGCTCCGAAGCATCAGGCGCTGCGCCGGTACCATCAGTAATTAAATTTAGCGCGCCGCCGTTATCTTCACAGTCTGTGCGGCTGCTGTTAATTCCGTCACCAAATGCTGGTGAAACTCTGCATGCATCCCAACTCGTTCCTGTTCGAGCTTCCTGTTCGGGGTTGGTCGTTACGTTCTTTTGATAGCCTACAGATATACCTATGTCGCCGAATCGTTCAGTTTCAAATTGGTCCACAAAGCTACTGGTAATACGCTGGCCAAAGTCGCGAATAGGGTCTTCTAAATCTGTATTGTCTGGATTCCAGTTACCTTTATATTCAAACTGAAAGCGGCGTTTACCGAAATCTAATGGTTTGATGGTATCTAAATGTATTTGACCTGAAACACCGCCTTCAATCAGCTCAGCAGACTGTGTTTTATAAATCGCAACTTTATTAAAAAGCTCTGATGGAAACTGAGAGAAGTTTACAGAGCGGTCACCACTGCCGTTCGCTGCTTCACGACCGTTCATTACCGTACTGCCTAGATAAGGGCCAAGGCCTCGAATTGAAATTTCCGTTGCACCGCCTTGCTCTCTGTGAGAAGACGCGCCAGTAAGGGTTTCTAATGCCTCACCAATAGACAAAGCAGGCAGGTCGCCAATGTCGTCAGCAGAGATACCATCAACAATTTCAGTTGATTCACGCTTTATCGAGATAGAGCTTTGAATAGTACCTCGAATACCTTTAACTTCGATAATTTCGGTTGTTTCTTCATCGGCAGCATCTGCTTCTTGCGCTGAAACTGGGGCGCTCATAAGCAGACCTGCAGAGCACGCAGCATAAACCAGAGCTGGGCTGAAGTATTTGGCGCGAATGGCGTGTACGAACGGATTTGGTTTTCTCTGATTTATCATCGTGGCTTCCATAATGCTGTGTCTTTTGTTTTGTAGGGCTTTCAGCAATTTATTTGGTTATTAAATCTAACCAAAACGCATATCTGTTATTACCAATTTGTTTCATTGTGTAAAGCCAATGCTAAGGGTTTGTTTACGTATTGGCAACAAATTTACAAGAAAATAATTAAAATTGTCATTATTTCGCTTATCTATGAGACGGATAGCCAAAAGATGTAGATCGTGCTTTTATCTGCTAAAAGGCTATTAAATATATATAAATCAATCCATTAATGTTTTGGTGTTCAGTGGTTAGTGGTTCTCGATGTCAAAAAAATGTTATCAGTTTGTTTTTCTGGTGGTAATAATAAATTCTTTGTGGTTACATACCAATAACTATTTTGGTTGTATGTATTGGTAAGGTTGGTTTTCTCTATTGGTAAGTTTTTGGCAGTGGGGTTTATCAGCATCAAAGAAAATAAGCAGCGAGAGTAATAATGAAAAAAATAAGTATTTTAACGCTTAGCGCCTTAAGCCTAGGGCTTGCGGGTTGCGGTGGTGATGATGGTGCTACAAACCAGCCTGGTGCCTTATCTCTTTCTGGAACGGCTAAGGAAGGAGAGACGTTAACTGCATCAGTCAGTGACCCTGACGGTATTGATCAAAACACAGTGGTGTTTACATGGTTTGCAGATGGTACACCAATAGCAGATGCAACCGATGCTTCTTACACGCTTACGGTAAATGAAGCTGGTACACGTATTCGTGTAGCGGTTACGTACGTCGACCTGGGCAACACGCGTGAAGGTTTTACTACAGAAGAAACCGAGGTGGTAGAAGCGTTGCCTGTTAACTTTGAGGGTGTTATTACCATTTCAGGCTCTACAACGGTAGGGCAAACGTTAACGGCAGACATAACAGACGATAATGGTTTGTCTGGCACCGTAACTTACAGCTGGGCCTCAGACGGCGATGTTATCGAAGGAGCTGTATCTAATTCGCTTGAGCTTGTTGAGGCTTACGAAGGAACTGCCATTACGGCTATGGCTTCATATGTTGACGATAGTGGATTTGACGAATCAATTACCTCTGAGCCTACTGAAGCTATTGCACCAGTGCCGGCTGATAATGTAACGGGCTCGCTTGACGACCCTATTACTGGTGAGCTAACAGTAGGTGCCACGCTTACTGCACCTACCCCTGTTGATGCCAATGGCGTTTCAGGTGAAATTAGTTACCAGTGGCAGTCGCGTAACGTTGGTGAAGATTTATCTACAGCGGTCAATATCGATGGTGCAACAGAAGCAACATTAGTCGTAACAGACGCAGACTTAGGCAAAGTGCTTTCAATTAACGTATCTTACACAGATGATGCGAACTATGAAGAAGACCTTTCGAAAAGTGCAGATGACCAGATATTTACGTTTTATGTGCAAGGTGAAGTGTCGCTCACTGCAGCGCTAGCTAACGCGCAAGAAGGCGATTCAATTGGTATCGCGGATGTATTAAATACAAGTGATACTGCAGATGATTATGAAGATATGGCTGAGCTTTCTATCGCACAAAATAATCTTCTTATTAAACGGGTAGCAGAAACTAACGCGGTCATTTCAGGCACTACGTGTATTGCATTCAGTTCGTCAGTCAGCGGTGTAGTATTAGATGGTCTTGTGTTTGAAGAGTTAGTGATACCCGTTGCGGGGAGCTGCGGTGAAGGTCGTGGTTCAATTGACCTAAACGGCTCTGGCAATACTATTAAAAACGCTAGTTTCTTGAGCGACTCAGGTGCTACGCGACCCAATTTAGGTTCAAGTGATGAGTCTCACTACATCACGGTTAGTGGTACCGACAATATTATTGAACGTAACCTATTTACTGGTAAAAGCGTCAACGAAGCTGAAGAAGGCTCTGCTATTAGCATGTTCCTAGGTGTCGGTGACACGCCTAACTCATTGGGCGATCATCAGCGTAACATTGTTCAATACAATCTGTTCAAAGACTTCCTACCTACCACTATTGACGGTGACGGAGAGTTCGACACTGACTCAGGTAGTCACGCTGTTCAGGTTGGTCGCTCTGGTAGTGGCGATGGCGCGGGTCGCGGCGAACATGTGGTTCAATATAACCGTTTCGATCGCGTACTTGTGGATCGTGGTCTTATTATTGTTCAAGGTGGCGGTAATAGTATTCATGCCAACACGATTGTAAACTCTTGGGGGAATGTCGAGTTGCGAAATGGCTATGGTAATACCGTGTCGCAAAATATCATTATCTCAAGCGGAGAACCTTATACGGCAACCGTTGGCGGAGTAGAAGGTACTAATAATAAAGACGGTGGTATTGCTTTCACGCCTTTAGGCCATGCAATTACCGACAACTTTGTTGCTAACATCATTACTAATTCTTCAGACCGCGCAGCACTGCATATCGATTCTGATTATATCGACAGCGGTAACTCATCTACGCAAACACTGATTGATGCAGGCCTTGATTTAAATACGGTTATTGCTCGTAACACGATATTAAATACAACTAACGCCATTCAGTTTGAAGATGATTCTTCTCGCGACGGCGCAGAAAACTGTACTAATCTTGATTACACCTTGGACTTCGACAGTAACCTTATTGCTAATCAAAGCGCAGACAACAACATCTTCGGCACGGCTTCTGGTGCTGGTGCTACAGCGATTAAGCAAGATGAATATCCTGCTCATGGTTGTGCATTAGATAACGATTCTGACTATGATAATAACCATATTTATGCTCAAACCGTTGCTGATTTAACACCGATAATGCCAAAGCGCGATAACACATCTTTGGTTGATGGTGTTGATGGCAACATATTGGCTGACAATTCAGAAGACGGTGCAAGCTTGAGTGAACCCACTGCGAATAAGTTAGTGGAAGGTACGGGTAGCGATGCCGGTATTGGTGCAGCGCTGGACGACCTTATCTTTATTGAAGAAAACATGGTTGGGCCTTATTCAACGTGGGAAGCACCGGCTCTGAGTAACTAAAAAAATCAACTAAACAAATTAACTAGGCACACTTACTAGGTAAAGCAACACTGTATTGCAGTTTGGTATATCAGTTAAGCGAGTATTGAAGCTGTAGCCTTTTCGCCAACAAGTATTTTTGTCGGTAAGATAAACAAAAATGCCCCAATAAATGGGGCATTTTTTTACGTATTCACAATCGCAGTGAATAACAAAGGCTTTTCTAGTTCTCTTCTGGTGTACTTTCTGTCACCGTAAGTTCAGTAAAGGTTACTCGCGTGTAGTCACCATTTTTTTCATCTTCTTCCCAATTACCCGTGCCTAAACAGGCCGGATACCAGAATGCGGGGTCGTCTTTTGTGCTGCACTGGTTATAAGCGCCAGCTTTGAAGTAGTTCCAATCAAGGGTATAACCGTAGGGGTGATCGTATTTATCTACCTGTCCATACGCATCAACGGCATTGGCAAGGTTAATGGAATACTCAATGGTTTCATGATTTTCTGACTCGAACCTAAGGTGCATGATATCGCCATGAACGTTCACGGTGTAGCTGAACGTCTCATCAAGCTTAATGCCTTGAGCGCCAGGGTCGGTACTGTCAGTCCACAGGTTACCCCAAACAGGATAGGCAATGTCTTTGCGTTTTGGGTCGCTTTTAGGAAGGTTTCGCTCATAGGTCCAAAATACCGAGCCGGTTTCGTGTTCAGGCCATTTTTTAAAATATATTTTTAGCGGTTCATTGCCCCAGCCAAAGCCTTTTACTTTCTTTTTCCATTTAGTTGCGTGAATTTGGCCTACAACCACAGAATATGCTGGTGGTTTCTCGGGATACTTAGCTCTTAGCGCTACATGATTCACTTTCAATGTGGCCTGCATTTTTCCACCCACACGGGCAAAGCGTCGCGCTATGGGGTTACTGGCAACGGTAAAGCTATTTTCTGCTGACTGTGTTTTAACTGACTTATTGTTGCCACGCAGCATGTGGCGCAGTTCGCTTCGCGTATTTGTAGAGTTCTTTGTAGTTAATGCTTTGTTAGGGCTGGTGAACACCAATCCACCTTCGTTATTCAAATAGAAAAACGAAGGATGCGTAAAAGATTGAAGGTCTTCAACAGAAATGTTGTCAGCTTTTCCATCGTTGTTACCGTCTGCAGGTAACGTTAAATACCACTCACTTAAATCATACTGTTGTGCATGCAGCGCGAGGTCTTCCGCCCATACTGGACTTGTGGTTGCTAATGCAGTGGCGAGTACACTAGAGAATGTACTAGAGATAACAAGCCAGCGCTTTTGGATTGGCAAAATTGCTTTCATAAACAGGCCTTATTATGTAATTAATGCAGTATACGTAGGGCTGCGGTCGCATAGCATAGGTTAATGTTTCCGCAACTTCATAGTAACAATATTGCCATTGGTTTACCAATTAGTTTAATTTGGTTTTACATTTTTTAGTTATTGGTAAGGTTTGTGGTGGGTTCGCTGTAGATTTAGATTAAGGGGTAATAAAAAAGCCAGATAGCAATGCTAACTGGCTTTTAAAAAAACGATGGTTAACAACAATGTTGTGTTAACAGTCCACAATAAAGACTTTTCAATGAGCCTTTTTTATTGACCTTTGATTTCGCTACGGCCTTTGTAAGTTGCAGCGTCACCAAGAGCTTCTTCAATGCGAAGTAATTGGTTGTACTTAGCAACGCGGTCAGAACGGCATAGTGAACCCGTCTTGATTTGGCCCGCTGCTGTACCTACTGCTAGGTCGGCAATAGTGGCGTCTTCAGTTTCACCAGAACGGTGAGAGATAACTGCCGTAAAGCCCGCATCTTTTGCCATTTTAATAGCGTTAAGGGTTTCAGTTAGTGAACCGATTTGGTTGAACTTGATAAGGATTGAGTTACCAATACCGTTATCAATACCGCGCTTAAGAATTTTAGTGTTAGTTACAAACAAGTCGTCACCAACTAGCTGTACTTTGTCGCCAATCTTCTTAGTTAGGCTTGCCCAGCCGTCCCAGTCGCTTTCGTCCAGGCCGTCTTCAATAGATACAATTGGGTATTGTGAAGAAAGGTCAGCAAGGTAATCGCCAAACGCTTCTGAATCGAAGCTCTTGTCTTCACCAGATAGTACGTATTTGCCTTCTTTATAGAATTCAGACGCCGCGCAGTCTAGTGCAAGGGTGATGTCTTCATTCATTTTGTAGCCAGCGTTTTCAACGGCTTCTACGATTACTGCAAGCGCTTCAGCGTTTGAACTTAGGTTAGGCGCAAAACCACCTTCGTCACCAACTGCTGTATTAAGACCTTTAGCAGACAGTACTTTCTTAAGAGCGTGGAAGATTTCTGCACCCATACGTAGTGCTTCTTTGAAGCTCTTCGCGCCAACTGGCTGTACCATGAACTCTTGAATGTCTACGTTGTTGTCAGCGTGCTCACCACCGTTGATGATGTTCATCATAGGTACTGGCATAGAGTATTGGCCAGATGTACCGTTTAGGTCTGCAATGTGCTCGTAAAGCGCTACGCCTTTTTCCGCCGCAGCCGCTTTAGCTACAGCAAGAGAAACTGCAAGAATTGCGTTCGCACCAAGGGTTTCTTTGTTTTCTGTGCCATCAAGGTCAATCATGATGCCGTCGATATCAGCTTGCGCTAGTGCGTCTTTACCGATAAGCGCTGGCGCGATGGTATCGTTAACTGCTGCAACTGCCTTTGTTACACCTTTACCTAGGTATCGAGACTTGTCGCCGTCGCGTAGCTCTAGTGCTTCGCGGCTACCAGTAGATGCACCAGATGGTGCTGCAGCACGGCCCATTACGCCTGATTCTAAGTATACATCTGCTTCTACGGTAGGGTTTCCGCGTGAATCTAAGATTTCGCGTCCGATAATGCGACTAATTTTCGCCATGTTTTTTCCTCAACAATTGAATGGGGTGCAACGGGAGAGAGCACCCCTTTTATTAGAAATTAGTGATTTTCTTTCTGGTATTTTCCTGCCGCAGCAACGAAACCAGTGAATAATGGGTGTCCATCCCGAGGAGTTGATGTGAACTCAGGGTGGAATTGGCCCGCAATGAACCAAGGATGATCAGGGATTTCCACCACTTCTACAAGTCGCTTGTCAGTGGACAAACCACTTACTTTCAATCCTGCAGCTTCAATTTGGTCACGCAGGTTGTTGTTTACTTCGTAACGGTGACGGTGACGCTCATAAATTTCGGCATTACCATACATCTCATGAACTTTTGTACCTTCAATAAGGTGACATAGCTGACTACCTAGACGCATGGTACCGCCAAGATCTGAGTTTTCTGTACGAGTTTCAGTTGTTCCTGCAGCATCTAACCACTCAGTGATAAGGCCGACTACAGGGTAAGGGGTTTCAGAGTCGAACTCTGTGCTGTTCGCGTTTTCCATACCCGCAACGTTTCGCGCGTATTCGATAAGCGCGACTTGCATACCTAAACAAATACCTAAGTAAGGCACTTTGTTTTCACGAGCATAGCGGGCAGCCGCAATTTTTCCTTCGATACCGCGCTCACCAAAGCCGCCGGGTACCAAAATAGCATCTAGCTGTTCTAGAATTTGAGTACCTTTGCTTTCCACGTCTTGTGAGTCGATGTGATGAATGTTTACGGTAAGACGGTTTTTAAGACCAGCGTGCTTAAGCGCTTCATTAACTGACTTATAGGCATCAGGCAATTCAACGTATTTGCCAATCATTCCGATATTTACTTCAGCCGTCGGGTTAGACTCAGCGTAAAGTACTTGTTCCCACTCAGATAAGTCGGCTTCATCGCACTCTAAACCAAAGCGGTCTACAACCAGCTGGTCCATACCTTGCGCTTTAAGTGCAGCAGGAATACGGTAAATGCTGTCTACGTCTTTTAGTGAAATAACGGCTTTATCTGCAACGTTGGTGAACAGCGCGATTTTAGAACGTTCGCTGGCAGGCAATGCACCTACTGAACGGCATACAAGAATGTCTGGCTGAATACCAATCGAGCGAAGCTCTTTTACCGAGTGCTGCGTAGGCTTAGTTTTTACTTCGCCTGACGCTGGCATATAAGGTACAAGCGTTAAGTGCATGAACATCGCACGCTCACGGCCTACTTCGGTACCAAGCTGGCGAATTGCTTCTAAGAAAGGTTGTGACTCAATGTCACCTACGGTACCACCCACTTCAACAATAGCCACATCGTGACCTTCAGCACCTTCAATTACACGGCGCTTAATTTCATTGGTAATATGAGGAATAACCTGGATAGTTGCACCTAAGTAATCACCGCGACGTTCGCGCTTTAACACTTCTTCATATACACGGCCGGTCGTAAAGTTATTGCGCTTAGTCATGCGGGTGCGAATAAAACGCTCGTAGTGACCAAGGTCAAGGTCGGTCTCGGCGCCGTCATCGGTAACAAATACTTCACCATGCTGGATAGGGCTCATAGTGCCCGGGTCGACATTGATGTAAGGGTCGAGTTTTAACATGGTTACGGTGAGACCGCGAGCTTCCAGAATTGCGGCCAACGATGCTGCAGCAATACCTTTACCTAGCGATGAAACTACACCACCTGTGACGAAAATATAATTTGTCATGCGAAACCTAGAACGTTTGGGTTGTATTGTAAATATAGGCTGAGTTTAGAACAAAACCAGCTACACTTTGGACGGGGCGATAGTATACGCAAAATCATGTGGGCAGACAATCAATTTGCCCACATGATGCGCAATTTATACGCGCTTAAGCTTGGTTTAAGACTGGCTTAGACGCTTTAGTGTGTAGATAAGGTCTAGCGCTTGGCGAGGTGATAGCTCGTCGGGCGATAAGTTTTCAAGGGCTTCTACTACCGGGTGCGGCTTGTCAGGGAACAGCATTTCAGCTTGGCCTTTGGTATTTGATGTAACTTTACCTGATGCGCTTGTTTTATTTGCACCTTTTACCGAGCTCTTCGCTACAAAAGCCTCATCGTTGGCGTTCTCTGTTCCGTCTTCTGTGCTGGTCATAAGGTGTGATGATTCCAACACCGCAAGCTTCTGTTGCGCCGCTTTTATTACTGCTTTGGGTACGCCTGCAAGTTGGGCAACCTGTAAACCAAAGCTTTTGCTCGCAGCGCCTTCAGATACGGTGTGCATGAAGCGTATGGTATCTTCAAACTCCATCGCGTCTAAGTGCACATTCACTACGCCGCTTTGCGTTTCTGGAAGTTCAGTTAGTTCAAAGTAATGCGTGGCAAAAAGCGTATAAGCATTTAGCTGTTTTGCCAAATAACTCGCGCATGCCCACGCCAGTGACAATCCGTCATAGGTACTGGTACCACGGCCTATTTCATCCATTAATACCAACGAGTTTTCTGTGGCATTGTTTAGAATGTTCGCCGTTTCTGTCATCTCAACCATAAAGGTAGAGCGACCTGAGGCTAAGTCATCTGATGCGCCTATACGGGTAAATATACGATCAAGTTTTCCAATGTGTGCATTTTCTGCAGGCACAAAACTGCCGATACAGGCCAATAATGCAATGAGCGCGGTTTGGCGCATATAAGTTGATTTACCGCCCATGTTGGGGCCAGTTATAATCAGCATACGGCGCTCTGTGTCTAGCTGAAGCGGGTTAGCAATGAAGGGGTCTTTCATTACATTCTCAACAACAGGGTGGCGACCGGCATCATAAGTAAGCGCACATTCTTGACTCAAATGTGGTCGATACCAATCAAGGGAGACTGCGCGTTCGGCGAAACAGCACAGCACGTCAAGCTTGGCAAGCGCTGCGGCGGTTTCAATTAAGTTATTTAAGTATGGGGCAAAACTTTCGAACAAGGCTTCATAAAGCTGCTTTTCAAGAGCAAGTGCAGCACCCTGACTGCTTAGCACTTTATCTTCGTGCTCTTTAAGTTCTGGCGTTATATAACGTTCAGTGTTTTTAAGGGTTTGTCTTCGAATATATTCAGCAGGCGCTAATGCACTGTTGGCCCGGCTAATTTCAATAAAGAACCCGTGAACTTTGTTATAGCCCACTTTTAGCGTAGAAATGCCGGTGCGCTCGCGCTCACGTTGCTCCATAGCGTCTAGGTAGTCAGTAGCGCCTTGTGATAGCTTGCGCAGTTCGTCAAGCTCTGCGTTGTAGCCCTCGGCAATTACGCCGCCATCCCGTATTACTACTGGCGGATTATCAATAATGGCATCATTTAACAGGGCTTGAAGCTCAGGGTAAGTGCCAATGGTTTCGCTAATACTTCTGATTTGGCCTGTGTCGAATCGAGCTAGGGCATCTTGTAAGTCAGGCAGCGCATTAAACGCATTTTTTAGGCGAGCAAAGTCCCGTGGCCGCGCTGAACGAAGGGCTAAGCGCGCCATAATACGTTCTATATCACCAATGTGCTTTAACGCGGTGCGAATATCTTCAGGGTCATCATTAATAAACGTTTCAACAGCATCTAAGCGGCTGTGCAGTTCATGCTGGTCGGTTAAAGGCGAGTGAATAACACGCTGTAGCATACGACTACCCATGGCCGTAGTGGTGGTATCCATCACGCTGAACAGCGTATTTTCCTGTCCGCCCGACAAATTATGGGTAAGTTCTAGGTTTCTGCGGGTGGCAGCATCAAGCTGCACGCGGCTGTCTTGCTGTTCGGTCTGAATGCGGCGAATGTGAGGCAGAGCAGTGCGCTGGGTATCCTTTACATATTGTAAAACGCAGCCCGCTGCGCCTAAGCCTTTAGTGACGCCTTTTATTCCAAAGCCATCTAATGTTTTGGTTTCAAACTGTACGTTTAATTGCTCTGTGGCGGTATCAATGTCGAATTCCCATTCAGGACGGCGTCTAAGCCCTTTACGATTTTCAACCAGTGCCAAACTTTCAAACCCTTCAGGGTAAAGAAGTTCTGCTGGATTAATGCGCTGAATTTCAGCAAGTAGGCTTTCATCGCTGTCACATTCAAACACAACAAAACGACCGCTCGTAACATCTAGGGTTGCCAGGCCATAGTGCATACTGTGACCACAAACGGCGGCCAAGATATTATCGCGACGTTCTTCTAACAGCGCTTCGTCGGTGACTGTACCGGGCGTAACAATACGTTGCACTGCGCGTTCAACAGGGCCTTTACTGGTGGCTGGGTCGCCTACCTGTTCACAAATGGCTACTGACTCGCCCATTTTCACTAAGCGTGACAGATAGCTTTCTACCGCATGATAAGGCACACCAGCCATAGGAATAGGTTCACCACCAGATTTTCCTCTGGCTGTTAATGATATATCCAGTAATTCAGCAGCTTTTTTGGCATCGTCGTAAAACAACTCATAAAAGTCGCCCATGCGATAAAATAGTAAAATATTCGGATGCTGCGCCTTAATAGTCAGGTATTGGCGCATCATAGGAGTATGTGATTCCAAAAAATGCCTCTGCGAATTTGTTGCTGGGTTTAATGCCTGTTGAGGGGAATAAATGATAAACTCACGCCCACTAAGATCAAGCGAAGATCTGATAAAGCACAACAGGTGTAATTAGGTATATCCAAATGAGCACAACATTTTCAACTGATTCGACAGCAAACGCCACCCCTTTAACACTTGATAGCGCATTATCTGCGCAAGTCCATGTGTTGGGTGACGCACTCAGGAACAAAGGTTGGACCGTATCGAGCGCCGAGTCGTGTACGGGCGGAGGAGTTGCTTTTGCTTTTACCAGTGTGGCTGGCAGTTCTGATTGGTTTAACCAATCCTGGGTGACGTACTCTAATGACGCAAAGCAAAGCATACTGGGCGTAACAGAGCAGACGCTAAAAGAGTACGGCGCGGTGTCGAAGCAAACGGTAATTGAAATGGCAGAGGGCGTGCGCCGTAATAGCGGAGCGCAACTTGTTGTAACGGTGAGTGGCATTGCCGGTCCTGGCGGTGGTAGCAAAGAAAAACCAGTGGGCACGGTATGGTTTGGCTTTTTATGTGGAGAACACGAAGCGCAAATTAAACAGGTGTTTAGCGGCAATCGCGACGAAGTACGTCAACACGCTATTAGCTTTGCGATTACTCACTTAGTTAAAATGTTGAGTGAAAATTAAAAACACTGGTTGAAACTGTATGCTTGTACAGTATAGAATGTGATCATTATTTGGTAATTTCATACAAGATATGGAAAACACCAATACAGAATTTAACCGCAAATCCTAGAGGATACATACGTGGACGATAACAAATCAAAAGCTTTAACCGCCGCAGTTGGCCAAATTGAAAAGCAATTTGGTAAAGGCGCTATCATGCGTTTAGGCGATAACCAAGCCATGGATATTGAAGCGATTTCTACTGGCTCACTTACCATTGATATCGCTCTAGGTATAGGCGGTTTGCCATGTGGACGAGTTGTCGAAATCTACGGTCCTGAATCATCAGGTAAAACCACGCTAACGCTTCAAGTTATTGCTGAAGCGCAGCGCAAGGGTAAAACCTGTGCCTTCGTTGATGCGGAACACGCCCTTGACCCTGTATACGCTGAGAAACTAGGCGTAAACATTGATGAGCTATTGGTATCTCAGCCGGATACTGGTGAGCAAGCGCTAGAAATTTGCGACATGCTAGTACGCTCGGGTGCGGTAGATGTTGTTATTGTTGACTCGGTAGCAGCGCTTACACCTAAAGCTGAAATTGAAGGTGACATGGGTGATTCTCACGTTGGTCTGCAGGCGCGTCTAATGTCGCAAGCGTTGCGTAAGCTTACTGCAAACATCAAGCGTTCAAATACACTGTGTATCTTCATTAACCAAATTCGTATGAAGATTGGTGTTATGTTTGGTAACCCAGAAACTACAACCGGTGGTAACGCGCTTAAGTTCTACTCTTCTGTTCGTCTAGACATTCGCCGTATTGGTGCAGTGAAAGAAGGCGACGAGGTAGTGGGTAACGAAACTCGCGTTAAGGTAGTGAAGAACAAAGTTGCACCTCCGTTTAAGCAAGCTGAATTTATGATCCGCTACGGCGAAGGTATCAGCAAAGAAGCAGAGCTTATCGACCTTGGTGTTAAGCAAAAGCTAGTTGATAAAGCGGGTGCTTGGTATAGCTACAAGGGCGACCGCATTGGTCAAGGTAAAGCGAACGTAATGAAGTTCTTGAAAGAGAACCCTGAGATCGCAAACGAGATTGAAACTAAGATCCGCCAAGAACTTTTGCTTTCTAAAACAATGAAAGCAGAGGAAGCGGTACCTCAGCAAGAAGACGATGTGCTTCCTGAGTAAAATTAGCGCTTAACCGCATATTAAGAACCCACCGCTAGGTGGGTTTTTTTATGGCTTCATCAAAGGGTATATTAAGAAATATTTACTAACACTTAATGCAAGGCTGAAACTTGTACAACAAATAAAAACAAGGAATGCTGTAATAAATATTTGTAAGTACAGACTACTAGGGTGCAATGGCCATTACTGCCAAAGCTGGTTAGTACGCTAAAACAACTTTAAACAAATAGAACGGCATAATTTGCGGCTACAGCAAAGCAAGCCTACAACAATAATGAACGGTGCTACTGTTCACACGTGAGAAGAGGGAAGGGAAATGATTGAAATATCAGGCCTTGCTAAGCGTTTTGAGGTGGAGAACCCAAAAAAGCTTAGCGAACAGGAAAAAAAGGACCCGCGATTAAAAGGGCGCTATTTCCAGTCGGTAAGGGATGTGTCGTTTACTTGCGAAAAAGGACAGGTACTTGGGCTGTTAGGGCCAAATGGAGCTGGCAAAACAACTACACTTCGCATGCTTTCTACTGCACTAAAGCCTGATAGCGGAAAAGTTATCATTGGTGGTGAGGATGTGCTTTCTAACCCTAATATTGCCCGTAAAAAAATTGGCTTTTTATCTAGCTCAACGGGCCTTTATGGTCGTTTGAGTGGCCGAGAGAATATTAGCTACTTCGGTGAGTTGCACGGTATTCCAAAAAATGTGATTAACGCGCGTATTGAAGAGTTAGCTGATTTACTCGATATGCAAACCTTCCTTGATAGACGTGCCGAGAATTTCTCATCAGGGATGAAGCAAAAAGTTTCTATTGCTCGCGCTGTTATACACGAGCCTGAACTAGTGGTGCTTGATGAACCTACTACCGGCCTTGATATTATGGCAACGAGTACCGTGATGGAATTTATTCAGCGCCTTAAAGATAAAGGTACCCCGGTTATTTTCTCTACTCACCACCTTGATGAGGTGCAAACCCTTTGCGACAAGGTGACCGTGATTAACCAAGGTGAAACGGTATTTAACGATTCGCTAGCTGCCTTTAGCGCTTTGTCTGGTAATGCCGGGGCTGGCGGGCAAATGCATAAGAGCTTCCTAAAAACACTATCAATGGATTCTGAGGAGATGGGTAATGTGGTTAATCTTTAAAAAGGAATTCAAAGAACTATTACGGGATAAGAAAACCATCATATTCATGATTGGTCTACCGCTTTTATTATTCCCAGCTATTTTCGGTGTCGCGTTCTTTTTCATGAGTTCAGCGGCGGATAAAGCGGAAAATAAAATACTGAAATACGCGATAGTTGGTGAAGCTTACGCGCCAGCAATTGTACAGTCTTTTAACGACGCATCAGATAAATTCGAACCGGTTGCGATTGGCGATGAGACTGACTACGCCAAACTCATCAAAAACGAAACATTAGATTTTGTTTTGGTTATTCCCGAAACCTTTGATAGCGATGTTTTGCGTTCAGGTCAGCATAACATTGAGCTTTATCTCAACGATGCTGGTCTAAATAAGGTGATGGGGCGCGTATCCGACATCATTGATGAATATACCGATGCATTCCAACAAACCGCTTTTGCGCAGCTTAATCTAGATGAAACTCAGCAAGAGGCCTTGCTAAAGCCAATCAAGATAGAAAAGCAAAATGTCGCCGACGATCGCGAAGTGTGGGGTGAACGCTTAGGCGGTATGCTGCCATATTTCATCTTCATCTTGTGCCTTCAAGGCGCTATGGCCCCAGCGGCTGACTTAGGTGCCGGTGAGAAAGAGCGGGGTACATTAGAAACACTACTTATATCGCCGATGGACCGTCATAAGCTGGTACTGGGTAAATTCTTTACTATCGCTACTGCGGGGATAATTACTGCGCTTATTACCGTTTCTTCCATGGCTATATGGGGACTGGTGTTATCGCAAGGCATGGCCGTTGAGTTTGTGGTTAAGATCATGTCGATGATTGGTCTTGTGGACTTCCTGCTGATCTTTCTAATGTTGGTGCCAGTGGTGGCAGTTTTCGCCGCTATTCTACTATCACTTTCAATTTATGCTCGCTCGTTTAAAGAGGCGCAAAGCTACATGGGGTCGTTAATTATGGTGGTTATTTTCCCTGTAATTATAGCCATGATGCCTGGTGTAGAGCTTAAAGGCGGCTGGGTTTGGGTACCGCTGACTAACGTTGCCCTAGCGATGAAAGAGCTGTTCAAAGGTACCATGGACTACTTTGCACTCTTTGGCATATTTACGTCTACCGCAGTGATTGCAACCGGACTGATTTTCTTCTGTATCCATTGGTTTAATAAAGAAAAGGTTCTGTTTAGATAACAAAACTACTTATCTAGCATTCTTGTAACAAGCCCGCTAAACGCGGGCTTATTCTTTATTGAAGCAAGGCTTTTTTATGTGGTGGACAAAATTGATACTCGAAGTGAAGGTTCAATACACTTTAGTTTTGTGTTTACTACACTTCAAAGTCGATACGCTTGATAATTCCCTCCCAACCAGGAGGGATTTTTCCTTGAAGGACATAAGAATAGGCCAGCAACTCGGCAATTACATAATACAGCGATTCAGGGATATCCTGCCCCACATCAAGGGTAGCAAGGACTTCGCTTAAGTAAGGGTCTTCATGAATTAATATCCCGGTTTCTTCAGCCATGGCTATAATGGCTTCCGCCAAATCTCCGTAGCCTTTTGCTACCACTTTAGGTGCGTTTTTCTTATCGCCGCCGTCATATTTTAGTCCGATGGCGCGTTTTGTCTTTTGCGAATCAGTCATAAACGCTTTACCTAAACCCTAGTTTCAAAGATTTGATGAGGACGCGAATTTAATGTGTCCGGAATGTGGCCTCGCTGGTAGCTGGTGTTTTCAACAACCAGGCCGAGCGAAGTAAGACGTTTTTGCAAATAGGGTAGGGTATCGCCAATGCGCCTAAGTACTTCATCGTTGGATGCATATAAGTCTAACGTAATGGTGCTTTTATCAATTTTTGATTTTGCCAAAACTTGTCCGCTGCCACCAATGTCCAGCTTCATCGTGATATTCCAAAGAGAACGTTGGCCTGCTTGTGCGTGCTTATTGTTCTGGCCACCCAGCTCTCGTTTTATCAAGAGTTCTGGTGGACTTTGATGTTGTGAAAGTGATGGCAATATATAATAGAAACTATCTTGCCCTTGAATACGGCTATCTACATTAGCAATTTTGTTTTGCTGGTGGCTACTTAGCAGCGTTTTAAGTTGAGAAAGCAGCTGTTGTCTGCCGTCTAACTGGTTCATGTCTTGGCTAACGCGACTTGGTTGAGTCGTTACCCCCATATTCGCTAACGTTTTTGAAACGATAGAGTCAGGCGCATCTATTTGCGTTTTTAAGCCAGGCTGACGCTGCATGGCACGCCCCGCTAGTGCTAATTGAACTAAGGCGACCAGCCCTTGAACGAAGCTGGAAGCGTTTACGGGTGAGGATAAGTTTATTGGTGTGGTAACCAGCGCCTGTGAGGATATAAGCTGCTGCAAGCGTTGCGACAATCCTTGCTCGTTCATATCGGGCGTTAGTTTTTTCGCGCCGTTTTTTACATCGCCGACAGCGCCTACGTTCTCGCCAGCTACGCTCTCGTTTGATTTTGAACCCGCTATAGTGACGTGACTATCTGAAACCACTGGTGGTATCTCTGCGCCTTTACCTTGTGTAGCCGCAAGTTGAGCAGCGATGTTGCTCAGTAAGCTATTTGATAAGCCTTTTGCCTGTGAGCTTAACGCTTGTGCGATAGAGGCAAGTGATACAAGAGAAGATTTACTCCCACCGTCTTTTCCTTGCATGCCATTATTCTCTGCTGAAGCGGTTTCTTTCCCTTCCGTCAATATAGCTTTTGCTGTTGCTAGCAGTTGTTCGCTGGAAGGCTTAGGCGGTCCGATAAACGCTCCATTAGATATTTTGACTTGCGAAGGCTTCGCGTTGAGTGCATCAAGGCCTTTTAGGTGCTGCAAAATTTTATCGAAATGCTGGGCTCCATGTGTTTGAGGAGCGCCGCTACTGGGCGGTAACTTTCCATTCTCAACAATAGCAACGAGTTGGCTTAATGCTTGGCTGGTACTGCCTGTTTGGCTCAGTAATACCCGAGAAAGTGTACTAATTGCGTTGTGTACATCCGTTCCTTTAAGCGATGTGGGAGCCGCTGCTTTTAGGTTTGTAATGGATGAAGAGGCTTCGAGCGAGCTATTTCCCGTGACGGCATCGAGCCCTTTCGCCGTCACTTTTGGTAATTGTGTAAGGTCAAGTTTATTTACCTGCTCCAGATTCAAAGTTGGAGCCGAAAGGGAAGGGGCCTTGCTCTGCGGTAAACTTATTTGTAATAACGCGCTTTGTTGCGCAGTGCGAATTGAGAGTTTGCTACCCGTTAAGGTTAACGCTGAAAGCACTTTTAACGCGCTGGTGTCTGCACCTGAACTTTGTAACAGCGCGTTAAGTTGTGGCGGGTTACTCAAGTTATGCTCAACAGCAACGCCGCCTTGCTTAAGAGCGCTGGAAATTAGCTGTTGCTGTAAGTTGGTACTTACATTTTTATGGGTTATAGCGGCGAAATTATTGTGGTTGGCTCTTGGGGCAGCGCTTCCATTGGAAAAACCTTGAGAGATTTGCAGCGCGATTCCACCGTTGCTAGCTCGGCTTAGTCCTATAACGACCTGCTGGCCGACCAGCTTTTGAAGCGCTGCTTTCGCCGTGCTATCCAGCTTTTCAGTGTTTATGTCTGTAAGGGGAACACCCTCGTTTTTAGCCGTGGTGAGAATGAGTTGCCCAAAGTTTTCACTCTTTGTAGAAATAGACAGCTGACCCTTAAGCGTAACGGCGGCGTTATTTGCAGCAAGCGCTTGTGCCACGGCTTTCAGTAATTCAGCTTTATCAGGCGCAGACAATGACGCGCCTTGTTGAGACAAACTTGTAGAAAGGAGTATTGCAGACTGAGCGCTTAACTGACTCTGCGGAGCATTTTGAACACTTTTCGTTTCTGGGTTTGAGACCTGGTCTGAAGTTTGAGGCAGAAGAGCAATTTGCGCATTATGAATAGCGTGTTTGGAGAATTTAGCGCTAACTTCTGCGGGTAATACAACGTGGAATACTTGGGCGACCGACGGCGCTAAATTTGACGATGAATTACTCGATGTCATCGTTATCGATAGCACTCGTTCAGGCAAGCGTTCAACTATCACTTTCGCCGCATTGTCTAAAACGGTAGCCTGCGAAAGCGGAGCGTTGGCAATCACAGGCGTTGCTCCTCGACTCGATCCTTGAGTAGCGGCATCTGTAGACGATAAAGCGGCCGAGACAGGCGACGTCGGGCCAGTTGTTTGATTTAGAGCGGCTGCCAATAGAGATGATAGTGGTGTTGTCATAATTGAGATATCGGCAATGTCGCGCTTTTCCTTACTTATTTGAGTATAGCAAAGCTCTGTTTGGCAGTTTCGTTATTGACCAGTTGATAAGATGAAGCAAAAGAATTCATCCTTTAGGCGGAGGGATAACACTTACTCACGACGGATGGCTCTCAGGAAAAATACCTTTGTCATTGAAGTAAATCATATTTAATTGGAATTCGCGACTGCGAAAAAGCGTTCATGTGGTAGACTAGCGCCATTTTTTAGAACCTCTTTTTAAGGTTGGAGTAGCCAGGTAGTGTTAGAGGCGCGCGAATTAACCTGCAGCAAACGAGACAGAACCCTTTTTGAAGGGCTTTCACTGGTTGTCGAACCCGGTGAGTTGCTGTATTTACGCGGTCCTAACGGTGCAGGGAAAACCAGCTTGCTGCGCATTTTAACAGGACTGAGTTCACCTGATTCAGGTGCAGTATTGTACAACGGCATGGACATTTCAGAGGACAAGACAGGTTACTACCAAGACCTTTTTTATCTTGGCCATAAAAGCGGAACTAACGGCAGTCTCTCTGCCCTAGATAATCTATCGTTCTGGCTAGCTCAACATAATGTATCGGTGCCTGTTAACACGTTTTTTGATGTATTAGAGAAAGTGGGATTAGTTGGACTTGAAGATGTGCCCGTAAGGTATTTATCGGCCGGTCAACAGCGTCGTGTGGCGCTATCGAGACTGTGGCTAAAGCCAGCAAAGGTGTGGATACTGGACGAACCGTTTACAGCGCTTGATGTAAAAGGGGTTCACATGCTTGAAAAAAGTATGAAAGAGCACGTTGGTCGCGGCGGTCTCATCATTACTACTTCGCATCAACACCTATCAGAAACTGCAGGGGAACACCGTGTATTCGATTTGGAGTACCGCTTTTAATGTCACTGTACCAAGGAATTTTTAAGCGCGACATGCAGGTTGCGTTCAAGCAAAAAGCAGAATTAGTGCAACCTCTGATGTTTTTGCTGATGGTGGTGACCTTATTTCCCTTAGGCGTTAGTCCGTCTCCCGATACCCTTCAACGCATTGGACCAGGGGTAATATGGATTGCGGCAATTTTATCATCGCTCATGGCGATGGAAAGGCTTTTTCGCGATGACTTTCAAGACGGGTCGCTAGAGCAGTACATGTTATCTGGTATGCCATTACCAGCGGTGAGTGCGGTAAAAGTGGCTGCCCATTGGCTGGTTAGCTTTGTACCATTATTGCTGTTGTCTCCGCTACTCGCCATGTTTTTGAATTTAACGGTCGATATGTATATCGCTCTTGTCTTAACCTTGATATTGGGGACGCCGTTACTTTCCTTAATTGGTGCCATTGCAGTAGGGCTTACCGTTGGATTGCAAAAAGGTGGAGTGCTGTTGGCACTGCTACTTATCCCTGTCTTTATTCCGTTACTGATATTTGCCACGTCGGCTGTGGATTCTGCCGCACTGCAATTACCTTATCATGCGCAACTTGCTATTATTGCCGCCATGCTTTTATTGGCTGCGGCATTGGCACCGTTTGCCATCGCATATTCTTTAAAAGTGAGTCAAAACTAATGTGGAAGTTGTTACATCCCTACGCAAAAACAGAGCGAGCCTATCAGCTTTGTTTAACTTTACAGCCTTGGTTTTGGGTTGGCGCTCTAGCGTGTTTAAGCGTAGGTACCGTGTGGGGGCTGGCCTTTGCGCCTCAAGATTATCAGCAGGGCGATTCATTTAGAATCATCTATATCCATGTACCTAGCGCCATTTTGTCTATGGGCACTTATGTCGCCATGGCAATTGCAGCCTTGGTGGGTATGGTGTGGCAGTGGCGCACTGCCTATATGAGCATGATTGCTATGGCGCCTATCGGCGCAGTAATGACGTTTATCGCTCTATTCACGGGCGCCGCTTGGGGCAAGCCAATGTGGGGCGCTTGGTGGGTATGGGATGCACGCCTAACTTCAGAGCTTATTCTGCTTTTCTTGTACATGGGCGTGATTGCTCTTTACGGTGCTTTTGAAGATAAACAGCAGGCGGGTAAAGCCGCAGGCGTGATGGCGCTGGTGGGCGTAGTAAATATTCCTATTATTCACTACTCGGTAGAATGGTGGAACACGTTACATCAAGGCGCGACTATCAGTAAATTCGATAATCCTTCGATTGCTCCTGAAATGCTGTGGCCACTGTTAATTAACTTGCTGGGTTTCACGTTTTTTATTGGCGCGGTAACTACAGTGCGTTTACGTAATGAGATTGTGCTTAGAGAGATGAACAGGCCTTGGGTACAAGCGCTAGCAATGAATAAAGCATTAAATCAACAACCTGGTGATGCGGCTACTGCTAGTTTAAAAGAGGGCAGTTAAGATGCAGTTTGAATCCTTTGCCGATTTTTTAAATATGGGAGGCTATGCATTTTATGTATGGCTGTCGTTTGGCGTTACGTTCTTAGCAATGGGCATTATCGCTATTCAGAGTTTTAGTAAACATCGCGACCTGTTAAAGCAGGTAGTGGTGGAAAAAGAACGCAAAGCGCGTATTAAAAAAGCACGACAGCAACAGCAAGACAACACCTAGTGTTAATGTGAAAAGTGAACTTAGCATTCATTTGCGTTTTTATTGTTTATTAGTTTTTTCGAAGTGAGAGTTGCATGAACCCGAGACGAAAGCAGCGACTAGCCGTAGTGGGAATTATCGGTTTTTTAATAGTAAGTGCAATTGGATTGATGCTTTACGCCCTAAACGACAGTATTGACCTTTTCTATACGCCAAGCGAAATCATTGAAGGTAAAAACGGCCAGAAACCGCAGGTTGGCCAGCGTCTTCGTATAGGCGGTATGGTGGTACCTGGCAGTGTGAAAAGGGATCAAGAAAGCTTAGCGGTGAGCTTTGACCTTATCGATACCGGCCCAACGGTTACCGTGACTTATACCGGTATCCTGCCTGATTTGTTCCGCGAAGGTCAGGGCATTGTGGCAACAGGAGTACTCACTGGCGCGAGCAACATTAAAGCGCAGGAAGTGCTGGCTAAGCACGATGAAGAGTACATGCCGCCTGAGCTTGCTGAGAAGATGAAAGGCATTAAGCACGTTAAACCTGAAAATATGCCTTCCTACGAGTCGACTACCGGCAGTGGAGGCAAATAAATAATGGTGCCAGAGATTGGAAATATTGCGCTGACGCTTGCGCTAGTGCTCTCTATATTATTGGCCGTTTATCCGCTATGGGGCGCTCACCGTCAGCACGAAGCGTTAATGGCAACCGCCAAACCGCTGGCGATAGGCTTATTTACCTTCACGCTTATTGCCTATGTATGCTTAACCTATGCCTTTGTAACCGACGACTTTAGTGTGGCCTATGTTGCCCAGCACTCAAATAGTCGACTTCCTATCTATTATAAAATTACCGCTGTGTGGGGCGGCCACGAAGGCTCATTTCTGCTGTGGGTGCTGATGCTTTCCATATGGACAGTAGCAGTGGCGATATTCAGCAAGGGTATTCCTCTTGCTATGGTCGCACGGGTGCTGTCGGTATTGGGAATGGTGGGCATCGGTTTTTACTTATTCATGCTGCTTACCTCAAACCCGTTTAACAGCATGCTGCCATTTTTCCCGGTCGATGGGCGAGATCTTAATCCGCTGCTGCAAGATTTTGGCATGATCATTCACCCGCCTATGCTGTACATGGGTTATGTTGGCTTTTCTGTCGCGTTTGCTTTTGCAATTTCAGCATTAATTTCAGGCCAGCTAGACTCAACCTGGGCACGCTGGTCAAGGCCTTGGGTCATTTCTGCCTGGGCGTTTCTTACCGTGGGCATTGCGCTGGGTAGCTGGTGGGCGTATTACGAACTTGGCTGGGGTGGCTGGTGGTTCTGGGATCCAGTAGAAAACGCCTCTTTCATGCCTTGGTTGGTCGGTACTGCGCTAATGCACTCGCTAGCCGTAACCGAAAAGCGAAAAGCGTTTAAGTCGTGGACCGTACTGCTGGCTATTGCCGCATTTAGTTTGAGTTTACTTGGTACCTTCTTAGTACGTTCTGGAGTGATTGTTTCGGTACACTCGTTTGCAAGCGATCCTACCCGAGGCTTATTTATACTGGGAATATTGATTGTACTTAGTGGCTTTGGCTTGCTGCTTTACGCTATGCGTGCTGCTTCACTTAAAAGCCCAGGCCGCTATCAAGCGTTTTCCCGTGAAGTGTTGTTAATGGGTAACAATGTATTTTTGTGCGCAGCAACACTGGTTGTATTGTTGGGTACACTACTGCCTCTTGTACATAAAGAGTTAGGTCTAGGCAGTATTTCGGTAGGCGCTCCGTTCTTCAATCAAATGTTCACGTTATTGATTGTGCCATTCGTACTAATGCTCGGTCTTGGCCCGCTTACGCGCTGGAAACAGCAAAAAGCCAGTGAATTACAAAAACAGCTATTAATCGCTGGCGGTATTGCGCTATGTGCCGGTGTACTAGTTAACTTTGCCTATGATGAACCAACCTATATGGGCGTTTTAGGCATGATATTAGTGTTTTGGATCCTCGTTACTACGGTGCAAGAGGTGATGCAGCGCTTATCGGCTATGCCATCAGGTAACAGTGATAATGCATCGGTGCTAGTTAAACTTCGCAAGCTTACGCCAAGTCACTGGGGAATGGTGCTGGGCCATGTGGGTTTTGCTATCTGCATTATCGGTATTACCCTTGTTTCAAACTACGAAATGGAGCGGGATGTTCGCATGGACATCGGCGATACCGTTTCTCTTGGCGGTTATGACTTTAGCTTTAGAGATGTCGTCAAAGTTCAAGGTCCGAACTTTGAGGCGGACAAAGGCGTATTCGACGTTTATCAAGACGGTGAATTGATCGCGCATCTAGAGCCAGAAAAGCGTTTGTATATCGTACAGCGTATGCCGATGACTGAAGCCGCTATTCACTCAAATCCTATAAGAGATTTATTTATCGCTATGGGCGAGCCTTTAGACAATGGCGCATGGGCCATCCGTATTTATATTAAGCCATTTGTGATCTGGCTATGGGCGGGCGCAGTGGTTATGGCTATAGGCGGTATCTTCTCTATTAGCGACAAACGTTACCGTATGGCTAAAGTAAAAAAGATAAAACGTGTATTTGGTGGGAAAGGTGAAAGCGACGCTGAGCAATCTCATGGTCAAGTATCCACTCCATCAAATGCGTCAGTGAAAGGGGGCGCATAATGAAAAAAGCACCACTCGTTGCTATTCCGTTAGTGTTGTTTTCTTTGCTGGTCATTTTTCTGTTTAAAGGGCTTTTTTCTGACCCCAGAGAGTTAGATTCTCAGGTTCAGGATAAGACGTTACCTGCATTCTCACTGCCAGACCTGATGAAGCCAGAGGTGACCTATACACCTGAAGATTTAAAGGGCAAGGTCACCATATTAAATGTATGGGGTGTATGGTGCGTGACCTGCGCTGTTGAGATGCCGTACCTAACTCAGCTAAAGAACGAACAAAACGTTCACTTTGTGGGTTTGTATTTTGATCAGGACTTAGACCCAGACTTTGGCACAAAAACACTGAGCCGTGTTCAGCAAGAAGTTACCGACATGCTCAGCCGTTACGGTAACCCTTACGCGTATAATATTTTTGATGTCTATCGCGATACGTCGCTCGACCTTGGAGTCACAGGAGCGCCAGAACACTTTGTTATCGACGCTGAAGGCATTATTCGTATGCACCACATAGGCGATATTAACGAGCGGGTGTGGAACTCCAAAGTTGGCCCGCTATATAACAAGTTGGTGGCAGAAGCGTCTGGCAAAACAGGTAATGACAAAAAGGTAGATGTAGATGCAGTGATGGCCTCAGAGCCTACATTGTCGAACACGCTTAATGAAAAGAATAATCAAAGTACCGCAATTACACAGGGAGGGGATTAATTATGTTATCGGACACTTCCTCCCACAGTCTCGCGTCCTTTAAAGCTATTGCCCTAAACGTTTTAGCACTGCTGTTTGTGCTCAGCGCTTATTCGGTAATTGCGGCAGAAGATAAGTTCTCTTTCGATACGCCTGCTCAGCGTGAGAGCTTTTTAAAGCTTACCGCCGAATTACGTTGCCCTATGTGTCAAAACCAGAATATTGCTGATAGCGACGCCATGATTGCCCATGACATGCGCCGAAAAGTTTACGCGTTGTTAAAACAAGGCAAAACAGAGCAGGAGGTGATTGATTTTATGAAGTCGCGCTATGGCGATTTTGTGCATTATCAACCGCCGGTTACGGCTGCGACCTTGTGGCTTTGGGCCGGTCCAGTCTTGTTTATTTTCATTGCCTTAATTGTGGTGGTTCGCCGCAAATCGGTAACACCACCAGAAGATATGGCTGCTAAGTTAGCTAAAGCAGATGAAATGTTGGAGCGAGAGAAAGAATGAGTTGGTCTGAGTTTTATATTATTGTTTCAGGCTTAATTACGCTTGTTCTACTAATTGTCGCTTTCCCATGGCTGCGTAATAAAAATCACGCAAAACAAGACAGTTTAAGCAATACGCAAATTGTTAAGCAGCGCCTTGCTGAACTTGATCGTGAAGTGCAAGAAGGGCTCATTAGTGAGCATGACAAACGACAAGCCGTTGACGAACTAAAACTAGCGCTGGTAGATGAAAGCGCATTTCAATCTCATAAAACGGGTAATGCAAAACTTCCGCTCGCGATTGGCGCCGTGCTTGCGATAGCCTGCGGAGTGATTGTATATGCGCAGGTAAACCAAATGGGTCGTGTTACCCAGGCGAGCCAAGCCATTGAAGCGTTGCCCGAATTGAGTCAACAGCTTGCCAGCGGTAATGCGAACAACCTGACCCAACAAGACATTGCTAGCCTTGCTCTCGCTATTCGCCAGCGTTTGAGAGAAGAGCCCGAAGATGACACGGGATGGATGTATTTTGGCAGATTGATGCTGAGTATTGGTCAAGAAGTGCAGGCCATTGAAGCTATTGATAAAGCGGTAAGTTTGGCGCCGTCTAACTCTGCTAATCGCATTACGCTTGCTCAGGCCTTGATGACCACAGGGGATGTAAACAACTTAGAACGTGCACAATCTATCTTATTGGGCTTGCTAAACGACAATCCAGCAAATGATAATCTTGCGCTGATGATGGCGGTGGTCTCTGCTCAACTTGGCGACCTTGAAAATACCCAGCGTTTTTATAAGCAAGTTGAAGGTAAGTTGCCAGCTGATAGCGATATGGCGCAACGTTTAGTGGCGCGTATAAAAGAGCTACAAGGGAATACCAGTGAAATGGCAGCGCTACAAAATACAGGTGCTGAAATTACTGATACACCAACAGCGCAAAATGCCAGTAGCGAAGCGAAAAATACTAGTAGCGAAGCTCAAAGTGATAGCAGCGAAGCACAAACCGGCTTTAATATTACGGTGAATTTATCTGACGACGCTAGCACAGAAGCGCCTAAAGATGGTTTCTTGATAGTGTTCGCTCAAGATGCGAACTCTGACAACAAAATGCCTGCTGCTGTGGTTAAACTGCCGATAGATGACTTCCCCGTTTCCGTTACTCTAACCACAGAGAACGCAATGATGCCACAATTCACGTTGGCCACGCTTTCTGATGTGATGGTTACCGCAAGACTATCCAAAGATGGTAATGTGGCAGTTTCAAAAGGCGAATGGCAAGGTAGTGTGAGTGCAAGCGTTACTGCCAACGAAATATCTTCATTAAGCGTTATTATTGATAAGGAATTATAAGTATGGAACTGTCTAAATCACTCGCAACCGGGTTGATTATTGCGGCAAGTCTTTTAGGTGGCTGTGCGAGTAACCATACTCAAGATCAGGCTCAAGCGTATTCTCAAGACGCTGGGTCGAACCAGGCTGTAGTGGATACTTCAGACCCCCGTGACCCGTTCGAGCCGGTTAACCGTGAAATCTGGGACTTTAACTGGGATGTGTTGGATGCCTACATCTTACGCCCAATAACCGTTACCTACGTGACTGTGATGCCTCAGCCTGCGCGAACTGGTTTGGTGAACATCACGGACAACCTACAAGAGCCTGCGAACTTTTTGAATAATATGTTTCAAGGCAAGGTTGATGATGGCTTAGATAGCTTGGCTCGTTTTTTAATTAACACCACAGTAGGGTTAGTTGGCACGTTTGATGTTGCGTCTAAAATTGGCATTGAGCGTAAACGCGAGCAGTTTGGTGAAACTCTGGCTGTGTGGGGATTGGATACTGGGCCTTTCTTAATGTTGCCCTTTTTAGGCCCAAGCGATCCGCGAAGCTTTACCGGTGATTATGTTGACGGCTTTGCGTTTCCGATGTCGTTACTCGAAGGGTCTGTAAACTTAGCGCGTATTGGTATTTCGGTGCTTGAAACAAGAGCCCAATTACTTGACCAAGAAGCGCAGCTTGAGCAGTCTGTTGATGACTATGCTTTTGTGAAAAATGCTTACTTTGAAAACTTGGAGTTTCGCGTTACCGACGGTAAAAGCGGCGATAAAGCCATTGATGATGAGCAGCTAGATGACTTTGCTGATTTTGAAGCAATGTTGGAAGGCAATGATTTTGATAGCTATGAAGAAACGTCGGAAGAAGGTGTTGATGAGTCGACAGATTCAGAAGATACATCAGTTGATGACAGTGAGAAAGCTAAGCTAAAAGAAAAAGACGCCAAGTCGAAAGACGGCAAATAGAGCAAGAGTAATAAATAAAACGATGTTGGATAAAGTTCGGGGGCAGGGTTTAGTTATTGTTATCTAACCTCAACTTCAACGTCACTCTAGCTATAAATGCCCGCACAAAAAAAGCCATGCTCAACAGCATGGCTTTTTAGTTCTAGGTATGTGAACAAGCCTATTGGCAGCGTTCAAACGACAAGCTAATCCTTTGGATAGCCCATCGGGTTTTGTGACTGCCAGTTCCATGTGTCGGCACACATGTCTTCCAAGCCTTTTTCTGCATGCCAGTTAAGCTCTGTAGCAGCTTTTGTTGGGTCGGCATAACAGGCTGCCACATCGCCGCTTCTACGCGGTGCAATCTTATAGGATACGGTTCTACCCGAGCCTTTTTCGAAAGCTTTGATCATTTCGATGACTGAATAGCCCTGACCTGTACCCAGATTGTATTTGTCTAAGCCCATGTTAAGGTTTAAACGATCAAGTGCTTTCAAGTGACCATTGGCAAGGTCAACAACATGGATATAGTCGCGAACGCCTGTGCCATCAACGGTATCGTAGTCGTCACCGAACACGCTTAGCTGCTCTAGCTTACCGGTAGCAACCTGAGAGATATAGGGCATTAAGTTGTTCGGAATACCGTTCGGATCTTCACCGATCTGGCCAGATTCGTGTGCGCCAACGGGATTGAAGTAGCGAAGCAATACAATGTTCCACTCGTTGTCCGATACGTAAAGATCGCTAAGCATATGTTCAACCATAAGCTTCGACATACCATAAGGGTTTGTCGGGTGGCCTGTGGCCATATCTTCACGTAGCGGTAGCGATGCTGGATCGCCGTAAACCGTTGCAGATGAGCTAAACACAATATTTTTTACATTGTGCTTCTGCATAGCTTTACATAGCGTTAGCGTGCCGTACACGTTGTTTTCATAGTATGAAAGTGGCTTTTGCACAGACTCGCCGACGGCTTTTAAACCGGCAAAGTGAATAACGGCATAAATGTTATGCTCGCTGAATATGTCATCTAACACGGCGGTATCGCGAATGTCACCTTGAACAAAAGTAACCGACTTGCCTGTTAACGCTTCTACGCGACGAAGTGATTCAGCACTTGCGTTTGCAAGGTTATCCAGCACTACAACACCGTAGTTTTGTTCAAGTAACTGTAAAACTGTGTGACTACCTATATAGCCTGCACCACCAGTGACTAAGATGGTCTTCATGCATTCTCCTTGCTAGACGGTTGCGCAATGTATTTAGCGCAGATGGAATATTGAATAGGTTTTACAACCAATGGATAAATTAAAAATACCACAAAAGCCCACAGTAACGAGGTCCAATTTGACGCGGTTTGAAGAATAAATGCGAATACGGGGACAATGACGAGTAACTTTAGCACATTAAGTAAAGTCTTCTCAGGGACAGATAGCCGCTTTGCGGCCTGATCAAGCAACTTAACGCGCTCTGTCAGTGGAAGACCTTTTAAGGCAGGAATGTCTCTGGTAGAAAAATAAAACTTCATAGGTTTATGCAAATGCCCTTAATAAAAAACCGCCGGAACGTTACGTTGCGGCGGTTATTGTAGGGTAATTGGTCAGCACTTAAAACATGCTAACAATAAATTACGCTTTTTGTTCAATACCTGCTTTTTCCCAGAAACGAGATTTAAAGCTCATTAAACCAATCACGATGGCAATGGCGATGCTAAATAGGGCAATCTGAAGATACAGGTCTGGCATTTGCTCTACGTTTTCTGGGTCGAAGTTACCTGAAAGTAAGCCAGCAATGATGTTACCAATAGAGTAAGTCAGTACGAATACCCCCATCATTTGCCCTGCGAAACGCTTAGGCGATAGCTTACTTACTGCACTTAGTGCAACAGGGCTTAGGCACAGCTCACCAACAGTGTGTAAGAAGTAGGTAGTAACAAGCCACATAGGCGCAACTTTAAGGCCTTGTGCAGCATATTGAGACGCCATAAACATTACCAAGAAGCCCGACGCCATAATAACGATACCTACGGCACACTTAATCGTGTACGACGGGTCAATCATTCTTTTAGCAAGCTTAATCCAAAGGGCAGCGAAGAAAGGCGACAGGATGATTATAAATAGCGAGTTTGAAAGCTGGAACCATACTGTTGGGATAGCGTCCATCCCGAACCAAGATGTAAGTAGCGAGCCGCTTTCAAGTACGCGGTCGGTATAGTTCTGTGCGAATAGGTTGAGTGAAGAGCCAGCCTGTTCGAAACCAGACCAGAAACATGCTGAAGCGACACACACTAAAAACAGCGCCCACATGCGCTTCTTCTCGTTGTCGCTTAGCTGGCCTTTGAAATAAATGAACCCGAAGTAAAGGAAGAAGATTGCGGTAAATACGATGGCAACTTGTTGAGCAAGGGCAACTGGCTCAATAACGATAGTGCCCATGTGTGCAAGCACAATTACCACAACAGCAAGTGCAATCACTGCCCATACGCCCATCCATGCGCGCTGTTTAGCCGCACCTTGATATGGGTTTGCAGGAGCAACAGAATCAGCCGATAACGAACGGTTGCTGAAGTAATATTGAATTAGGCCGATTGCCATACCGATGGCAGCTGCACCAAATGCATAGTGCCAGCCCCAGTTTTCCTGTAAATAACCGGTAACTAGGTAGGCGATGAGTGAACCGATGTTTATGCCCATGTAATACAGCGCATAACCACTGTCACGACGGCCGTCGTCGTCGCCATATTGCTGGCCAACCATCGCAGAAATATTAGGTTTTAGTAAGCCAGTACCCGAAGCAACAAGGATAAGGCCGACGAAGAAAAGGTTTTGCAAGTCTATGGCGAGTACCACGTGGCCTGCGAAGATGATAATACCGCCATACCATACGGCGTTTTTACCACCGATTAAGCGGTCCGCTAACCACCCGCCCGGTAAGCCTAGAAAATATACCGCACCTGTGTATAGGCCGTAGATTGCGCCAGCGGTTGCAACGGTAAAGCCCAAACCCTGCGTTTGTAAGCTCGCGGTCATGAAAAGAACAAGTAGCGCGCGCATACCGTAGTAACTCATGCGCTCCCACATTTCTGTAAAGAATAGCGTTCTTAGGCCCCCTGGATGGCCGAAAAAGCTAGTATCGTTAGATGGTTTCATAATTATATTTTAATTCCATATTGCTTATGGTTGTTATTGTAGAGCACTTATAGGATAGGCTCTTTGATAGTCGTCCGTAAGGCGGATAGCTTCTTATACTAGAGCTTGCTTAAAGACACAAGATTTGGGCGACAAACTTCATCAAAGCGGTGTCAACCGACTAAGTCTTGAGCGACTTAGTCGATTAAACTGTTGGCTTGCTAAACAGATGGAGGCACTAAAGCTCGCGGATAGTAGCTACTACAATTCGTACTATTCCGTAAATAAGCAGCAATGACACACCAAAAAGAACAAGGTTATAGATAACCGTGGGGTAAGCATTGTCATCTGGAAGGGTAGGTGATTCTACAGTTACCAAGTGTTGTAGTTTTTGATATGCCTCGACTCGCGCATTTTCTAGTGTAATCAGCGAGGAAGAGTACGCTTGAATGGCCAATTGAAGCTGAACCTGAAGGTTACTGTATTGCGCCATTAATTCACTGACTGACAGGGCTTCACTTTCTCCTTCAGCGGTACTGATACGCTCCTTTTGCTTTTCTACTTCTTTTTGTAGTGCAGCTATTTCACGCTTAATGTTTATCACTTCTGGTGCGACGTTAGACATCATGGTCGACATTGTGCTTAGTTCAGCTTTTTTCTGGGCAAGGGTCGCTTCCAATGAAAAAGCGATTTGCTGAAACGCTGCACCTTCAGCAGTAGGGTCGAGCACGTTGTATTTGGATTGGAAGCCTAAAATTTCAGTCTTTGCTTGTTGTAGCTTTTGTTCAACAATCTCGTGTTCACCCTTAGCAAACGTAAGCTTTGATTTAGCCAAGTTGTTATTGATGTTGTTAATAAACTCTTCCGCTTTATCAACAATAGCTTGGTTAATTATTTGCGCATATTCAGCGTCGAAAGCGCGGGTTCGCAAACTAATTACAGAAGATGCCGAGTCCACGCTAACTTCAATATGGTTCAGATAAAACTGATAAAAGTCCTCTTGCTTGTGTGACGATGACAGGCCACTAAACAAATCGGCTTTGTCTGACATGTAATGATCTCGAAGGCCAATAGTCTCATCGAGATACTTAATCATATCTGCAGACTGAATATACGCTTCTACAAGCTGACTTTCCGTGCCGCCGGATGCACCAGAAACACCAGCTGCCATCAAGAGAGATGAGGGGTCGAAGCTACTGCCGCCGTCACTTGATTTTACAATAAGTTGGCTTTTACTTTCGTATTGAGGTGCAGCCCATAAAACAAGATATAGGGCGTAAAGCACCCATGGAAGAACAAGCAACAGCATTTTGTGTTTGCTGAGAAGGGCATTGAGCTGTGTAAGAGATTTTTCCACTGTGATTTGAACCTATTTAAGTGATTTCTTATTGTCTGCATCCTGCGTATAAACGTCGATGCCTTCTTCGAGATCGTGATAATAAGTAAGTTTGCCTTCATCTATGATAACGGCAGACGTACAGAACTCGCGGATTTGGTCAAGTTCATGGCTAACCATAATAACGCCCGCTTGTTCACTTTTTTCTTTTAGCGATAAACGCGCTTTTTTTCTAAAAAGCGGATCGCCTACAGATGTCGCTTCATCGATAAGGTAAATATCAAAATTGATATTCATACAGCACGCAAATACGAGTTTGGCGCGCATACCAGATGAGTAAGTTTTTACAGGAAGGTCGAAGCGTGCGCCGAGTTCGGCAAATTCTTGCACTTGCTCTTCGTATTCTGGAAGCGATTTGACGTTGTTAATTCGGCCCACAAAACGCGTATTTTCACGCCCTGTCATTTGCGGGTGTACACCTGTTTGAAGGGCAACCGGCCACGACATGGATTTATTCGTTAAAACTCGGCCTCTGTCAGGGTATTCGCTTTTTGCTAGCATACGGAAAAGAGTCGACTTACCCGCGCCATTTTTACCTAAAATTGCGACGTTATTTTCCGTAGGAAAATCAAAATTCAAATTTTTGAAAATATATTGAGGGCCCATTTTACTGGGGTAACTCTTTGTTAAATTCTCAATTCTTATCATCGAGACAACACCTTCTTCCATGTGATGTGATACATCGAAAGGCTTAGGAAGAGAAAAATTATAGTAATTTCAATTAGAAAGCCAAGGGATACGCCCTTTGTTCCATAGGATTCGAAACAGGCGTAACGGGCGAGTTCATTGAAATGAACAAGAGGATTCCACGTTAAGTAAGGCCAATACTCTTCAGGCAGATCTTGAAGACTGAAAAAAACGCATGAAATAAACATTAATGGGCGGGTAAGCATTGATTTTATCTTATCCACTTCCGGCACGAATGCGGCAGCGATAGCAAAAATCATCCCTATGGATATTGAAAATACCCACAAAAGAAGAAACAGAGATATCAGCAGCAACGGGTCATTTACTGTAAAGGTCTCGCCCATCAGGTAAAGCGCAAGACATAGTAATGCGACAACAACGACTTTAACAGAAAACTCTAAAAAGCCAGCAGTGAGCATTGCTGATATGGGTTGAACCTGTCTGAACGCATAGAGCGGCTTATTTCTGCGCACAGAAGTTGATACTGACTGGAGGCATGTAGTCAAAGACTGCAGGCCGACCATTCCGATCATCATAAACAGAAAAAGAGGAATAGAGTGGATATCATCGCCGCTGATCAGTCCACGAAGGTACGACAGCGCGAAAATAAAGGCAAAGGGCTCTAAAAATGCCCAGCCTAAGCCAAATTTATCGTTAAATTTACTTTGAAGCTCGCGCAGGAAAAGCGCGAATATCACGCCTCTCCATGCGTAGAGCTGGTCTTTAAACGTTACCATGTTTAGTTAGTAGCTACGTTGGCTGCAATAGCAATTTGATAAACAATCTGAGTAATGTCTTTAACCGCTTGCAATAGCTTGGTATCGATAGCAGGCAATACGATGATCTGATCACCTGGTTCTAACTTACTATCGTTGCTTGCTAGGAATGAGCTGTTGATGCTGGTAAAGGTAACATTACCATTTTTACGAACAATAAGGATTCGTTCGTCTTCAGCACGTTCAGTGAATCCGCCGGCCCAAGCAACATAATCTTCAGTCGTGGCTTCTGGGTTAAAGACTACTGACTGAGGAAGTAACACTTCACCACCTACGTGCACTAAGTCAGTTACCTCTGGGATGACAATAGTGTCATTCGGTTCTAGCAGAATATTTGCGATATCACCATTTTCAGAAACTACGACTCTGCCTTGAGGCTCAATTTGGCGAGCACGCGCAATAAAGTCAGCGACAAGCTGAGCTTCTTGGGCACGGATGGCTCCTTCACCCGTCGAGCTAATGGGAGCGGTATACATGCTCCGCTCAAGACGCTGAAGACCTTCTTCGATGATTTCTTTTTGCTTTACAGCAACGCTTTCTCTTAACAGATAAATATTTTGGGTATCAGAAAGGGCTGTATCTGCTTCGATGTGATCTAGTACATCGATAAGGCGTGTGCCTTTATCAACCATAATCTGAGATGCGCCAGCAAATGCGCCAGCCACATTAATGCGATAGATTTGGGGCTCGTGGTCAGCAAGGTATTCAACCGTGTCGCCTGCACTTAGTTCAAGTGAAGCAAATTCATCCAAACTCAAGTAGCGAGCGAACTGTTTGTTATTTCGAATACCAGATACCGAAGCATGGGAGGAAAACTCACCTGGTCGCGCAAAGTAATTCACCACGCCGCCGTTCAATTCTTCGTTAAGAAACTCAAAGGTGAAGCTATTTCGAGCGCCTGTTTCAACGACAATAGTGTTGCCAATTGGGTGCACTAATATGGTATCGCCATCTTTAAACGACATCTGAGGCAACTTACCATTTCTGAAAAATGCATATAAATCGGCAGTAGCGACTACTTTACCATTGCGCACTACGTCTATCTGCCTAAAACTTCCGCGCTGAAAATCAATACCACCGGCGCGTTTTAGGTAATACAGCACGCTATCTGAGGCGAGCCCTGCATATTGACCAGGTCTTAGCACCGGGCCAGAAACGAAAATTGACACGGGCGTTGATGTAAGAAGGTTAACGTAAACATTTACATCGTTTGTATAAACCTGTCTGATTTTTGCAGTAACGGTTTGATTTACACTGCCAGCAGGTGTATTTGCAACACGGATAGGACCAATGTTAGGAATAAAAATATTGCCTTGATTATCAACGGTTACTACGTCAGAAAAGTTAACCGCCCCCCACAGCCATATTGAAATTTTATCGCCCGGTGCAACGAGATAGTTATCATTAAGACCTGTGCTGCGTTCTGACTCAAATCCACCAATAAATAAGTTGGCTGCAAATGGTGGGTTTTCCATAGGCGCTTGCGCAGGAAAAACAGTATCAATAGTTGGCTCGCCAGGTAAGTTTACGCCATTACGAGGCTGGGTTGAAAACTGTCCCATGGTATTTGCAGAACTGCTAGCGCCTGGAAGCGTTCGCTGGGTTGAAATACTCAGTGGCGATACGGACTGATTAGCAATGCCGCTACTCTGGCTCTGCTGAGCTCTTTCTCTTAATTGCTGCAATTGTTCCACGCTTTGCGCGCTTGCAGTGCCCACATAAGCGAAAAGAAGTGACGTTGCACAAGCCGCTAGCGTCAGGCGCTTTAAAGTTTTTTTGATGCTGGTTGACTGCATTTATCTATTCACCTTGCACTGTTGCCGAAGCTACTAAGGGAGTAATAACTCGCCATTGACCGTTTCGCTGACATGTCGTCATTTTACGCTGAATATCAGAAGACGCTGTTTCACCGTCTTGTAAAGAAAATCGGATACATTTATTGCCTGTGGCGGATATATAGTGCTTCAAGGACTCGTATTGGTGGCCATTGAAGCGTATTGAAAATGATTCCTGCGTATCATGATAAATGTTGGCTTTTGGAATATTTATTGCAAGCTCTTTGTCCGGTGCAAGGGAATAAGCAAGAGAAGAATGCACCAAAGGAATGTCAGCCTTAGTGGCGGTAGGAGTGTTAGAACACCCAGCTACGCCTACCGTAACTACGATAGGTAAAATTAGACGAGATAATTGTTTGAACATTAGCTTTCATATCCATATAGCAATTTCGCGCTAGGATAACATAAGTTTTAAAAAAAGCATGTTCGCTATCGCAGTTGCTGAATTGTCTGAGTCTTCACCAAGACCGCAATATAGAAGACAAGTTCATATCAATAGTGTAACTCGATATGTTTTTGGCATTGCAAAGACTGGAAATAGACGAGTAAGTTAACAGGTTAAAGGAATAAAGAAGTTATTCAATCGTTACAATAGAAGCTGAGATAGTTCGAGAGAGGCGGCGAGAAGACGCACAACAGGTTCTCTTTTTAGCGGTGATTAAGGTAATTCTCGCAACAAATGAGTTTTTGACACGTTTTGATACGTTATTTATGCATGAAGGGTGGTTACTTAGACAAATGTTTTATATTATATCGAAGTTTTCTATCCGCATACTCATAACAAGATGCCCTCATCGCGCTGGAAGAAATGGAAGTTGTAAATAAATGGAAGCAACATTTAGTTTTTTATCAAAATTTGCATGTGTATTGACAGAAACTACTACAAATAGCTGTGTTTTTGTCGGTAACGCGAGGTTGTGTGTTTTATGCTAGCTTATTTGCAGTTTGTCCCGCTTTTTACTGCATTTTTCGTCGCCCTTATCCTTTTGGTTGTGATGACGCCTTTAGCGCATCAATTTGGCTTAGTTGACCAACCATCAGCGCGAAAACGTCACGCCGGAATTGTACCTCTAACAGGTGGTGTGGCTATTTTTATGGCCGTGCTTGTTGCCAGCGTCGCGACAGATGTGTGGATGAAAAACAATCCTCTGTTTTTCACCGCATCAGCATTTGTAGTCTTGCTTGGTATGTTGGATGACCGTTTTGACCTGAGTGCCAAAGGCCGCCTTATGTGCCAATTTGGTGTTGCAGCGATCATGGCATGGAGCGCGCAAAACTATATTACATCTTTGGGTAATATCTTCGGAACAGGTGAGGTATTTCTCGACCTAGGTGGGTATTTCTTTACGATCATTTGTGTGGTCGGTGTCATTAATGCGTTTAACATGATAGACGGTATTGATGGATTAGCCGGCGGAATGAGCCTTGTTATCCTATTAACAGTTGCGGGCTTTTTGATCTTTACTGGTAACGGAGCCTCCATCATGGAGCCGCTTATCATCGTTGCAGCTATTGTTCCGTTTCTTGCTTTTAATTTGAGTTGGAAAGGGTTTAAAGGCAATAAGATATTTATGGGTGATGCGGGCAGCATGTTCGTTGGGCTCACTATCGTTTGGTTGCTTGTTGATCACACTCAAGGTGAAGCTGCCGCATTTAGGCCCATTACTGCGGTGTGGTTAGTCGGCCTTCCATTAATGGACATGGCCGCGATCATGTATCGCCGTGCGCGGAAGGGGCAATCAATGCTCAAACCTGACCGTCAGCACCTTCACAATATCTTTATGCGTGCAGGGCTTAGCAGTAGAAAGTCACTTGTTGCTATCCTTTTGCTCGGAGCATGTTATTGCTTAATCGGTATATTAGGAGAAGTCTATCAGGTAGCTGAAGCCGTCATGTTCTGGGGCTTTATTGGGCTACTCGTTGTGTACAGTCTTGTTATCCAACATATTTGGAGTGTACTGCGCTTTGTGAAGCGATTAACCGCATAGTTTGAGTAAAATCGTGGCAGGCTTAGTAAAATCTCTGTAACATGCCAACAAATAAAAGCGCACAATTAAGGCGCTTTTATTTTCTTTGTTACTTTTTTACGTTGGTAAAATTTCTTGATAAATCAATTCTCTATTCTTCAAAATAACAATAAAAAACAGCATGTCGAATCGATAATTGCTATGGCGGTTTACCAAGCTGACAATGCGAAGTGGCTTCGCGAAGCCATTGAAAGCATGACTGAGCAGTCTTACACAGATTTTCTTTTCGTTATTGTCGCCGATGGACCTGTACCTCAAAAAATAACTCGCGTACTAGAAGATGTAGCAAGCAAAGACGACAGGGTAATAATAGCGTCGAATAGTCACAATGTGGGGCTAGCAAGTAGCATGAACTCAGTTGCTGAGTTCGGTATGCAGTTTAACCCATCGTTTTTCATAAGAATGGATGCGGATGATATTTCTGAAGAAAACCGCCTTCTACGTCAAATCACCTACCTTAAAAAGCACAGCAATATTTCGGTGCTAGGTTCAGCACTAACGGAAATTAACGAAAGTGGTGTAAAGGTCGGTGCGCGAGTAATGCCCGCTTCACACAGGCAGATCGTTCGTATCTTGCCGAGACGATGCTCGCTTAACCATCCAACAGTAGTCATTCGTTACAATGTATTTAATGATGGGCATCGTTACGACAGTGACTTGTTAAACACTCAAGACTATTTTTTCTGGATAACCTTAGCGTCTAAGGGTTATATTTTTAGGAACTTAAAAGATCGACTTTTGAAATTCAGAAGGGTAAACAATTTTTATAAACGTCGAGGCTTAAGTAAGTCGCTCAACGAGTTCAGAGCACGTTTATATGCCATACGTAAATTAAAGCAACTTTCACCCTATAACTTTTTTTACGCTTGTGGTGTTTTAGCATTGAGGTTAATGCCTGGAAAAGTGGTTAAACTTGCCTATAAACTTGATAGACATTTACTGGAAAGGTTTGGTAAACATTGAGCGTCGGCGTTGTTGTTATACTATTTAACCCTGATGTTGAGCACGTGCGTAGTCTCATCGATGCGTTTTGTGCCCCTGACTGGAACGTCATCTTAGTTGATAATTCTCCAAGTCCTCAGCAGGCTCTTTTAACAACTGATGTTACTTATCTTCATTACCCCTCAAATATTGGTATCGCCCACGCTCAGAATGTCGGCTTGAAAGTACTCTTTAATGAGGGAAGCGACTACGCCTTTTTGCTTGATCAAGATAGCTTGTTCTCTCCCGATATTGCTGTTGAGTTAGTCAGGCAATTCCAAGACCTTGAGCAACGTTCCCCAATTGCAGCCATAGGCCCTTCGATCTATTGCCAATTTTCAGAGTGTGTCGATCAGGGAGTCCTGCAAAAAGGGAAGCAGGTTTCCGAAAAGTTAAAAACAGTAAAGCAAATCATTGCCTCAGGCATGTTAATTTCCAAAGGTGCTTTTGAACGCGTGGGTGAAAAAGAAAATGAGCTCTTTATCGATGGCGTTGATCACGAATGGTGCTGGCGTGCTCGAGCCAAGGGCATGGTTATCTATCAGTCGCTCAGTGCATGTATGCCTCATCGACAAGGCGATGATAGAGTGAAAGTTTGCGGTGTGACATTCAAGCAGGGCGCACCGATAAGGCTCTACTATCAGTTTCGTAATGTACTCATTTTAGCGCGCCGCCATTACGTACCTCTTTATTGGAAACTTCGTCATGTTTGTGCAATACCTCTGAGGTATCTTGTAAACAGATATTGCTTTGAGCAAGGCAAAACGCGAGGCGCTTTCATGTGGGCAGGACTCAAAGACGGATTAAAACGCAAAACCGGCCCCATAGAGCATGCACTAATTCCAAAAAGTAGTGTGAAAAAAAGCGACACTTGATGTGTAGGAAAGGAAGGACAAGCCATAAACGCTTTCACTATTATGGTGCATTAGATATTATTTATCCCTAATTTTGTGCTTTTATCGGTGGTTTTGAGCTGTTTTGCCCATTTTCAATACACAGACGCTCTAAAAAGGTAATTGGAACATCGATTGCATTAGTCTTGCGAACAACAGTGAATATATCTCAGCTTAAGGAATAACAAACGGCTGAAAGTCGACTTAGGCGTGTATTTAGGATTTTAAAAAAGGATATTAACTATGAGTCAGGTTAAAAAAGCGGTAATCCCTGTAGCGGGCCTTGGGACGAGAATGCTCCCGGCAACGAAAGCTATTCCAAAAGAGATGTTGCCAGTGGTTGATAAGCCATTGATCCAATACGTGGTAAGCGAATGTGTTGCTGCAGGACTAAAAGAAATTATCCTAGTAACGCACGCGAGTAAAAACAGTATTGAAAACCACTTTGATACCTCTTTTGAGCTAGAAGCCACACTAGAAAAGCGTGTAAAACGCCAACTGTTAGAAGAAGTTCAGTCAATCTGTCCAAAAGATGTAACTATCATGCATATTCGCCAAGGCGTTGCTAATGGACTTGGTCACGCAGTACTTTGCGCTCGACCTCTGATTGGCGATGCGCCATTTGCGGTAGTGTTACCTGACGTCATTATTGATGATGCAGCAAGTAATCCTAAAAAGGATAACCTTGCAGACATGGTTGCCAAATTTAACACCAGCCGAGTAAGCCAGGTCATGGTTGAGCAGGTTCCAGACGAAGATATCTCTAAATTTGGTATCGCAGACCTAGACGGCGCGGCAATTGCGCCAGGTGAGTCAGCGAAGATTCACAAAATGGTAGAGAAGCCGCCTCGCGACGAAGCACCTTCTGACCTTGCCGTTGTAGGCCGATACGTTCTGTCAGAAAAAATCTGGGATCTGTTAGAGTTCACGCCTCCAGGCGCAGGTGGTGAAGTTCAGCTTACTGATGCTATTGATGCATTGATGAAACTTGAACAAGTTGATGCCTACTACATGAAAGGTAAGAGTCACGATTGCGGTAGTAAGTTGGGGTACATGAAAGCTAACGTTGAATATGCGTTACGTCATCCATCGTTAGGCGACGAATTTAAAGAATACTTAGCTTCTGTTGTTAAATAGTCTTACTAGGGCTTGTTGACCTTTAGTGTAGATGAAAGAACAGCAGGCCTAAGGCAATTAAATAGCTTTAAACGATTAAAAATGCGCCCTTGCGGCGCATTTTTTGTGTGTGGAGCCAGCGTACCGCCTATTCGCTTTAGTCCTTCTATCTTACGTGTACATAGCCTTCAATTTTATTAAGCATCTTTTCACCGATACCTTTTACTTGAGTTAATTGTGCGACCTCAAGAAACGGGCCTACTTCTTCACGATATTTAATAATAGCTTTCGCTTTAGATTGTCCAACGCCGGGTAGGGTAATTAATTGCTCTACGGTCGCCGAGTTTAAATCGATACGTTGTTGCTGGCTTGTACCTTCATTAGCTTGCGCATTTCCGCTTTCCGCTGGTTGAGCGTGAACCGCTGGCGTTTGAATGGCTAGTGCAGATAGTACGAGTAAACCTGAGATTAATTTTTTCATCATCTTTCCTTGTATGTTGCTAAGCGCGCCATAAAGCGTTATCGGCGCAATATTTAAGTAAATGGGTTTAAGTCATGTACCAAAGCGCGCTGACTTTTGTAACCTAGATGCAAGCGGAGCAGGCCTCTTTAAAAATTTCCTGTCTTCTGTTGTGACCAAGTTACAAAGCTCAGCACACTTCAACGTGTACAAAGGAAATAATAAAGGTGAACGAGAAAAGCGGTAGTCCAGTTTTAGTACAGTTTAAAGCAGGGGGAGTGATTAATAGAGACATAAAAAAAACGGGCTATTAAGCCCGTTTTGAAATAATTTAAAGGTGTAAGCTAAAATGCTTATAGGCGGTCAAGAAGCGCCTGAGTGAACTCGGTAGTACCTGCTTCACCACCAAGGTCACGTGTTGTGCGATCGCCAGACTCGATCACGTCTTTTAGTGCTGCGCGAATTTTCTCTGCTTTATCGCCCATGTTTAGGTACTCAAGCATTTGCGCTGCTGCCAAGATTACTGACGTCGGGTTAGCTAAGTTCTTACCAGCAATGTCTGGTGCAGAACCGTGAACGGCTTCGAAGATTGCACAATCTTCACCGATGTTTGCACCTGGTGCCATACCAAGACCACCAACAAGACCAGCACATAGGTCAGATAGAATGTCACCGAAAAGGTTAGTCGTAACGATAACGTCAAACTGATGCGGGTTCATCACAAGCTGCATACAGCAGTTATCAACGATCATTTCAGCTGACTCGATGTCAGGATAACGCTCACCAACTTCACGGGCTACTTTAAGGAAAAGACCTGATGTTGACTTAAGGATGTTAGCTTTGTGAACAGCTGTTACTTTCTTACGACCTTCACGGCGCGCTAATTCATAAGCAAAAACAACGATTTTTTCAGCGCCGTCACGAGTGATCTTACTCATTGCTTCAGCTTCGTTACCGTCTTCTGATACAACTTGGCCAAGACCAGAGTACATACCTTGCGTGTTTTCACGAACGGTAATGATATCGATGTCTTCGTAACGTGCTTTTGTGCCTTTGAATGACATCACAGGACGAAGGTTTGCGTACAGTTTGAACTGCTTGCGAAGACTAACGTTGATTGAAGTAAAACCTTCACCAACGGGGGTCGTTAAAGGACCTTTAAGCGCAACTTTGTTTTTTGCGATTAGGTCTAAAGTTTCTTGAGGTAGAAGCTCGCCATGTTCTTCCAGTGCGACTAGGCCAGCATCGGCATAGTCATAGGCAAAGTCACAGCCAACCTTATCTAAAATTTTTGTGGTTGCATCGATAATGTCCGGGCCAATGCCGTCACCGCGAATGACTGTAATACGTTGCTGAGTCATGTGGAGGGATCCTCTGGTAATTCTGTTGTCAAAATCGTTAGGTTTATTCAATTTGTAGCTTGGCGTTTATGAGCCAATTTCTGCCTGCTTACTTATTATAATGGAAAATGTAGGGAAAAAGGGTTAAGCACTGCAAAAGTTGCCGTATTTTATACGATACCTGGCGCAAGTTATAGCCATTCGTAAAGATTAATTAAATAGCCGAGTACGATGTTTAGGAGTAAATGACGTTACTGCGCGAGCGGACAGAACAAAAGTGACCCATTAGCGTCTAGTGCGTTTACCACATCATCTCGTCGAATACCTAGGATATTTAAAAGTGTTTTGATATTGATATCCTGAAGTAATGAATAAATATCCTGATTAAATAAGCATGCTTTGGCGATTGCGAAGCTCAACACCAGAATTGCTTGTTCCTTTTGAAGTGATTTAGGAACGTCCGTACTTACTTTACTGCATTGGTGTATAACGGCACGCCACGTCGAGCTTTGATGCCAACTTCCAGCAAGTTCAGAAGCGATTGCTAGCCAAGGCGTGTCAGATTTGACCTTGAATGCGCTATTAATGGACACAGCTTTGGTGAGGTCGACGGGTAATGCTCGTGACACTTTAAACCCTGGTAGCGTGAACAAGGGAGTACAAACAAAGGTCATGGTCAGTGCGGCAGATTGCGGCGAAAATTTCGAATCGGCGAGTTGTGCGAAATAGCTTGCAAATGAACAAGCCAATAAAGTCAATTGCTTGCACATGCCCATCAGTGGAAATTGGTTTTGCGTTAGCCGTTCTAACAGCGCAAATTGAATAAGCATGTCACCCACACGTTCAATGCCGTAGGTCAAAACCGCCTGTTTAATGCTTTTAACCGGAAGCTGAAGACGGTTGTCCTGACTCGCAGTGTGCATCAAAAAGTGATTAAACGTGGGCACGCTTTCAATTTTTTCGCAAAGTTGTTCAATATTTACATCGCGCTTTTGCAGCTCATCGATAATAGTTATAAGAGCTTTAGGGGGATGCTGAATTGCGAATGTAGAAGGTAAAAATGGTGTGCCGCCATGATTTACTCTCGCAGTGGCGGTATCAGTGTAAAGAGCAATAAAGTGCTCAAACGGCATTGATAGTGAAATGGGAGAGCGTATTGACGATAGAGGAAGCCACTTTCCATCTTCATCGCCTTGGCTAAGCATAAATACGTAGCCGTGATTTTGCTGAATGTCGACTAGCGCGCCCGGTACGCCGTTTGCGTAAACCTTTGCGCCAGGTAGCACACCATTAAATAGGTTGATAAGTGGTGCAATAAGGTGACGATGATGTGCTGGAAGGCGTAAAACAATCTGAGTGAAAACCTCACGATAATCTGCTTTTTTTGTTTTAGTAGCGAAAACATTTGCTAAGAGACAAAGCCTTTGAACCATATTAAGCCGAATGTCTGCAACGTAGTTAATTGGCTTGTCTGACCGAAACGCTTTTTGAAGTTTAATGATATCCAGCCAAATCGAGAGATTGTGTTTACGCAAAAAGCGAATGATATTGGCCGTTTGGTCGCTTGGTGTTCCTTTACTTGAAAGCCAGAGGGATGCGAGTAAAGACGCAAGCACATGTTGTAAATAGTGGTCGTTTAATCGGCAAAGCTTGCCAAACAGCGCCAATAACAAAAGATGTTGAGTATCTTTAGGAAGGTCATTATCGATGTGTAACGTTGCTGCAGCAAGCGCTGGATTGGCGTTTACTAAGGTCAGGATCCGTTTAGCGATTTTCAACCAATGGTTTATACGCTGCTCGACAGAAAGTTCAGTGTTACCTAACTGAACCAGGCGTTTAAGCGTGGAAATGATGTCGCTCACTCCCCATCCTTCTAACTTTTTTGGTAACTGGAGTAAGCCCCTTCACCCCATGCAATAAGTTTGTCGTTTTCAAAAAGCAACGGTGTACATTCATCTTGCGTGGTTAAGCCGTCAGCGCGCACATGTTGTGTTCTAAAAAACATAACCTGAATAGCAGTGGCACCCTGCCGCTTGGCTTCTGTAATGTCAGGTGAGCCTAGTAACGCCAAAACTTCTTCTCTTGTACTGCCTAACTTTAACTTGGTTATTTGGACACGATTATATTCTTCACGGTCTTTCCAATCCATATTCTCAGGCTTATCGGGATAGAACGCGATAACCATAAAAACAAACACCGCATAAAGGGCGATGCCAGCTAAAATTAGACGAATAACCTTGGTATTCATGACCGTTACTTCTCGTTTTTCTTTACTTGAATGCTACTGCAAGCCAAAGCCCGACATTGTTCGGGAGCCGAGCATAGGCTAAATGTGCACTACATTCATTCGTTAAACAATACTCTCTAATAGTGTACCGCAAAACGACTACTAAACATAAGTAGTAAACGTAAGCAAATGCGTCTTGTCACGGCCTCGTGTTATTCGCTGTTTCTCTTATCGTTCTTTACAACGTAACATGGTTCGTACGCGCTACCAGGCAGCTTCATTCTATGCTGTTTTACAAACGACTCGAGTAGCGTATCAACCTTCTCCATCAGTGTACTATCACCGGTGAGCTCAAACGGACCATGTTTTTTGATCTGAGCAATGCCTTCTGCTTTTACGTTACCCGCAACAATGCCTGAAAACGCTTTGCGCAAATTGGCCGCTAGATCACTTTTACTTTGATCTAAGTGCAGTTGAAGGTCGGCCATACTCTCATGCGTTGGAATAAAGGGCTGTTGAAAGTCTTGTTCAATTTTTAATGACCAATTAAAGCTGAATGCGTCACCCATCGCACCTCTGAACTTCTTCACTTTTTCAAGGTGTTTATTCATGGTGCGTGCTACTTCTTCTGGGTCATCTACAATGATTTGATATTTTGATTGTGCTTCTGGACCCAGTGTTGCACCAACAAAAGCGTCTATGGCTTCAAAGTATTCTTCGCTACCAGCAGGCCCTGTTAGAATGAAAGGAAAAGGTTGCTGCGCATTGCGTTCATTCATCAAAATGCCAAGCAGATAAAGTAATTCTTCGGCAGTGCCTACACCGCCTGGAAACACGATAATGCCATGTCCGAGTCTAACAAACGCCTCTAAACGCTTTTCAATATCAGGCATGATAATGAGCTCGTTGACAATGGCGTTGGGCGGCTCGGCGGCAATAATACTCGGCTCAGAGATGCCAATGTAACGGCCTGTCTTGTGGCGTTGCTTTGCATGACCTATGGTGGCGCCTTTCATTGGACCCTTCATCGCTCCAGGCCCACATCCTGTGCAAATATTCATGTCACGTAAGCCGAGCTGATAGCCCACTTCTTTCGTGTACTTGTACTCTACTTGATTAATGGAATGGCCGCCCCAACAGACAATTGTGTTTACGCCATCGTTCCCTTCAAGCGCTTTAGCGTGGCGTAGCATGTCAAACACCATGTCTGTGATGTCGTTACCTTCAGCCGGTGCGGTTTGATGAAGAAATGCGTACTTGTTACCCATGTAAAGCAGGTCGCGAAGGACCGCAAATAGATGTTCGTGTACACCACGAACGAGTTTTTCGTCAACGAAAGCCACTTCAGGAGGGTTCACGAGTTCTATTTTTACGCCCCGTTCACGACGAATGAGTTTTATTTCAAAATTTTCATAAGGAGCAAAAAGTGCTTCGAAATTGTCTTCGTCAACGCCGCTGTTCAATACTGCAAGGCAACAGTTTCTGAACATAGCAAAGAGCTCGCTGTTGGTGGCGTCTTGAAGACGAGAAACTTCTACTTGTGATAGCTGGCTCATCCAGCCAACAGGGTTAAGCTGCACTTTCTTCATATTTTTACTTCCTATAAGTCAGTGCTTAAATCAGTGACTACGAGGTTGCGGCCGTTTCGTTTTGCTTTATAGAGGTACTCATCGGCGCGTTCAAACACAGTTTCAGTAGTATCATTGTCATTGAAACAGGTTGCGCCAAAAGATGCGGTGATTTTTACTTTTTCTTGCTTGAATTTAAACGGCATTGCAGCAAGTTTAGTTCTAACTTCATTAAGCTTCTTATCTATATCTGCCATCTGCGCCTGAGGCAGTAGCATTACAAACTCTTCTCCTCCCCACCTGGCAATAAAATCATTTTCGGACAAACTTTGCTTTAAGAATTTACTCACTACCTGAAGAGTTTTATCGCCTGCTGCGTGCCCGAATCTATCGTTGATTGACTTGAAATGATCAATATCCACAACGGCGACCGCAAGCAAGTCACCATTTTCTTTAAATTTAGTGAAAGCCGCTTCTAGTCTCTCATTATACGCCTGCCTGTTTGGAAGCCGAGTGAGGGGGTCGGTGCGGCTTTGCATTGCTTGTTCGGCCAGCTTCTTTTTATAGACGCTGGTTTGCTGCTGAAGTGTATCTATTCGCGATTGCATAGAGGAGAGCAGTGCCATTAGCGCTTCTTGACCTTGCTGATCGTTGCTTTGTTGCTCGCTTAACGTAGTCACAAGCTTTTCTACGCGAAACTGTGTCTGCTCTTTAAGTGCTTCTAGAGAACTGCTTTCCGATACGGCTTCTTCGATGTGAATAATGTCACGTTTAAGTTGCTCATTACCAGCTTGGCGCTGCTCGAACTGGGCTTGGCTGCCTTGGATCGTATTGCTGACGTCACTACTCACTTCACCTAATGAACGGTGCAGACTCTGAATCACTTTTCCTGTTAAGCTCGCCTCTGACATAGCGTCTTGAACGATCATGCGCAAAATTACAACGCAGCTTTTAAGCAGCTGGTCTTCATCCATGCCTTCATCAAGACGTTGCTTTATATCATTGAGTTGCTGATCGTTAGGTTTTTTTTGTGCATAAGAAGCAATAAGGTGATTAAGCTCAACCAAAATAGAACGGTAGTGAGGGTTATCATCTTTAATCGAACGAGCCGATGTGCTTTCATTGTTAGTGGACTTAGTTTCTGTGGTTTCAGATGGCTCAAGTCCAACCATTTCCTTGTTGAGCGCAATGCGGTGAAGCGCAATGGCTTTTGAATAGAGTTTGTAAATACTGAAGATATCACCTACAGGTTGATTAAGCTTAATCAATTCCTGCGTGGTTAACCCTTTTAATTCAGTATCTTCAAATACAATTTTCTGTAGTTGTTTCATTGCATCTTCTAGCGATGAAACAGTATCAACACTGTATTTTCTAAGCGTTATTTCTTGATGCTGAAGTGATTTGTTGAGTTTCTCTATGCTCACAGCGGCAAGACTAAAATTAGGTGTGCCAGAAAGGTGGCCTCGTAACACCTTAAGTTCAGTATCGATCTTATCCGAGAAGCCCTCATAAAATGCTGAGAGTTTCACAATAAACTGACAAAGAAGCGCGTTATTTTGTTTTAGGGTTTGTAGTTGTTTTGCTTCCATAATCTCGTCTTTGTTCTAATTCGCTATTACTGCCGCGGCTTAGGTTGCGTTGGTAGGTACTTCACCGTTATATTACTGACGTGCTTGACGATGATTAGCATAAGGCGCTTCGTAATTTGAACGGAAAGGGTTGATATCTAAACCCCCTCGTCGTGTGTAACGCGCACAAACGGTTAACTTATCTGGCTGACAATGCTGCATGATGTCGTTGTAAATGCGCTCAACGCATTGCTCATGAAACTCGTTGTGTTGCCTAAAGCTAATTAGATATTTCAAAAGCCCTTCGTGTTCAATAGCTTTTCCTTCATACCTTATTTGAATACTAGCCCAATCTGGCTGACTTGTGATTAAACAATTAGATTTAAGTAAATGAGAAACAAGCGTCTCTTGAATTCCTGTTTCATTTTTCGCAACAGTCAAATATTGAGTATTAGGGGAATATTGATCGATTTCTACATCCAGACTATCTAACAAGGTTCCGTTAAATTCTTGGAATTGTAGCGAAGAAAACTGCTCTGGAAGAATTAGCTTTACCTCGACAGGCTCTCCTGCGCACGCTGACAAATCCGCTTGAAGCACTTGTCGTACGTCCTCTGCTGAAGCGAATTTTGTTTGGTTGAAGCTATTCAAATATAGCTTAAATGATTTTGATTCGATTAGGTTCTTTGAGGTAATAGGAACGTGGCATTCTAAAATTGCCACATTAGGTTTACCCTTTAAATTTAGCCAAGAAAGTTCGTATCCTGTCCAAGTGTCGATACCATCAAAAGGTAAACCTGAGCCAGCCAAGTTTAACGTATCACGACTTAAACTGCGCGGCACGCCTTGCAACAAGCCAGGATTATATTCAAATTCATAGTCAACCTGTTTACCCAAAGAGAGGTCATCAGGTGCAGAGATAGTAATTTTTTGAGGTGAGTTGTCCGTCGACATAAGAACCTTTTATGTATCTACGCGGGATTTAAATTGTTGAACTGCACAGCGGCACACAGTCTTACGGCGCAGTAGAATTAACCCTAGTATTGACTTAACTGTTTAGTTGTATAGTGTACCCCAAAAATACGCAGGTAACGTCATAATGGCTCTAACAATTTCAGCACAATTAGATAAATTTGTATCATCTTATGTCGAACAGTCCGAGGCCGAGGGACTCAAGATAGCATTTGATAGCGAGTGGCCCTCGCCGTGCTATGAGACGTCGGCGCAAGACGGTGAACTTGTAAGATGGTCTCCTACGCTTCAATCGCCTGTGCAGTCTTTCAGTAATGTTGAAGAGGCATTATCGCTAAAGCTAAATCCTGACTACTGCGAGTATTTTACTCGTTACTACAGCGATAATTTAAAGGCTAACGCCCCGCAAGGTCGCTGTGAATTGCTTCAAGTTTTCAATACCGAAGATTTTGAAAGATTACAGCAAAACTTGATTGGGCATTTGTTGATGAAGCAAAGACTTAGGCAAGCGCCAACATTGTTTTTTGGTTTAACTGACGAAGAAGATTTTATTTTAACCGTTGTCAACGAAAGTGGCGAAGTGGCACTCGAGCAGGTTGGCAGAGAGCCTGCCAAAATTCTTGCGCCATCTCTTGCGGTGTTTATTGAGCAACTTACACCTGCTATATGACGTTGACGCTATGACTGACGTCAATCAGACCTAAAATTACCGGCCTGCAAGACTAAAAGCTATTGGGCGTTAATAATTTTATGTAGCGCCCGCTTTAACTCCGCCACTTCTTTTTCTAACGTCTCTACCCGTGCATGCAAATTGCCCGGCTCATCAGTTGTGGCGACAGGATTTTGTTGCGCTACGTTTACTTCGTTAGATACCTCTAGCTTAGGTTTGTGTGCGTTAAATCGCTTAATCGCTTCAATAGCTTCGGTTACCGATACCTTAAAGGGAGCTTTTGCACGTAAAATGCCTACGGACGGTGTTTTTCCTTCTTTATGCATTTGAAGGCACAAAACGTGAAGTTGCTGCAGGTTAGCGTTACTCATAATACGAAAATGGTTGAAAGTCATGAATATTAGCAGTGTAGCCTGTCTACGTAGTCAATTTCACTAATAAGTTACTGATTTCACTATTTTTCAAAGCCTTCGTAGATGGGTGTTATTAAGATTGGTATAAAAATCAATGATTTAATTTTTGGCCTTAATCTTGTTTACCAATCATAACTTACATTATCACGCATAAACGCAGTGGTTCTTACGTTAGCGCATTTATGTCTATTCAGTGTCAGTTCACAAAGTAGGCGTAGTATCGAATAAAAACAACACACATAATTAAGGAATTCACATGAAAACGGTTCTTCTTTCAGTAGCTTTGGCATCTTCAGTTTTGCTTTCAGGTTGTGTCGTATCAGTAGGTGGCGGTTCAGATAGTCACTATGGTGCTGATTGGGAAGACAGAGAGTTTAACAATCGTAAACACATTGCGAATCTTGAAACAGGGACAACTTACGAAAGTGTATTGAGAAAAATGGGCGTTGCGGATTTCAATGAACTGTTCGAAAAGCAAGACGGCACATATCGCGTACTTTACTACCGAACTCAAAAAACGATGGGCGATGGTATCACCACAAAAGACGAGTGTACGCCGTTGGTTTTCAGAAATGGAAACTTAGTTGGCTGGGGTGACAGTGCTTATAGCTTAATGCACTAATAATCGTTAGTTGGTAATTGATTACGAAAGTAGGCATTACTAACTGTTTTTAAATGTTAATAAAAAGTTAACATGCAGGGGTTTTTCGCGTAGGCTAAAGTTTAATCAGTTTAAGTGGGTGGTTGGCGCAATGATAAAAGTTGTGCGGTAGTGTCCACTTCTCTCATTTTGTTTAAATGGGTAAAAGCAGCTGTATAACTTTGCGTACAAGGAGCCCCTGATGAATACTGATGCTATTAATAATGCAATAGCCCCCTTGCAAGACACGGTTAAAGCCATCTATCTATCTGTAGATGATCTCAAAGTTGCCGCCTCTATTCTTTACAATGCGTATGTAGATGACCCATTGTTCATTGACATTTTCCAAGCAGAAAAAGAAGGTTATGAAAGCCGTCTACGGTCAGCTATCCGTGAAGAGCTCAATGCATTTTGGGTTGCAGAGCAGCCGATGATTGGCCTGTTCGATGATGAGCGGCTTATTGCCGTTGCATGCTTGACCGCGCCCGATGCAGCATTTGGTTCAGGACGTTACTGGCACTGGAGATTGCGGATGCTTTTAACGGCAGGTTTGTTCGGTACAAAGCAAATGCTAGAGAAAGAAGAAAAAGTGCGAGCATTAGTTCCCGCCGATAACTTCCACATGCTGAGTTTCATCGCAGTACATCCAGATTATCAACATCATGGGCTTGGGCATATTTTACTTGGCGCTATTGATAGCGTGGTAGAGGAAGATGAAAAAAGTGAGGGTGTTTCGGTATTCGTGACTATAGAAAAACATCGCGCTTTCTTTAACGATGACAATTATCAGGTTGTAGGACAACTAAGCCTTTCTCATGTGAACGGTGAGGTAATGTTCAGGCTAAAATGATGTTTTTTTATTCGTTGTGATACTCCTACCAAAACGTCATACGTTGCAGTTCCAATCTTTACACCAAATTTACTACAGCGTTTGTAAGACATTTCCTACAAACGCTGTGAGTGATCTTACCTAAATGATGAAAGATTAATTTATACTAAAGTATAAAGTTATTGATTATATTGAAGTTTTTAAAAATTAGTCAAAAGTCGTACAAGAATCTTTCTTAAATCTCTGTAATTCAATATGGCGGTAATAATTGGAAGGGATACTATGAACATGTCACAAGGAAACACGACGAGTCACGGATTGAGTCAAGGATCATCAACGGAATAAGTTAGGACAACTTAAGGATGAGACTCCCACAAGGCAGTGGGGAAAGGGAAAGGAAAGCAGATAGGACACTGCATTAACAGGATGTTAGAAACGGATTTTAAAGGATATAAAGGGATTCAGGGACGTAAAATGTGAAAGGACTTCGCATACAGGATGTAGCAGGGAAAAATGGACGAGAGCTAGCAAGGAGCTAGAGGCAAGAAGCCAACCGCAGGATAGCCATTAAGGAATTTCTAGTTTGCATGGACGAGCAAACCAAGGACGAAAGAAGGACATGCTAAGGGATTGGCAAAGCTGTAGCAGGATGTACAGCAAATAATGGAATGAGGGAAGGGAACGTCAGCGGAGTCTGACAAGGACAGCCTCAGGAAGAGGAACACTGTATGAAGGATGTACAGTAAATTAGGATAAAAGGAAAGGGACCTACGCATGGATGTGTAGCTCGCACAGGAAGGCGCGAGAGTAGATGGAAAGGGGCGTATACGGATTTTAATCGGGAAGATTTTAGTCGCAAAGGATCGCGGAGAAGGATACTCAAAATTCCAGGAAAAAGGGGAGCCGCTAGGTTCCCCTTTTTTTTGCGTTGTTATTACCAATCCATGTGCACTTGTTATGTAAAACCTGACCTGAATGGTGAATTAAGAGCCGCTCACGCTCTTCGACATAGAAGCTTAAACCCTATGCGGCGGCACCTCTGTTCGCATAACCCTTACACCTATTAATTCAACTTCCCCAGTATATCGGTCCTCACCATTACTCGAGAACTCAAAGTTGAATACACTGTGCCAGTCTGGCTTACCATATTTAAACGAGAACCGAGTTTTTGCTCTTGCCACGCTCAACAACTGCAAACCATGTTTATCGCAGTATTGTTTTAGGTAAGCGTTTGTTCGTTCAGAAATAGCCCGTGTGCGCCAAAACTGATAGCCAGTAAACCCGATAACCATCCACACCACTAACTCAAGTAACGTCATTTACTTTCTCGCTTGTGCAAACAATTGTTGAAATGCATTGGTGAGAATCTGAGGGTTGGCTTTGGAATGCAGGAGTGTTAGCACTTGTCTGCGTAACTTCGGGACTTGTACTAAATCTGAAAAGAACCCTGCGAATAAGGCGCCCTTATGACCCTCTTTTTCATCAACGTTTGCCGCCTGCTCTAAAAAGGCACTAAGCAGTAGGGGTTCCATTTGCTCGAAATGGCGTGCTGCAATAACGCTTAAAATATCAAGTCTCTGCGACTTTTCGCTTTTTAATAATTCGAGTAGTTTGTTGTTGATGGTCGGGTGGAAACTACCTTCTGACGTGCCTCTCAGCGCCGCTAAATTGATGTCGTCACTTTTATCTATCTCAATTAAATACGCCGCTAATAGATTTTCAGGCAGGGAAACGCTTTCGCTCATTTCCATTAAAGTGTTAAGGAAAACGTCCGAGTAAAGTGAGGTGTTGGTTTTAATTGCCTGCGCTAATACATCTTGTTTGGGGTGTTGGCTTAGACTTTGTACAAAGTCGGCCACGCTTTGCATGGATATCTGCTGCCAGTCAACCAGTTGTGGGGCTTGAATGTAGGCCTCAACTTTCTGCGCCTCCTCACTTAAAGGTTGGTTTAGGGTGCGTTTAACTAGTGCGTTAAATTGAGCGAGCTGCGATTGATTGGGAACAAACGAATAAGGATTATCAGGCAAAGTTTGCGCGTTTTCAGTATCTTCAGCAACAGACTGACCTAGTGCATCAACAATAATCTCTAGAAAATGATTTCTTGCTGCGGCAACCACTAAGCCTTGCTCATCAAGCGGCAGTTTCACAAACCAAATATAGTGTTGGGTAGAAGCATTTTTATTCCAAAAGACGATGCCGAACCACGCATGCTGCTGACGAGGGTAGGGCGCGTAAGCACTGCCGTTTTCTATTTCTAGAAAGGTTTGACTATCGGTGGGTTCAAGGCGACGACCTAAATCAAAAACCTGATATTCAGTGCCTGCATGTAACAAAAACTCGCTGATAGAATTAATACCGTTAGCGCTCATAACTCGTTCCAAAATACTGCTTTAATCAAAATTTGCCAGGCTGTCACATCTATTCAAAGGGGCACGTCGATGAGATACCGCCAACAAAGACGGGTAATGGTATCACAGCAGAAGAAATTCAACGATAAGACACGCGGACTTATGTTGACCTTTAGCTCCTGATATACTGCGCGCTTCGAAATAGAAGCGTTTTTGAATTGCGGAGAGGATGTGATTAAAACGAATAGCACTCATCACATAGCATTAAGTAAAGCATTGATACAATTAGAAACAGACATGTATCAGGATGGTATTTGGCCAAATGAAGAGCCTTCGGAACAAGACCTAAATAATGCTATGGAAAGTGCGGTTCCTTTTGCGGTCGACTGTTTAGCGTTTGAGAGTTGGTTGGCTTTTATTTTTATTCCCAAAATGCGCATTTTGTTGAAACAGGAAATGCCTTTACCACCCATGCAAATTACGCCTGCAGCAGAAATATATCTGTCATCGGCGCATCAGCGCACTCTGTCCCAGCTTCAAGTTATTGATAATATTGCCAATGGAGACATTGGGTGAGCAAACACAACGCACTATGTAGAACGATTTAAAAGGCCAATTAACTGTGCATTCAGATGAGCAAACAATAGGAAAGGTAGACGTTGGTGAGGAAGATAGTGTTAATGCTCTTCATTTACCTGTGTTGTACCAAGATGAACATATCATCGCGATTGAGAAGCCGCCAGGTCTACTAGTACACAGAAGTCCGATTGATAGACATGAAACGGTGTTCGCAGTACAGACACTTCGAGACCAAATAGGCCAGCACGTCTATCCTGCTCATCGTTTAGACCGACCCACTTCAGGTGTGCTGGTGTTTAGCTTTAGCTCAGAAATTGCAGCAAAGCTTGGACAGCAGATGATGGACAAGCAGGTAGTAAAAACGTATCACGCTATAGTTCGCGGTTTTGTGCATCACACAGGGTATATCGATTACGCCCTAAAATACCGCTACGACAAAATTGCAGACAAGCATAAGCGCCCGCAGCAGCCGCCACAACCTGCATCAACTATGTATCAGTCAGTGGCAAAATTCGAAGTGCCTGAGCCTGTGGGCAAATACCAAAGTGCACGATATTCGCTAGTTAAGCTTTCTCCTAGTACCGGTCGCAAACATCAGCTTCGTCGGCACATGGTTCATATTCGTCACCCCATTATCGGCGACACGACCCACGGGGACGGCAAACAAAACAAATTCGCCAAGCAGCACTTTAATTTTAACAATTTGGCCTTAAGTTGTACTCAAATGGGCTTTTCTCATCCTATCACTGGAAAGTGGGTAACGATTAATTCACAGATGCACAGTGAAATGCGACTATGGCTCGAAAAATTAGCGCCGTTTTGCGTTTAGGTTGATAAAATAGTAAGAATTTCCGCCTGTCGACAAAGGCGACGATCATTGGTTTAAGAGGTAAAAATGGCAACATTGAAAATTATTGCGGGTACAGTTTACGGCAATGCGCAACACGTAGCTGAGCAGGTGGAAGAGAACTTAGCTGAACAGGGCGTGGATTGCTCACTTGAAAGCGACCCGTCGGTTGCAGATTTTACTGATGCCGACGCACTTTTGATCATTACCTCTACAACAGGGCAGGGCGATGTACCACCAAACCTTGAGTTTGTGTTTTCAGATCTGAAAGACGAATCGCCAATGCTAACCGGCAAGCCATTCGCGGTAGCAGCGCTAGGCGATAGCAGCTATGGCGATAGTTTCTGTGGTGCGGGTAAACAGTTTCATGCGTTACTGACCGAGCTACAAGGTAACGCAGTTGCCGATATGTTAGAAGTTGACGCGATTGAAACCCTAGAGCCCGAAAAAGACGTAGTAGAGTGGGTTAACACCATTAAAGATAAGCTGTTGGCTTAAGTCTTAGGAGTGTCCTGATTACGAAAAGAAAGAGGCGCATACGCGCCTCTTTTAATTTGTGAGTCTTTCAGCATGTGGCTCGGCTAATTGAAATTAACCCGAGCCGTTAGCGATAAGCCAGAAATACTGCTTATTCTACGCCGCGAAGTAGCGCGTTGATACCTACTTTCGCGCGGGTCTTCGCATCTACTTTCTTCACGATGATAGCGGCGTAAAGGCTGTATTTACCATCTGCGCTTGGCAGGTTACCCGCCACGACTACTGAACCTGCTGGTACACGGCCATAGTGAACTTCACCGGTTTCGCGGTCATAAATACGAGTGCTCTGACCGATGTAAACGCCCATTGAGATAACAGAACCTTCTTCAACAATCACGCCTTCTACGATTTCAGAACGCGCGCCGATAAAGCAGTTATCTTCAATAATGGTGGGGTTAGCTTGAAGTGGTTCTAATACGCCGCCAATACCCACGCCACCTGAAAGGTGAACATTCTTACCAATTTGCGCACACGAGCCTACTGTCGCCCATGTATCAACCATAGTACCTTCGTCAACGAACGCACCAATGTTTACGTAAGAAGGCATAACAACCACGTTCTTGCCTACGAATGTACCCGTACGTACCGCTGCTGGTGGAACAATACGCGCGCCGTCAGCCGCAAACTGTTCAGCAGTATAGTTTGTATACTTAAGCGGTACTTTGTCATAAAACTTACTTTCGGCGCCTTCAATCACATCGTTGTTGTGAAGACGGAAGAAAAGTAGAACAGCTTTTTTAAGCCATTGATGTACTACCCATTCGCCAGCAATTTTTTCTGCAACGCGCGCTTTACCTGTGTTTAAAAGGTCAATAGCTTGTGCTACTGCATCTCTTACTTCATCAGGTGCAGATGAAGGGCTAATGCTATCGCGATTTTCGAAGGCGTCTTCAATGATGGCTTTCAATTCATTCATGGTATTGTGATATCTTCAAGTTGGTCGAGTTTAAACAGGATACGCTTTTTAAGGTTCACCTGTTGTTCTTGGGTTAATGCTTTGCCAGCCTCATTGCTGACGATAAAAATATCTTCGGCTCGCTCGCCAATGGTGGCAATTTTCGCAAGCTTAAGCGTCATATTAGTATCAACGAATGCGTGACCAATTTTAGCTAAAATGCCCGGAGCGTCTAGGGCTTCTAACTCAATAAGCGTGGCTTCATCGTTGATATTGAAAAAGCGTACCTTAGTAGGCACATCAAGTTGTTTCATTTGCCGAGGCAATTTACGCTTATTTTCGTGCGAACGCCCCGGCTTTTCAAGTTGGGCAGAAATAGCATTTTCAATGGACGCAATGCGAGACTCTGAGCTTATACGACTGCCGTCATTTTCAAGAATAAGCATGCTATCGAACACATAGCCATCTCTAGTTACGGTAACGTGGGCGTCGTGAATTGAACAGTTGCGACTGTCCAGCACTGACGCGACTTGCGCAAACAATGCTTTTCTATCTTTGCCGTAAACAAACACCTCAGTGCCACCTTTCGCACTGTTATCATTTGCTTTTACTAACAGGCCATCGTGCTCTGGTGTAAGCCATTCATTCTGAGCTTTAATAATTTCATCAGTATGCCACGCGATTTGAGTAGGCTTAAAGCGAACAAAGTAATCGTCGTCCAGGCGGGCCCACAATGCATCAATAGCAACAGGCTCAATAGCGCGCTCTTGCAAAATTTGCCTTGCTTGGTGTTTGTGAGTAGTTACTCGCTCGTTCAATGTTACTTGACACTGTAGTCCATTATCCAATGCCTTTTGCGTCATTAAATATAATTCGCGAAGTAAAGATGCTTTCCAGTCGTTCCAAAGGTTGTCATTGGTGGCACGAATATCGGCAAGGGTTAGCGTATAAAGCAAATTAAGGTGATTGTGGCTTCTTACCGCGCCAGCAAACTCGCTTATAACGTCTGGGTCATAAATATCGCGGCGTTGGGCTACCACTGACATCAGTAGGTGGTTTTCTACAAGCCATGCAATCATTTCAGCATCGTCGCTGGGAACATCGTGTTGCTGACAGAACTTTGCTACATCTTGGGCGCCTAATGTGGAATGATCGCCATTTCTACCTTTGGCGATATCGTGGAAAATAGCAGCGATATAAAGCACTTCTGGTTTATCGAGGTTTCTACAAATTCTGCCGCAGCGCGGGAAGTCCTTATTTGCCTTTGAGAAAAAGTAGTTAACGTGCTTTACTAGTCGATGCGTGTGCTCGTCAACCGTGTAGGCATGAAATAAGTCAAACTGCATCATACCTACAATGGCATCCCATTCAGGAAGATAAGCTTGTAAAATGCCGTATTGATGCATGATGTCCCATGCAAAATCAAAGAACTCTGGCTGTTTCATTAAGCGCATGAATTTTTCGCGGCACAGTGGGCGCTCAACATAGTATTCTGCTTCAAAAGCGCGGTGAGCGTTGCGCAGCTGACGTATGCAAATCGTACTGAGGCCTTGTACTTCTGGCGTGTTGGCCACCAAATGCAGAAAGTCCAAGATTGCTTCGGGAGAGGAGAACACGGTTTCGTGTCGTGGCGATATCATATTATCGAGCAGCTCGAAATCTTCGTTTATGATCACGCTTTTCTGAACGCTTTGATTCAGCATGTCGTACTTGAAGCGCTGAAGCAGCATTTGATTCAGTTCAGACACCCGCGCCACTGTGCGGAAAAAGTCCCGCATCATTTTTTCGACAGACGATTTACCTTCTTCACCATACCCCATCATTTTTGCAACGTCAGGTTGGTAATCAAACAGCAGCCGGTTTTCGCTTCTGCCTGCAACCAGATGCAGTGCACAACGCATTTTCCAAAGGTGCATGCGACAAGCAATTAATTCACTGTGCTCTTGTTCTGTAAAGTAGCCGTGGCCTACTAAATTCCAGCCGTCGTATTCTTTAAAATGCTTTTTGGCGACCCAGCCAATAGATTGAATATCACGCAAACACCCGGGGTTTTCTTTGATGTTAGGTTCAAGGTTATAAGCGGTACCGTTGAATTTGGCGTGGCGTTTTTTCTGCTCGTCGTACTTGGCTGAGAAAAACGCTTTGCTCGACCATGAGTTTCGACCGTTAACTTCATCCCACAATTTATCAAAGGTGGCTTCACTGCCGCAAAGTAATCGGCTTTCCACTAAATTGGTCGCAATCGTAATATCGTCTTTTGCTAGCTTGACCGTTTCTTTGATAGTGCGAACTGACTGGCCAACATCTAATTTGATATCCCATAAAAGGGTGATGAACATGCCAATTTTTTCTTGTACATCGGGCTTAAGCTTCTTTTTACTAACTATGAGTAAATCGATGTCTGAATGAGGTTGCAGATGACCACGGCCGTAACCACCAACGGCGCAAAGCGATAATTCGTCGACGGTATCTAAACCATAAAGTTGCCAAAGATGACAAAGCAACGCATCGACGAACTGTGCACGACCGGTAACGAGTTGATTAACCGGCGTAGCGTCGAAGGACTCCGTTATCCAGGCATAACTGGCTTCCACGCACGATTTAATGGCGGGGATTTCATCAACAGAGCTAATTGTGTCGATATTCTTTATCAGTGATTGCAGCGTCAAAATACACCTTTGAAATAGACTTCTTTTTAGACGCTAAGAACAATAGCATGAATTGCTAGTAGTTCGCAGTAGCAAATTAATGCATAAGTTAGGTTGAATTGTGAATATTTATGGTTTTTTGTTATAGGTGTGTAGCGCAGTAAATATGAGGGGAGTGGGCACACGATGCCGAACTTTGATAGTTGGAATTTGAGCTAACGAGCCAATAAAAAAGCAGCCGCGAATTCAACGGCTGCTTTGCATAATTCGATAGACTCAATCTTCTGTAATCATATTTTTAACGCGATTATTCGAAACGTTATCAATATTGTCGAAGTCGATTTATCCGTGAGAAATGATGCGTTCCAAGGTTTCTTCTTCGCGAAGCGTAAGAATCTCAACGCCGGTTTCAGTGACCAATAGGGTGTGCTCCCATTGGGCGCTTAAACTTCTGTCTTTAGTTACCACAGTCCATTGGTCTGGTAGCACTTTTGAGTAGCGCTTGCCTGCGTTTACCATAGGTTCGATGGTAAAGCACATGCCTGGCTCTAACACATCACCCGTCCCTGGCTTACCGTAGTGAACAATTTGTGGTTCTTCGTGGAAACTAGCGCCAATACCGTGGCCGCAGTATTCACGAACTATTGAATAGTTATGCGCTTCAGCATGGGTTTGACAAATATGACCGATATCGCCAAGACGCATGCCCGGTTTCACTTGCTCAATAGCTTTGTACAAGCATTCTTGGGTAACGCGAATTAGGCGTTCTGCAAGAATAGAAGGCTTACCCACCACAAACATTTTTGACGTATCGCCATGATAGCCATCTTTGATAACTGTCACGTCGATATTAATGATGTCGCCGTCTTTCAGTTTCTTGTCAGAAGGAATACCGTGGCAAATACAGTGGTTTACCGACGTACAGATAGACTTTGGAAAAGGCGGGTGGCCGTAGTTTAAAGGCGCAGGTACCGCTTTTTGCTCATTTACAATGTAGTCGTGGCAAATAGTATTTAGCTCATCAGTGGTAACGCCTTTCTTTACGTAAGGCCCTATCATAGTAAGCACTTCGGCTGCCAATTTACCGGCTACGCGCATTTTTTCGATTTCTTCTGGGGTTTTGATAATAGCTGTCACAGCGCCTCTCAAATCGTTTGAAACTAGTTTGATGAAGAATTTTGATTACTTACGCATTATAACACTATTCAGGTCATTCTTAGTAAGGTGATGATATTGTTGGTTTTTATCTGCTAAAGGCAGAGATGGAAAGCGAGCTCATTAAGGGTTCTATACTTTCTTTAACCTAAATACTTCAAATTGTCGCTTTTTACCCTCAAAACTTGAGGCTTAGGTGGTATTGTGGTATAAAGCGCGCGCCCTGACGGAAAGCTCATTTTGCCACGTGCATTTGGCACCGTTTTAGAGGGTAAATTTATTTTATTAAAACACACATATACCGACACTTCGTATCGGGGTGTTCAGTTCAATTTAGGTTGGTCTGAATCGATACAAGGGGTATATGGAGGCCTAACCCCAAGAGGAAAATAAAATGGCTAATGTTTCTATGCGTGACATGCTGAAAGCAGGTGTGCATTTCGGTCACCAAACTCGTTACTGGAACCCAAAGATGAAGCCTTTCATCTTCGGCGCTCGTAACAAAGTTCATATCATCAACCTTGAAAAAACGGTTCCACTTTTCAACAACGCACTTAACTACCTTTCAGGTGTTGCGTCTAAGAAAGGTAAAATCCTTTTCGTTGGTACTAAGCGCGCAGCTGGCGAAGCAGTTAAAGATGCTGCTCTTAAGTGCGACCAGTACTACGTAAACAAGCGTTGGTTAGGTGGTATGCTGACTAACTGGAAAACAGTACGTCAGTCAATCAAGCGTCTTAAAGATCTTGAGCAGCAAAGCCAAGACGGTACGTTTGAGAAGCTAACTAAGAAAGAAGCACTTATGCTTCAGCGCGAAATGGACAAGCTTGAAAACAGCCTTGGCGGTATCAAAGACATGGGCGGTCTTCCAGACGCGATCTTTGTTATCGACGCAGATCACGAGCACATTGCTGTAACAGAAGCTCGTAACCTAGGTATTCCTGTTGTTGGTGTTGTTGATACTAACTCTAACCCAGACGGTGTTGATTACATCATCCCTGGTAACGACGATGCTATCCGCGCTATCCAACTTTACTTGGATGCTGCTGCAAACGCTATAAACTCAGGTCGCGAAAGCAACCTTGAAGTACAAGCTGAGCAAGACGACTTCGTAGAAGCAGCAGAGTAATTCTGATTGCTTACTGTCATATCTTAATAATATGGCAGTACTACAATACGAAACGTATTGAGAGGGGCGACATCGCCCCTTTTACCTAACGAATTTATATTTAATGCTGAGGAATTGAAAAATGGCAGTGACTGCAGCACTAGTTAAAGAACTGCGCGAACGTACTGGCGCAGGTATGCTGGATTGTAAAAAAGCCCTGGTTGAAACGGATGGTGACATTGAGTTAGCCATTGAAAACATGCGTAAATCAGGCCAAGCGAAAGCGGCTAAAAAAGCAGGCCGTATCGCAGCTGAAGGTGTAATCCTTACTAAGGTTGAAGCGGGTCGCGCGACTATGCTTGAACTAAACTGTGAAACTGACTTCGTAGCACGTGACGAAGGTTTCCTTAAATTTGGTAACGAGCTTCTAGAAGTAGCAGCTGCTAACAACATCAACGACATCGAAGCGCTTAACGACGCAGACATGAACGGCGTTAAAGTTAGCGAAGCGCGTGACGCACTTGTTGCTAAAATCGGCGAAAACATCTCTCCTCGTCGCGTTATCAACGTTGAAGGCGATACACTAGGCGCGTATGTACACGGCGGCCGTATTGGTGTTATCTCTATTCTTACTGGCGGTGACGAAGAGCTTGCGAAAGACGTTGCAATGCACGTTGCAGCTGCAAGCCCGCAGTTCGTTAAGCCTGAAAACGTTCCAGCAGAAGTTGTTGAGAAAGAGAAAGAAATCCAAATCGAAATCGCTATCCAGTCTGGTAAGCCAGCTGATATCGCTGAGAAAATGGTTGCAGGCCGCATGAAGAAGTTCACTGGCGAAGTGAGCTTGACTGGTCAGCCTTTCGTTAAAGATCCTTCAATCTCTGTTGCTGAGCTTCTTAAGAACAACAGCGCAGACGTAATCAACTTCGTACGTTTCGAAGTTGGTGAAGGTATCGAGAAGAAGACTGAAGACTTCGCTGCTGAAGTAGCAGCTCAAATGGCTGCTGCTAAGAAATAATTGAGTGTTTATCTTTTGCATTAAGCAATAGTTAGATAAACTACAAAGCACCTCTTAGGAGGTGCTTTTTTATAGCTGAACGTCTTTAGTGTTGCCATTGCAATGCGTAAGTGTGAAGCTAGGCGAGATTAAGTACGCGCCTGCCTGACAAACGAAAGCGCTTTGTCCTATGTTTTTTACATCAGTGGCTTGTTGAAAGACATAGGACAAAACGGGTTTACGAGGACAATTCAAACTATGAGTATCACACCAAAATCAGCATACCGACGCATTTTGTTAAAGCTTAGTGGTGAAGCCCTAATGGGGGCGGAAGGCTTTGGCATAGACCCTAAAGTGCTAGATAGAATGGCGCAAGAAATTAAAGAGCTGGTTGAACTTGGTGTTCAAGTTGGTCTTGTTATCGGTGGTGGTAACTTGTTCCGTGGCGAAGGCTTAGCAAAAGCGGGAATGAACCGCGTTGTTGGCGATCACATGGGAATGCTGGCTACCGTAATGAATGGCTTAGCCATGCGCGATGCGCTTCATCGTGCATTTGTAAATGCGCGAATGATGTCAGCAATACCGCTAAACGGTGTTTGCGATGCCTACAACTGGGCAGAAGCCATTAGCCTTCTTAAGTCAGGCCGTGTTGTTATCTTCTCTGCCGGTACAGGCAACCCTTTCTTCACCACAGACTCAGCGGCTTGTTTACGCGGTATCGAAATTGAAGCCGATGCGGTATTGAAAGCGACAAAAGTTGATGGTGTTTACAGCGATGATCCGGTGAAAAACCCAGAAGCAACGCTTTACGAAGAACTGACTTATCAAGAAGTACTAGAAAAAGAACTTAAAGTGATGGACTTGTCAGCGTTTACTTTGGCGCGCGATCACAGCTTGCCAATTCGCGTATTCAACATGAATAAGCCAGGTTGCCTGAAGCGTGTTGTGATGGGCGAAAAAGAAGGTACTGTTATTCGCCACGCTGACAACGATTAATTAAGAACAATAGGATACAAATCGTGATTGATGAAATTGAATTAGATGCGCAAGAGCGCATGGAAAAAAGCCTAGTTTCTCTTAAGGGCCAATTCAGCAAAATCCGCACAGGTCGTGCGCATCCAAGCCTTCTAGATGGCATCATGGTACCTTATTACGGCGTAGACACGCCGCTAAAGCAAGTGGCTAACGTCGTTGCAGAAGACAGTCGTACTCTAGCGTTAACTGTGTTTGATAAAAGCGCCATTCAAGCGGTAGAAAAAGCCATTATGCAGTCTGATTTGGGTTTAAACCCAATGAGTGCAGGTGGTTCAATTCGTATTCCACTTCCTCCACTTACTGAAGAGCGTCGTAAAGACCTTATCCGCGTTGTTCGCAATGAAGCGGAAGGTGGTCGTGTCGCTATCCGTAACATCCGTCGTGACGCGAACGGTGACATCAAAGATCTTCTTAAAGAAAAAGAAATCAGTGAAGATGAGAGCCGCGCTGCTGAAGAGAACATTCAATCTATTACTAACGATTTCATTAAGAAAGTTGACAGCATGCTTGCTGACAAAGAAAAAGAACTAATGGAAGTATAAGTAAGTATTATGATTGGAAAGCGTTTAAGCGCAGCCAAATCGACAAAAGCAGAGGTGCCAGCAGAATCTGCTGGCCCGAAGCATGTTGCAATCATTATGGATGGCAATGGTCGATGGGCGCAAAAGAAAGGGAAAATTCGTACCTTTGGTCATAAAGCCGGGGTAGAGTCTGTTCGTTCTGTTGTGCGCTTTGCACGTCAAAACGGTATTGAATCACTTACGCTATTCGCGTTTTCAAGTGAGAACTGGAAACGTCCTGAGGAAGAAGTCAGTGTCTTAATGGAGCTGTTCAATCTTGTCCTCAATAGCGAAGCAAAAAGACTACACAAGAACGGTGTACGTCTACAGGTTATTGGTGATGTTGAGGCGTTTGATGCCAAGCTGGTCGAAAAAATTCGTAAAGCTGAAGACATGACCAAAGATAACAAAGATTTGGTCTTAAATATCGCCGCAAATTACGGTGGTAGATGGGACATTGTAAACGCGGCTAAGCAGCTTGCTACGCAAGTGAAAAGCGGCGAGCTTGATGTGGAAAGCATCTGTGAAGACGCACTGAATGCGCACATTTCAACAGCTAACCTTCCTGAGTTAGACCTTCTTATTCGCACAGGTGGCGAACACCGTATTAGTAACTTCTTGCTGTGGCAATGTGCCTATGCAGAGTTGTACTTTACCGACGTACTATGGCCCGACTTCAACGAAGACGTGTTTCAATTGGCCGTAGACGATTTTAACGTTCGCCAACGTCGCTTCGGTTTAACCGGTGAACAGGTAGTCACAGCCGATGGTTAATACCATACAGGCAATTATCAGGCTTGCCCTGGTAACGATAGCCAAGGGCAAATTATGCTAAAACAACGAATAATAACTGCATTAATCCTCGCGCCACTGGCGCTTTACGCTATTCTTTTTCTTCCTATTTTTTGGTTTGAAATAGCCATTGCTGGTGTTGTCGGCATTGGCGCTTATGAATGGGCGAATATGTCGGGCGTATGTGAACGTCCTAAAAAGCTCATTTATATGGCAGGTGCCTTTGCCATATGTATAGCCTTGTCTCTTATTGTTGATGCCAGCACGATTTGGTATCAAGGCCAATTACATGGTTTATACCGTGTCATATTAACGGTTGCCGTATTATGGTGGATAGCGTCTTTATTTATGGTGCTAGCCTATCCCAAATATTCCAAGTTCTGGAAAGACAGTCGCAGCGTTAGAACCCTATTTGGGGCACTTACGCTTATACCCACATGGGTAGCGGTTGTTGCGCTTCGTACGAGCTTGCACGATGTTGATCCTTTCTACGGTGCTTCACTCATCTTCTATGTGCTGGGGATTGTTTGGGCTGCAGATATAGGTGCATTCTTTGTTGGCGTAAAATTCGGACGCCATAAGCTACGCCCTAACGTATCGCCAGGTAAAAGTTTAGAAGGCTTGTTAGGCGGTATTGCAGCTTCATTCGCTATTATCGCTTTTGCGGCCCTTCACTATCAGGTAGAGCCTTCGCGTATTTGGCTTCACCTTGCTATTGGCGGTATTACGGTGGCTGTTTCCGCCCTTGGCGATTTAAACGAAAGCATGCTTAAGCGTTGTGCGGGCATTAAAGACAGCGGCAAAATTCTCCCTGGACACGGTGGTGTACTCGATAGAATCGACAGCTTAACCGCGGCATTCCCTGTTTTTGCGTTCTGCTATGTAACCTGGATGGCGTAATGCAAACAGTAACAGTGTTAGGGGCCACAGGCTCCATTGGTTGTAATACACTCGACGTAATAAACCGCCACCCAGACAAATATCGCGTATTTGCTATTACTGGCAACTCACAGCTTGAATTGCTTATGGAGCAGGCCCAGAAATGCGCGCCGCGCTATGTGGTAATTGCTGATGACGCTAACTACAAACTAGCCTGTGAGTTAGCATCCCAGTACGGTGTGGATGCAGAAATTCTCTCTGGTGCTAAGGCGCTGGAAGAAGTATCCAGCGCGCCTGAAGTTGATGCTGTAATGGCAGCCATTGTGGGTGCAGCAGGGCTTTTACCCACACTGGCAGCAGTAAAGGCGGGTAAACGGGTTTTGCTTGCCAATAAAGAAGCGTTAGTCATGTCTGGTGCTTTATTTATCGAGGCTGCGAACCAAAGCGGCGCTGAAATTCTTCCTATTGACAGCGAACACAACGCCATATTCCAGTGCCTACCGCACGATTATGAATACGGTAACTTTGCCGCATCCGGCATTCGTAAAATTCTCTTAACGGGTTCTGGTGGTCCGTTTAGAGAAAGACCGCTTCATAGCTTCTCGTCAATTACAATTGATGAAGCCAGTACACACCCTAACTGGTCGATGGGCAGAAAAATTACAATCGATTCTGCAACTATGATGAACAAGGGGCTGGAGTTCATTGAAGCCTGTTGGTTGTTCGGTGCTGGTGCAGATGATATTGATGTGGTTATTCACCCGCAAAGTATTATTCATTCTATGGTGCAATATGTTGATGGCTCGGTGATCGCACAAATGGGCAATCCTGATATGCGTACCCCTATTGCTTATGGTTTGGCGCATCCTGAGCGAATCGAAGCTGGCGTGACGCCGCTCGACTTTTCTGACATTGGCAATTTCAGTTTCCAAACCCCTTGTTTTGAGCGTTATCCGAATTTGAAGCTGGCTATTGATGCGTGTAAAGAAGGGCAATGTGCAACAACACGAGTGAACGCGTCAAACGAAGTGGCTGTCGACGCCTTTCTAGAAGGCAAAATTCAGTTTTGCGATATTGCTAAAGTAAATGACGCCACGCTTAATGCTATGCCCAATGTGTCGGTGAATTCTATTCAGCAAATATTAGAGCAAGACAGCCTTGCAAGAGCAAAAGCTAACGAGATTATTCGAGGTAAATTCCAGTGCTAGCATTTTTATGGAGCCTTGGTGCATTCATTGTAGCCTTAGGTATTTTGGTTGCTGTACATGAATGGGGGCACTTCTATGTGGCTCGTAAATGCGGTGTGCAGGTAGAGCGCTTCTCAATTGGTTTTGGAAAGCCTATATGGCGTAAAACAAGTAAATCAGGCACAGAATATGTCATCGCTATGATCCCATTAGGTGGATACGTGCGCATGCTCGATGGACGTATTGATGACGTACCGCCTGAGTTAGAAGACAAAGCGTTTAACAATAAACCCGTTTTGCAGCGCATGGCGGTTATTGCTGCTGGCCCTGGCGTTAACTTTATTTTTGCGTTTTTCGCACTGTGGTTGATGTATCTGGTGGGGCTGGAAACGGTTAAGCCAGTAGTTAAACAGGTTGAGCCAGAGAGCATCGCAGCCATTGCTGGTGTACAACCTGGCGATGAAATTATCAAAGTAGGCGACAGGAATACGCCTGATTGGGAAGCGGTAAATCTGGAAATAGTTTCTAATATTGGTGCCGAAAAAGCCAATGTCACGGTTAAAAATTCGTCAAATGTTGAAAAAGAACTGACTTTTACACTGGGTTCTTGGAACTTTGACCCAGATAGTGAGTCTCCTTTAAGCAGCTTAGGGTTAACCCCTTATCGTCCAGATGCAACGTTAACCGTTGGGTTTGTAGGTGAAGGAAGCGCGGCTCAGCAAGCGGGTTTAAAACCCGGTGATGAGCTTCTTGCATTAAATGGCGCTAAGTTGTCATCGTGGGAGCGATTAGTTGACGTTATTGTTGAAAGTCCCGGCGAGAATATCTCGCTTGATATACAAAGGGATGGACAACAACTGACGTTAGATGCCACGATAGCGCGCCGCGATACACCACAAGGGCAAAGTGGATATCTCGGTGTAAGCCCAACATTTGAGCCTTGGCCAGAAGGGTATGTGTTTACGCATCAATATGGCATTATAGAGGCTATTGGGAAGGCGCTAGATAAAACATGGCGTCTTATGACACTCAGTGTCGAAATGATAGGTAAGCTCATCACGGGCGACGTGTCAGTGAAGAATTTGAGTGGGCCTATCTCAATTGCTCAAGGTGCGGGAACAAGTGCTGGGTATGGACTTGCGTACTTTTTGAGTTTTCTTGCCTTAATAAGCGTAAATTTAGGCATAATAAATTTATTACCCTTGCCCATGCTTGACGGTGGTCACCTCATGTTTTTTATCGTGGAGTGGATCACAGGCAAACCTGTGCCTGAAGCGGTGCAGGAATGGGGTTACAGAATAGGTGGCGTGCTTCTGTTTATGATCATGGGTATCGCAATTTTTAACGATATCGCTCGCATAACCTGATACAAATCAGGAAGTACAAAACAGCTAATACAAAACGCGGCCAGGAAAAGAAAAATAGATGAAGTTAAAACAGTTAGTAGCAGCCGGAGCCATTCTTTCCAGTGCTAGCTTTGCCAATGCTGCGGCGCAAGACAGTGAATTTGTCGTTGAAGACATTCGCGTAGAAGGTTTGCAACGAGTTGCACTTGGTGCAGCCTTAACCTACTTGCCCGTTCAAGTTGGCGACGAGCTTAATACATTCAGGGTAACGCAGCTTATTCGCTCGTTGTACTCTTCAACTCACTTTGAAAATGTTGAAATTCTCCGTGATGGCAATACGCTTGTCGTGCGTGTCGCTGAGCGTCCTACCATTAGTAATATCATCTTTGAAGGCAACGATGATATTAAAGATGAGCAACTTCAGGAAAGCTTAGACGGAAACGGCGTTCGTATTGGTGAGCCGCTCGATAAGACCGTACTAACCTCTATCGAGAATGGCCTGAAAGACTTCTTTTACAGCATAGGTAAATATAATGCTGACGTGACGGCTATTATAACGCCGCTACCGCGTAACCGTGTTGACTTGAAATTACTTTTCGAAGAGGGCGACGCGGCTGAAATTGAACAAATCAATATTGTAGGTAACGAAATCTTCTCAGACGAAGAGCTGATGGAGGCTTTCGAGCTGCAATACGATACGCCTTGGTGGGATTTCCTGTCGGAAACTCGCTACCAGCAGCAAACGCTGCAAGGGGATATGGAAACGCTGCGTAACCATTACTTAAACCGTGGTTACCTTCGCTTTAATGTTGACTCTACCCAAGTATCAATGACACCCGAAAAGTCGGGCATCTACATTGCTATGAATGTAACCGAAGGTGAGCAGTACACTATTTCAGAAGTTGAATTAGTAGGTGATGTACTTGGCCATGAAGAATATATTGAGCGCGTGCTTCCGCTGACAGAAGGTGAGCTATATAACCAAGCCGAAGTAACCTATACAGAAGAGTTCATCAGTAAATATCTTGGTCGTTTCGGATATGCTTATCCAACGGTTACTACCGTTCCTGAAATTAATGACGAAGACAAAACAGTTAAGTTGACGTTATCTGTTGATCCGGGCAAGCGTATTTATGTTAACCGCATTAAATTTAACGGCAACGTAGTAACTGCCGATAGTGTTCTGCGTCAAAATGTCAGCCAGATGGAAGGCACGTGGCTTTCAAATAACTTGCTAGAGTCTTCCAAGAACCAGCTTTCTCGACTTACTTATATGGAAGAAGTAGAGTATGAAACTGTACGTATTCCTGGCTCTGAAGATAAGGTTGACGTTAATTATAACGTTAAAGAGCAGCCTTCTGGCTCATTTAATGCGGGTATCGGCTATGGTGACAGAACCAAGTTAAGCCTACAGGCGGGTATCCAGCAAGATAACTTCTTGGGTACAGGTAAACGAGTTGGCCTTAACCTAAGCACAGTTTCATATCAGCGCAGCGCACAGATTACTTATAACGATCCTTACTTCACGATTGACGGGATTAGCTTGGGTGGTAGTTTAGGTTACAGTGAGTTTGACGGCTCAGACTTTAACGTTATCCAGTACAATTCTAAGCGTTGGTCAATTGGTGCGAATGTTGGTTATCCAATAAACGAATTCAACCGCATTAATTTTGGCTTAACCTATAGTAACGTTGAGCTATACAACCGTGGTTACTACGAGCAAACTGAGCAGTTTTATAACCAGTTTACGAACGGTGAAGACCCAGATGCAGCGATTAAATACGATAGTTACCTGGCAAGCATAAGCTGGAGTCGAAGTACGCTAAACCGTGGTTTGTTCCCAACGGCGGGTTCATCTCAACGAGCTTCATTTAGCATTACCACACCAAACTCAGATGTTAACTATTTTAAAACGGTATTTGACGGTAAGTGGTACTTCCCATTATCTCGTAACCAGCGCTGGTCTTTCCTAGCGCGCGTACGTCTTGGCTACGGGAATGGTTACGGTGATATTAACGGCAATGAGCAAATATTACCGTTTACAGAGAACTTTACAGCAGGTGGTTCTGATTCACTACGAGGATTCGAGAATAACACGGTAGGTCCTCGCGGTGTATTCCTAGGCAATACGGGTACTATAGTTGGGCCTGATGGTGAAGTGTTCCCAGGCGATCCAGCTGATGCGCAGCTGTCTTGGTCAACGCGAAGCCTAGGTGGTAACGCGATGGCACTTGGCGGTATCGAGCTTATTGTTCCTACGCCATTTGTTGAAGAAGAAATGGATAACTCAGTTCGTACAAGTTTGTTTGTGGATGTGGGTAACGTGTGGGATACTGAGTTCGACTATGACTATTACCGTCAGTTTGACATAGCATCTACACAACGCGGTGAGCTATTGGACTATTCTGATTGGAGCCTGTATCGTAGCTCGGCAGGTATATCGGTCCAATGGGTATCACCAATGGGACCGATGGTATTCAGCTTCTCGAAAGCGATACAGCAACGTGATGGTGACGATGCGAGATTCTTCACTTTCAACATTGGTCAAACTTTCTAAGACATTAAAGCGAGCGCGTTTTTAGGCGCGCTCTATAATAAGATTCACAAAAGGAGTTCCCTTTGAAACAGTTGGTTAAACATATCGTTGCAGGAGCAATGTTGGGTAGCGCTTTAGTTAGTACATCTGTAATGGCTGAGCAGAAAGTTGCAGTTGTCGATGTGCAAGGTATTTTCCAAGCGATGCCTCAAGCGGCTGAAATTCAAAACGCTATTCAGGCTGAATTTAAAGATCAGCTTGAAGAAGTGAATCAACTGCAGCGTGATGGTCAGTTCTACGCAGAACGTCTTCAGCGCGACGCAGCGACAATGAGCGATGCAGAGAAGAAAGAACTAGAACAAAAAATCTTGTCAGTACGTGAAGAGCTAGCTAAGAAAGGTCAACCTTTGCAGCAAAACATTCAACGTCGCAGCAACGAAGAGCGCAACAAGCTTCTTGGACTAATCAAGCAAGCTATTGACTCTGTTGCAGCAAAGCAAGGTTATGACCTAGTGCTTAACGCTGGTGCGGTTGCGTTTGCAAAAGAAGAGCACGACTTATCTGAGCAAGTTCTTCAGCAAGTAAGCAAAACTAACTAATAACTGCACTAGTCAGTTGTAAAATTTATCAGACCAACTCCCCAAAGGTGTTGGTCTGATTTGTTTTTTGCGCTTAACAGCGTATGGTTGCCGCCGTTTTTAGTTTTTACGGCGAGTTTGACCAGAATGCCAATCAATCATCTGTATTGGTATAAAATAGTTGTAGGTCATGCTTGTATACAGGAGAAAGTTTTTGGCCAATTCACTTAATACCATCGAAATTCAGGAAATATTGGAACTGTTACCTCATCGGTATCCATTCCTACTTGTTGATCGTGTAACAGACTATGTTCTGGGTGAGTCTGTAAAGGCTTATAAGAATATCACTATCAATGAGCCGTGTTTCATGGGGCACTTCCCTGAACAGCCAATTTTCCCAGGTGTATTAATTCTTGAAGCTATGGCACAAGCTGCCGGTGTTTTAGGATTTAAGACAATGGGTAGCAATGATAAGTTATACTTGTATGCAGGGATTGATAACGCACGCTTTAAGCGTCCTGTTGTTCCAGGTGACAGGCTTGAGTTTGATGTTGCTCTAGTTAAAGAGCGCAGAGGGATTTGGAAATTTAAAGGCACTGCAAGCGTTGATGGCGATATCGCTTGTGTTGCAGAGTTTATGTGTGCGATGAGAGAGATAGCTTAACGTGATCCATCCAACTGCGGTAATTTCAGAAAGTGCAACGATTGGTGAAAATGTCACCATTGGTCCATTTTGTGTGGTAGACGACAATGTCACCATAGGCGATGGCTGTATTCTGAAATCACATGTGGTGGTACGCGGCCCAACGCGTATCGGTAAAAACAATAAATTTTATCAGTTTTCTTCAATTGGTGAAGACTGCCAAGATAAGAAGTATGCGGGCGAGCCTACTGAACTTGTCATCGGTGACGATAATGAGTTTAGGGAAGGGGTAACCGTTCACCGAGGCACTATTCAAGACAACAGCATTACTATAATTGGTTCTCGCTGTTTATTTATGGCCAACTCTCATGTTGCCCATGATTGTGTCCTTGGCAACGACATTATTATTGCAAACAGTGTTGCGATTGCAGGCCATGTTCACATGGACGACCACGTCATTGTTGGCGGTGCCGCAGGTATTCACCAGTTCTGTAAGATTGGAGCCCATTCGTTCTTGGGGGCTGGCGGCATTATTCTGCGCGACGTGCCTCCCTTTGTTATGGTCAGCGGCCAGAAAAATATTCCTCAGGGTATTAATTCTGAAGGACTTAAGCGTCGTGGCTTCAGCAAAGAAGAAGTTATGGCCATTAAACGCGCTTACAAAGCAATATACCGTGAAGGCAATACCGTAGACGAAGCCATTGAAAAACTTGCCGATCCCGCACAGGAGTTCCCTGGTGTGGCCCTTATGGTGAAGTTCTTACAAGACTCTGAGCGAGGCATTATTCGCTAATTATGTCTACGCCTATCCGTATCGGCATGGTTGCCGGAGAGCCCTCTGGTGACGTGCTTGCCGCCGGAATGGTTGCAGAGTTAAAACGCCAATACCCTGATGCTGTTATCGAAGGTATTGGCGGTCCAAATATGATAAACGCGGGTTTTCATAGTCTTTTCGATATGGAAACCTTGTCGGTTATGGGACTTGTTGAAGTTCTCTCCCATCTACCTGCCATCTTGAAAGTTAAAAAGCAGCTTCTTGCTCACTTCGAGCAAAATCCGCCAGATATTTTTGTGGGTATTGATGCGCCTGATTTTAATCTAAGAGTAGAAAAAGCGCTTAAAGCACGCGGTATCAAAACCATGCACTATGTGAGTCCTACTGTGTGGGCGTGGCGTGAAAAGCGCATCCATAAAATAGCGAAAGCGACTAATCGTGTGTTGGGTTTATTTCCTTTCGAGCAGCAGGTTTACGATAAATACCACGTTCCCTATACCTTTGTGGGACACACAATGGCTGACGCTATAGCAATTGAGCCCGACCAAAATGCGGCGCGCCAAGAATTAGGTGTAGATGGTAATGCTTCCGTATTGGCTGTACTTCCAGGCTCACGCAGAGGCGAAGTAGAAACGCTACTTCCAGTATTTCTGGAGACCATAGAAGCTATTCATGCTAAACGCAGCGACATTCAATTTCTTATCCCTGCTGCTAACGAACATCGTCTTACGCAAATAAAGGCACTCTTGCTGGAAGCCAATAAGGCAGAGGAACGTTTACCCATTCAGGTAACGCAAGGCACATCGCGAGATGCGATGATAGCTAGCGATGTTATCTTGCTTGCTTCAGGCACGGCTACCTTAGAGGCCATGTTATGTAAGCGCCCCATGGTGGCCGCTTATTTACTCGCACCGCTTACATATAAAATTATGCAGCGCTTGTATAAAGCGCCTTTCTTCACGTTGCCAAATCTATTGGCTAATGAAGCTATTATTCCTGAATTACTACAAGAAGAAGTAAATGCAGAGAATATGAGCAATCAGCTACTCAACTTCTTCGAAAGTGATAATTCAGCCCTTATTTCCCGTTTCACCGACCTCCACCATACGCTAAAATGCAACGCTGATAAAACAGCAGCAAAAGCTGTCGTGGAGGAATTGTTTGCATAAGTTAATTGCCGGCGTTGATGAAGTAGGTCGTGGCCCGTTAGTTGGTGATGTGGTCACCGCCGCGGTCATTCTTGACCCTGAAAACCCCATTGAAGGGCTAACCGACTCTAAAAAACTGAGTGAAAAAAAGCGCGTAGCGCTTGCCCAAGAAATTCGTGAAAAAGCACTCTACTGGAATATCGGTAGAGCGAGCCCAGAAGAAATAGACAAACTTAATATACTGCACGCTACCATGCTCGCCATGATCCGCGCCGTCGAAGGTTTACCTGTAAAACCTGACTTTGTGCGTGTAGACGGCAACCGGGTTCCGGCGTGGAACTATGAGTCTGAAGCGGTAGTGAAAGGCGATAGCCTGCACGCAGAAATTTCAGCGGCTTCCATTATTGCCAAAGTAGAGCGAGATAACGATATGCTTTCGCTTCACCAGGCCTATCCGCAATATAACTTTGCCGGGCACAAAGGTTACCCCACAAAAGCACACTTTGAAGCCATCGCTGAATATGGCATCTTGGATTGCTATCGAAAAAGTTTTAAACCTGTAAAAGCGCTACTCGAAGAGAAATAACATCATGTCATCGCCATTTATTCATTTACGTGTTCACAGCGACTTTTCGATGATGGACGGCCTGAATAAGGTTAAACCTATTCTAGGTAAAGTGGCCGCGCTTGGCATGCCTGCCGTGGCGATCACCGACCAAATGAATATGTGTGGCTTGGTAAAGTTTTATTCCGAGGCACATAACTTAGGTATTAAGCCCATCATCGGCACTGATTTTTGGGTTACTAATGAAGTCTTTGGCGATGAACCTTTCAGACTAACCCTTATTGCAATGAACAATGAGGGATATAAGAACATTACTATTCTTATCTCCAAGGCCTATCTTCGCGGGCATCTCTCACACCGAGCGGTCATTGATCAAGAATGGTTGGCAGAGCACAGTGAAGGTGTGATTATATTATCGGGTGCACAGCATGGTGATGTTGGTGTGGGTTTAATGAAAAACAACGCCAAAATTCTCGACAGTGCCCTCGAGTTTTATAAAACTCATTTTCCCGACCGCTTTTATTTAGAGCTTATTAGAACCGGTAGACAAGGTGAGGAAGACTACTTGCACCTTGCCGTTGAGCTTGCTGAGCAGCGTGATTTACCCGTGGTAGCCACCAATGAAGTGTGCTTTATTGATCGTGAAGGTTTTGATGCTCACGAAATTCGTGTATGTATTCACGATGGCTACACGCTTGATGATAACCGCCGCCCTAAACGCTACAGCGACCAGCAATATCTGCGCACTGCTGAAGAAATGGCTGAGTTATTTAGCGATATTCCTGAAGCCATAGAAAATACGGTTGAAATTGCCAAGCGCTGTAACGTTACCGTACGGTTAAACGAATATTTCTTGCCACAGTTTCCAACTGGCGGCATGACCACCGAAGACTTCTTGGTTAAAGTGTCTGAAGAAGGGTTGGAAGAACGTCTAGAATTTTTATTCCCCGATGAAGAAGTGCGCAAAGCCAAACGCCCAGAGTACGATGACCGACTTCGCGTTGAGCTTGAAGTTATCAACCAAATGGGTTTCCCAGGCTACTTCCTTATTGTAATGGAGTTCATTCAGTGGAGTAAGGATAACGGAATTCCTGTAGGGCCAGGGCGGGGTTCTGGTGCGGGCTCATTGGTGGCGTATGCCTTAAAAATTACCGACCTAGACCCGCTTGAATTCGACTTGCTATTCGAACGTTTCTTGAACCCAGAGCGTGTATCCATGCCCGACTTCGACGTCGACTTCTGTATGGATAGACGAGACGAGGTAATCGACCACGTTGCTGAGCTTTACGGGCGTCAGGCGGTATCGCAGATCATTACATTCGGTACTATGGCGGCAAAAGCGGTAGTGCGCGACGTGGGCCGCGTGCTTGGTCACCCTTACGGCTTTGTAGACAGAATTTCAAAGCTTATTCCACCCGATCCTGGCATGACGCTTGAAAAGGCGTTTAAAGCAGAACCACAGCTACCAGAAGTGTATGAAAGCGATGAGGAAGTGAAAGACCTTATCGATATGGCGCGAATACTTGAAGGGGTTACCCGAAATGCCGGTAAGCACGCTGGTGGTGTTGTTATTGCGCCAACCACAATCACTGATTTCTCGCCTTTGTATTGTGATGACGAAGGTAAAAACCCCGTAACCCAGTTCGACAAAAACGACGTTGAAACGGCGGGCTTAGTAAAATTCGACTTCTTAGGTCTTCGTACGCTGACTATTATTCAGTGGGCAATAGATATGATCAAAGAAGGGAAGAACGTTGATGTAGATATCAGCGCTATTCCGCTTGAAGATCCTAAGAGTTTCAGAACCCTTCAAAACGCTGAGACAACTGCGGTATTCCAGCTGGAATCTCGTGGTATGAAAGAGCTAATTAAGCGCCTTAAACCTGACTGCTTCGAAGATATTATCGCACTGGTGGCCCTGTTCCGTCCGGGCCCGTTGCAATCAGGCATGGTGGATAACTTTATTGATCGTAAGCACGGACGTGAAGAAATTTCCTACCCCGATGCTGAATATCAGCACGAGTGCTTGAAAGAAATTCTAGAGCCTACCTATGGCATTATCTTGTATCAGGAACAGGTAATGCAGATAGCCCAGGAAATGGCGGGCTACTCACTGGGCGGCGCTGACTTGCTTCGTCGTGCTATGGGTAAGAAAAAGCCTGAAGAAATGGCGAAGCAGCGCGGCACGTTCGCCGAAGGTGCGAAGGGCAATAATATTGACCCGGACCTTGCGATGAAAATCTTCGACTTGGTAGAAAAGTTCGCGGGTTACGGTTTTAACAAATCTCACTCTGCCGCTTATGCCTTGGTGTCTTACCAAACCCTGTGGCTGAAAGTGCATTATCCTGCGGAATTCATGGCTGCGGTAATGTCGGCAGATATGGATAACACCGATAAAATCGTGACGCTTGTCGATGAATGTGAGCGCATGGGCATCGAAATACTGCCGCCAGATTTAAATGCAGGTAAATACAAATTTACCGTCGATAGCGAAGGTCGCATTGTTTACGGTATCGGTGCGATTAAAGGGGTAGGTGAAGGCCCAATTGAAGCGATTATTGAAGCGCGGGAGACCCAAGGGGCATTTAAGGATCTATTTGATTTCTGCGCCAAGATAGACATTAAACGGGTAAACAAGCGAGTGCTAGAAAAGCTAGTATTAGCGGGGGCAATGGACAACTTAGGTCCGCATCGCGCCAGCCTTATGGCGAGCTTACCCGAAGCCCTTGCCGCCGCTGGACAGCACGCAAAAGCCGAGTCTTTTGGTCAGTCAGACATGTTCGGGTTATTGACTACCGAGCCAGAAGACGTGAAGCAAGCGTTTGCCGATGTCCCTGAGTGGCCTGAAAAAGTATGGCTAGAAGGTGAAAAAGACACCCTAGGCTTGTACTTAACCGGCCACCCCATCAATCAGTACGCGGAAGAACTGCGTTACTACACCGACGGTCGATTAGTTGATTTAAAACCAACCAATAAAGACCAAATGGCCAGTGCAGTAGGACTGGTGCTTGGCGTGCGTGTTATGACGAACAAGCGGGGTCGTCGCTGGGCCATAGTGACACTGGATGATAAGAGTGCCAGAATAGACGTACGTTTCTTCCCCGATATGTACGAACAGTTCGAAAGTGTGTTAGAAACTGACAGTATATTGCTTATAAAGGGACAGGTCAGCTTTGATGATTTCTCTGGGGGCAATACAATCACCGCCCGTGATGTAATGGACATTGTTCAGGCACGAGAGAAAAACGCGAGAGCGCTGGCACTTAATATTGATACCCAGCTGCTTGAACCGAAGAAAATGAGTCAGATGCAATCTATCCTGCAGGCATTTAGCGGCGGAAGTTGTCCTGTTCAGTTAGCGGTAACCCATCCAGACGCTGAAGTAATCTTAGCGTGTGGTGCAAGATGGTACGTTACCCCTGAAGACCAACTTTTGCACGATCTCAAACAATGTTTGGGAGACAAAGCCGTTTCAATTCTCTACCATTAAGGGTAAGAGTTCGATAGATTGGACATCTCGCGTTTGCATAGACGAGCGTAGTACGAATAGGACATGAAATGAGTATACAGTTTTTGGACTTTGAACAGCCAATAGCCGAACTAGAAGCAAAAATTGAAGAGCTTAGGTTGGTGAATCAAGGTGGCGAGTTTGACGTTGGTATTGAAGAAGAAATCAATAAGCTTCGCGGTAAAAGCGCAGAGCTGACCAAAAAGATCTTTTCTGATCTTGGCGCATGGCAAGTTTCTCAACTTGCACGTCACCCAATGCGTCCATACACGTTAGATTACATTCCTCGTATTTTTACAGAATTCGACGAGCTTGCTGGTGATCGCGCATTTGCTGACGATAAAGCGATTGTTGGTGGCCCAGCAATGCTAGATGATCAGCCGGTGATGATTATTGGTCATCAGAAAGGGCGTGACACCAACGAAAAAATTAAGCGTAACTTCGGTATGCCTAAACCAGAAGGTTATCGTAAAGCCCTGCGTCTTATGAAGATGGCTGAGCGCTTTAACATGCCTATCATCACTTTTATCGATACGCCCGGAGCGTATCCAGGTGTTGGCGCTGAAGAACGCGGCCAGAGTGAGGCAATCGCGAAGAACCTATTCGAGATGGCTGAGCTTACCGTTCCAATCGTGTGTACCGTTATCGGTGAAGGTGGTTCAGGTGGCGCACTAGCAATTGGTGTTGGCGATCGTGTTAATATGCTTCAATATTCTACGTACTCGGTGATTTCACCAGAAGGTTGTGCGTCTATTTTGTGGAAAAGCGCAGAAAAAGCCCCACTCGCTGCTGAAGCGATGGGCGTAAGTGCGCCACAAATTAAAGAGCTAGGCCTGATTAACAGTATTGTTGAAGAGCCATTAGGTGGTGCGCATCGCGATCATAATGGCATGGCGGCTAATTTGAAGGCGGTCATTAAGCAGCAGCTTAACCAGCTTAAAGAGCTAGATAAGACTAAATTGATGGAAGAGCGTTACCAGCGTTTGATGTCGTTCGGTTATTGCTAAGCTCATTATAAGTTCATTAAGAAAACTAGCATGAAAGGTGCATTTAGCCGTTATGTACAGCTGCGTTCTATCAGTTTAAACGCTTGCTATAAAAACTAGCGAGCGGCGGCTTAATTCATGTCGGTCATGTAATGTCGTATACGAACAAGGGGGTTGTTTACCAAAGGTAACCAACCCCCTTGTGTTATTAGAAAGTGTGTTATTAGAAAGCCAGTGCTTAGCCAAATACAAAGTTAAACCTCAGTAAAATATAGCGTTGAAAGAATAAGGTATTACCGGTCTGTGACCCCTCTACAATCCCCAACAATCGAACATATCGTCAACCGCATAGCGACATCTCTCACTGATGTAAAGCTACCACTTCAAACGCCACTCGTCGTTGCTTACAGCGGTGGTGTGGATTCGACCGTTCTGCTCCAAGCCGTTATTGCATATAGGGAGCAGTTTGATAGCCCAATTCATGCTGTACATGTACATCACGGTTTAAGTGATAATGCCGAACAGTGGGCAAAGCACTGCGAATTACAGTGTCGTCTTGAAGACGTAGCATTTCATTTGTATCGAGTTGATGTTGATACGGGGTCGAGAAAAAGCCTGGAAGCAGAAGCGCGTAAGGTTCGATACAACGCATTGTTAGAAGTGTGTGACCAAATAGGCGGTGTACTGTTATTAGGACAACATGCCGAAGATCAGCTTGAAACCGTATTGCTCCAGCTCAAACGCGGTGCTGGTCCTCAGGGCTTAGCGGGTATGGGAGAAGTTCAGTACCGAGGTGACACCTTGATAATGCGCCCTATGCTAGCACTAGAGAAAGCCGAGATTGTGGCTTATGCCGAAGAGGAAATGTTGCAGTGGGTTGAGGATGAATCTAATCAGCAAAATAGCTTTGATAGGAACTTCTTAAGGAACGAAATTATACCTCACTTGCTGGACAGATGGCCTAAGTTAACCAAAACCGTGGGGCGCAGCGCCGAGCTTTGTGCTGAGCAAAGTGCACTAGTCAGCGATTCTGCCCAAAAATATTTTGAAGATTGTAAACGCACAGATCTCAGGCTCGACGGGCAACAACTCGCTGCATTGTCGTTACCGTGGCAGGCTATGGTCATTCGCGCGTGGTTTCGAGCTCAAGGCGAGCTGTCGCCCTCAAAAGCGCAGACAGACCAAGTACTTGCTATGTTAAAAGCAAAGCATGATGCAACCCCTGAAGTGAACTTTAAATGGGGCAGGGTTATACGGTTTGACCAAGACCTTTATTGGGTGGTGAACGCTACTCATGAAGTACCGCAAAACCTAAAATTAGTGCCCAACCAAAATATCACGCTTCCTTGGCTTAGAGGCCATATTCGAATTGCAGTACCAAAGGCGCGAGAAGAAGATACCGTTTCTCTGCAAACCAATGCTCGCAACCTTAAAGTAAAGCCAGAAAATGCGAACGTATCTAAGTTGCTGAAAGAATGGTTTAAGGTATGGCGCGTGCCAAGATGGGAGCGAAACGGCGTGCCGGCAATCTTGATTAACGACGAGCCTATCGCACTGATTGTTGAAGGACGTTGTGTTTATCTGCAGCCCAAAGCGCCAGATATAGAAATAACCTTTAGTCTCGACTGAATCTATGTAGCACTAAAAGTGCCTTTTTTTGAAAGGGCTAGATACTCTTGTTTATGGTATCCATGGCAATAATGTGCAAAAGCGGCATTGCTTTGCCGCCATCCTGATAAATTCAAATCGCGACGTTACGCTGCGTGATAACTATTTTTGCCAGAGTTTTTCACGCGATACAGGGCGTTGTCAGCACGGTCAAATAGGCTACTCATCGTATCGCCGTCGCGATAAATCGCGCCGCCAAGGCTGGTTGATACGCCTAAGCGAGATAAGTAGCTAGAGCTATTGATACTCATTTGAATACGCTGGGCTGCACAAGCTAGTTGCTGTTGCGACTGACAGTCTAGCAAACAACAAAACTCATCGCCGCCATAGCGAAATACTTCGTCTTCATCCCGCAGAACATTAGATAAATGTGATGCAACATGGACAAGTACTTTGTCACCTTCGCCATGACCAAAATTATCATTCACATACTTAAAGTTGTCTAAGTCGATCACCAAAAGTGCGAAAGGATCATCGTGTCTTTGCGCCCAGCCGAGTTGTCTTGTCATTGACTGCTCAAAGCCCGCTCGGTTACCTAAGCCAGTTAACACATCTTTAGTCGCCATCTGTTGCACACGCATCAATGAAAGAGCGTGCTTTACTTGTTTTCCAAATAAATCATGCAGTTGGAATAGACTCTCCCGTTGCGATAACGACAAGGGTGAACTAATGTAATAATAGACATGAGCTTGATCGCCATTAACGGCATTGGCACCTTGTAGTGGTAAATCAATGAGTGTTGACGATATCTTTGCATTACCGTACACCCAACGCGAGTCAAAGTCAGACAAGCTAAACCCGACAATAGGTAACAACGTGTTTAGCTGCTGAAAATACACGCCACCTAGCTCTTGTAGTTCAAGAGTAGAAAGTAGCTGCGTGATAAAGCCTGATAATTCACTAAAAGAGAGTGATTTACCTGTGCTCTCAGCAGGGTAAAAATTGTTATGTTGTGTGCTATCGTAGACTGACGTTGAAAAATCCACAGTAGTGCCCCTATACAAAATGCGTTGATATGCAAAGAAACAAGTGTCAAAGCCCTGACGTTTCTGTGGCCACATCTGCATTTTCGCGGAATTTATGGCGATCACAGCGGCAAAACTTGCCGGATCTGCATTTACACAGGGGATTTTGCAAACTAGATGCCAACAAAGTGTTTCAGGCACTAGTCTTTAGTTTAAAGCGTAAAATCGCGTGATTTATCGCGCTTGTTTTACAAATGGAAGTTTATGTAGCTTTAGGAGGTAGTGTGGGGACGAGCTTTTTAAATATCGTGATATTGATGTTTATATCGGTATGTGCGGTCGCATTATTTAAACGCATTCATCTCCCTCCTATTCTTGCTTATCTGTTTGCCGGCGTACTCGCGGGTCCACAACTATTATCTGTGTTTGCCCACCCAGAAGAAATGCACCTGCTCGCTGAAGTGGGCATAGTGTTTTTGCTCTTTTCACTTGGTCTTGAGTTCTCGTTACCTAAATTGTTGGCAATGCGCTCTTTAGTATTCGGTGTAGGATTAGGGCAAATGGTGTTTACCACGGCAGTGTTTACCTGTGTTCCTCTGTTTCTCGGCATTCCAATGAGTGCGTCCATCATTATTGGTGGTACGCTGGCGTTAAGCTCAACCGCTATTGTAATTAAGCAAGCTACCGAAATGGGCATTCTTAATAACAGGCGTACACAATTAGCGGTGAGTATCTTACTCTTTCAAGACTTAGCGGTGGTTCCGTTCCTAATTGCTATTCCTCTTTTAGCCCAGACTGGTGAAGTAAGTATTGCGCTAGCTTTAGGCGAGGCGTTGCTTAAAGGTGTGTTTGTCATTGCGTTTCTAATGTCAGTGGGTAAGTGGTTACTACCTTGGGTGTTTAGAGAGGTAGCAAGAACAAGGACTGACGAGCTGTTTGTTCTGACCACTATATTGATTGCCCTATTGGCAGGAGGGCTAACTTATTACTTCGGGCTATCCATGGCGCTAGGCGCTTTCTTGGCGGGTATGATGTTGGGGGAAAGCCAATACAAGTATCAACTTGAAGCCGACATTCGTCCGTTTCGAGATATTTTAATGGGGTTATTTTTTGTTACCGTGGGTATGCAGTTAGAACTCACTGTACTGTGGAACAGCCTGTTTGAGATTGTTTTTGGCGTTTTTGCTTTGATGATAGTTAAAGTCATTTTAGTAAGAGGCGCATCTCTATTAGTTAAAACCGATGTAATAGATGGCTGGTCTGCTGGGGTTAAACTTTGTCAGATTGGCGAGTTTAGTTTTGTAATTGCTGCGCTTGCTACGACACACGGCGTGTTAACGTCAGAGCAGTCATCGCTGATTGTGTGCATGGGTGTAATCAGTATGGCGTTAACCCCGTGGCTTATGAATAACAGCGTCACTATAGCAAGGCGTATTGTTAACAAGGATATCTCGTTCGATGACAATGTGAGCTTTGGTAATGCAGAGCCGTTAACCAACCACGTCATTATTTGTGGGTTTGGCCGCGTTGGACAGTCGGTAGCACGTATGCTGAAAATGGAAGGCATTCATTTTGTTGCCATAGATATGGATCCTGTCAGAGTACACGAGAGTCGAAACGCGGGAGAGCCCGTCATCTTCGGTGATGCGAGTCAAAAAGATATATTGATTACTGCCAATGTAGAAGGTGCCAAGCTTGTGCTTGTTACGTTTGATCAAGTCGATAAGGCCAAGCAGGTGATAACGCAGACCCGAAGCATTACGAGCACTACAGATGTTATGGTGCGTACCAAACGAGACTACCAGCTTGAAAGCCTATACAGCGCGGGTGCCAATCAAGTCGTGCCAGAGCTGCAAGAGGGGAGCTTGATGTTGGTATCGCAGGTGCTGCATTACGCCGGCGTGCCAATGTCTCGTATTTTAAAGCGGGTGCGAGCTGAGCGAAAAGGTCGCTACGATCATATGCACGGCTTTTACCCGGGAGAAACAACAGAGATCACCTATGGCACAGAAGACAAGTTAGAGTTTATCCATGCTGTGGTGTTGTCCGAACACGCTTCCTGTATTGGCAAAGCCATAAAAGATATCGATTTCTCGAGAATGCGAGTAGCGATTAAGGGCCTAAGACGGAATGGAAATGAAGTTAAAGACCCAGACCAAGACGCTATTTTGCAAGCCCATGACGTGCTAGTGATTGCGGGTAAACCCCGGCGTGTGGAGCGAGCAGAGCGAAAACTATTAGAAGGGAGCTAGCACGCAGTTAAACTTAGCGTTGTTTAGTCTAGCGCGCTTGCCATGGAACATGTGTTGAATTACGTGAGTTCAAGCTTACGCTACGCGGTCGCTTTCTAAGTCTGCAAATTGCTTTTTTAGGTCGTAGCGCTCGTCTGTCACTATCTTCTCAAGCACAGAAACTCGTTCCTTAAGCTCTGCAATTTCGGCTTTATAAGCATCGGTTTCTTTGCTGCTAAGTTTCTTCTTACTTTTGTCTTTTGCACTTTCGACAATGGAAACTAAGGCCCAGGCACAAATGGCTACTATTGCAATCGCGGTCATATTCACGGTGGTATCCCTCACAAATGGCTTTAAAACAGTGTAGGTGAAAATTTGGCCTGTTGCCTAATTCACCCCGTATTTAGTTAAATACTCATCGGTAAAATTACTGCTTCGCTTCAGGTACTATAGCGGTTATCTAACATACTTTTTAGTAAAAAATGTAACCCGTTAAGTCCATCACACTAGCAGTGTTATAATGAGAGATTGCAAGTAGGTTGCCAAGTGACAAAAGTCATTACTTTCTAAGAAGTTAGAATGTTTACCTAAGCTAATACAAAATAAATGTTAATGAATTTCACCAACTAAAGTAGCAAAATTGACGAATGAGTGACCAAAATAGCAACCGTCCAACACCAAACTTCGACCTTGCAAACAAGCAAACGCAAGAAAAAGAGGCTGTGCAGGAGCCGTTGACTGAAATCGCAATGGAAGACATCGCGACAGAAGAAGACATAATGTGGATGAGGCATGCGTTAACGCTTGCCGATAAGGCTGAGTCGATTGGTGAGGTGCCAGTCGGCGCCTGCGTAGTATTAAACGGTGAGCTTATCGGTGAAGGCTTCAATACGCCGATAACGGATAATGACCCATCTGCGCATGCAGAGCTACGCGCTGTTAAAGAAGCAGCAGCTGCGGTGCAAAACTACCGACTTATTGATGCTACGTTGTATGTGACATTAGAGCCCTGCTCTATGTGCGCAGGTATGCTGGTACATGCACGGGTAAAGCGGGTGGTGTTTGGCGCAAAGGATGCGAAGACAGGCGCTGCGGGCTCGGTCATGAACCTATTGCAACATCCTGCGCTTAATCATCAACTTGAGGTTGTATCTGGCGTATTAGCTGACGAATGTGCTAACAAATTGTCAGATTTTTTTCGCAAGCGCAGGAAAGAAATAAAGGCTGCCAAAAAGGCGAAAAGACTGCTAGAGGGGGATGCTTCAAACTAGTGTTTTATGGTACCGCTTGAAGATGTGCTTAGTAGAGTAATTCGCCTAATTGATTTATCGTTTGCAGGTTTAATCAGTGAACCCTAAAGCTTTATAGCTATTTAGCTAGGCGTACGGGTTAACTGAGTGAACATATCGCTGGTAACAAATAGCTTGCGGCGCTGAAGTACTTTTTGGTGACAACGCTTGAGCATAAGTCTGCGTCTGTTGTTGTTTTTCAATTTTATTCCTTTTTTCATAAATCGATTTTTTTTCATTTGTTCTCCTTTCTCGCGTTGTGGCCACTTTATGTTTTTCGTGACCACTTTTCTTCCTTCGTGCGCAGCTCTCTTTATTTGAACAAGTCTCACGTTATTCGAGAGATGTTGTCATTTAAGAGCTGCAGCTCTTCTAGAGCTTGTCATCGTTGAGAAAATAATTATTACTGAGAAAGTAAGTCAGTGTCTGACTAACTTCTTTTTAGGGTACAGTACAAAGATGACATCGAAATGACAGTTTTCAAGAGAGAAGCAAGGTGAACTGCGTCAAATTTTTCCTTGTTCGTCCAACCATACTAAGCTGTCATAATAACGACGAATATTTTCTACATACTGTAACGCTTCATCGCCTCTTGCATAGCCATAGCGAGTAGTACGGTAATATTTCTTTTGCCTAAGCTGTGGCAAGCGACGCTTTACATCTACCCAAAGGTCTGGATTGCCACCTTGTTGCTCGGTAAGAATGCGTGCGTCTTCTAAATGGCCCATACCGATATTATACGACGCCATAGCCATCCAGGTTCTATCTGGCTCGCTAATTCGCGCAGGTATGCGATTGAGCAAACTGGCAAAATAACGAGAGCCTCCGCGAATGCTTTGTTCAGGATCGGTTCTGTCATCTACGTTCCAGTCACTTGCCGTATCCATGGTGAGCATCATTAGACCGCGAACGCCAGTTCTTGAGATAGCGTCACTGTCCCAGTGACTTTCTTGATAACTCATGGCCGCAAGCAGTCGCCAGTCTAATTCACCTGCATACTGTTGAAATAAGGGTTTGTATTGGGCAAGTGCTGTCTCGGCGGCATAATTAAACGCACGACTGTCGACGTAATCAAACTGGCGAATATGGCCAAAGTACTTGTCTTCTAACACCGTAAACCAGCCTGACTGATGTACAGTACCAAAATATTCAATCAGCGCTGCTTTCACTGAGTCATCTTGATGTAATGGGAGTGCCCACGCCATCGGCATATCTTCATTAAGGGTTTTTGCCACGGCTAAGTTAGGATATCGCCTGCGCTGAAGGGCTAGACGGTTGCTGTCTGCTACCGTATAAGCAATGTCGCCATTGGCAACTTGTTGCAACAGTTCTTCGGAGTCAGAATCTTCGGTGGTAACAAGTTGGGTTTTTATTATTGGGCTTTCACCATCACTTGCTTGGTCGGTTACCTCGTCTAATAAATTAGACAGTAAGTGAGCTTGGCTGCTACCTGCCACAGTAACAATAGGGGCATCAAGTTCTAATAAGTCTCTAGGTCTCGATGTCCCTGCTTGGAAGACGAGCTCTTGTTGAACGTGTTGATAGGCTGGACCGTAAGCAAAACGACTTTTAAGTGAAGGCGTTACCGCATCGCCTGTCGCGACAATGTCCAGATTACCTTCTTCTAACTGTTCTAACATGACTTCATAGCTGTAGAAGGGGTAAAGGTCGAGCGTCACGCCAAGGTAATCGGCAAATCCTGCCAGCAGTTCATATTCAAAACCCTGCGGCCCCTCTGCGCCGTTATAAAATGTTCCTGCACCATAAACAGTTCCGACGCGGATCGACTCTCGTTCCAACAATGAAGAAAGGGCAGTGGGTACGGAAGGAACGCCACAACTTATAACAGCAATAGATAATATGATTATTAATTGTAGTTTTAATCGTTTTTTATAGTCTTGTGACTGCATAGACCTTTACTTGTTGTCATTAAACCATCTAAGTTTAAAAAAAAGTTCATGTAAGCGCGTTATGAGGTTACTTACTGCGCATAATTACTCTATAATCCGCGCCGAAATACTCATCAATCCAAGAGGCAACGCGTCGCATTGGTGGTCGTTGTTTCTAACAAACCAGGTAAATCAATATGTTGGTCCTTCGAGGCGCTCCTGCACTATCAGAGTTTAACCAAACTAAACTGATTGCAAAGCTGGGTCAATCCGGCGTTAGGGTTAAAAACCTATATAGCGAATATGTTCACCTAGTCGATTCCCAAGGTGATTTGTCTAAGCAGCAAATAGAGATACTCGAGAAGCTGCTCACTTACGGCCCCGCGAGGCAAGCACAAACCCCTTCTGGAACCTTCTTCCTCATTACTCCTCGCCCCGGCACTATCTCTCCCTGGTCTTCTAAAGCCACCGACATCGCTCACAACTGCAGTCTAAAAAATATCAACCGCATAGAACGTGGTTGTGCGTTTTATATAGAAACAGAAAACGGTGTGAGTGAAGATGATTTTGCGCTTATCGCTAGTTTCTTACACGACAGAATGACCGAATCAGTGTTCACCAATACTGATGAAGCTGCGGTACTCTTTTCACATACCGAAGCCAATACTTTTACCAGTGTAGATGTATTAGGCGAAGGCAAAGACGCGCTAGTTAATGCAAATGTGTCGTTAGGCCTTGCTTTAGCTGATGATGAGATTGACTACCTGTTTGATAGCTTTACTAAGCTAGGCAGAAACCCGACTGACGTTGAACTTTATATGTTTGCGCAAGCAAACTCTGAACACTGTCGTCACAAAATTTTTAACGCTAGCTGGACCATTGACGGCGAGGACCAAGAAAAGTCGCTGTTTAAAATGATCAAAAACACCTACGAGTTGTTACCTGATCATGTGTATTCAGCTTACAAAGATAACGCAGCGGTAATGGAAGGGTGGCAAGCAGGTCGTTTCTTCCCGAACCCGCAGTCACACCAATACGAATACCATCATGAAAATATTGATATTTTGATGAAGGTAGAAACCCATAATCACCCAACGGCAATTTCACCTTTCCCAGGTGCGGCAACAGGCTCTGGTGGTGAAATCCGTGATGAAGGTGCTACTGGTCGTGGTTCAAAACCTAAAGCGGGTTTGGTTGGTTTTACCGTATCTAACTTACGTATTCCTGGTGCTGAACAGCCGTGGGAATTCGAATACGGCAAGCCACAGCGCATTGTAAGCGCCCTTGATATTATGCTTGAAGGCCCACTAGGTGGCGCAGCGTTTAACAACGAATTTGGTCGTCCTGCGCTACTGGGTTATTTCCGTACCTTTGAACAAGAAGTCAATAGCTTCAACGGTGTTGAAGTGCGCGGCTATCACAAACCTATTATGTTAGCTGGTGGTTTAGGTAATATTCGTCGCGAGCATATTGAAAAAGGCGAAATTACGGTAGGCGCTAAGCTTATTGTGCTTGGCGGCCCTGCAATGAACATTGGTCTTGGCGGCGGTGCAGCCTCATCAATGGCATCTGGCCAATCAAACGAAGACTTAGACTTTGCTTCAGTACAGCGAGATAATCCTGAAATGGAGCGTCGCTGTCAGGAAGTGATTGATGCATGTTGGCAGTTGGGGGATAACAACCCTATCCAGTTTATCCACGATGTGGGCGCAGGTGGTCTTTCAAATGCACTGCCTGAGCTGGTTAATGACGGTGGCCGCGGCGGTAACTTTGAACTTAGAAAAGTATTGTCAGATGAGCCAGGTATGACACCTTTAGAGCTATGGTGTAACGAATCCCAAGAGCGCTATGTTTTATCTGTCGCGCCTGAAAATATGCCAGTGTTCGAAGCAATTTGTGCCCGCGAACGCGCGCCGTTTGCTGTGGTTGGTGAAGCCACTGCCGAGCAGCACCTCAACCTGAACGACAGCCAGTTTGACAACAAACCTATCGATATGCCTCTTGATGTACTTTTAGGCAAGCCGCCTAAAATGCACCGCGACGTAAGCTCGACCAAGGTTAGCTCGCCAGCGCTAAACGAGGCAGGCATTACCTTAAGTGATGCAGCAAATCGCATTTTATCTTTGCCTACCGTGGCAGAGAAAACCTTCCTTATCACCATTGGCGACCGTTCGGTTACCGGCCTTGTAAGTCGCGATCAAATGGTAGGCCCATGGCAGGTGCCAGTGGCAGATGTGGCGGTTACTGCAACAGCGTTTGACACCTACCACGGTGAAGCGATGTCGATGGGTGAGCGTACGCCTGTCGCGTTACTATCGCACGGCGCGTCTGCACGTCTTGCTGTGGGTGAAGCGTTAACCAATATTGCCGCAGCAAACATCGGCGATATTAAGCGCATTAAACTGTCAGCAAACTGGATGGCAGCAGCTGGACATCCAGGTGAAGATGCGGGTCTTTATGAAGCGGTTAAAGCAGTGGGTGAGGAGCTTTGCCCAGAGCTTGGCCTAACCATTCCTGTGGGTAAAGACTCTATGTCGATGAAAACCGCATGGAATGAAAACGGTGAAGATAAAGCGGTGACTTCTCCGCTATCACTCGTTATCTCTGCCTTTGGCGCAGTAAAAGATATTCGCAAAACCCTAACGCCTCAGCTACGTACAGACAAAGGCGCAAGCCGCTTGCTGCTACTCGACTTGGGCGAAGGGAAAAATCGCTTGGGCGCAAGCTGCCTGGCACAAGTCTATACTCAGCTTGGTGATAGCCCAGCAGATGTGGTCTCTGCAAATCGCCTTAAAGCCTTCTTTGACGCAATGCAGACGTTAATTGAAAAAGGCTTGGTGTGTGCTTATCACGACCGTTCAGACGGTGGCCTGTTTACCACCGTTGCTGAAATGGCCTTTGCTGGTAAAACAGGTGTAAGCATTAACCTTGATAGCCTAGTTGGAAACGACATTGCCGTATTGTTCAATGAAGAACTAGGTGGCGTAATCCAAGTGCTTGAAAGCGATATGGATGCCGTTAACGCAGTACTGACTGAATTCGGTTTAACTGAATTGACTCACGATATCGGTACGCTTAATAGCACCGACATGATTGAGTTTAGTCGCGGTGGCGTTGCTGTACTTGCAGATAGCCGCGTATCAATGCGTACGACGTGGGCACAAACCACGTTTGAAATGCAGAAACTGCGTGATAACCCTGAATGTGCTGAACAAGAACACGCGGCAAAGCAAGATGCTGCCGACCCAGGTTTGCATGCTGCGTTGTCTTATGATGTAAACGAAGACGTAGCAGCGCCCTATATTGCCAAAGGCGTTAAGCCAAAAGTGGCGATATTAAGAGAGCAGGGCGTAAACTCGCATCTAGAAATGGCGGCTGCATTTACCCGTGCAGGCTTTGATGCTATCGATGTGCACATGAGTGACGTGTTGTCTGGTCGCATTACCCTTGAACAGTTTGCGGGCCTTGCGGCTTGTGGCGGTTTCTCTTACGGCGATGTATTAGGTGCAGGTGAAGGTTGGGCGAAATCTATATTGTTCAACAGCATGGCTCGCGACCAGTTTGAAGGCTTCTTCAACCGTAACGATACGTTCAGCTTAGGTGTGTGTAACGGCTGTCAGATGCTATCGAACCTTAAATCACTGATTCCAGGTACTGAGCATTGGCCACATTTCGTGACCAACCAGTCGGCGCGATTTGAAGCTCGTGTTGCAATGGTCGAAGTGATGGAGTCTAAGTCTGTGCTGCTTGATGGCATGGCAGGTTCGCGTATGCCTATTGCTGTGTCGCACGGTGAAGGTCAGGCTGAATTTGCCAATGACAACGCGCTGTCACAAGTAGGCGCGCAGGTGGCGATGCGTTACGTAGACAACTACGGCAAGCCAACCATGCAATATCCGGCAAACCCGAATGGTTCACCGCAGGGGATCACAGGTCTAACTTCACTAGACGGACGCAGCACCATCATGATGCCGCACCCTGAACGTGTATTCAGAGCCGTGGCAAACTCGTGGCGTCCAGACGATTGGCAAGAAGATGGTGCGTGGATGCGTATCTTCAGAAATGCCCGTAAATTTGTTGGGTAACAAAGCACTGTTAGTTCGATAAAAACAGGGGGAAACCCCTGTTTATCTTTCGAAAAAATACTGTTTAATAAACGTTCATACCATAAATAGGTGTCAAAGCTTTGGCAAAGTGTCAAAAATCTGATTTTTGCCCTTGTCATCAGTTTGTCACTGATCTATTGTAGTGCAAGCAAGGAATGCAATTAGGTTACAGGAGTTGAGTTAGGGTTGTACCAGTGAAAGGCATGTGCCGGCTGGTTTAAATAATAAGAGACGACCGATGAATCGTTCTTCTAAAGGGTTTGGCTTAACCGGAGTGGCTGTAGCTGTAGTGCTGATGTTCGTAACTGCTGTTTTTAGCACATCTGCGAAGTCTGCCGAAGCTCCAACAACGCTAAGTGTGCAGTCTTCAGTTAAGTAGTCTGAAAGAAAAATTCTAACGCCCGTATCAAGTTGCTTGATACGGGCGTTAATCATTAGGGGACAATAAAAACGTTCAGCATATAGCGCTTCATGAGAAAAGCCTAAAAGCTACACCTAAAGACAAGCCCAAAAAAGCAAAGCTGACTCAACGAGTTATTGCCTCTCATTTTATCCTTTCTTATTTTTTTCTCTGTTAATTAATTTCTGCTGCGGATGTTTTTTCAAAAGCACATATGTAGCACCAAAGCCTCCGTGCATCGGTTGAGCCGTATGGTAGGCAATGACTTCGTCTAGTTCTCTTAGCCAATGGTTAACATAACTTTTTTTCAAAGCGGGAAAGGGTTTGCTATTTTCACCTGTTCCATGTTTTATGAGCAGTGCACGAACCCCGCGTTCGTGACTAGATTTAATGGTGCTATAAATCAGGTCTCGGCTTTGTTCTAAGGTTTTTCCTGAAAGTGTTACGTTGGCCTCTAATGGATATTTACCAAGGCGAAGTTTTTTAAAAACACCGTCTTGAATACCGGGCTGCTGGAAGTGTATAAAATCATCAGGGGGTACCGGCTTCACACCTTCCATGCTCAGTGGGTTAGCGAGTTTTTCGCGGACGCCTAACTGCCTAGCCGCTCTTTTTTGTTTTTCAGCGAGCGCTTTTTCAGGATCGTGTAATAAAGCCTTATCATCTGAAGCGATTGGTTTTACATCTTGCATTTCTGCAAAAAACGAATCGATATCGTCGTTTTCAAATTGGCTCATATTAATCCCCGTATAAGCTACTTCTCTATCTTTTATACGCTATTTCTGCCCCGTTGGTCTATGGAGCATAACCGCTCGATATATCACCGGGCGCAACGAACAGCAGCACCGTCGATTGCAGTGTAATTATAAAGTGGGGATTAAATTCTAAAAATCATCGTTTAGTAAATGGCACCGGGTTCCGCTAAAGCTTCAATAGCATCCCACTCTTCTTCAGAAAATGGGCACTGCTCAGCTGTTTCGGCACAACTATCAGCGTTATCAGGTGGGGGGAAATCGAAAGTCATAATGCTCTCCTGTTTTGAAGAGTATTACTTAAATTGGCTAAATTACAACCAAAGTATAATAAATTCTTCAATATTACAGGCGACGGTGTGTATAAGCATCTTTACTAAAAAGCAGAAACGTTGCGCAATTAATGGCGTCCCCAGCTGGAATCGAACCAACATCTAAGCCTTAGGAGGGCCTTGTTTTATCCATTAAACTATGGGGACCTAATGCGTAGGGAGTTTTATTATACGTAGTTCGGGAAAATACGAAACCCTTTGTCAACAAGGTGCAGCGCTATGAGAAGAACGTCTCTGTCACTGACGTGAAAGTAATGTGCCCATGGCCTGGTTTTCTAATGCATATAAAAAACCCTCGTAGATACGAGGGCTTTGGCTATGGTCAGCGTATTTTTAAATATCAAAGTGTACCGCTAGTCTCGTAAATCTAAAGAGCAGTGTATGGGGATTGTTCAATTTGATAATTTTATATGCCGCTGTTGGATAAAACAGCATGTTTTGTTGAACAAAATCCCTACGATAGTTTGGATTCTAACAAAAACGAATTGAAGTAAAAGATTATAGTTACACTTTATTCAATGCTTGAAGTAATTGATGTTCGATACATTTCCAAAGGCAATTATTTCACTTAGATGACGAAAGTACTATATAAACTGGGAACTCTAAACTGTTTAAGGCAGATCGAGAAAGACTATTTTTTTACTACAAAATCGTGTTCTTGAATGTTTGCGATAATTCCTGCACCTTCGTTTACTACTAGAGACGAATTACCGTAGGCACTACTCACTACAAATTTGCCAGGATATAGCGAGTACTGTAAGTATTTACGGCCACGGTTATCGACAATCTCTTTAGCTTGATAAAGGTATAGTTCATCTTTTTCAGAAATGCCATTGTCTCTGCCTAACGATACAGAAATTTTATCGCCGGCAACATTAATCACTCTACCTGTCATTGGCTGGCATGCAGTGGCTTCTTTTATGTCTTCAATCGCTTCTGCTATTGTCGCGTTGACAGTTTGCCCATAAAGCGACTGCCAAAACTTCGTCGAAAATTCATCTACATCTTCGAATCTGTCGAATGTCCATTCTCCTTGATTCTGATAAGACTTAGTCAACAACAGGCCTCCATTAATGCCGTCATAAACTTGAATGGTCATAGCAAAGGAGCGTCGAGAAGTACCCTCACGCCACGGTGTAAAAACCGAAGCCTCTTCCCGTGTCACGCTTAAATCATCTATCATGCCCACCAGCACAAATTGAGTATTACTTTGCGCTGAAAGCGTGCGTACATTTTGGTCAGTATATCGACTGTCAAATTTTGCAGTATGTGGCGCGATATAGATAATATCTAGGTTTTCAGTTTTATTTCGCATGGCCTGCGCTAACTGATGGGTGAATGAAGCATCGAAGTTGGGAATATTACCCTGTGTTAGTTGCGCTCTGTTACGTACCCTGAAATGTGTGGTAGCGAAATGTTTCTGGTCATTTTGTGCGGCACACACTTTTCCTCTTGGAAAAATGTCAGCGCGAATACTTACCGTAATCACATCGCCGCTATAAACTTCATCAACCAGTTCCAGTTGTTCAACTTCGCCGGTAGAGCGAATGGTCATCTCTTCATTTTTAAGAAGACCATTTGTAAGCTTGGCGACGCTATGAACTGATGCGCCTGCAAAAAGCATGGCTTGCTTAAGTGCCTCTTGGGTAGCCGCATGTCTGGCAGTTTCTTTATCACCATTTCGCACCACAGCCTGTCCTGTAGCCTCGTACCACACGGCATTTGCTTGCCCAACGAAAAATGCAAACAGGCAAATTACCGCCACGACAGCATTTAAAATAGTTACCAGCGTTGTTTTGCTAATATATCGCACCGCACACCTCTGGAGGTTGTTGTCTAACTGCGCTATGCAAAGCGCCCGGTTTATAAGGCGAAGTATGCGAAAAGAGTGCCAATTGATGTGGTTTGGTCTTCATTAAATCAATCGGGCGCATATCTTGCACATATCTTGCAACGCGTATCTTGCTAAAGGTTTGTAAAAAGCGTCAGTTTAAATACGTCAAAATCTGCTACCGCGAGTATGGCGGTATCTCGTAGTTACAAAGCTGCCACCGACGAGAGCAGCATAACTACACATTTGATTTTATTAATAATGCAATTTGGAAATGAAACTATGTGCTTGAAAAAAATACATAAATCAAAATCGCTGCTGCTGTCTTGCTTTCTTGGTTTAGCAATAAGCACTGGTGGATGCGGCATTATTGATAAACACGTTGAGTGGGAAACAATAGAACCAGAAAGCTATCCCGTGCTCAAGGCGGTAGGCTATGCGCCAATTTCTTCTCAGCATGGCGAAAGCGACAGCATGAAGCTTATATTGGCGATGAAAGCGTCAAAATTAGATGCATACCGAGAGCTAACTGAACAAGTCTATGGTCAAAAAATTGAAGGCAATCAGTCTCTGTCTCACTTGGTTATAGATAGCGAAACATTGCGAGCATCTGTAGAGGGGGTCATTAGAGGCGCTGAAGTCGTAAAAGCCTATCCGGTAGGTGAAGATACATACGTCACCGAACTCGCTTTAGATATGCAGCAGGTTTACGATATATATCTGTCGACCGCAAAACCGCGCCGAGTAAAGGATGTTAAGTATTATTAAACGATAGCGAAAGGGGTGTTTGCGCAAGTGGCTGTATCGTGAAGTCTTAAAACATGCGCAAATACACAGAGGTATAATTTACTTTTACCGGTTAAGGCTTAATGGTTAAAGCTCGCTGAGTGAGGTTTACTGAAATCGCAAAAAAATTAGGCGCTCACTCCCGACCCTAAAGTCCCGCCTTTCGGCTTTCCTTTTTTGTCATAGGTGAGCGATTCTTTGGCACGAACTTCCATCATCAAGTTACGTAAGTGTGTGAGGCGTAGCTGTCCTTGCTCTACGGCTTTTTGATTGACCTGCGTGCGGTATTTGCAATCGTCCAGAAGTTTCTTTGCATTAGCCATTAATGCATCATCTTCTTCTGACATTGAGCCTTGATCGCTAATTGTGCGCTCAATGCTTCCATCGAGAGCCTGAATAGACGTTAACAGTGCTGTCTTTTCGTCTAACAAATTCATTAAAGATTCGGCGTCTCGCGAACTGATAAGTTGCAATTCTTTTTCAAGCAATACGGCAAGTGAAGACAGTTGCTCCACTTGCTTTATTAGTGCTTGTGTCAATTGGCTTGCTTGTTCAGTCACGTTAGCTCTCTTCTGGTTAGTTACGAGTTTTGTCGCTCATTATTTAGCGCCAAAAATCTCACCTTCTAGTTTTGCAATCTTGTTGGCAAGCACTTCAGGATTAACTTTATACTCGCCACTTTGAATCGCTCGCTTAAGGCGATCGACTTTATCTTGGTTCACAGGCGCTTCCGAACCTTTCTTCTGAACCTGGTTGAGCTGCTGAGCAGATTGCGTCAACGATACAGAATCCTGACGCGGAACTGATGCGGTTTGCGCAGCCTGTGTTGATGCCTGCTGTGGAGATTGCTGCGTTTGGTTTTGCTGCGCAACCTTTCCATTATCAACGGGTGTTTTAGGTAACCCATTGTTTATATTATTAATTGCCATAATTAGTCCTCACTACTTTTTCGCCTCTGTAAAGTATATCGGCCTTTTGGCTAATTTCTTTAGCTAAATTGTGAACAAAAAAGTAGATATTCGCTGCGTCGTTTATAAGTGTATCACGACTTCTTCAGGGCTTGCGACTCTTGCTATCACCGCCTTTTGGCTACTGGCATTAATTACCTTAATATTGTCACCAACGACACCGTCTTGCTGAGCGATTCCGGCTGTTTTCACTTCCATACCTGCTACCTCAGCAGTTATGGTAATTCTGTCGCCTTTGCACACAAAGCATAGCATATTTGACTGTATAGCTTGTCCGTCAGTCACTCGGCGTTTTATTCTAGCCCCAATAAGCGCTTCTAGCTCAGTAAATGCGGTATAGCGTAATCGTCTTACATCAACTTTTGCCAGAGACAGATTCGATGATGTCAGTACGGTTCCTGGACTTATTGCGCCTTGAGTGACAACAATTTCTTTGGTACGCGTTACTTGCCCGCTGGTGAAAAGGTACCATTCATTATTTCTGCAGCTCACTCTAACTGATATATACGATTGGCTCAGCGCTTCTTGCGACGCATTGTATTCGAACCCAGTTGGGCAGTCAGGAATATTTATCCTATCGTCTATCTTCACAATAGACACATCAATGCTAGTATCCTGCGTATTATCAGCAAGTTGAGTTATTAGGTATTGTTTTGCGCCTTCTTCAACCTGTTTGTGATTGGTTTGTGTCGCCAAGCAGTTCATAGAAAGCACACTGAAAACGGTCAATGACAGTAATCGTGTGAATGTAAGGCGCGTTTTGGCGTTCATATTTTTCATCATGACTTTTCGTGTTCAGTTTACAAGTTATTGACTATGCTTAATACGGCCGGTTTGCTTAGTGCAAATAAATAACAGCCAAAGTAAATCCATAAGGTTTACAAGCACGAGCGTCAACGCAGGATCATTGACTAAGTTAAGGTATAAACCCTACTAAAGACTGAAAAATGCTATTTAGTGTCATTTTTCTGTCGTTTGACCTGCAAAAATTTAGTGATATTGTCTATCTTTATCATAAGAGGCAATGATCATGCCCAGTATTACTTAGAGGTGACCTATGTCGGGGATTTTAGATTCAGTAAACCAGCGCACGCAGCTTGTTGGGCAGAATCGCTTAGAGTTGCTGCTGTTTAGACTGAACGGCCGCCAACGCTTTGGAATTAACGTTTTTAAAGTGCGGGAAGTGCTTCAGTGTCCTCCGCTAACAGCAATGCCGAAATTAAACCCGTTGGTTCGTGGTGTGGCGCACATCCGTGGTCAAACTATATCGGTCATTGATTTAAGTATGGCAACACGCGGCCGTAAAATTGAAGATCTCTCTAATGCCTTTATTGTCATTGCGGAATATAACCGTTCAGTTCAGGGCTTTTTGGTGGGTGCCGTAGAGCGTATTATCAACACCAATTGGGATGCGATCATGCCGCCACCCCAAGGTACTGGCAGAGCAAGCTATTTAACGGCGGTGACTGAAGTTGAAAATGAACTTATTGAAATTCTAGACGTTGAGAAAATTTTAAATGAAATTTCTCCGTTGAATGCCGAAGTAAGTTCTGAGGTGGCAGAAGGTCTGACAACCGAAGGCCAAGAAAACAAAATTATCTTTATTGCAGATGACTCTGCGGTAGCGCGAAACCAGGTTAAAAAGGCCCTAACTTCACTAGGCTTAGAAATTGAGCTAGCTAAAAACGGTCTTGAAGCATTAAACAGGCTTAAAGAAATTGCGGAAGAGTACGGCGATGTAACGAACCGTGTAGGCGTGCTGGTCTCAGATATCGAGATGCCAGAAATGGACGGCTATACACTAACCGCCGAAATTAAGAATACGCCTGAACTTCAAAAGCTTCATGTTGTATTGCATACGTCGCTCAGTGGTGTCTTCAACCAAGCTATGGTGCAAAAAGTAGGGGCTGATGACTTTATCGCGAAATTCCATCCCGATGAACTTGCTACCGCGGTACAAAAGTGGCTAATGACTGAGTGCGAATAACGGAGCAAGATAGGATTGGCTAATAAAGACGTTTCGCCAGCAAGTTACCTCAAGTTTAGAGAGTTTTTGGAAAAGCAATGCGGCATAGTATTAGGTGATAATAAACAATACCTGGTGCGCAGCCGTTTAGCTTCATTACTCTATAAGCATAAGTATGAGTCTGCTGACGAACTGATTGACGTGGTTGTGAAAGGGTTCGACAGAACCTTACTACAGAACGTTATTGACGCAATGACCACAAACGAAACGTTGTGGTTTCGAGACAACTATCCCTTCGATTTACTTGTAAAAGAGTTACTACCAACACTATCGGCAAAAAATCAGAAGCTTCGCATATGGAGTGCCGCTTGTTCGTCTGGACAAGAGCCTTATTCTATTGCGATGTCTGTACTTGAATATCAGCGCCAAAGGCCAGGTGCATTAAGAGCGGGTGTTGAGATTGTTGCTACAGATTTATCGTCAGAAATGCTGCAAAAGTGTGAGTTAGGTATTTATGACGAACTGTCCCTTGCAAGGGGATTGTCCCCGCAAAGGAGACAGGCCTTTTTCCAGCAAAATGATAGCGGGCTTATGCAGGTAAAACCCGACGTTCGTCGGATGGTAAGCTTTAGAAGTCTAAATTTACTTTCGAGCTATGCAGCACTTGGCCGCTTTGATATCGTTTTTTGCCGTAATGTTTTGATTTATTTCTCGGCCGAAGTAAAACAACGCATCCTGCAACAAATTGCCGGACAGCTGCAGCCTCAGGGTGTGCTTTTCCTTGGCGCCTCTGAATCAATCAGCGCTGCAAGTGATACCTACAGTATGGTTAAGTGCCACCCTGGCCTTTACTACCAAAAAAAATGATCTAACTTATCGGCCTGATAACTAATACTTTTTTTACGATCAGGTCGACACTTTTGACTTACACCCTCCGTCAAAATCTCATTATGGCATTTGCCTTGCTAACTATTTCTACAAACGACAGTAAAACGGCAAGATTCGATATTTAATTGTCCGCTTACATTGTCACCACGAACAAATTTTTAGTATGTCAGAGGTCATGTTATGGCTATTAACCTAGATAAGCTGGTTGGCTTTCATGAGTCAGCACTCACTATACGCACAGAGCGTATGGAAGTGATTTCTGGAAATCTAGCGAACGCAAACACGCCTGGTTATAAAGCGCGGGACATTGATTTTAATAAAGCAATGCAGTCGGCTATGCGAGAAGCATCTGGTGGTACAGCCAATCACGCTTCTTCAGGAATGGTGCGGACAAATGATCGCCACTTAAGCGGCAATTCGACGTCAGTAGCGGCAAACTTTGACATGCAATACCGCATCCCAACACAACCAGACACTGGCGACGGTAATACGGTTGAAGTTCAAGCGGAAAGAAATCGGTTTTTAGACAATGGATTGCGCTACCAAGCCAGCCTAGAATTTTTGAACGGAAAAATTAAAGGCATGAAAAAAGCGCTTAGCTCAGGAGGCCAGTAGTCATGAGTTTATTTAATGTAATGCAAATTTCGAGTACGGGTATGGAGGCGGAGAATGTACGTCTTAATACTACGGCAAGTAATATTGCCAACGCTAACTCGGTTAGCAGCAGCTATGACGAAACATACCGAGCTCGCCATCCAGTTTTCGCTACGGCGTTGCAAGATGCAATGCGCGACCAGTCGAAAGGTGCAGGTGTTCAAGTAAAGGGGATTGTAGAAAGTGATGCTCCTTTGCAAGTGGAGTATTCACCTAATAACCCGATGGCAGATGAAAACGGCTACATCTATAAACCCAACGTGAACATTGTGGAAGAGATGGCGAATATGATGTCAGCGTCCAAAGCGTATGAAACTAACGTGCAGGTTGCGGACACCACAAAGCGTATTTTCCGTCGCGTATTGCAGCTAGGTCAAGGGCAGTAACTTGCCGCTTGAATAATGTGAGGATTACTCAGTGAATACCATAAACAATACTGGCTTAAATACTGATCTGTATTGGCAAGAGGAAACCGTCAAAATAGCTGACGGCACCGAGCAGCAGTTAACCCAGGAAGATTTCTTCTCAATGTTAACTGAGCAGTTAGCCAATCAGGATCCCACTGCACCCGTTGATAACGATCAAATGGTAGCGCAGATGACATCATTTACGATGGCAGACGGTATTTCCCAACTTAACGAAAAGTTTGAGTCGTTTGCAGCTTCAATGACATCGAATCAAGCGTTACAAGCTTCTAGTCTTATCGGGCAAAACGTGCTGGTTCAAGGTAACGTGGGTTATATGGCCAATGAAGGCGATGGCATTTCGGGTGTCATCGTGAATGAAAAAACAGTTCAGAATATGACGATCACTATTGAGAACCAGTTTGGTGAAGTCATAAAAACCATTGATGCAGGCACACAAAGCGCTGGCAACATTGAGTTTGAATGGGATGGCAAAGATAAGCATGGCAACCAGATGGCACCGGGTGAATATGTTATCAGTGCCACTGGCGAGTTGAATGGAGAAGGTGTTCAGCTGAATACCGCCGTTAATCGCCATGTTGGAAGTGTAAGCTTGGCTGGTAGTGGTCAAGGCGTAATTTTGAATTTGGATGGTGATGTCAGTATCAATCTTGATGACGTCATTCAAATCGGCAGTTAGTAGGAGAATCAATAATGTCTTTTAATATTGCACTGAGTGGCGTATCAGCCGCACAAAAAGATTTGGATGTAACCGCCAACAACATCGCAAACGTAAATACAGTTGGCTTTAAAGAATCTCGCGCTGAATTTGGCGATGTTTATGCGGCATCACTGCTTTCAGGTGGTAAAACTAAAGTAGGTGACGGTGTACTCACTCAAGAAGTTGCTCAGCAATTTTCTCAAGGTAGCCTTCAGTTTACCAATACCTCGCTCGATTTGGCGATCACAGGTAATGGTTTCTTTGCGACAGTACCTGAAATTACGTCTCGCGACTTCTCGTTCACACGTGCGGGTCAGTTCAAGTTAGATAGCGACAATTTCGTGGTTAACAGTAACGGCGATAACTTATTGGGTTTCCCCGTTAACTCTGATGGTACAAGTGCCTCGGTAGCACTTAGTACTACAGAGCCAGTACGTATCCCAGATTCTTCGGGTTCTCCCGCACAAACCACAGAAGTTGACATTCGAATGAACTTGCCTGCTGGTGATGCAGCCCTAGATCCACAAGATTTTGACCCTGAAGATCCGCTTACCTACAACGCAGCAACATCGGTAACCGTTTACGATTCGTTAGGTGATAGTCACGTAATGACCTATTACTTCATAAAGGATGCGACACCGGGTGTTGATAATGAGTGGTATGTTGCTACTGCAATCGATGACACGCTAGTTGATATGACAGATTCAGCGGGTAATGACACAGACCCAGCAACAGCAGTAAATAGTGTCGGTGGTAACACTGGTAACGCCGTAACAGCATCTAAACTCATCTTCTCTCAAGGCGGTGATTTCGCTGGTATGGAAACGCCTGATGGCCTACCTACACTTGATTTCAAAATGGAAACAGAAGCGCTAGGCGCAGGTATTCTTGCTAATGGCTCAGATCCTACGCAGCAAATAAGTATAGATTTCAACCTCGATGTTAATAGCGCTACGCCTAATGAGCCGACTCAGTTCGCCTCTGCGTTCGAGGTTACATCATTAGAACAGGATGGTTTGCCTGTAGGTCGATTGACGGGTATCGATATCGGTCCTGACGGCCTGGTTCGTGCAACGTTCTCTAATGGTACGTCTGAACCTATTGTTCGTGTCGCTTTGGTTCGCTTTTCTAATGAACAAGGCCTAACTCAAGAGAGCAGTACTCAGTGGAAGGAAAGTATTCTTTCTGGTGAGGCACTAGCGGGTGAAGCAACAACTGGTACTTTCGGCGAAATTAACTCTTCGGCGCTAGAACAAGCTAACGTTAACCTTACCACTGAGCTCATCGATATGATTATCGCTCAGCGTAACTTCCAGGCAAACTCGCGTGCGCTTGAAGTGAACAACTCGCTAAACCAGACTATCCTTAACATTCGATAGTTTGCAGTAAGCTACATTAGCAGATTGCTAAGCGGCAAATTTTAGGCGCGGAAAACCGTACCTATTTGACCCGATTTAGAAAGGTCGCAACAATGCGACCTTTTTATTTTTCTATATATATCAATTCAATACCGCCCTTATTTTTCAATTGCACTAAATATCCACAGATTGGCACTGCCTTTGCAAAATCTTGTTTAAGGTTTAATCAGAGTCAAAAGTCAGTCATGGACAAACTTCTCTATATTTCAGCAAGTGGCGCCTCCCAAGACCTACTAGGAACAGGGATTAGGGCCAATAACTTGGCTAATGCACAGACAACGGGATTCAGAGCGCAGTTAGAGCAGGCAAGGTCAATGCCGGCCTACGGCGAAGGTTTGCCGACTCGCGTGTTTTCCATGACAGAAAGTCCGTCGAATAATTACGAGTCGGGCCCGATGATTAAAACAGATCGCGATTTAGACGTAGCCATTCAAGGTGATGGTTGGTTCGCTGTACAAGATCAAAATGGTCAAGAAGCGTACTCGCGTGATGGAAATTTCAAGTTAGGCGATGACGGAATTTTGACAGATATCCACGATCGCGTCGTGCTTGGTGACAATGGGCCAATATTCCTTCCTGTTCCTTTAGATAACCTCAATATCGCCGCCGATGGCACGTTGTCGATGAGACAGTTAGGTGCCCCTGCCAATGTTATTGAAGAAGTGGGGCGACTTAAATTAGTTAGTCCAAACTATGCAGACATGGAACGTGGCAATGACGGCTTATTTAGAATGGAAGATGGCTCAATAGCGCCAGCCAATGCCAACGTAAAAGTAATGTCGGGCATGCTTGAAGGTTCCAACGTTAATGCTGTTGACGAAATGGTGGACATGATAAGTCTGCAGCGTCACTACGAGCTTCAAGTCAAAATGATGAAGCAAGCAGAAGAGCTTGATACTCGCGGTAATCAGCTACTACGCATCCTGTAAAAGAATTTTTATCACCGTTGCCCTATGAGCAACGTCGGAGGTTAACATGCATCCAGCACTATGGATAAGTAAAACCGGACTAGACGCCGCACAGACTGATGTGGCCGTGGTGTCTAACAACCTAGCAAACGCATCAACAGTGGGCTTTAAAAAAGACCGCGCGGTGTTTGAAGATTTGCTTTATCAGAATATCAATCAGCCAGGCGGTCGTTCGTCAGCCGACACAGAGCTACCTTCTGGGCTTATGCTTGGTTCAGGCTCGAAGGTCGTAGCTACTCAAAAAGCACATACGCAAGGTAACCTGTTAACCACTGAAAACGCGCTTGATATGTCAATTCAAGGTCGTGGTTACTTTGAAATATTGCAGCCCGACGGCACCATAGCATATTCGAGAAATGGTCAGTTTTCACTGAACGACCAAGGCCAAATTGTTACATCCGGCGCGGGTTTTTTGCTTCAGCCTGAAGTGGCTATTCCCGAAGATGCGCAACAAATCACAATTTCTCAAGATGGTGAAATTAGCGTGAGCATACGGGGCCAAGCTGAACCGCAGGTACTCGGTCAGCTTAATATTTCTGACTTTGTTAACCCAACCGGATTACAACCAACCGGACAAAACCTTTATGTAGAGACAGCGTCAAGCGGTGCGCCTATTCAGGGGATCCCTGGTCTGCAAGGTTTGGGTTATATCTCACAAGGCACGTTGGAAACGTCTAACGTAAACGTGACCGAAGAGTTAGTAAACCTTATCGAAAGCCAGCGCTTGTATGAGATGAACTCAAAGGTTATCTCATCGGTCGACCAAATGCTTGGTCAGGTTATTCAGCAACTTTAGTAGGTAGCATCATGCGTATTTTAGGTTTATCTGCTGCACTTCTGATACTTGGCGGTTGCGCCAGTACAAACGAGCCTCCCGTTCAGGCAAACGACCCGTCGTTTGCACCGGTAGTGCCAGATTACCCGCGTGAAACGGTAGTAGAAGATGGCTCGCTTTTTCGTTCGCAGCTTGCTAACAACTTATATTCTGACGTTACCGCAAGAAGAGTCGGTGACATCATCACTGTAACGTTAAGCGAGAATACCCAAGCGAGCAAATCAGCCGACACTAGCACAGCGAAAGATTCAAACGTCAATCTAAACCCTATAACCGGGCTAGCTGGGCAAGCGATAAATATTGGCGGAGAGTCCGTACAATTGGGAATAAGTTCATCCCGAGATTTCTCCGGTGATGCCACAGCTAACCAAAGCAACAGCTTAAACGGCGCTATCTCCGTTACTGTGGTCGACGTACTTCCTAACAGCAACCTTGTTATTCGTGGCGAAAAGTGGCTAACCCTGAATCAGGGCGATGAATATATCCGTCTTACCGGCATCATTCGTCCGGCAGACATTAGTCCCGAGAATGAAATCGTGTCCACTAAGGTTGCAAATGCGCGTATCCAATATTCGGGTACGGGAAGTTTTGCGCGAGCACAAGAAAAGGGTTGGTTAACCAAGTTCTTTGATTCTGCTTGGTGGCCTCTTTAGGTTTTAGGATAGGAGAGTGAACATGCGTTTGTTTTCAGTAGTATTAGCCGTTTTCACAATGCTTTTATCTTTACAGGCAGGTGCGCAGCGCATTAAAGATGTAGCGAGTATTCAAGGCGTACGTAGTAACCAATTAGTGGGATATGGTCTTGTTGTAGGTTTGCCTGGAACGGGTGAACAAAGCCCTTTTACCGAACAAAGTTTCAGAACCATGCTGCGCAACTTTGGTATCAGTCTTGACGCTAACACCAAGCCAAAAATACGAAACGTGGCCGCAGTGGCGGTACACGCCGACCTGCCTGCTTTTGCAAAACCCGGACAAACCATTGATATTACGGTTTCTTCAGTTGGCGAGGCGGCCAGTCTTCAAGGCGGAACGCTGCTCCAAACGTTTCTTCGCGGTGTTGACGGTAAAGTCTACGCTGTAGCGCAAGGCAGCTTAGTCGTGAGCGGGTTTGGCGCACAAGGCGGTGATGGCTCTCGTATTGTTGTTAATACGCCAACGGTAGGAAGAATTCCAAACGGTGCGATGGTAGAGCAATCTGTACCAACAGGCTTTGCCAATGGCGACACGTTAACGCTTAACCTCCATTATCCAGATTTCTCAACAGCCAAGTCGCTTGCAGATACGATCAACGAGCGCTTAGGTGCACAGCCGGAAAATGGCTACGTTATTGCTAAGCCCATTGATGCAGCGTCTGTTCGCGTGTCGGCCCCGCGAGACGTCGGTCAGCGCGTGGGCTTTTTGGCTACCTTAGAAAACTTCGAATTTACACCAGCTGATGCGCCAGCGCGTGTGGTAATAAACAGCCGCACAGGCACCATTGTTATTGGCAGTGACGTTCGCTTGTTACCAGCAGCAATTACTCACGGCGGGCTAACGGTGACCATCTCTGAAAATCAGCAAGTTTCTCAACCTAACGCGTTTGGTGAAGGGCAGACTGCTGTTACCACTCAGTCGATTGTTGATGTCGATTTGGCAGATAGCCGCATGTTTAAGTTTGAGCCAGGCGTTACTCTGGACCAGCTTGTGCGCGCGGTCAATGAGGTGGGCGCTGCGCCGGGCGATTTAATGGCAATTTTGGAAGCATTACGTCAAGCAGGCGCATTGCGTGGAGAGCTCGTTATTATTTAAAACGAGCAAAGAGCATTTACGAGACGTTAGTAAAAATAAGGTCACAGCGGAATAAGCACGATGGAATCACTTAGCACAAAAAGTCAGCTTGATATGGCTCGCAATGTCCACGATATGGGCAGCATAAACAAAATGCGTGAAGCCATTGCGTCGGGCGACGAGACGGTATTGCAAGAAGCTGCCCAGCAGTTTGAAGCGATATTTGTGCAAATGATGTTGAAATCAATGCGTAAAGCGCAAGATGCCCTCGCTGACGAAAATAGCCCATTTAATTCGCAGCAAGTTAAGTTTTATCGTGATATGCACGACCAACAGCTAGCGACAGACCTCACTTCAGGTGGTGGCTTAGGTCTCGCTGATGTCATTGTTAAACAGTTAGGTCAAACTGAGGATAGCTATACGCCTGCCAGTGTAATCAGAAGTGACGGCGACTTATCATCACTTAACAGAAACCGTGTGTACAACGTAGCTGAGGCGCAGGATATTGCCCTTTCTTCACAGTCTATTCGCAGCCAGTCAGCACAAAAAGATGCCATGTTCGAAAGTCCCGAGCAGTTTGTAGAGAGCCTAATGCCAATAGCTGAGAAAGTGGCAGCAAAATACGGAATGGATCCTAAAGCAATAATTTCCCAAGCCGCGGTTGAAACCGGGTGGGGGAAATTTGTTATCCATAAAGCCAATGGGGAAAGCTCGCACAATTTATTTGGCATCAAAGCAAATAAGGGATGGCAAGGAGAGCAGGCTGTAGTCGACACGTTGGAATTTAACAATGGACTGCCGCAAAAACAAAAGGCTGCTTTTAGGTCCTACTCGTCAGTAGAAGACGCAATGGAAGACTATGGACGCTTTATCACATCACAGCCTCGCTACAGCCATGCTGTCGAGAATGCTTCTGACGCAGCGCGCTATACCCATGCGCTTCAAGAAGCGGGCTACGCTACCGACCCTGAATACGCGCGCAAGATAATGGCAGTGTATAACAGCGATCGTCTCAGCACGTTAATGCCATAGCATTGGAGATTACATTGTGAGTTCTGTCGATTTATTCTCATTAGCGACCAGTGGTGTTAACGCCAGTAGTAAGCTATTACAAACGACCAGTAACAATATTGCCAACGTCAACACGCCAGGCTATGTTCGCGAGCGCACTGAGCTTCAAAACAGCCAAGTCTTCGGTGTAGAGATCGGCAATACCGAACGTATCATCAACGTATTTGCTCAAAATCAATTGCGCAGGGACATTACTTCTGTCGGCGAGCTTGAGGCATTCTCTAGTAAAACAGCGGCCATTGACAATCTATTAGCGAGTGAGGCTAACTCAATCTCCCAAAGATTGAGCGAGTACTTCGCCGCGCTGCAGACAGCTGCTGACGATCCAACTAACCTAGCGTCTCGCGACCAAGTGTTAGGGAAATCTGAGTCTTTGTACCAACGAATGAAGACATTGTCTGATTATATGTTGGAGAAAGAAGAAGAATTAAACCTAGAGTTCACGTCGATGGTGAACCGAGCGAACACCTTGATTGGCAATATTGGCGATCTAAACCGCAATATTGTTATTGCCAATGGTAACAATACTAGCGACCAGCCTAGCGCATTGCTTAATGAGAGAGATCAAGCGATAGACGAGCTCGCTTCAATCATGGGAATAACAGTTAAAGAAAGCACCACGCAAAATGGAGCGGTAACAATTAACCTGACTTCTGGTGAGTCATTGGTATTAGAAAATGGCGCATTTAATTTATTTGAACTGAATACCAATGCTGACTTAACGTTCAAGCAGCTTAAACTAGAAACAAACTTTGGCTCACAGACAAAAGCTGATGCCTCAATACGTATTGTAGAAGATGATTTAGGTGGCGCACTTGGCGGTTTATTCGGGTACAGAAACGAAATTTTAGGCCCTGCAATGCGGGATGTTGGTCAGCTATCAGTAGCATTCGCCGATGCAATGAATACGCAAAATAAATTGGGGATGGACTTAGACGGCCAACTTGGTAGCAATATTTTCGATATACCTTCGTTTCGCGGATTAGCATATAGCGATACCAATGGTGACTATGTTGTAACTGCACAAATTACCGAAGGTAAAGGTGCAGAGCTAACGGATGCTGACTACAAAATTGAGGTTACGGCAGTAACTGCGGGCGTGCCTAGCCAAATAGAAATTACGCTATTAAATGCAGATGGCACACCGAAAAAAGACGCTTCTGGCAATGATATTATCTATTCCAATTACGCGGTTACAGCTGGGTTTAATGAATTGCCCGGTGGTATTGAAGTTGATTTCTCAGGAACCGATCCCTATACCGTGGGTAATGAGTTTCTCATTCAGCCAACTAAAGATATCGCGTCTAAGATTACACTAGAGACAAATCGCCCTGAAGATTTAGCGTTTGCAAGCCCGGTGAGAGCAGGAGCAAATAATTCAAATTTGGGAAGCGCAAATGTCATTGACGTTATGGTATCTAACACGGAAGTCGGCGCTTCTGCTTTTGACGGAGCGGGTGGGCTGTTAAATTCAGCGCCAGCTCAAATTAACTTTACGGCCGCAGATACATACGACGTTGTAGATGGAAGCGGTAATGTTTTAGCTACAGTAACTGGCACAACTGATTTAACTAACCTCATTAGTCAAGCGGGAATAAGCCCAGATCCAGGCTTTGATTTGAGCTTGGATGGCGTGCCAAAAGCTGGGGATAGTTTCTCGATCAGCTATAATACAGATGGCTTTAATGACAATAGCAATGCGCTTAATTTAGCTGCTCTTCAAAATGAAAACAAAGTACAGGTGAGTAGCGAAGCAACCAATAGGCCAAGAACGTTTCAAGATGCCTATGCGTCTATGGTAGGGCGTATTGGTGAAGATGCATCAATGGCTAATGTCTCATTGGCTTCAGCTGAAGCGATGAAGGTTCAATCGCAGAATTGGTTTGAGTCTGTCTCTGGCGTCAGCTTAGACGAAGAAGCCGCAAATTTAATAAAGTATCAACAAAGCTATGCTGCCGCAGCGCGAATCTTGTCTACGGCTCAAGAATTGTTTAATACCATTTTGCAGTCGGCAAGGTAGGTAAATTATGCGTATAACAACGAATCAAATTTATGATCAAAACATGCGCTCGATTATGCAAAATCAGGGCGACTTGGCAAAGACTCAAGAGCAGCTAGCTTCTGGAAAACGCATTATCACTCCGAGTGACGACCCCGTTGGTGCGGCAAAAGTATTACGTTTAACCGAAGAAATCGATGAGCTAACCCAATTTCAGCGCAACAATGATCTAGTAACAGGTTCGCTTGAACAGCAGGAAGCGGTATTGACGAATATTACCGAATCAATAAACCGTGCGCGAACGCTTATAGTCCAAGCTGGAAATGGAATTTTAGATGATCCTGATAAACGCGCAATTGGCGCGGAGCTAGAGCAAATAAAACTTGAAGTGTTTGATCTGATGAATACACAAGATGCTGATGGCAACTATTTGTATGCGGGCTACCAATCGGGCAATCAAGCTTTTGAGTACAATCCTGCAGCAAGCGGGAATGCGATCACCTTTGCTGGTGACCCTGGCGTAAGCTTTGTTCAGCTCTCAAATAGCTCTAAAATTCAGTCAACAAGCAATGGATACGAAGTGTTTGAAAATGTGCTCTCACGCTTTAAATTTTCAGTCGACCCTAGTAGTACAGCAACGATTAATAATGCATCTGTAAAGCAACAGGGAACGTTCGATACCTTTTTCGATAAAAATTACGATCCGGTAAATGCGGCGAACAACGATTATCGCATAAACTTTCTTGCTACGGGACAGGCTGAGCTCGTTAATCAAGGAACTGGCACCGTTGTCGATTCAGTTTCCTATACCTCTGGTCAGCCTTTCACTATAAAAGGAATGGAATTTAACGCTACTGCTGCACCGGGAGACAGCATAGACTTATCGTTTGATGCACCAGAGAAAAAAAGTATGGCGCAGTCCATTCATGAAATCCAAACTATCTTAATGGACTCCACTATAGACAATTCTGCTCTGCAAGAGTCGATAGCTGACGCACTTGTCGGATTAGACAATGGCCTTGAAAAGCTTTCTCTCGAACGAGCCTCTCTGGGAAGTCGATTAAATATTGCTGAAAGTACCTATGAAAGCAATTTAGACATGGAAATTGCAGCCAAGGCACAGCGCTCATCAATTCAAGATGTTGATTATGCTGAAGCGTCAACAGAATTCGCAAAGCAGGAAACGGCATTAAGCGCTGCGCTTGCTACATTCCCTCAAGTTACGAATTTATCTTTATTTAATTACATCTAAGCGGTTTTTGTCGTTAAAGCTTTTACGCCAGAAAAACATGCCATGTAGACTCTTGCTTGATTGTCGATATGGCAAGAATAATAGGACATATAAAGCGTATCGTTTTCTATCACTAGGCCAGGGTAGCTGGTATCACCATTACTTGGCAGTGTATTAAGCTCAGTAAGTGTTTTAGTTACGCTATCAAAGAGCCATATTTTGGTCGTAAATTGGCGAGAGTCCCAGTCGACATGTCTTCCTGCAACAATATACAGGCTTTCACCTAACGCCACAGCAGCAGGGCCGCCAATATAAATACCCAAATCATGCCAGCTCCATTTGGTATAAGGCGGTTTTGACGTACCAAATTGTGCGCTGAATGTATCGGCATCACGCCTAAGAAAGGCAAAAGCATCGCCGTTAGAATTAAATAGAATAGTACTTTCGTTGGGATAGCCCTTTTTGTGTTTATCTAAGCTAAACGCTTCTGCCTTATGCAATTGCATTGTCCGCGTTGGATCACCCTTATAAAGCGAAAGCGTATTTGATGGTCGATTATATGCAAAGCCATACGCGTCTGAATTATGCCAAGTATGGTTCCACAGCCACCATCCGCTCTTACCATGTCTATTAGCTCCTGACCAAGATAGGCCCGTAGTAGTGAAATAAGTCATCATTTTTGTGACCATTTTGCCATTATCAAGGTATGTCTTTGCATAGGAAGTGAGCATGAGGCGAGAACCATCGTGTGAGAACTTAGGATCTCGTAAGTCGGCATTACTCTCTCGAATAATTACTCTGTGGCGAATTTGAAATGAAGCTTTATCAATAGTTAATACAATAAGCACACCGTCAGCACTAACATGATTAGTAGCTTGTCGGTAGCAACACATCAATGTTTTACGACTTTTGTCGAACGGATTTTCAATCAAATCAGTGAAAGCGCAATGCGCCGCAGACTTTGATACACGTTTTATATCCAGTAGCTTCAAACTTTTTTTCACGTCAAATCTTCCTTAAAAATCCTTTAGTTATGCGGTGCTTTAGTTTTATTGCGCGGCAATATCTTACCGCTTATCGGCAAAAATCGTAATTTTTTCTAAAGGGAATCTAATTAGTGTCGATACAGTTTCTGAGAGAGCCAGTTCATCAATTACCCCTCAGGTCTTGATGACTACTAAAACAAAAATGTCGGTTAGGCCGACTGCCAGCAAACGCTGGACTGAGAGTGTAGGAGAGACTTTATGTCTATGTTCGTTAATACCAATGTATCCTCATTGAATGCCCAGCGTCAGCTATTTGATGTTAGTAATTCTTTGAGCACGTCGTTTGAACGCCTTTCTTCAGGCTTCCGTATCAACAGCGCTGCTGATGATGCCGCAGGTCTACAGATTACCGACCGAATGACTTCACAAGTCCAAGGACTTAACCAAGCTGTACGTAACGCAAACGATGCGATTTCACTGTCGCAAACTGCTGAAGGTGCACTTTCTGAAACTACGACTGCACTACAGCGTATTCGTACACTTGCCATTCAATCGCAAAACGGTATCAACAGCTCTGCTGACCGTGTAGCGCTGCAAAAAGAAGTGTCTGCACTACGTACTGAGATTTCACGTATCTCTACGACTACCCAATTTGCCGGCGTTAACATCCTATCGGGTGATTTCTCTGCGAAATTCCTAGTAGGCGCAAACGCAGGTCAGACAATTTCTGTAAACCTATCTAGCCCTACATTGGCACGTGCTGGTGTTAATGGCTTCAGTGCGACTGGTTTGGGGATTACTGGCTCTGACGTATTAACTAGTGATAATGCTTCTTCAATGCTGGCCAATATCGACACCGCTATTTCAGCGATCGGTGGACTACGTGCTGACTTAGGTGCGCTTCAAAACCGCTTCCAGTCAACAATTCGAAACTTGAGTAACATCTCAGAAAACGTTTCTGCAGCACGTTCTCAAATTAAAGATACTGACTTTGCAACTGAAACCGCTAACCTAACGCGTAATCAGATTATCCAGCAGGCGAGTACAACTGTACTTTCTCAGGCTAATCAGCGTCCACAGGCAGCGTTGCAGCTTCTAGGTTAATGATTAAATAGTGGAGCCAGGAGGTAGTGCTCTAGTCCACGCACATGAAAGGCTGGTCGCCTCGTGACCAGCCTTTTTATTTATTCTCTTCTATTTCCTTTAGCTAACCCTCCTGTTATATGACAGCTACCTGATACCTTTTCACCTTTGAAAAACTTTCCTTATAGTTCTTCTCTTTCCAAAAAATCACCACTGTCTGACTTGTCTAAAGTTTTGATTTAATTGCGGTATTTCTTGTTCTCTTATTGCTCGTCAAAATTTATCAAAAAACTTCTAAAGTAAAATTGATAAGTGGACGATAACTATTACAAAGGGGAGATAAAGTTAGTTTGTTTCCTCTGATGGATGAAAACAATAATAAACATCCAAATAAAAGTGTTTTGTTTTCAAGTTTGCTTAGTCATCTTGAATATTAAAGTTAGGAAAATCAGTGCTTTGATTGTCTTAAAATAAAATAATTAGTTTTTCTAAAGTAATTTTTGTTTAAGGCGATATAAAGAAAGGTTTGTTGAATGGTGTGGAGCTGCTAACCGGCGAGAATGAAGCCAGGAGGTAGTGAGAGGTTTGAGGTCTGGAACATCAAACCCACCGGCCAGCAAAGAGAATGAAATTCTCTCTTTAGCAAGTTTCATTGGTAGTGTGCCAATGAAACGTCAGATTAACACTGACACCTTACACAAAGCACAGGCTATGCCAAATATTTAGAACAATCGCGCAGATAATAAAAGCAATAGCGCAATACTCGAAACTGTTAGGAGAGACCCATGAGTCTATTTGTTAATACCAACGTGTCATCATTAAATGCACAACGTCAATTATTTACCACCGGCAACAATCTAAGCACCGCCTTTGAGCGCCTATCGTCTGGTTTCAGAATTAATAGCGCTGCGGACGATGCGGCTGGTCTACAGATTACAGACCGTATGACTTCGCAAGTTCAAGGTTTGAATCAAGCGGTAAGAAATGCGAACGACGGCATTTCATTAGCACAAACAGCTGAAGGTGCAATGCAAGAAACGACAACAGCTCTTCAGCGTATTCGTACGCTTGCTATTCAGTCTCAAAACGGTATTAACAGCTCTGCTGACCGTGTAGCTCTACAAAAAGAAGTGTCGGCGCTACGCACTGAAATTTCGAGAATCTCGACAACTACACAGTTTGCGGGTGTGAACATTTTATCGGGGGATTTCTCAGCAAAATTCTTGGTAGGTGCAAATGCGGGTCAAACGATTTCGGTAAACCTATCTACTGCTGCTCTAGCACGAGCGGGCGTAAATGGCTTCAGTGCTACTGGTTTGGGCATCTTGGCCGACAACGTTTTAACTGAGCAGGGAGCTTCTCGCCTATTAACCGCAGTTGATTCAGCAATTTCTGCTGTGGGTGGGTTAAGAGCAGACTTAGGTGCATTGCAAAATCGTTTTCAGTCTACCATTCGTAACTTGAGCAACATCTCTGAAAACGTGTCGGCGGCAAGATCGCGTATTAAAGACGCTGACTTTGCCACTGAGACGGCAGAATTAAGCCGTAACCAGATTTTACAGCAGGCGAGCACTACCATTCTTGCTCAGGCTAACCAGCGCCCACAAGCTGCATTATCTCTGTTAGGTTAATTATCAATACGCTGAACTTAGACGCTTAATTGGGAAGGAGTTGAGAGGCCATCCCCTAGTGAAAGGAAAGCGGCCGGTAAGGCCGCCCCTTGAAGAAAGCGTCGACTAACAGGACTGAGAGTGTAGAAGTGTTGGTTGAGAGGCCAGTTTATCCTACTAAATACCTGCCAGCCGACAGAAACTGAATTTGCTCAATCTCCTAACGTGAGCAAATTGGCCGAGATTAATTTGTCTCGGCCTTTTTTTATTTTTACCGAAACATCCCACCAATTTCAAACAAAACGCTGAGCAAGACATTTCGTTCATATTAAACAAAGCATATCCTGTGCCAGCTTTACAGCGTTTCCTAGGCATATAGGCATAACTCAAAAATTCGACGACAACTTACCGTTCGATTCTCCTTTTTGCGTTACGCAATTCTTACGTAGTGAGAGACTGTGTGTGATTAAAAATTTAATCCATGTCTTCAATGGAAAGCTGAGCGTAAAAGCAAGTTTCTGCCTTTATTTTTTAATTTTTTCTTTTTTATTTCTTTTATTAATCAATGGTTTGAGTTGTTTTTTTTGAGGTTGCTAAAAAAATTTGGAAAAAAAGCTAAAGAACCTAAAGACTTTGCCGATACCTATTGTTGAGGGGTAATTTACTTTACTTTTAAGAGAGGAGTTAGTTGGGAGTAGTGACCCAGCTAATTTGAACTGGAAGGATTTGATGATACCACATCGGCCATTGAATCCCTAGGAGGTAATCTAATGTCTTTATTTGTAAATACTAATGTGTCATCGATCAATGCACAACGTCAGCTTTTTGACGTAAATGATCGCTTAAACACGTCTTTTGAAAGACTATCATCGGGATTCCGCATCAATAGCGCAGCAGATGATGCTGCGGGCTTGCAGATCTCAGATCGTCTAACGTCTCAGGTTCAAGGTTTGAACCAAGCCGTTCGTAACGCGAACGATGCTATTTCTTTATCTCAAACAGCTGAAGGTGCCCTAAGCGAAGTAACTACAAGCTTACAGCGTATCCGTACACTTGCAGTTCAATCGCAAAATGGCATAAACAGCTCGGCCGACCGTCAAGCACTTCAAAAAGAAGTATCAGCACTACGTACTGAGATTTCACGAATCGCTACTGACACTCAGTTTGGTAACGTTAATATATTGGATGGTAACTTCTCAGCGAAGTTTCTTGTTGGTGCCAACGCTGGCCAAACTATCTCAGTAAACTTATCGTCTACTAATTTAGGTTCTATCAGTGGTTTTAGCGCAACAGGCCTTGGAATCACCACCAACGATGTATCTACTGCGGCGGGCGCGTCGTCTTTGCTAAGTGATATCGACGCAGCTATCTCTGGTATTGGGGCTGTGCGTGCGGACCTTGGTGCACTTCAAAACCGCTTCCAGTCTACTATTCGTAACTTAAGTAATATTAGCGAAAATCTGTCTTCTGCTCGCTCACAAATCCGTGATACAGATTTTGCGACAGAAACTGCTGAGCTAACTAGAAACCAGATTATCCAGCAGGCATCTGTTTCTGTTCTCAGTCAGGCGAATCAGCGTCCACAAACTGCGCTGTCTTTGCTTGGATAAGCTATACTTTAATTAGTTACCTTAGTTGAGATGTAACGGGTGCTTGTGCTTTGTGTGCAAGGCCCGTTTTGTCGTTTCAGTTAGGAGGTATTAAGTGGAAATTCAAAATACCCAAAGTGGCCAAGGTTTTGCATCGACTACGCCATTGGCACCAGTGCGAAATGAAGCGCCTTCGGTTTCTGAACTGAATGCAAATCGCAATGGGCAGCAAACTGGAGAACAAAGTCAACTTGCTAATCAAGCTAAGCAGGCTCAGTTTTCAGGTACAAATGTTGACGAACAAAATAACGCTCAAGCTTCTGGTCAGCAAGCCGATAACAAAAATGTAGAGAGGAACGGTGCACAGTTAGATGAAGCTGTCGCCAAAGTTGAATCATTCCTTAAGGTTCAGAATCGAGATTTAGCATTTACTATTGACGAAGAAACAAATCGCTCGGTGGTAACGGTAAAAGATTCACAATCTGGCGATGTCATTAGGCAAATACCTTCAGAAGAAGTATTGAAACTTGCTGAACGCATTCAAGAGTTGCAACAGGATGTTGGGAACAGTGTAGGAGTGTTTATCAACAATCAGGTTTAACGAGGTAAAGTATGACAATTCAGTCTCTAGGTGTGGGCTCAGGCCTGGCACTCGACGATCTTGTACAACAGCTTCTAACTGCAGAACGTCAGCCTAAAGAGGAACGTTTAAACGCGAAGGAAGAGCGTATAGAGGCTGAAATTTCTGGCCTAGGACAAATTAAATCTAAGCTGTCTGACTTTAAAGATGCCGTCGATGAATTGCGCAGTGATAACGGTATTAATGGTCGAGAGCCCACCATCACCAATCCTTCTGAAGACAATGATGTTCTATCTGCAGAAGCGTCAAACTCCGCATTGCGAGGCAGTTACGAAGTTGTCGTCGAACAGCTTGCAGCTGGAAGCCGAATAACTACCGATGCCGGCGCATTCACTTCGAGCAGTGACCCTGTGCTTACTTCTGGTACCGGTTCATTGACCTTTGACGTAGGCGGAAGTAAAAGCTTCACCATAGATGTTACCGCTGGTATGTCACTTACCGCGTTACGCGAAAAAATAAATAATTCCGACGAAAACTTTGGTGTTACCGCAAACATTATTGATACCGGAACTGGCGCAGGCCCTCGATTAGTCTTCTCCTCTAGCGAGACTGGCGATGGCAACGACTTGGTTATCACTAATGATACTGGGGCTGCTGAGCTAGATCGTTTATCGACGACCGGCGGCACCAACAATATCAGTGCAGCAAATATAGAAAGCGCGAGAAACGCCATCGCCTATATTGATGGCATTGAAGTTCAAAGTAGCTCGAACGAGTTCGAAAATACAATTCAGAACGTCTCTTTTGAGGTTAATGAAGTTTCCCCGAAGGATGCTGCGGGCGACTTTTTAGCGACAAAACTTAGCATCGGTTATGACAAAGAAGGCTTAGATAAAAAGATCAGAGACTTTGTCGATAACTACAATGCTCTGATTGATGAAATCAAAACATTAACTCGATACGGTGAGTCTGAACTAGAAGAAGACGGCGCATTGGCAGGTGATTCTTTGTTGCGCGGTATTCAAAGCGGCTTAGCTTCTATTGTTGGGGATAATGTGAGCTCTTCTGCACTAGGTGGACTTTTCCAAATCGGTATAGAGTTCGACGATGATGGCAAGCTCGAAATTGGCTCGACTGATTTTGGCTTAGGGACTGGCGAAGACCGACTTGAAGATGCACTAGAAGATAGCTTTGATGAAATCGCTAAATTGTTCACTGACCCAGATGAGGGTATTGCTACTCGGTTGTATGAGTTTTCTAAAGAATACACCTCTTACAGTGGACTAATTAGCTTAAGAGAGCGTGCGGCGAAAGACGACCGCGAAGATTTATACGATCAGCGCGAGACGCTTGAGTTACGTATGCTGAATTACGAAGAGATACTTCGAGATAAATATTTGAACCTCGACCAAACCGTTGCGCAGTTAAATCAGACTGGTTCAGCGCTGTTAGCGTCGTTGTAACTAAAGTAGAGTTGGAGTTTTTATGTCACTCAAAGGTATAAATGCCTATCGCAAGGGTAATCTGAAACAGGACGTAGCAAATGCTGATCCGCATAAGCTTACTTTGATGCTGTTACAGGGGGCTCTCGACCGAATTGCGTATGCTAAAGGTGCGATGGAGCGTAAGGAATTGGTGATCAAAGCGGATTACATTTCCAAGGCAAGTGCGATTATCATGCATTTGCGGGATACGCTCGATTTAGATGTGGGCGGTGAAGTCGCCGAAAATATGTTCGCATTGTATAACTATATGATTGAGCGCTTAAATGACGCACATTTTAATAACGACTTGAATATGTTAGATGAAGTGTCTAGCCTATTAACACCAATCCGAGATGCGTGGGTACAGATTCCTGAGGAAGCCAAACAGGAAGCGTATGAAGCCCAGCGTCAGAACCGACAAGCTATTTGAAAAACTCGATATTAAATCACAGCGAAACTCCCTTATTCCTCCAAGCAGTTAACGCTGAGTTAGCTGCTTGTTTATCATCGTCCAGTGACACCTTTTCCACTGAACGATTTCGGTACCTTTCCCAAATACGCCATAAAGTCGTTGTTCGAGCGCTGTCCCGCCTTGAGGGTGATGAAAAATCGTCGTTTGCACAAAAAGAAATGACGATAAATCAAAAGCTTGAAGAGCTGGCGCAAGGTTTGCTTGATAATGCTAAAAAAGAAGCGGTCAAATTTTCCAGAGGCCGCGCAGCCGTTAAGAAATATAAATAACCATGTTACAGCAGATTCAGTTTCACGTTCATGAAGATGAGCGACAGCAGCAAAATATTGAGCGAGCGCTTGCGCAAGAGATTAGGGATAACTATCGACTCAGTATTAGTGCATTTGAGCGGTTTATTCCAACCCTTGCAGACCTAATTAAGAAACATGATTCGTCAGTATCTACCTTGCTGTGTAATAAATTTGGTGAGCTGAATATTATTAACTACAACACCGGGCAGGTGTTGTATGGTGAGCATCCAAAGCAAGAAGTTCTCTCTCACTACAATGCATACATCGCTCGCACGGCTCCCATTTCATTATCTAGTGATAATGAGAAATCTGTTTCTGCGATGGTTGTTATGGGGCTGGGGTTAGGTTACCACATTGAGAATTTGATTAGAGAGGGCCGCTATCAACATATAGTGGTCTATGAGCCTAATATTGACTATTTTGTGTGTTCGCTGTCTAGTCTCAATTGGAGAGAATTGCTCAATATCGCAAAAGAACGAAGCATTGCCTTGTACCTTCAAATTGGTTCTGACGGCGCAAACTTCGCTAAAGATATGTTGGAGCTTAAAAAGCATATTGGAGTTGATAGACTAGATTTTTATAAACACTTGCATAACCCGGTGTTCAATAGCCTCGAAAGTAAATTAATGACATCAGATTGGCATGAACTACAGTCGTGGTTACCTGCTCGTAACACTACTTCTATTAGCGAGAGTTACCTTCATCAGTGGGCGAGGCTGAAAGATGACAAGGAATTACGTTCTTCAAATTTAGATGAAGAACGAAAGAACAATAATCTCGTCGCTCTAAAAGAGTACTTTCCGAATTTATACGAAGAGTTTGTAAATTATGAGCCTCAGCAGTGGTCGCCAAGCGCTAACGTGGATGGGGAGGTATATCTTTATCACAAGTCAACCAATGCATTGTTTTCCAGCGCGCCAATTGTTGACGCGAAAACAAATTTTAAATCCTTTGCATCGAAGCCGAACAAAGACGGTCTACTTTTAAGCTATAAAGGAAAGAAGTTAAAAGGGTATTTGCACTACCAGCTTGTCGAAGAGTGCGAATCTGTACTAAAAGATGTGCAGGAGAAGCAAAGTGCGTTACCCACCCAGGTCAAGTCTATCATCCAGTTTGGCATTGGCAGTGGTTATGGGCTTAACGACTTAGTAAAAGAACACGATATTGGTATGTTATTTATTTGCGAGCCAAATCGAGATTTCTTTTACGCCTCATTATTTGCCATTGACTGGGCAAATATCATTTCTTCGTTTGATGATGGAAAAAAGCGCCTTTACTTAAACATAGGTGACGATGGCTCAAACCTCACCAATGATTTATTGATTCAATTTCAGTCTGTTGGCCCTTATGTATTGGCAAATACATTTTTCTATCAGAGCTATGTTAATGAGATGCTTACTGATGCAGTTGCCCAATTACGCGAACAGCTTCTCGTTATGATTGCCATGGGGGACTATTTCGATAATGCACTGTATGGCATTGCTCACACTCGATGGGCACTGAAGAATTCCGTACCCTTTTTACTGGCTGATGCAAAGCGCCGATTAACTTCTCTAACGCTAAATGTACCTGTTTTTATAGTAGGTAACGGGCCTTCTTTAGATGGGTTAATTGAAACACTTAAAACTGAGCAAGATAGAGCAATAATCGTTTCATGCGGGACTGCACTGTACGCGCTTTACAAAAACGGTTTGACCCCAGATTTTCACGCAGAAATTGAAACAAACCGTTCAACGTTTGATTGGTTGTCCCGAATCAATGATGCTGATTACCTCAAGCGCATTACGTTACTGAGCTGCAATGGCATTCATCCCGACTCAGCAAACTTGTTCAAAAATACACTATTGGCGTTTAAACAAGGCGAGGCATCAACGGTTTCACTCACTGAGATTCATAAGTCGCATCCTTTCGAGCTATTAAACTTCTCTTATCCTACCGTTTTGAACTTCACGGCAGACCTGTTTACCACGATAGGTTTTCAAGATATCTATTTGTTGGGCACGGATTTAGGCTTTGCAAGTGACGATTACCACCATTCAAAGTCTTCCGGCTATTACGATAGTGAAGGAAAAGAGCTTTACAATTATGCGTCAAATCATCAAATATCATTGGTTGTAAAAGGTAACTTTAAGCCGTGGGTTAAAACTAAATACGAATTTAAAGTTTCAGCAAAGGTTTTGGAGCAGAACTTTGCGAGCAAAAATTCCTATATCTATAATTTAAGCAATGGCGCATATATAAATGGAGCAGACACGCTAAGCGCTGAAAACGTTCTTATCGTTGCTACCTCTGCTCAAAAAGAGCGGGCAAAAGAAGAAATTTTTAACAATATTTTTTCTGCAGCTGAAAACTCTACTTTAATGTCAAAATTCGAAGCTAAGTATAAGCCATCGTCTTTAATCGAAGAGCTCAATGCGCTGAACAATTTATTCACTGAGTCATTATCGTCAAAATTAGATATTGAAGAGTTAATTCACGAGCAGAGGGAGTTTATCGTCTCGTCGTTGCTTCGGAAGAAAAGCTTAGTTTTCTATTACTTTAATGGAACTTTCAACTACGTTAACAGCATTTTTAGTAAGCTTCTGAATGTTATGGATGAAAGCGTCGTAATTGAAACGGGCAATGCTTTGAAAGAGGTTTGGCAAGCATTTATAGCAGATTCAATAAAGCTTTTAGAACATTCTCAATTTCAGTTCGACGCTGTTTCACCGCATACAAGCCTAAGACGAAACAATGTTCTAATTGATAAATGGAATACGCAGCCTCTTTCTGTTCAACATCAAAATATTGCCTTCGAACCAAAAACAAAACTGACGGAGTTAGCGTTACAGAATGCTCAAAATGCAACGCAGATTTTAATTAACTGGGTTGATGAAAAAGCGCAGTCTTTAGATGATGGCGAAAACACATGTAATATCGTTTGGCTGGAGAATGTCGGTGATGTCAAACTTTCATTTCGTGGTCTTACATTATTAGCGCGCGGAGATTTTAACGATCTTGGGGTGCCCTATCAGAATAATCCACTCACCTTGTTTGAAACTTCCTTGGTTGCTTTTTCTAGTGGGCTGAAGAATGTAATTTTGCTGCAAAAAGTCAGTTTTCATCCCTCGTTGGAGCATGACTATTTCGACAAATTTATTTCTCTGAGCAAGCATTATTTTTGTTATGCGGGGCCAGATTTTCTCGTTCTTAGTCAAAATGCTTTGCGAAGCGAAGATCTTTTACTTTTAAGTGGTGACCGTCTTATTTTCATTCCTAGGGTAAAAGTGAAAGACTTCAGAAAAGAGTCAATATCTCAAGAGGAGTATCTTCAGAGAGTTGATGCGGTAAACGACATGCTTGTTTCTCAATTGGAAGCCTAGTAGATGGTAAATAAAGTCACCGCATTGATGACTACTTTCAACGCATCTAAGTGGGTAGAAGAAACAATCGACTCAGTTTTATCTCAAACTTATCCAAATTTCGAGTTTCTCATCGTTGACGATGGTTCAACGGATAACACTAAACTTAAAGTCGAAGGTTTCTCAGACCCTAGAATTAAGTTCATCACCTATAAGGAGAATAAAGGTGTTGGATATCGGCTAGATGATGCGTTAGATCTGGTAACCACACCTTATATCGCGAAAGTTGATGCTGATGACATAAGCGAACCTAATAGGTTTGAGGAGCAACTTAGGTTCATTGAAAGCCGCGAGGCTGATATCGTTAAATGTCACTTAAATTATTTCGCTGATACCGATAGTGTTGCTAACTCTTCCCGGTTCACTGTTTTCAAAACTGAGAAGGAGCGCGCCATAAACGATATTGCCAGCCCTGACGATATAAATGCCTCTCTTCGGCAGTGGCCTTGTTTTCCACATACTACTTATTTTGCTAAAACAGCAGTGCTAAAGCGTGTTCGCTATCCTCGCTTGAGAATATTTGAAGATTACGTTTTATTTTTACGGTTGCTTAACCAAGGATTCAAGTTCGACTGTCTAGAAAAGTCCCTTGTGAAGATGCGTATAAGTGACTCCTCTACCACAATGAGCCTCTCTCAAAATGACTTCGATGAAGGCCTTATTGCAGTGATAGAAGAGAAAAGTGAGCGCTTAATTGCATGTACACAGGGAAAGCAGGTTTACGTATATGGTGCAGGAAAGCTAGCGAGATCTTTTGTGAGGCACGCGCATTTGCTAGACAGGGAGATCGTTGCCTTTGTGGACAAAAAAGATGGCGAAACCTCTGACGTAGTTGTGTCTGAAACGAAGGTGCCGATAATATCGCTTGAGCGTTACTTGTCTCAAACGGCGCCTAAAGCTTTGATTGTAGCAGCGCAACCCGTTCGATCTGAAATAACGAGCCTCCTTTCCTCGTTGGGGAAAAAAGAGGGGCATGATTTCTATGTTCTAGCTTAGCCTAAGTACAGTAGTGTAATTTGTGAGAAAATAGTGAAATTATCAATAATAACTGCAACTTATAACTGTGATGATTTGTTTGATGCGTGCTTAAAAAGTGTAGCGAACCAAGATATCATTGATGACATTGAGCATATCATTGTAGATGGTGGTTCTACAAATAATACGCTGGCTACTGCTGCATCTTATCCGCACGTCAAAAAAATTTACTCAAGCCCTGATAGAGGAATATATCACGCTTTTAATCGCGGCGTGGAAATGGCGGAGGGCGACGTTGTCTATTTTCTTGGTGCAGACGATACGTTGAATGGGACATCTAATTTAGCGAAGGTCCTTGTTGAGTTTTCTAATCGCGATATTGATTATGTTTCAACACGAGTACGTTGCTTCGACGACAATACGGGAGAAACTTGGCTTACACATGCTAGTGAAAAAGAGGGAACAAATGTTTGTCATCAAGGGTTCTTTTGTCGCAAAAGCCTATTCGAGAAAATAGGCCCTTTCAGTGAATGCTTCACACTTTACGCTGACAGTTTTTTTATGAAGACTGCTATGCGGCGATACAGCGGCAAATGCCTTGATATTGTTTCTGCCAATTTTCGACAAGGAGGGAGTAGCTCGCTGAGTTCAAATAGAACGTTGCTGAAAAAAGAGTCTCAAGCAGTTGCTCTGTTGCTTGAGGATGGAGTGAAAGACAACCAACATCAGCTAGACAGAAATGTTCAAGATTTGAAATTTTTATTAGAACAGCTAGTGTGTAAAGAACATGCGTTCAGTGATTACCAAGGCAAAAATATCGCTGTCTTCGGTACTAGGCAACTGTCCATAATAATTGCAAACGCACTGAAAAGCGCTGGTGGGAATATTCAATGCTTTGTCACCTCAGATAGACAGGCCACGTCATCTATCAAAGACGTTCCCATAAAATCGTTAGATATGCTCAGTCAGTTACCGTTAGATATTATCGTTAACTGTGTTGAAGGCGCGCATGAAGAGGCAATCGCTGAATCTATACGGCGCAGTATTACTAATGCAGAAGTTGTAAGTTGGCGAGCACTGTAAGTGAGATACATTTATGAGTTCTCATACGCCACGCAGTAGTCAAAGAACAGGAGACAAAATGCTGCAAAAATTTCTCATTCTAGGTGGCGAAGGGTTTGTTGGTACACATTTATACAACGAACTTAACGCCCGAAACTATAGCGTGAAAAGGACGGTTCGCAGTAATTCATTATCTGACTTGTCCGGTGATATTAATGAGAGTCTTCTTGATAAGTGCGAAAAGCCAGATGTGATATTTCATGTGGCAGGCGGCGCATCTGTGGCAGATTCGATAGCTTCACCGTCTAGCGACTTTGCCAAGACATTACCAAATCTCAATGCTCTTCTTAATAAAATGAAAGATGAATGGCAAAGTAGTAGGTTAATTTATGTTTCTAGTGCAGCTGTATACGGTAAGAATGCTAGCAGTAGTACCTCTGTAAGCACTGAGCTTGCGCCTATTTCTCCGTATGGTTTTCATAAAAAGTTAGCAGAAGAAATGCTTGTTTTTTATTCTGTAACTTATGATCTTCAAGTGAAGATCGTTAGACCGTTTTCCTTGTACGGGCCAGGCTTGAGAAAACAGCTTTTTTGGGACGTTCTGAGTAAGGCCGAAAAAGGAGAGTTTAGATTCTCTGGTACAGGAGCTCAGTTAAGAGATTGGATGTACATTGAGGATTTTGTCCAGTCACTGTTAACGCTGGCACAGTGTCAATGGTGTAGTAGCAAGCAAATACTTAACGTGGGTACAGGAGAGCCGTTAAGTATCTCCTCTGCAATTAGCTTAATTCTATCGTTAGCAGGATATGAAAATAATCCACTTTTTATGACAAGTGAAGATAGAAAAGGTGATCCTCGCGACTTGGTGGCGGCGAATAATGAGTTAAACAGAGAGCTGCTACATTCAAAAACGCCATTTGAAGACGGGTTGAAGCGCTACATATCATGGTTTAAAGAGGTAGATAAATGATTAGGGTCGGGATACCTGTAGTTATCCGGGGGGATGCATGGCTAGGGGGAAAGAACTACTTTCTGAGTCTTTTAGGGGCGTTAGATAAGTTTGCGCCCGATCATTATCGCTTTTTTTGTTTGACCAACAGAAGCGACCTCTTTCCCAAGAGTTACACAAAGAAGATTCAAGTAGTCCAGTGTGATCACTTGACTGCTTCATCACCTCGAATAAGCAAATTGTGCAAGTATTTTCAGACTGACATTCGTATAGCCTACTATGCGCGTAAGTTCAAACTCACTGTATTAACGCATACATCGCCAGGTGTACGGCTCACTCCCCCAGCTATGTATTGGATGCCAGATTTCCAACATTGCCATTTGCCACACCTTTTTTCTGAGGATGAATTGCGTAATAGAAACCGGCTCATTGCTATGGCTGCCGAACGGTCAGGTCATTTACTGCTAAGCAGTCATTCAGCTGCTCAAGACTTCAAATGTTTTTTCCCTGAATACAAACAAACCAAAACACATGTTGTACAGTTTTCACCTAACATTACATTGGCAGATTTTGACATAGCGCGGCGCACGCTTGAATCTGCGAAAAAACAGTCGTTAGCTGATCGTGGATACTTTTATCTACCGAACCAATTTTGGATTCACAAAAACCATAAAGTGGTACTTGAAGCGTTAAAAAAAGTGTCATCAGATATCAAAGTTGTTGCTACAGGGTACACAAGCGACCACCGCAATGCCTCGCACTTTTCTGAATTACAAAGTTTCATTGAAGAGTACAATCTTCAGGACAAGTTTGTGGTGCTTGGACTTGTATCACGTGATGAAGTTATGTCTCTCATGGCAGGAGCAATTGCGGTTATCAATCCTTCTTTTTTCGAGGGGTGGAGCACAACAGTTGAAGAGGCGAAGGTTTTCGGTAAGCGAATGATTCTATCCGACATTCCAGTTCATAGAGAGCAATGTGGCGCCCGAGCACATTACTTTGAGCCTAACGATGCTAATACGTTGGGGGTCTTGCTTGAACAGATGTATGAGGCAAAGGGTGAAATCTTAGAACACAGCATTAACGATAGCGCAAGTTATAGAAATTTAGAGCTATCGCAAAAACGCTTTGCAGACGGTTATTTGAACGCGCTAGAACATCTGTATGACGATACACTGTTAGGAAGTAAAGACAATGACAAATGAAAAAAAAGAGAAGAAGCAGGAAAGTACTTCGCAAGCAAACATAGCAGGCTCTATACATAAACGTCTCAATGATCTATTTGTGCTTCAGGGCCGCGCACTTGCAAATGCTAATAAAGGCATTGAGATGAGCTCTTTGCATGATGTGGAATTTAAGGTTTTTTCGCAATTTGGTGAAGATGGCATCATTCAGTATTTGCAACAACGCGTTATACAAAATGAGCATGAGAAAACTTTTGTAGAGTTTGGCGTAGAGAATTACCTCGAATCTAATACACGCTTTTTGTTAGTTAATAATAACTGGAAAGGGCTAGTGATGGATGGTGATGCAATGAATATAGAAAGCATCAAGAAGCAAGACTTTTACTGGCGTCATGACTTAACTGCAAAAAAAGCGTGGATCGATAAAGAAAATATTAACGATTTGATCGCAAGCGAAGGGTTTGAAGGGGAAATAGGCTTGCTCAGTATCGATGTTGATGGCAATGATTTTTGGATTTGGCAAGCTATTGAAGCCGTTAATCCTATCATGGTTGTAGTTGAGTATAATAGCGTATTTGGAGGGAAGGCTGCAGTGTCTGTACCGTATTCGTCTTCATTTCAGCGTAACGAGGCACATTACTCTAATTTGTACTATGGCGCTTCTATTGCAGCTCTGCATTATTTAGGTAAAGAAAAAGGTTACGAATTAGTGGGCTCTAATAGCGCTGGAAATAATCTCTTTTTTGTACGTAACGACCGTTTGGGAAGTTTGCGTGCGCTCTCCCCATCAGAAAGTTATGTAGAGTCAAAAATGAGAGAATCACGCGACAGGGGTGGCAAATTAACGTTCAAGTCTGGAGTGCAGCGCCGCTCTTTGATTAAGGGGTTACCAGTGGTTGAGGTCAAAACGGGTGAAACTCATCCGCTAGGTCATTACTTTAGTAAGAATTGATTCGTTTAACGTGTAGGCTCGTTAAAATTGCTTGGTATGTATATTGTTAGTGCCTTTTAGTAATCACAAAACGACAGTTTGTGTTTGATTCAGCGTTTCAGTCGGGGGGAATACCCCCGTGGCAATTGTTAGCTTTTGACTGCATTTAGCAGTTTAGAGAGCTCGCTAGTCGCTTCTTTTACAGTAAAGGCACTTTGTTTGCCCGTTTCTACGCAATGTAGAAAATGCTCTAGCATCGAAACAAACATGTCATTTCTTTCAAAATTTTCATTCGGAAAATGCGTTTTCTTCGCAGCATGATCAATGAAAAATAGTTCGTTAGCGTGGCAGTCCCAGGCAAACCTTCCTTTGTTAGTTACTACGGTAAGCGTATGTACTCTGGGCTTTTGCAGGTAATCAACATGAACGTTTGCAGTAACATTGTTTTCAAAGCTCAGGTGAATGTCAGCGAGGTCGTCCACATCAATACCTAGATGTCCGCTTGCTTGGCAGTGAACCGACAATTCGCTTATCTCACCTAAAATAAAAGACAAATAGTTCAACGGATGTATTTGTGTTCTTAGCACTCCTCCGCCTAGTTCACTGCGTGCGCTGTATCCTTTAGTATAATCTTCCCATGGATGCCAATCCGGTAAATATTCAGACCATTCAGCCCTTGCCCATATCACATCGCCATAAACATCTTTTTGTTTTACTAATTCGCACAGTAATTTGATATGCGGATGAAATCTAAACTGATACGTAACGAACGAAATCAAGTTGTGCATCTCAATTAGCCGATTAAGCTCCTCTAGGCCCTCTAGTGTATGAGAAATAGGCTTCTCAATATATAAATGGCATCCATGCTTAGCAGCTTCAATGGCTGTGCGGACGTGCAGTGAAGTAGGGTTGGTGATCATGCAAATGTCAGGCATTTCAGCTAGCGCGTCGTGAAGAGAATCAAAAACTTGCGCTCCTTGCATGATTTCCTCTACTTGGGGAAAGGTACTTTTTCGAGTGCTATAAAAAATGATGTCGGTAACGCCAAGCGTCTGTAAGTTTCTAAAGTGGCGAACGCCTATCGAGCCCATGCCACATATCAAAATCTTCATAGCATTCTTCTCTTTGCTTCTTTAAAGTCTGATTCAGAATCAATATCTACCATATCGTCGTGCGCTATGATCAAAGGGTATACGTTGTCACCGCTCACCGAGCCAGTTAAAAGTGTACTTGCTCTAACAATTTCTATATCGCCAGTTTGAAACAATAGTTCGGGTAGTTTTTGTCTTGGCAAATTATAAGGCTCTTTTTCATGGCTAACAAAGCTTTCAATACTTCCGTCTTTTCTCTTGCTCCACACTCTATAAGGATGCTCCGTTACGGGAGCTACAGAGCGGACGGAGGTGGCAGAAGGGTTTTCGCAAAGAATCGAGACGCCCCTTTCGATCAAGCCTTTGGGGCGCAGGGGAGAAGTCGGTCTAAGCAAAACGAGTAGATCATAATGCTCATTATGAGAACGATGAAAGTCAAAGGCGTGCTTCATAAATTCAAAGTCGGTGCTGCTGTCTCTAGCGTATTCAGGCGGCCGTAAAAAAGGAACGCTGGCGCCGTATTGCCTCGCAATATCTGCATACTCTTCGCTATCTGTTGAAACCACTGTCTTTGACACCAGTGCACATCGCTTAGCGTACTCTATTGAGTAGGCAAGCAGAGGTTTTCCTTCAAGTAATTTGATATTTTTGTGAGGTAGCGATTTGCTTCCCGAGCGAGCAGGTATCACAGTCAGAATGTCAGGCATTTTTTTTTCTTAATAGCATGTGAACTTCTGATGACTCTTTCTGCTTATCTAGTTCCAGCTGTGCGCTGTCGAGAAAAGTCAGAAAACGTTTGTTAAAATCTTTTTTAATGTATGAAGATACGTTGTTTGTCTCCAAGTTAATGTGTAGCTGTCGGTAGAGGTCTACAAGGTCTGTACCAAACCACCATTGTCCGATGACCTCAAAATTAAACTCGCTGCACATATAAGAAAGAGAATCTTCAGTGTATAAGTGGGTATGCCCACCATGTAACTGACGATGAAAAACATTGTCATCAAGCATTTCAAGATAAACTGACAAGCTGAATGTGGGTACAGAAATAAAGATATACTCAACGTGTGGATTTTCATTCAGACGCTGCAAGGCTTTCCTTGGCGACTGAAGGTGCTCTAGCACACCAATCATTGACACAACTTGAGATTTGGTTGTGGCCAGAGATTCATGGTTATCGTTGATATCGTGACACGTAAGTCGCGGTGACGGGAAAAGGCGATTTGCCATATCGACCTGTGACTTAGAAACATCTGAACCTGAAACATTGTTAAGGCCTAGTTTAAGCAATGCCGCAACAAAGTAACCCGAACCTGCACCGTAATCAAAATAAGCATTTTTATGTGGATCTACGCCAGATGACTTCAATGCAGTGAAAAGAAATTCAGCTTTTGGCAGATAGATGCTCGCCGTTCTGTATTCATACTCGTTTCTGTCTGCTGGTGTATAATTCTGGGCATAGTCCTCATCGTCAACAGCGTAAACCGTCTGGCAAAATTCCGTGGTATCTTCATGAGCGCCATTCAAGTGAGAACACGTTCGGCATGCTTTATAAGGAATTGAATCTTTCGTGAAATCTATTTGTACGTCCAAAAGTGAATCACAATTCTTACACGTTTTTCTCTCTGGCTGTGCTGTGTACAGTTGAGCTATTTTTCTTTGTTTTTCCACGTGCATTTTATTTTCTTCAAAAAAAGATTTTTTTTGAAGTAAAAGTGCCGAGGCATTTTTTCCATATTGATTTAGCATAGGCAAACTTCTTTTTTCAGTTTAGCAATGATTTCATTTTCAGCTGAACTTAGTGATTTTTTTATCGAGCCAGCCCCATTCGCGACACCGTAAATAACACTGGGCTTAGAGATATCGTCTACAATGACATCACCATCTTCACCTAGATATCCACCTGAAACGATATTACAAAACGACAACGCCTTTTTGCCATAAGATGAGTTTAACACGTCACGCATTTTGAGCATTTCGTATATAAACCCTTCAAGCGCTGCCGTTACATCAACTCTGTAAATTTCAAGCTTATTTTTTATAGCAAGCTTTATCGCATCTGCGGTTATGTTGTTCTTACCAAGATCAACAACTAATGCATTTTTTTTGACCGTTTGGATGACTTCATTATCTATGATTGGTACACCATTCGTGCATCCTACAACGACATCCGCACTAAACGAAGTAGAGAGCAAGCTGTTGTGAAACGTGATGTTGGAAACCGTATTTTCATGTTTTATCAAGTTCAGGCCATTTGTGATTTGATAACCTACATGAGCTTGTTGACGGTATATGTGAACGTCTGCACCACACTCGACGAGTTTGAGCGCTAACTTGCTTCCTATATTCCCAGCGCCAAGAATAGCTATTCTCTTTCCGCTCAAAACCCCTAATCGTTGGCTTAAAAATGACCAGGCGCTGTTTACGGTTAAGTCATTTGGTTTGAATTCAAAAGTCGCGCTTTTTGATATTTGCTGAAAACAGATTTTCGATAAATTTCCGGTTTCTACAGGTCCTATGGTATTTCTTTTCAAATAGATGCTGTCACTGGCAAGCAACGCTTGCTTATTTATTGATAGAGGAATCTTCTTTTCAGTATCAACTAAAACGATATCGACAGCGCCGTCAACAAGCTCGATTATGTCAAGCAGGCATTCCTGTTTAAAAATAACACAACCCGCTACTGCAAAGTCTCTCGTCACTCTAAGTGGCGTCAAGTAAGGTTCTTCTTCTCCCTTCGATGTCGTTGCTATCGTAAATATACGACTCACATTTTGTGCCGATAGCTCACTAATAAGAGACTTTACTTTGTGGATAAACGAGCTCATAAGTTATCTCCTAAGAGTTAATCAAATCCCATGTTATCGGCGTATCAGCTGCAATATCATCTTTAGCTATACTGCCCACCACTAAATCTTCGTACTTCGCATACAAGCCATAAGCAGGGCCTTTGTAAGTAATGTGCTCTGGTTTAATTTTTTCGCCTTTAGCAATGTCTACGCTCGAATACATGGTTTTTCTAAAACGTATGAGCGTGCTTATCTCGTTAGTTGAGGCTTGTTTGACACCGTCTCCCAAACACTCTTCAATTTGCCTAATGTTGAAAATCATGCGTTTTAATTCGTCAGGCTCTAAAGACAAAATGTGGTCTGGACCTTCCATTTTTTTGTCTAACGTAAAGTGTTTTTCTATGACGTCAGCACCTCGGCTAACCGCAGCTAAGCTAACCACATCACCAATGACGTGATCTGACAGTCCTACAGGCAGTTGGTTAAATGCTTGTTTCATTGTGTCAATAGCACGAATATTCATAGATGTAGGTGGGCAAGGGTATGATGACGTACATTGAAGCAGAATGACCTGTCGGTTCCCTGTGTAAGCAACCACTCGAAGTGCGTCTTCGACTTCAGACAGCGATGCCATTCCTGTAGAGAGAATGAGCGGTTTCCCAGTTAATGCGACTTTTTCAATTAAACGTAAGTTAACGAGATCAAAAGAGGCTATCTTGTAGCAATCTACGCCAAGCTCTTCTAGCTCATCGACGCTTTCATTGTCAAAAGGTGCTGAGAATAGTGTAATACCTTTCTCTTTAGCGTAACTAAACAGTTCTTTTGTTTGCGCAACTGAGAGCTCATTCTTTTTAAACATCTCATAATCGGTTTCTTGCGTGCTAAGTACTTTTTCTACGTAGCGAGATGTTTTTCCTTCGGAAGCTACGCGCAGATGGCTTTTATAGCTTTGCAATTTTACTGCGTTGGCTCCAGCATTAACCGCCTCATCTATCAAACGCTTGGCGATCTTCATACTTCCGTTGTGGTTCAAACCAATTTCAGCGATGACATATGCTGGATGATCTTGCCCAATATAATCCGTGTTTAGCAAAATACGCTTCTCGAAATTGAGTCTTGGTGCAGCTTTATCTATCTTGTTTATTTTGAACGTAGGACTTGTCAAGATCTCAGCCAAGTCTATAGCTTTGCTAAACAGAACCTGTAGATCAGAATAAGCATATTCGGCTAAGCTGCCAAGCGTGTACATGTTTTCGATTTCGTCAATGCTTGCTTTGGTCTTTGCAAGTTCGTTTTCATACCCTAGGAAAAACATAGGATACACTTCTGGAAGTTTTACGACTTTCGCATCGGCAATCAATGATTCGTCAGAAATCATGTCCAATGACATGAACTGCTCCTTAACCTCTTTAACTAAGGAAGACGGCTCCATACTGTCGATTTGATCACCTTGGCTGTAAGTTATTTCAAAACAAAGAATGGTAGATTCTAATTCAGGCTCTTTCACAAAAGAGTTTTGGTCAGAGATTCTATTGAAATGTATTTTAGGATCATCAATGTATACGAAATCTACGCCTTCTGGGAAAACATCAGCGTTTTTCACTGCTAGGTAAACTAACGTCACGCCGCGATATTTTAAATTCGTTGTTTTGCCCAAAAGATCGCAGGCGGTACAATAAGATGTGGTGTTAATTACAACATCGTTACTGTTTACGTTAATGTTGCTTTTATTGGTCGCAATCGTGCTTATGCGTTGATTCCTGAGTAATATTCTTTCAATTGTCTCGTTTAATCTGATAACACCGCCAAGTTGCAATACTTTATCTTTCAGATTCTCTAGGATTGTTCCACTGCCTTCGTTCCCCACAGCGCTCCATTGCCCTTCGAAAAAGGGACCAGATTTTTCCCGAATTTTTATGCGTTTAGGGGCCCAGTTTGCGTCAAGGTTTTTAACGGACATCCCCCACAGTTTTTCGGGATATTTAATGAAGAACATTTCTTGTAACGTTTCACCTGCCAGCGCCCTTATATATTCATAGTAGTTATTAGCACTAGCGACTTTTTCTGCGTCTACATTCTCGAGTTCATGTTTGATTTTCTCAGACAACGCTTTAGGAAGGCTATCAATAAACTCTTTATTGATAGGGTAGTCAAAAAACTGATTATCTTTTAAATTTTTAGACCAGTGGTGACGCTCGTAAAAAAGCTCCGGAAATTCCGCTTTCCAATATTCCTCAATGTCTTTATCTGGCGTGTGGTAAATATGTGGGCCTAGATCAATCTGTCGGCCTTGCCACGTAAGACTTTTAGCCAGCCCCCCAACAGACGCTGACTTTTCGATTAGGGTGACATGTTGACCTTTTTTCAACAATTCGTAGGCAAGACTAAGGCCCGTAACCCCAGCCCCTAAAATGTAATGTCGATTTACCATGCAGTAAACCCTCCATCTACGACAATGTTTTGCCCGTTGGTATAGTTGTTATTTTCATCAAGTAAAAAGCTGATTGCGGCGTGCAAATCTTCAGGGCGCCCCATTCTTTCCATAGGCGTTTTTGCGGTATAGTTAGCTACAAAATCAGCGGTTTGTTGATTAAAGATACCCCCAGGAGATATACAATTTGTTTGAATGTTATATTTTCCGAAGTGTGCTGCCATATACTTGGATAATTGAATCACCCCTGCTTTGGTAACTGAATAGACTTCAGAGTTATTGCGCTTGCTTTCTCCGTATATCCGTTCGTCGCTGCTCACCACGCCGTATATAGAGCCGATGTTCACTATTTTCCCTTCTCGGCTTTTTTTCATTAATTTTACTGCCCCTTGAGACATTAAAAACGTGCCGAGCAGGTTTACCTCTACTACCGACATAAATTCATCAGCAGTTCTTTCTTCAAAAGGGGTGAATACAGCCGCACCAGCGTTATTAATCAGTCCGTAAACTTCATCGAAGTCGCTGTAAAAATCTTTGACATCATTACTATTGGTTATATCAAGTCTAACCACGTCTAATGTCTGTGAAGCTTTTAAATTGTCGATGTTCTGGTCAACTGCGATCACTTTAAAACCTTGTCCTAATAGCAAGCTAATAAAACTTTGCCCTAGTTGACCATTAGCGCCGGTTAATATGACTTTTTTCAATTGAAAATCCTGTAACTTTCTTTAAGTATAAACTTCACATTCAACTTACTTATCCGCTATATGTTGAGAAACTTTAGTTAAATGTGTAGGTAGCATTGATGTGTCGCGTGACATTAAATGTATGATGAAGGTGCTTCTAATGAACGACCGTTCTTCTTAAAATCTTACAACTACACCAGCCATGTTCGAAGTGTTTGGAAGATATAAAAAGGTAATTTAATCAACAGACCATACTTTTATATCGTCGCGCATTTGCAAAATGTTGTCAGATATCTCTTTTTGATGAACAAAGGATGCAACTAAAATATGAGAAACAGATGAGGTTGAGATGCTTTGAGGATCGCACACATTGACTCCGTTTAGTTCTTGTAAGCTTGCGTAGTTTTTATCAAAAAAACACGCTGGTTTTAACCCAAAGTTTGAAAGCATGCGAAGTATCATCGCCCCTATTTTACCTGCGCCGTAAATTGCGAATTGGTCATCTTTAATATCATCAGGCAATGTAATCAAACTACTAAGCAGATTTTCCATTGCTTTGCCTTTGAGAATACGCCTGTATTGATCCGCTTGATTAAGTTGGTAAACCGCGTTGTTCCACCCTAGTAACTCTGCAATTTCATGTGCTGGTTTTTTGTTGGCAAAACCGAGCTCATGTTCAGCCCACGCGGTATGTAAACCTGCCTCTTTTGGGTGTTCACAAAACATGAAGGGCATAGCTTTCTTAACTTGTGCTTCTTTTGAATTCTCAATAATGTAATCCCATAATTCAGGGTTTGCCTGTGCTTGAGGATCCTTGTCATAGTTTAGCTGTGTCAGGTCGCAAAACGTGCCAAAAAAGGACACTTTTGCTTTGCAGAAAGCGGCATAGGGTATATGGGAGCCTAAAATGTTAGAGGTAACATACTCGAAACTGGAAAAAAGCTTTTGTAAGCGGACTAGCGCGTTTGACTGATGGGCACTTGCGCCAATAATCATGGGGTAACCGTACTTTTTTAATAAGTCAGGCCAGATGCCACGTTCAAAACAAGAGTGGTGTATACAAAACACCACTGAATCGAAATCATGTCGTATACGTTCAATTTCTAATAAGTAATCTTCTTCATTACCAATAGCAGGAATATAAGGCAAAGTGTGCGGCGGCATCACTAACAATGTATTGGGTTTTCTCAAAGATTCATCAATCGCATCGGCATAGATGAAAGGCATTCCAACGGCTTTTGCTTGAATGTTATGAGACTTGAGAAAATCGGCATCCTCTTTTTGTGTCAGCAAATACTGAGATTCTTGTTTACCCCACACAGTTAACTGTGAAACAAATTTCGCGGGATAATGCATCCATCCATGTCGCCAGCCACTCTTACTGAAAGGCGCTCGCGGCAAACCAAGTTGGCGTGCGATATTAAGTGAGGCCCCGTAATAGTCTGCTTCGCCAAACAATATTGTCTCATCGTAATATTCTGGCTGAGGGATATTCGCTAATATAGCCTGTGTAACACTATTACTGTTCATGCTTTTATATTCTGATGCTATTTAAAAAACGTGTTTCAATTGACAAACTTAACTGGATTGACGCAGTCATCCGTAAAATAGTACTAGGCTTCACTTCGATGTTTGCAGTACCAATTCCAAACCTCTTGTAGACCGTCCTTAAGTTTGTAGTCAGCTTGCCATCCTAGCGCCTGCATTTTAGTAACATCAAGACGCTTCACAGGTGTCCCTTCAGGCTTATTCTCATCAAATGAAAGTTGACCTTGATAGCCGGTACTTATTTTTATCATCTCAGCCAGCTCTTTAATCGAACAGTCGCTTCCAGTACCAATATTTATATGCGAGCAATGCGCGTCTACAATAGCCCAGAATGCGTCTTCGTCTTTGGCCATCAAAAATTTACATGCAGAGGCAAGGTCGTCCACGTGGAGAAATTCTCGTCTCGCTTGACCACTGCCCCAAATCTCAACCTCAGAAGTGTTATTTTTCAATGCTTGGTGAAACTTATAAAACAAAGCTGGGATCACGTGTCCGTTTTGTGGGTCAAAATTATCATAAGGCCCATAGAGATTCGTTGGCATGACAGAACGGTAATCCCTACCATATTGACGCCTATACGCTTCGCATAGCTTAATACCTGCTATTTTGGCGACAGCGTAAGACTCATTGGTGGGTTCTAGTTGACCGGTTAATAATGCTTCTTCACGAATTGGCTGATTGGCAAATTTTGGATAAATGCAGCTTGAGCCGAGAAACAATAACTTTTGAACTCCGCTACGATGAGCAGCATGAATAACATTCGATTGAATCATCAAATTTTGGTGAATGAATTCACCAGTTAACGCATTGTTGGCGTATATCCCTCCTACTTTAGCCGCAGCCAAATAGACTTCGTCAATGTGATTTTGGTCGAAAAATCTTTCAACATTTGCTTGAACAGTGAGGTCTAATTCAGCTTTAGCTTTAGTTATTAGGTTAACGTCGTCATCGCCTTCAAATGCTCTGCAAAGCGCGCGTCCTACCATCCCGCGATGTCCGGCGATAAAGATGTTTTTCATAGCCATTTTATTCTTCCCTTAAGGCATCGTAGGAAAAACCATTGAGCTTTAAAAACGCCTGGCGCTTAGCTTCAACGAGATCATATTGCGTCATTTCTTTGCATAATTCTTTTGCATCAGTCTCAGGTTTCCACCCAAGTTTTTCTCGCGCTTTGCTTGCGTCACCGAGTAACGTTTCTACTTCAGCTGGTCTAAAATACTTAGGGTTTATTTTCATTATGACGTCGCCGATGTTTACAGCTGGTGCATCGTTTCCTTTTACTTGCGTTACAACTGCAATTTCATCTACGCCTTTCCCTTCAAACGTTATCGTTATACCAAGCTCATTAGCTGTCCATTGAATAAAATCCCGCACAGTATATTGATGACCAGTTGCAATGACGAAGTCTTCTGGCTGTGATTGCTGAAGCATTAACCATTGCATATACACATAGTCTTTTGCATGGCCCCAGTCTCGCAGCGCGTCAATATTTCCCATGTAAAGGCACGTTTCTAAACCTTGTGCTATATTCGCGAGTCCTCGTGTAACTTTTCGTGTCACAAATGTTTCTCCGCGTCGAGGTGACTCATGATTGAAGAGTATTCCGTTGCAGGCGTAAATGCCATACGACTCTCGATAATTCACGGTTATCCAATAAGCGTAAAGTTTTGCAACAGCATAAGGAGAGCGGGGGTAGAACGGCGTACTTTCCTTTTGAGGCGACTCTTGAACCAATCCATAAAGTTCAGAAGTAGACGCTTGATAAAATCTTGTTTTCTTTTCTAATCCCAACAGCCTTATAGCTTCTAACAGCCTTAGAGCTCCTAATGCATCCACGTCTGCTGTGTATTCTGGAGACTCGAAGCTCACAGCTACATGGCTTTGAGCCCCCAAGTTGTAAATTTCATCTGGCTGAATTTGTTGAATCAATCGAACAAGATTAGAGCTGTCACTCAAATCACCGTAGTGAAGAATGAAGTTTCTGTTTTTGGTATGAGGATCTTGGTAAATATGATCTACTCGTTGAGTATTGAAAAGTGATGAACGGCGCTTTATACCGTGCACTTCATATCCTTTTTCAAGGAGTAATTCAGCAAGGTAGGAGCCATCTTGACCAGTGACGCCGGTAATTAATGCTACTTTTTGTGACTTCACCTTGAAACCTCTTCAAAGCTCATAGAAAGTTTCCTTTCAGTTAAAATTTTTCACAGTCGAAAATGCGCTAGCTTCGATACAAAATTACATACCTGAGCGATTATCGTATGCTATTGAGCTCTACTAGCTTAGATACTGTATCGGCAATATACGTCAAATCGTCAACAGATAATTGCGGGAAGAGTGGCAGCGAAATAGCTTGATGATAATACGTCTCTGCATTAGGAAAGTCTCCCCAGTTAAATCCTAATTCTCTGTAGAAGGGTTGAGTGTGAATGGGAATGTAATGTACATGAGCGAAAATCCCGGCGGACCTTAGCTTAAATACAAGTATTTCGTGCTCAGACTCGTTTATGTTGAGTACTCGGATTACGTAGAGGTGATAGCTACTATAAGTCCCATCCTTTTGCGAAAGCGGTTGCACACGCTCTAGAGTAGCAAAAAGCTTGTCATAATGTGCAGCTAACGCATTCCGCTTTTCTAAAATGCCCGGCAATTTTTTTAGCTGGCTAAAACCAAGCGCAGCTTCTACGTCAGTCATACGGTAATTAAAGCCCAATGCTATCTGTTGATAATACCAAGGGCCATGACTGTCCTCAGTCATCTTCTCTGGGTCATTGGTTATGCCGTGACTGCGCAACATACGCATCTTTTCAGCCCATTCACTGTTATTTGTAAGTGCCATTCCCCCTTCCATAGTGGTAATAATCTTTACCGGGTGGAAACTAAACACACAAATATCTGAGAATTCGCAGCTGCCTACAAATTTCTCTTGGTATTTTGCGCCTACTGCATGTGATGCATCTTCAATAACAAAGAAGCCATATTGCTTTGAAAGTGCACGAATTTCTTTCATATCGCAGGGCTGACCTGCGAAATGAACGGGAATAATCACCTTTGGTAAGGCGTTTATGGACTCAGCTAGGACAAGCTTGTTTCGTAAAGCATCAACGCACATGTTACCGGTGTGAAGGTCAATATCTACAAAATCGACCTTGGCACCACAGTAGAGCGCGCAGTTTGACGAAGCAACAAATGAGTTCGGAGATGTCCATACTCTATCGCCTTCACTCACACCCAGTGCAAGGCAAGCAATGTGTAGAGCAGACGTAGCGCTATTAACTGCAATCCCAAAATTAGCGCCACAATAATCAGCAAGAGCGGTTTCAAATTTCGGAATAGCCGGGCCTTGCGTTAACCAATTTGATGTTAAGGTTTCGACAACGGCTTTTACATCATCTTCATCTAGGTGTTGTCGCCCATAAGGAATCACTATTGAGCTTCCTCGTTGAACTTCTTTATTTCTTCAATACTAAGGAAATGTTCGTTAGTGTCTGAAACGTACTCGAAACCCGACTCTACAAGTTTTCCCTGTTCGCTAAGTGCGTTGCTAGTAAAGTTATTACTTCGGTGGAAAAACTTAATAGCTGGGGCAATTACAAAGTGATCATCGAATTCAAATGTGTGCAGAGACATGTCGCCAGGGCACATCATTTCATGCAGCTTTTCACCTGGACGAATCCCTACATATTTGATTGGAATATCCGGTGCCATTGCAGTCGCGAGGTCAATAATTCGAATAGATGGGATTTTCGGTACGAAAATCTCACCACCTAACATGCGCTCAAAGTTTTTAAGTACAAAGTCGACCCCCTGTTGAAGAGTAATCCAAAAACGGGTCATGTCTTTGTGCGTAACAGGAATATGATCGCTGTTTTCCGCTATCAACTTATTGAAAAAGGGTACAACAGAACCACGAGAGCCAACCACATTGCCGTAACGCACTACAGAAAATCGAGATGCACCAGCGCCAACAATATTATTGGCTGCAACGAACAATTTATCTGAAGCTAATTTGGTAGCACCGTATAAATTAACCGGGTTGGCGGCTTTGTCTGTAGACAACGCAATAACTTTTTCAACGTTATTATCAATGGCGGCGTTAATTACATTTTCGGCACCATCGATATTCGTACGAATACATTCGGTAGGGTTGTACTCAGCGGCAGGGACTTGCTTCATGGCCGCTGCATGTATTACAAAGTCAACACCTTGCATGGCGCGATTAAGACGTTCTCTATCACGAACATCGCCAATAAAATATCTCATGCACGGCGCGTGAAATTTTTGCTGCATTTCGAACTGTTTAAGTTCGTCACGTGAGTAGATGATTAAGCGCTTTGGTTTGTATCTCGCTAACAGAGTCTCAGTGTACTTATGGCCAAATGAACCCGTTCCACCTGTTATGAGAATCGATTTTCCATCGAACATAGCTTGCTCGCTGTTTTTATGGTTATAAACACAATATATCATGTGTCGGCATTTTTGCCATAAAGCTTTAGAATCTATGCGCTTAGGTGAGGATTATTAGTGCTAAAGGTGTAGATTTCTTCGTATTTAGGTAGAACTTGTTGTTTATCAGCAGGTAGGTTAAGCATTGATTTTATTTTATTAAATAAGTTGGGATGCCGCCTAATAAAGTTCAAAGACTGAGGGCTGGAAGTTCATTTAGGTTTTGTATTGTAAACTTTGCATCAAAACCTGGTTTTGCAGGTGCGTTTTTGTGAACCCCAGTTAGCACCCTAACAGTCGGCATTCCAAGTTTATTTAAATTAACGAAGTCTTTTGCTGGGTTGTCACCAATGTAAACCATTTCGTGCCACTGACATTGTTCTGCTTGTTTAATCTTTTCAAAGCAGTAAGTAGAAGGTTTAGCATGTTGCACTCCAAAGCGGTGAGTGACAAACACGCGCTTGAAGTAGTGCGCTATGTTGAGTGCTTCCACTTTCTTACTTTGTACTACTTTATTTCCGTCAGTGACGAGGTACAGCGGCTTTGGCAAACGTTCAAGCAACGTTAAGTGATTGTCGGGCAAAGTCAAAGTGGGCTGGTGTAAGCGATATGCTGAAACGCATGCACGTACATTTTTCTTATTGACTGCTATGCCATGGTTAGCTAAGTAATCATTGAAAATTCGGCCACGACCATTTCGATCAAGCAGAGTAACTAATTCCTGAAAGCCACTTCGCTTATCAACATTCCAGGTTTTTTCCACAAATGAGGCAACCGCTGCAAGGCCAGACTCTACGTATTGGCGTTCATCATACAGGGTATCATCTAGGTCGAAGATATAAATCATAGGTAATAGTCGGTAGCAGCTCTAATCTGCGTTATTTTATGAGATGCGAGATCTACGGGCAACGAATCGATATCTACACCTATACTCTCGCACAAGCTCCAATAAAGACTATCAACACCCGCCTTGATACCTAACGTTGAAGCGCCTCCAAATCGTGAATTACATTCAATGATGTGAAGTGCTCCATCATTTATGATGCCCTGTAATACAATGGGGCCAGACAGCGCTAGGTTGGAAAGTGTCTGTGTCACCTGTGCTGTAAAAGGGCAATTCGGTAAAGTATAAGTAATTTGGGATTCACCATTAACAACTAAGTCTCGCACACGGCACACGGCCGCTTTAACCAAATGATCTTTTGTTAGCCAAGCGTCTACGCTAATTTCTTTACCTGCTTTGAATAATTGAAAAATAGGAGAGGACAGACCTTTAGCGTACTGGACTGCGTCGTTTTCATTTAGATTAAGGCCAACTGCTTTACTACCCGCACCAAAACGTTCTTTGACCACATAATGCAATGGCTGAGTGTCCTGAACAACCTTTTTCACCGCTTCGATACTTTCGAATGAAGGGATGATAAAAGGAATACTGCATTGGCCGAATCTTAATTTATCTAAACAAAGCTCAATTGCACTTTCATTAGAACTAAGTACGTGAATGTTAGCGCTTTTTAGGTCGTTTTTTAGCCTTGCCCAAAAAAGCAGTTCGCCGTCTCTACTTGGGAGAATATGAGTAATGCTTCGATGCTTGAGCTGGGCAATAATCTCATCTGCGTTTTCTTGATTTGTGGGTGGCATTTGCCAAAATACATCGCAAAAGTGACGTGTAAGTACTTGGCTACTTAAATCTCCTGCCGTAACTATGCCCTTCTTATCGATACGTTTGACGGCACATTGAAGCGCTTTTAATAGTGGAACTTTATTGCTGGCGCTTGAAAGTAATACGTTCACGTTAATTTGACACCTCAGTATAAACGCTCATTCACAAAGCGTGCGTTTTTGCACGCTTATACCTGTTCTCGGTGCTGACATCGATGCTCTTCTATTTTCGTATTCCGTAATTTGTGTCGTTTTTTTGGGCGTTTGCCAATGTCCGTACATAAATGTGAGAAAGCCTTCTGCATCGAATGGGGCAAGAAAAGTTTCACCTAAAAACTCGATTGGCTCGTAACTGTCGAAATGTGTAGCGGGGGCAAAAAACAGCCCCCCCGAGGACAAGAGTTCAGATAAACCATTTATCGACTCTCTGCGCTGTATACTTATATCAAAAGGAACTAATTGGGTGTGTGATAAATTACTAAACTCTAGGTTGATGCAACAGTCTATGTTGTTGACCGTGATAATGACGATATTCCATTTTACGTCATAGTTTGTGTTTAATAATTTATAAAGCTCAGGTAGCGATGCCTGTAACCTTTCGTAATTGTCTTTATCTACAGCTAAATCTATATCGTCATCCCAAGGTATGAGCCCTTTATTTCTCACAGCACCTAATAAAGTTCCAGAATCTAGACACGCTGAAATGTTGTGGGAAACGAAGTATCGATTTAGCGTACGCATTACGGACTGGGCAAAGGCTAACGTTTCATTGTCTTCGAAAGGCAAGGCAGCTTTTACCGACTGCTTACTCGGTACAATGATATTCGACTCATCAATACCCATTTCTAGGGTAAGCTGGGAATAAATTTGATCAACCCACTGACTGGTGATAATTATGCTGTCGACATCGTGAGTATTGATATCTGCGGGTGCAATGATGGGATAACCCATAAAACGAGTTCCGTGTTTCGCACTATCGTTATCCGTGAATGCCACGACTTCTATATCTGGGTGATTAGAAACGTAGTTTTCTCCGGCCTTACTTGCACCGAACAGAATGGCTCTCATCTCACAGTAGCTCCCAACTCATAGGGGTACCTTTTGGTGCGTCGCACTTGATTTGCTTTCCAAGCAAAAGGGGAAGGTATTTGGGAGGCAGTCCAAGTCCTGGACGAACAGAGCGTAAATTTTCCGCATTTAATGTATCGCCGGCTTTCATATCTTTGGCAATGTATAAAGAGCGTCGGTGTACCAACGAGGCCTTTTCTCGCTCGGTGGCGCCATAATTCACCTTGCCAATTGCTACCGCTGCCCGCGCCGTTTCCTCGACAAGCAGCTTAATTTCATGGGGTTCAAGAGAAAATTCTGCGTCAACCTCTCCGCCGTTTCTGTCTAAAACAAAATGCTTTTCAATGACTGTTGCGCCAAGTGCCACCGCAGCGACTGCTACCCCCACCCCCGGTGTATGGTCGGAAAGTCCAACGTGACAGTCGAAAAGTTCGCTCAAATGAGGAATTGTCTTTAAGTTGGCGTCTACCGGGTTTGCTGGGTAATTACTGGTGCACTTAAGTAATATGATGTCATTACACCCATTGGAACGGAGTACTTCAACAGACTCGGCTATTTCTGCCTGGCTAGCCATGCCTGTAGAGACAATAACGGGTTTCCCTGTCTTTGCTACAGCCGCTAGGATAGCGTGGTCAGTATTTTCAAAAGATGCTACTTTGTAACAAGGAGGATTCAATGTTTCTAGGAAGTCGACAGCGGTTAAATCGAAGGGCGTGCTAAATGCCAATAGGCCTTTCTCTTTGGCATAGTCGAATAGCTCCTTATGCCATTCCCAAGGCGTCATCGCCTCTTTGTAGAGGTTATACAAAGAGTTTCCTTTCCAAAGACTATTAGGGTCTTCAATAAAAAATTCGCCTTCATGACAATCCAAAGTGATCGTGTCTGGCGTATAGGTTTGCAATTTTATGGCATGTGCGCCAGCTTCTGCAGCTGCATCAATGAGTCGGTAGGCTTTTTCTAATGATTGTCCATGATTTCCAGACATTTCTGCGATGATAAAGGGAGCGAGACCCGGACCAATTTGAATATCACCGATTGTGATTGGTTTCATGACTACCTCGTAACTGTGTTCAATATAGTATCCATTACAAAAGATGGATTTTTGTTTGCGCTCACCAAAGATACCGCGTTGTTTGCTAGTTTACGCATTTCTTGCGGGGAATTTATCGCAAATTCAACGGCCTTGCTAATATCTTCGTTAGTGACCTCGTCACATGCTCCTAGCCACAAACAGCAATGCCGTTCGTGCAAGCACCGCGTCGTTTCAACTTGATTATCAGCCAATGTGATAATTATGCCCGCTACCCCCGATGCTGCGCGCTCCCAGTGCATCGAACCTCCAGCGCCAATCATTGTATTGGCGGCTTTCATAAGCTCGGATATGTGACCGCAAGCGACATGAAGCTTCGCGTTAGGTAGGCGTTCAACTTTTGCTTTAAGCGCACTAACGCCGGAATAAGCCGCTCCGACAACAATATCGGCTGAAAAAGTTAAAGACTTTAATTCAATCAAAACATCAACGACTCGCTCTGTTAAATTCCCAGGGTCGCTGCCGCCAAAGCAGACTAGAATATGATTGTCATTTCTAGGCATTGGTGGTGAGCGGTAAAACTCATTTCTCAAAATAGCGAACTCAGGTCCTAAAAGTTTTTGGCAATGAGGAGGGACAAGAAGATCGTATCGGAATTCAAAGTCCTCAAAGAGATTTTGGTCCAAAATCACGTCACAGTCGTGTTGGCGGTTTGCTAAATCGTCAATGACAACAATATGTTTGCAGCGACTGCGCATTACTTTACTAAACGAAGCTGATAGCTGATAGTGGTCGACTATAAGCATGTCGATAGGCTCATCGTTCATATCATCAAGAAGCGCTATACAGTGAGCAGCATGAGAGGCTTGCTCTGCTTCATTCAAGACTGCCGAACCATTACCTGCCCGTTCGCCTTTACGAAGCGATGGCGTGGTCAATGTTGTAATTCCAGCACGCTGTATCTGTTGTTGTAGAGTTGAAGGCAACGCACAACACAGGAATGTTACGCTGTGTAAGGGAAGTAATTGTGTGGCCAAGGTTAAGCAACGCATAATATGGCCGAGTCCTATTTGCGCTGTACCATCGACCCTAAAAACAATCCTCACTTTACGCTTTCGCTCTGCAAAAGCTTGTAAAGCAGTTCAGCTCTAACCCAATCTTCAGGTGTATCAATGTCTTGCACTAAGTGGTCTGGCATTACTACCATTTTCGAGTTTGCACCGAAAATGCGTTTGGTAGTATCAAGCCAGGTTTTGTGATGGCCCCAATACAACTGTCCTGCATCATGGAAGGCAGGTGGTAAATCCTGTGAGCGCTGAGTAATGCCAAATTCGTCAAAAGGTTTTACGCCGCCATTTTCGGTTTGTAATATCGCCCGTTGAATTGGAAATGAGAATCTTGCCGCTGTAAATACGTAGTCTGTATTGTCAGCGTTCATTAGCATTTCATAGCAAGAATTAATTAAAGAAGTGGTCAGAAGAGGCGATGTTGCATATACACAGGCGCAATAATTTATATCCCAGCCTTTTTCTAACAGAGTGCTCAATGCATGGCGAACCACAGGACTAGTGCCTGTGTAATCATCTGCTAATTCTACAGGTCTCATGAATGGCACCTCAGCACCATAATCTCTTGCTACGTTCGCAATAGATTCATCATCTGTTGAAACCACTACTTTGTCTACATAGGGGCTTGCCAACGCATTTTCTATTGCATGGGCAACCATTGGTTTACCGCAAAACGGTTTTATATTTTTTTTAGGAATGCGTTTGCTTCCGCCCCTTGCGGGGATTATGGCTACGTTCATTTACTTTTTCCGTTCAAAAAAGGCTAGCTCGAATCTGACAGCGAGCTCAAAGCCGCTGCATCAACGCATTTAAATGCTCTGTTAGACTTTGTAATTGGCGAATTTTCTCGTTTTGAATTTCGCTGATAACGGTTTTTAGTTCAGTTGTAGAGACATCTTGTGTGCGCGGAAGATACACAACTTTAACGATATCTTGCAGGTCATCGAACTTTCCAATCCAGTCATCACCCATCGCGAATATGTCAGCGCCTTCTCGTTCAAGGTCTTCTCGTTTCTGTTCCCAACAGTTTTCTTGAAAGACGTCATCGACATAACGGCAGGAGAGCAAAATTTCCTTTCTGTCTTCATAAGGTATGACTACGTTTTTACCTTTTACCGTATTGAATTCATCAGAGGACAAGCCAACCACTAGCCTATCGCCTAAGCTGTGTAATCGCTTTAAAAGCCTTACATGCCCTATATGGAAAAGGTCGAAGGTGCCGTACGTCACCACAGTAGTCATAGCATTAATCTCTGAAAATAAACAAATTGTACACCCATAACTTATCGGCAAGTCAAACTATTCCATGAGCGTATAGATTTGTTCGTAAAGGTATCGACTATCATACAAATGGCTGACTACATTTTGCTCAGCTTTCTGCTACACTTAATGAGTTACATATTTTAGGAAAGCATCATGCAAGTTAATAGTTCAACGTCCTCACTTCTCAGCCAAGTGCAAGAGAAGCAAGAATCCTTGATGGAAAAGCTTGCCAGTGGTAAGAAAATTAACGATGCAACTGACGGCGCAGCGGCCCAGCAAATCATCGATCGGTTAACTTCAGAAGTAGAAGGCAACCGCCAGGCTATTAATAACGTTTACGACGGAATTTCGGTGGCGCAGGTTGCAGAGGGTGGTTTAGGCAGCATCAATGACGATGTAAACCGCATTCGCGAACTTACCTTACAATCTGGTAATGGTGTTTTGAGCAGTGGCGATCGCCGTGCTATTCAATCTGAAATTACGCAATTACAAGAGAATATCTCTCAAACCATTGAGCAGACGAATTTTGCTGGCAAGCCGTTATTATCTGAAAATGGCTCACTTGAATTCCAATCAGGTTCAAGTGCGGGGCAGTCAATAAGCGTCAATACACAGGATGTTGCTGCTCAATTAAACGATGTGCTGGCTATCGATATTACATCGGGAACCAGCATTGAAGATGCGCTAGGTGCAACTGATGCTGCGATTGAAACGCTTGGTAACGCGCGAGGCGATTTAGGTGCTACCCAAAACCGTTTCGAGAGTGCGGCGCGTTCTCTTACTCAAGCTAACGTGAACACCGCTGAAGCGCGTAGCCGCATTCAAGATCTTGATTTTGCTCAAGCTGTGTCACAGCAGGCTTCAAACGATGTGCTTGGTCAAGCGGCGCTAACCGTTCAAGCGCAAGCGAATCAGCAGCAAAGTCAGGTTTTATCGTTGTTGAGTTAAACCAACATACGTTAATTTTGCTAAAATTAATCGAAAGAAGCAGGGTAACCTGCTTTTTTTATTGATACATTTCCGAAAACAGCGGTTGCGCTCCGATCTTTTGTCGTTACAATTTATAAATGCGCTAAACTGTAAATAATAACAAAGCGTTCTCGGGGAATTGATGAAGAACATTTTGCTGGTTAGTGACAACCAGGAACTTATTCAAAACTTGGAAACTATCGTTACCTTCATGGGAGAATCGTGTCAATCGCGAGGCTTTAGTGATTGCGAACGGTATTTGCAAGATAGTGGGGCTGATGCTGTTCTTATAGAGCACATATCGCCAGCCATAGTCAGCGGACTGGTTGAGAAGTTTCCTCACATACCATTTGTAGCATTGGTTGAAAATAATAGCCAAGCATCAGCAGGTTGTAATCTCGTTAGCGTTATTGCAACGCCATTAACCTATCCCGTTTTGACCCAAGCTATCCATCGTTGCCAAGAATACTCAAGGCGCAAACCGAGCTTGTCTCGTACATCGGGAACAAAGACGCGACTGTTTAGAAGCCTTATTGGTAAAAGCGAACAAATACAAATAGTTCGTCGATTAGTTGAACAGGTTGCTCCAACTGATGCCACTGTCTTGATTCTAGGTGAGTCTGGAACAGGTAAAGAGGTCGTTGCACGTAATGTTCACTTCTTATCTGAACGCAAAGACGGGCCATTTATTCCGGTAAACTGCGGTGCAATTCCTGGCGAACTGCTGGAAAGCGAGCTGTTTGGTCACGAAAAAGGCGCGTTTACTGGCGCAATCAGCGCGCGTAAAGGCCGTTTTGAGTTAGCGGAAGGCGGTACGTTGTTTCTGGATGAAATCGGTGATATGCCGCTTCAGATGCAGGTTAAATTATTGCGCGTGTTACAAGAGCGTACCTTCGAGCGCGTAGGCGGCAACAAGCCCCTTCAGTGTAACGTACGCATCATCGCCGCGACGCACCGCAATTTGGAAACCATGATCAGTGAAGACAAGTTCCGTGAGGACTTGTATTACCGACTCAACGTGTTCCCAATTGATAGCCCTGCACTTAGACAAAGAAAAGACGATATCCCCTTACTGCTCCAAGAGCTAAATAGTCGTATCCAAGGTGATGGGGTGGAAGGTGTGCGCTTTACCGAGCAAGCGATCGCCTCGTTAATGGAGCACGAATGGGCGGGCAACGTTCGTGAGCTGTCTAACTTGGTTGAACGCTTAACTATTCTTTATCCTGGTCAAATCGTTGATATCGCCGATTTACCTGAGAAATATCAATACGGTGATATACAGGCTTACGAGCCTGATTATCCCGAAGAAATTCTTGAGCGTGAAGCATTCAATGCACTCTTTGCTGAAGCGGCCGCGCAAGAGCCTGAAGAAGATCTTAACGAGCAAAGCCATGAGGGTTTGAACGGAATGGTTTCTTCATCTTTACCTGAGGAGGGGGTTAATCTCAAAGAGTACCTTTCTGAGTTGGAAGTAAACCTCATTCGACAGGCGTTAGACAATCAAGATTGGGTGGTGGCTCGAGCTGCCGACAAACTTGGTATGCGCAGAACAACGCTTGTCGAGAAAATGCGGAAGTACGATATTCAACGTACTGAAGAAGCGTAATGTCAGGTAATTGACGTTGCGCCTTCCTCTATAATTTCATCCTATCTAACTGAAAAATAAGCCAATGATGAATTGGCACATCTTCTGCTTTATCTAAGTCATAGTTTAACAGCGTCTGCAATTTGACGAGGGTAATATGGCTTTTGACAGCACACCACAATCTACTGAGTACTCAGCATCAAGCTATGCGTTAGATAGTATTGATAATGCGATATCTCGTGATGAATACGACCCTTCATGCAGTGACGATATCTCGTCTTTGCGGTTGCAGGCGAGTCGACTTGAACACTTACTTCAGGTAATGCCTGCGGGCGTTATCGTTATAGACGGCAAAGGGATCGTACGCCAAGCCAATGAACAAGCGAAAGCACTGTTAGGTGAACCGCTGGAAGAGGAAGTGTGGCGAAGCATTATCACGCGCTCATTCAAGCCCCGCGCTGACGACGGCCACGAAGTCTCACTTGTTGACGGTCGCCGAGTGAAGCTTTCTATCACGCCATTAGAAAATGAGCCTGGACAATTAATTGTTATTACCGACTTAACCGAAACGCGGCAGCTGCAAGCTCGCGTGAGTCATATGCAGCGTTTGTCTTCTTTGGGAAAAATGGTGGCATCCCTTGCTCACCAAATTCGTACGCCTCTTTCTGCGGCCATGCTCTATGCGTCTAATTTAACGCGCAAAGGCTTGGGACAAGAAGCACAAACTCAATTTGCAAACAAGCTAACTGACAGGCTTAAAGAGCTAGAGAGTCAGGTTAACGACATGCTGCTTTTCGCTAAGTCAGGGGAAGAACAAGTGGTCAGCCAAATTAGCTTGGGAGAGTTGTTTACTTCAATTGAAGGCAGTGCCCAAACCATGACGGCTCAAGCACAGCAAACGCTAACTTTTAGCGGCTTCGATAAAAACGTATCTATTACCGGTAATCTTACAGCGCTTCAAGGCGCGTTATTAAACCTTGTTCACAACGCGAGCCAAGTTACTCCGAAAGGGGAGTGCGTGCACGTAGAAACTGCAGTGTCTGATGAACGTTTGCATGTGGCCATTATAGATAAAGGTCCTGGCGTACCGGATAAACTCAAAAACAAAATTTTTGAACCGTTTTTCACAACTAAAACTCATGGCACGGGCCTTGGTCTTGCGGTGGTTAAATCCGTCGTAAACGCCCACAACGGTTTGCTTAGCGTATCAAATATGCCAGAAGGTGGGGCGTGCTTTAGTGTGTCTTTGCCGTGTGTGGTGAACGCTCAATCTTCACAAACATTGACTCATGTTGCGTAGGTCATAGGAGAGAATAATGTCTAAAACTACCATTTTAATTGTTGAAGATGACGCAGGATTACGCGAAGCACTCCTAGACACCCTTCTGTTAGGTAACTATGAGGTTGTTGCCGCTGACTGTGCTGAAGAAGCGTTAATGGTGCTGTCTTCGCGCTCCGTCGATTTAGTGGTAAGCGATATTCAAATGGGCGAAATGAGCGGTTTAACGCTACTTAAAAGTATCAAAACTAAGTACCCCAATATGCCGGTGCTGTTGATGACAGCCTATGCCACTATTGATGATGCCGTGCAGGCAATGCGCGATGGCGCTACAGACTATCTATCAAAACCGTTTGCCCCAGAAGTACTGCTTAATTTAGTGGGACGCTACGCGCCGGCTCAAAAAATAGAGTCTCGCACGCCTATTGTTGCTGACCCTTCAAGCTTGAAGTTACTTGAGCTTTCTCGCAAAGTCGCGAAGTCCGACGCCACTGTGATGGTAATGGGACCAAGCGGTTCGGGTAAAGAAGTGCTGTCTCGCTATATTCACGATCAGTCGCCGCGAAGTGATGCGCCATTTGTCGCCATCAACTGTGCAGCTATACCAGAGAACATGCTAGAAGCGACCTTGTTTGGTTACGAAAAAGGTGCGTTCACCGGCGCAATCCAAGCTTGCCCGGGTAAATTTGAACAAGCCCAAGACGGTACGCTGTTACTTGATGAAATAACCGAGATGGATTTGGCGCTTCAAGCTAAACTGCTACGCGTGTTACAAGAGCGCGAAGTAGAGCGTCTTGGCGGACGTAAAACCGTTAAGCTCAACGTCCGTGTTATTGCTACAAGTAACCGAGATTTGAGAAAAGCAGTGGATGCGGGAGAGTTCAGAGAAGATTTGTACTACCGCTTAAATGTATTCCCTATTGAGTGGCGCCCGCTATCGGAACGTCCGGGTGATATTGTCCCTCTCGCCGAACATCTGGTTCAGCGTCACGCTAGTTCTCAAGGGCTGGGTACTATCAGGTTAAGCGCAGCAGCACGCAATAAGCTGTCACAATACAGCTGGCCAGGGAACGTTCGCGAACTAGAAAACGTGGTTCAACGGGCGCTTATTTTATGCGAACACAATGAAATCGACGCCAGCGATTTAATGATTGACGAAGACATGACTGCACCTGTTGAGACACCGCAAGAGCATGTTGAAGATAATAGGCTAGGGTCTGAGCTGCGCTACCAAGAACATCAAATTATCCTCGATACATTGGTGTCGTGTAACGGCAAGCGTAAAGATGTGGCAGAAAAGCTCGGCATTAGTCCAAGAACCCTTCGTTACAAATTAGCGCGCATGCGCGAAGACGGTATTGAAGTGCCCGCATAAGGTCGCTTTCTACACTTTCGGTTTCCTCGTCCTTATCCGTCGCCTCTGTAGTAAAGAAGGCGGCGGTTTTTTGTTGCTCACACTAAGTCAAACGCCATAAATTTGGCTAACCCTCTTATTTTTGGTTTATCTTCTTGATATGTATAGCTTTTTAAAGTTGGCAAGCCCTTTGCTAAATCCCCTCTATACATAAGTTATACGCCGATGTTCAGGCGGTCTCGAAAAAGCACTAGGAGTGGTTATGGACGTTAAAGCCAATAGTTTGTATCAAGAAATGCAGAACATGATTGGGCAAACTCGTCTTCAAATTAATGAGCCTCAACAGCAGCCGCTTAGTGAAGTTAATAGCTCGGCAAGTGATTTCTCGACCATGCTAAAGAATGCGGTAGATGGTGTAAACGGCATGCAGCTCGAATCAAAAGACGCGCAGCAGCGTTTTGAAATGGGCGACCCTAACTTAAGCCTAGCTCAAGTTATGCTGACGAAAGAAAAGGCGGGCATTGCTTTTGAAGCCACTGTTCAAGTACGTAACAAAGTACTTGAAGCCTATAAAACAATAATGAATATGCCGGTGTAGGTGGAGTAGGTTATGGCTGAAGCTACAGGTACAAACCTTACGGTTCCTGATCAAAATCAAGCAGTGGACAATGAGCCAGAAAACAAATCTGGTTTTATGGACACTTTAGGTAGCGCAGATATGATGCGCCAAATGGCCCTTGTGGTTGTTTTGGTAATCTGCGTCGCCATCGCTATTTTTATTCTTATCTGGTCGCAAGAACCTGATTACCGTCCACTTGCGAAAATGGAAACCCAAGAGCTTATTGAAACCCTCGATTATATGGATGCGAACCAAATCGACTATAAGCTTGAAGGCAATATTGTTTACGTAAGAAGTGACGAATTCCAAAATATTCGTTTAGGCATGACCCGCCAAGGGTTAACTAAGGTCTCTGATGCCGGTACCGATATCATTATGCAGGATATGGGGTTTGGCGTGAGCCAGCGTGTTGAGATGGAACGTCTAAAACACGCCCGCGAGCAACAAATCGCGGCCACTATCGAAGATATCGCAAGCATTCAAAAAGCCCGTGTCTTGTTAGCTATGCCTAAAGAGAACGTATTTGCGCGAAGAGAGAAGAAAGCGTCGGCAACCGTTGTGCTAACGGCTAAGCGCGGTGCCGTTATTGCCGGTGAAGAGGTTGACGCTGTTGTCGATATTGTGGCGTCTGCAGTGCAAAACATGGAGCCGTCTAAGGTAACCGTAACAGACAGCAATGGTCGTCTGCTTAACTCAGGCTCTCAAGATTCTATGAGTGCTCGTGCCAGAAAAGAATACGAAATTGAGCGCCAGCGTGAGCAAGAGTACTTAGAAAAAATTGACGCGATACTGATTCCAGTATTGGGCATAGGTAACTACACAGCACAAGCTGACGTTACCATGGACTTTACAGCTATGGAACAAACACAGCGTAGCTACAACCCTGATTTACCTGCGGTTCGCAGTGAGATGATCATGGAAGAAAACAGCGTAGGTGGCGGTGTTGGCGGTATTCCTGGTGCACTGTCTAATCAACCTCCATTAGATTCTAATATTCCAGAAAATGCAGTGGGCGGCAGTCAACAAACTATGCCTGGGCGCACAGCAAAAGAGTCTACGCGCAACTACGAACTTGATACCACTATCAGTCATACCAAGAAACAGACAGGGGTTATTCGCAGATTAAGTGTATCTGTGGCGGTGGACTATACCCAAGTTGCGGGTGAAGACGGTGCGATGACGCCAACACCGCGTAAACAAGAAGAGATTCTCAACATACGTAGGCTTTTACAGGGCGGCATTGGCTTTGACGTTACCCGTGGTGATTCGTTAGAAGTTGTAAGCGTGCCCTTTACTCGGATGGACGCAGGGGAAATTGAAGACGCGCCTATTTGGGAGCAGCCCGGATTTCTACCAATTCTTAAGCTAGTTGTTGGTGGCTTGGTTATAATAGTGCTTATCATCTTCGTGATTCGTCCTATGCTACGTCGTCTTATTAATCCTGATGAGTCGAACGACGCCGATGAATTTGATGCAGACGAAGGCTTAGATTTAGGCGATGACACCATTAGCATGTTAACGTCTGACTTTGACGAAGGACAGGTAGGTTTTGCGCCAGATGGTTCACTCATGCTGCCTGACCTGCACAAAGATGAAGATGTACTTAAAGCCGTACGTGCCCTTGTGGCCAATGAACCTGAGTTATCAGCCCAAGTAGTGAAGGGCTGGTTAATGCAAGACGAGTAGTGAGATAAGATTATGGCTGAAGAACTTGCCAATGTTGACGAGCCGTCATACGACGTCAGTAAATTAGAAGGCGTAGAAAAAGCGGCCATCTTGCTGCTGAGTCTTTCTGAAGAAGACGCCGCCCAGATATTGAAACACTTAGAGCCCAAGCAAGTACAAAAGCTCGGTACTGAAATGGCAAAAGTGGACGATATGACGCAAACCAAAATTACGGCGGTTCATAAGCACTTTATCGAAGAAATTCAGAATTACAGTACCATTGGCTTCCAAAGCCAAGACTTTGTTAAACGTGCGCTAACAGCCGCGTTAGGTGAAGATAAGGCCGCAAACCTAATTGATCAAATCCTGATGGGAAGCGGTGCAAAAGGCCTAGACTCATTGAAGTGGATGGATTCTAAGCAAGTAGCCAGCATTATTCGTAATGAGCACCCGCAGATTCAAACTATCGTATTGTCTTATTTAGAGCCTGAACAAAGTGCTGAAATATTGGCGCAGTTCCCTGAAAAAGTGCGACTCGACTTGCTAATGCGTATAGCAAATCTAGAGGAAGTTCAGCCGGCTGCACTACAAGAGCTGAACGAAATCATGGAGAAACAGTTTGCAGGTCAAGCGGGTACACAAGCAGCCAAAATGGGCGGCTTGAAGTCAGCGGCGAACATCATGAACTACCTAGATACCGCGATAGAAGGTCAGTTGATGGATGCTATTCGCGAGCAAGACGAAGAGATGAGCCAGCAAATTCAAGACCTGATGTTTGTATTCGACAATTTAGTCGATGTAGACGACAAGGGTATTCAGGCCATACTGCGCGAAGTACAGCAAGACGCGCTGCTTAAAGCCATTAAAGGTGCTGACGAAGAGCTCAAAGACAAAATTATGCGCAACATGTCTAAGCGTGCTGCTGAAATGCTTAATGATGACTTGGAAGCGCTTGGTCCTGTGCGTATTAGTGAAGTGGAAACTGCGCAGAAAGAGATCCTTTCTGTTGCCCGTCGACTTTCTGACTCTGGTGAAATCATGCTTGGTGGTGGCGGTGGCGAAGAGTTCCTGTAGGAACGCTAGTCCCGTCACTCATTTAGCCTAGGTAAATATATGACTGCCAAAAAAAGTTTCAGCGAAAACGAAGTAAATGAAGCTAAAAAATGGGACCTACCTTTCGTTGATGACCCCACTGCACCCCGAGAAAACGAGCCGACCAACGCGTTAAACAAACGTTCGGACTGGAAGTATGAACCGCCTGAAGTTGAGGAAGAGATTAAGCCGCCTACCGCTGAAGAAATAGAAGCTATACGTCAGGCTGCTTACGATGAAGGTTATAAGGAAGGCAAAGAAAAAGGTTTTGAAGAAGGAAAAGCGCAAGGTCTTGAAGCAGGTTTAGCGGAAGGTAAAGAGCAAGGTCACACCGAAGGGCTTGAACAAGGGCTTGAAGAAGGCCGCCAGCAAATGACGGCACAAGCCGAGGTGTGGCAAATGCTTGCTGAAAAATTTCACGACCCACTCTCGCAAGCCAACGATGAAACCCGCGACCAATTGGTAAAACTCGCCGTAACTCTTGCAAAAGCAGTTATTAAAACAGAGGTAAGTACTAACCAACAGGTTATAGTGCAGGCGTTAAGCGAAGGTATTAAGGCGCTACCAATTAATCAAGCTGACTATCAAATTCATATGAATCCTGAAGATATTGAATTGGTAAAAGCGCATTTTGGTGAAGAGGAAATGACCAAAAAAGGCTGGAATTTGGTTGAAGCACCAGCAATGGAACGCGGTGGCTGTGACATTACCACTGCGCAAAATGCCGTAGATGTGTCGATTGAGCGTCGATGCCGCGACGTTATCGATAAGTTTCTTTTAAACCAAGGTTTATCTAATGACTAGCCCTTGGCATGCCCATTTTGAATCACTTACTAAACAAGTGACATCGCCACCCGTTGTTGCGGCGGGAAAATTAGTCCGGGGCATAGGGCTTACCCTTGAAGCTGTAGGTTGCCAGCTGCCGGTGGGCAGTCAATGTTTAGTGCAAACCATCGAAGGCGAAATAGAAGCTGAAGTAGTTGGCTTTGGTGATGATATTACCTATTTGATGCCCACTGAAGCGGTTCGCGGTATTGTGCCAGGGAGTCGCGTTATGCCGTTAAACCGGCAAAGCGGTTTGCCGGTAGGTATGGGACTGTTGGGTCGTGTGGTCGATGGCAACGGTCAGCCCCTTGACGGACTGGGTGAAATCAATGCCGAAGCGCGAGCTCCCACCACGCGTCCTCCTATGAACCCGCTCATTCGCCGTCCAATCAACACCCCTATGGATGTTGGCGTACGTGCCATCAATGCGTTAAATACGGTTGGCGTTGGTCAGCGTATGGGGCTTTTTGCAGGAAGTGGCGTGGGTAAAAGTGTGCTACTTGGCATGATGACCCGAGGCTGTGAAGCCGATGTGGTCGTGGTTGGGCTTGTAGGTGAGCGTGGCCGAGAAGTAAAAGAGTTTATCCACGAAATACTGACAGAAGAAGAACGCCAACGGGCGGTTGTAGTGGCAGCGCCAGCCGATACTTCGCCGCTTATGCGATTGAAAGGATGTGAAACTGCGGTAACGATTGCTGAGTACTTCCGCGACAAAGGTATGAAGGTGCTGTTGCTGATTGATTCGTTAACTCGCTATGCCATGGCGCAGCGTGAGATTGCATTAGCTGTGGGTGAGCCACCAGCCACAAAAGGTTATCCGCCTTCGGTGTTTGCTCGGCTGCCCGCACTAGTAGAACGTGCAGGTAACGGCAGCGAGCGACAGGGCTCTATAACGGCTTTTTATACGGTGCTAACCGAAGGTGACGATTTGCAAGACCCCATTGCCGACGCCGCTCGCGCAATTTTGGATGGTCACGTAGTGTTGTCGCGAACCCTTGCCGATAGCGGTCATTACCCTGCTATTGATATTGAGGCGTCAATAAGCCGTGTAATGCCTATGGTCGTGAGCGAAGAACATCAATTGATGGCGCGTCGTATTCGACAAGTTTATTCAAACTACAAACAAAACCAAGACCTCATTTCTATTGGCGCTTATGCGAAAGGATCAGACCCGCGTATTGATCTGGCAATTCGCGCAGAGCCTGCAATCAACGCTTTATTGCAGCAAGGGATGAAACAAGTCATACCGTATGACGAGAGCTTAGAAGGCATGGCTGCACTGGCTAAAGGGCTGGGGCAAGGCTAATGTATAGCGCTGCAATGCAAGTTAGCTTGGCTATGATCCAGAAGTCATCAACTTTCCAAAAGGTATCGCATAATGTCTAAACAACTAGAACGTTTAGCTGAATTCGAGCGCGAAAAAGAGCAGCGAGAAGCCCGATACTACAAACAGGCCCAACAGAACGTTAATCAGCAAAAGCAAAAGCTAACCAGTCTTGAGCAGTACCGCATTGACTACATAAAAGGTATTCAACAAACCGGTCAAGCAGGTGTTACCGCCACCTATTATCAGCAGCATTTATCCTTCGTTGGAAAACTGGATAAAGCATGCGAACAACAGATGCAAGTGATTGCTCGTGCACAAATGGCGGCGGATCAGCGAAAGCAACTTTGGCTAAAGCAACAACAAAAAGTGAAAGCTGTTACCTTGTTGCTAGATAAGAAAAAGTTGGCAGAGCAGAAAAAAGAAGCCAGAGCTGAGCAGGCCATGATGGATGAGTTCGCTACCCAACGATTTTTCAGAGCTAAGCGCTCGCCTTTCTGATAATTAGTCGAGCCTCTGCCACTTTGGCTCAACCCTTGCAAAAACCATTTCATAATGTACTAGCGCGACGTAATTACTTTGCAATCGCTACTACGGTAAATCATCGTTTCTTTGAGTTTCATCACACAGTATAGCGTTTGAAATTCAGCGAGGGCGACTAAGGGCCGTAGCGAAAAATCATAGCGATACATGCTGACTAAGTAATGCTAAGTGATTGTAATTAAAGTAAGCGTTGGTGGGTTTGCGATGAAATGGCATCAAGTTTTTTGTAATAAAACGCCACGTGAATCATTCGCATCACGATACGTCTTCTTGGTGAAAGACGATTTAAATGTAGGACGGTAGGACAATATGCAACAAGTTGCCGCACATAAAACAGACATTGCCGCATTACCATTCTCTGCTTCTGGTACGGCGAAAGCCGTTGGAACGGGTATCGGAACTCAGCAACAAGCGAACAATGAAAATAACCAAGCATTTAACCGACTTTATCAAGACGCGAAAACGACCAAGTCAGATTTTGTTTTAAACGAAAAAGAAGAGCAGGTTGCTCAATCTCGAACAGCAAACCGTTCGGACAGAGCGGCTCCCCAATCTTCAGTCTCCAGTGACACGATCAAAAATGGTAAAGACCGCGATGCGGGACATACGGATTTACCTGTTCGTGACGAAGTGACAGATATTCCAGCTGAGTCTGAAGCTGACTCTCATAATGCAAATCAAGAAGAAAATGCAACGCTTGGTGCACACGAGGTTGCGCAAGGTTCAGCAACGACAACGCAGCCTTCAACTGACGGTGAAAATACCAATCTCGTTATTGATGACGCTGAAGGCGCCGTTGAACAAAAAAACGTGGCCGACGCGCAGTATGTCATTGGAGAAGGCGGCAGGAAAGATGCCGAGGCTGGCGTTATTACCTCACCTGGCACGCCAGATGGAAAGCCAAGCAAAGACGATGGCGAGCCAGACTGGATTGCCTACGTTGAGACGGTAGCCAATCGTTTTGGAAAAAGTGATGAATCTTCAGGTGAATCAGGTACCACAGAAGATAAGGGTCTCTCTGAAGCTGCAGGCGAGGCAGTTAACGTCGTATCTATAAAAGAAAGAGGAAAACTATGGAAGCTTCCGGAGGATGTGGATGCGAGCGATATGCCATCGGTCATGGCTCATCTTTTGTCGCAACTTAATAGTAACAATGATGGTGAATTAGCCATCGAATCCCTGTCGTCTGAAGCACAACAAACACTCACTGCACTAACTTCACTTCTTATTGGTGGCAACGCTAACAATCAACAGAGTGGAAGTGATAGTGAAGCAAACAATGCGTCTTCAAATGCGCAAACCGATATCAATACTAATTTAGATAAAAAAGTAAAAAATGACAATGAGCTTTCAGCATTAATTGCCAAGCTCATGCAGACTGAGCACACAGAAAATCCCGAACAAGGTCTAGCGTCAGACACTGAAGCCGCAAATGCATTAAGCGGTATGTTAGAAACGTTAAATGGGCTATCTGAAAGCGGTAAAAAATCGGCTGATGAATCGCTCGTACTAAGTCTACTAGCAGATGAACTTAACAATATTCAGGCCAAATCTCTTGATGACAATCTCGCCGAGGCTCAAGAGTTATTGGCCGAGTTAACTTCAGAGGCAGCTGTTGTCGGCAGCGTGGCGGTAAATACAGCAGCATCAAACGACGCTAAATCAGTATCGTCTGAGGGGCTGTCAAACGTTGATAACAGCGGCGAGCAAACCAAGGTAGTTGATTCTTTTGGTGCTACAGAAATTTCAAGCGACCTGCTTTCAGCGATAAGTGAGCTATCGCCACAAAGCGCGCAAAAGGCAACAGAAGCGTTTGCAGAGCGTGTAGTCGCGGCTCTGCCTGGTGGTGCACAGCAACAAGCGGTGAAGGCTAACATTATCGCTGGCATTAACGAGTTTCAGCAACAAGTCCAGCAAGGTAGAGAGCCTGGCATTGATTTATCAACTATTGTAGCCGATGCCGCAAAAGATGCTGCGGTAAGTGCTGATGTGGTTGCTTCAATGACAGCGCGTGTAGACGGTCAAGCCAGTCAATTCTTAAATTTGATGACGCAAACGCAAGCAAGTGCTCAACACGCTATTGCTGGATTGGTCAATCCAACTGAATCGGTTATGCAGGAAAACTCTCAGCTTCGCGCTGAAGCGTCAAAAACTCAGCAGCAGTTTGAAGGTTTTGATAAAGCGGTCAATATTCATAAGAGCGACGGCCAGCAGCAGCTTAGTGAGAAAATTCGCTGGATGGTTAATGCGCGAAATACCATGGCTGAAATTCGCTTAGATCCTCCCGAGCTTGGCAGTATGCAGGTGAGAGTAAATGTGGCGGGTGACGCTGCAAGCGTGAGCTTTGTTGTGCAATCACAGCAAGCTAAAGATGCGTTGGCCGATGCTATGCCTAAGCTAAGGGATATGCTCTCAGAACAAGGTATTGAGTTAGGCGACGCCCAAGTTAGGAAAGATAATTCTTCTGGTCAAGAAAATGGCCAGCAACTTGCAGGAAACAGTCACCAAGGTCAGGGAGCTGGGGATCGTGGAGAAAATGACGGTGTAGACGACACGGATGGCATGCGGGTTATTGAGCAGTCGATTTCGCGCGCGGACAAGGGCGGTATAGACTTTTACGCTTAACCACATCCCGTATGAATTATTACCAATAGGTCGCATAGAGAGAATACGTAAACGCTGCTATGTTTTTTGAATGAAAGGAGTGAGCAGTAGGTGGTACTAGAGGGAAATAGGAAGCGTGAAGACGCAAAAAATTACCCGTACACATATTGTTTTCCTCAAATAATGGCATTGCCATTTTTGACGGAACCTTGATAATACGTTTTTTCCGAGCATTACTGACGAGTTACACATGGCTGAAGAAGAATTACAAGTAGAAGAAGGCGGTAAAAAGAAAGGCAAAATGATGTTGATCATCATTATCGCTGTGGTTCTTTTAGGAGGCGGTGCAGCTGCCTATTTCTTATTGTTCGCAGGCGGTGATGAGCCAGCAGCCGAACAGCTTGCCGAGACTGATGCCGCCGCAGCGGCTGCGAGTGCACCAGCATCAGCAGCAGGGAAAGCTGAAATGGGCACTGCGCTTTACGTAGCGATGCCACGACCATTTGTTTTTAACGTGCCGGGCGCAGGAAGAGACAGGTTGGTTCAGATAAAAGTGCAGTTGCTTGTGCGCGGTTCTGACAATGAAGAGCTGGCGAAGACGCATATACCGCTAATTGAAGGGACATTACTACAGGCTTTTAGTACCTCAAACGCAGACGATCTGGTTACCGAAGCCGGTAAAATTGAGCTTCGCGAGCAGGCAGTAACTGAAGTACAAAAAGCATTAAAGGACATTACGGGCAGCGATGTAGTTGAGCGCGTATTGTTCACTGGGTTTGTCATGCAGTAATGCATTGACTAAGTAAGGTAGAAGACGGTGAGTGATTTATTATCTCAAGATGAAATCGATGCCCTATTACACGGGGTAGATGATGTAGAAGAAGAAGAGGTCGGCGGCAGCGACTCTGATGCTTCTACGCTCGAGTACGACTTCTCCTCGCAAGACAGAATTGTGCGTGGGCGTATGCCTACGCTTGAAATAGTTAATGAACGTTTCGCACGTCACATGCGTGTGAGTTTGTTCAACATGATGCGACGTTCAGCTGAAGTATCGATTAACGGTATTCAGATGATCAAGTTTGGCGAATATATTCATACGTTATTCGTTCCAACGAGTTTGAACATGGTGCGTTTCCGTCCGCTTAAAGGTACGGGGCTTATCACCATGGAAGCCCGCTTGGTATTTATTCTGGTAGACAACTTCTTTGGTGGTGATGGTCGCTATCATGCGAAAATTGAAGGCCGGGAGTTTACGCCAACGGAGCGCCGTATTATCCAGATGCTGCTTAAAATAATCTTTGAAGATTATAAGGAAGCCTGGGCACCAGTCATGGATGTGTCGTTTGAATATTTGGACTCAGAAGTAAACCCTGCGATGGCGAACATTGTGAGCCCGACCGAGGTGGTGGTCATCAGCTCGTTCCATATCGAACTAGATGGCGGCGGTGGCGACTTCCACGTGTCCTTGCCATACTCAATGTTAGAGCCCATTCGCGAATTGCTTGATGCAGGTGTTCAAAGCGATAAAGAAGATACAGACTTACGTTGGAGTAAGGCCCTTCGCGATGAAATCATGGACGTTAAAGTAGCGTTAACTACGCATATGCTAGACGTTGATGTACCACTTCGCGACGTGATGGAGTTTAAACCTGGCGATATCATCCCTGTGGAGATGCCAGAAACTATCACAGTATTAATTGAAGATTTACCCACGTTCAGGGCTAAGTTAGGTCGCAGTCGCGACAATTTGGCGCTGAAAATTGTAGAGAAGATTGCAAGACCGACTTCAGTGAAGTCTGAGCTACAGTTATTAACCCGCGGTGGGCGCATTATTGATAATGACGCAGAACTGCAAGTACTCGAAGAAGACCTGTAAGGTAGAGGGGAGTTCCCATGAGTGAAGACGGTATGGACGATTGGGCAGCGGCAATGGCCGAACAAGCCGAATCTGAAGCGGAACAAGAGGCTGGCGATAACGAAGACGTACAAGTTGCTGAACTTGACGAATTAACTGACGACGCGCCGATTACGCAAGAAGAAAAGAAAAAGCTAGATACCATTCTAGATATACCCGTGACTATTTCGATGGAAGTCGGTCGTAGTCAAATAAGTATCCGAAATCTGCTACAGTTGAACCAGGGTTCTGTGGTGGAGCTGGATCGTGTTGCCGGTGAGCCACTAGATGTATTAGTTAATGGCACGTTGATTGCTCATGGAGAAGTAGTAGTGGTCAACGACAAATTCGGTATTCGATTAACGGATGTTATTAGTCAAATTGAGAGAATCAAGAAGCTCAGATAAAACTTCTTATAAAGTAAGGGGTTGCGCAATGCTGCCCCTTTTATTTAGCCAGATAGCCGTCGCGCAGTCGACCCAGTCAATCACCAATCCCACGTCGGTACTGTCAATTTTCCTTTCTTTACTTGTCGTTGTTGGCGTCATTTTCGCTCTCGCTTATGTGATGCGTCGATTTAATGTCACTGCAATGGGTGGAAATCAAATGAAAGTCGCGGCCAGCATGGTTGTTGGCACTAAAGAAAAAATTATGGTGATTCAGGTAGGTGAAGAGCAGCACCTCATTGGTGTAACCAGTCACAACATCTCTCATTTAAGCAAATTGGATAAGAATCTCGATGTGCCTGTGAAAGGTGTGAACAAAACCACAGGCGAGCAGCAAAATGGCGCCGATGCGTTTAAACAAAAGCTCGTTGCTGCCATGGCGGAAAAGCTCAATCCCAACATAGAAAAGAATAAAACAAAGGAAGAGTCGAGAGATGCGTAAGTTTGCCTGGCTACTTTTAATACTGCCCTTATTACTTCTTGTTGAGCCCGCCTATGCTCAGCAGGGAATTTCCGCAGTCACGGTGACAACCAATCAAGATGGTTCTCAAGACTACACGATGACGCTTCAAGCGCTGTTTATCATGACAGCGCTGAGCCTTATTCCTGCGTTTATCATGATGATGACCTCTTTCACGCGTATTATTGTGGTGTTGTCTATTTTGCGTCAGGCGATTGGCTTACAACAATCACCGTCAAACCAGATACTCATTGGCGTTAGTTTGTTTCTATCCATGTTTATTATGGCGCCGGTGTTTGAAGAGGTGAACGAGCGAGCTTTACAGCCTTACCTTAACGAGCAGCTCACCAGTTTAGACGCTCTTGAGCAAGCCAAAGGCCCTATGCGCGCGTTTATGCTTTCTCAAACACGGGTAAAAGACTTAGAAACGTTTGTACGAATAGCCGGAGACGAAGGAAAATACGCTGATACCAATGAAGTACCGCTAACCATCCTAATTCCGGCTTTTGTAACCAGTGAACTTAAAACCGCGTTTCAAATCGGTTTTATGCTATTTATTCCCTTTCTTATTATTGACTTGGTGGTAGCGTCTATATTGATGGCTATGGGTATGATGATGCTTTCACCTATGATTGTATCTTTGCCGTTTAAGCTCATGTTGTTCGTGTTGGTTGATGGATGGAACTTGATTTTCGGCACGTTGGCGACCAGCTTCGGCATGGGCGTCTAGGAGGGCTTATGTCACCAGAAGTCTTTGTAGAAATACTGCGAGAAGCCATGTTCATGGTTATCGTGTTAGTATCTGCGGTGATTGTTCCAAGCTTGATCGTAGGTCTAGTTGTTGCTGTTTTTCAGGCGGCGACCAGTATCAACGAACAAACCATGAGCTTCTTACCGCGCTTACTTGTTACGCTTCTCGCGTTGAGTTGGGGCGGAAACTGGTTGGTGCAACAGCTTATGGACTTTACTTTCAGAATGGTTGATATGATCCCGCAGGTTGTGGGATAGAAGGCTAAAGCTGTGGAAGTCGAACTCGCGACCATCAATCAATTCCTTGCAGACATGCTGCTGCCGTTTATGCGCATTAGCGGCTTGTTTGTGGCAATGATTGGCTT